>JABUBN010000035.1_pt1 | contig 36238 bp, 49 predicted proteins | sample 7240341 | NCBI WGS metagenome assembly JABUBN01 (sample SAMN07256345, study PRJNA390944) | subsurface metagenome | isolation source: Methane hydrate marine sediment | place: Pacific Ocean: Eastern North Pacific, ODP site | reverse complement strand
TCCATAGCTATGGAAGAAGGGCAGAGGTTTGCTATCCGTGAAGGGGGAAGGACTATAGGAGCCGGCAGTGTTACCAGGGTAATTGAGTAGAAAAAATAGAGAGATTTTATTGTTGACATCAAATAAATATAGTGCTAACTTATTAGCTTGCGATTTCTGTTAACAAAAATAATAACCGGTGAAAAGACTTGAGACAGATAATCATTTTTGCTTGTACCGAATGCAAGAGAAGAAATTATAGTACTGAAAAAAATAAAAAAAATACACCTGATAGAATAGAAATAAAGAAGTATTGTAAATGGTGCAAAAAGCATACTGTTCATAAGGAGACCAGATAGATAGGGCTGTAGCTCCAATTGGTAGAGCACCGGTCTCCAAAACCGGGTGTTGTGGGTTCGAATCCCTCCAGCCCTGCCAGGTTTATATAGGTAAAACGTTGAGTACGGTAGAGGTAGTGAGTGGAAACATGCCAGTGGCATGTTTTCTGGATTCGAAAAGACGGACTGAGTCGAAGACGAGGGAGTCTGCGTCTCTGCAGCGAGCAAAGCGAGACGAAAGAACGAATCCCTCCAGCCCTGCCAGGTTTATATAGGTAAAACGTTGAGCCCTGCCAAAAGTCAAAAAATGTAGAGGACAAATTATAATGGCTAAAAGGAAAGTTTCAAGAAAGTATAGGAAAAAAGCAATAATAGAAAGGCAGATGCAGGAAAGAAAGCTCCCATCGCAACCAAGGAAGAAAATAAATTGGAAGCAATTTATAAAAAAACTGCCTTCGAGAATTGAAAAATTTTGCAGGGATGTTATACATGAGTTAAAAAGAGTAACCTGGCCTACCAGAAAAGCGCTTTTAAATTATACTATAGTAGTTATAGTCACTATTATTATTTTTGCAATTATCCTGGGAGTTTTTGATTTGGGCTTCTTACGACTGGTGGAACTGATGACAAAGATTTAATTGTTTGGTGATTTGAATGAGACCAAGATGGTATGTAATTAATTCATATGCAGGATATGAAAATAAAATAAAAACTAACCTGGAGCACAGAATAGAGTCCATGAATATGGGTAATAAAATTTTCGATATATATATACCTAAAGAGGATGTTGTTGAAATTAAGAGCGGGAAGAAAGAGGTATCATCTAAAAGAGTGCTTCCGGGCTACCTACTGGTGAAGATGCATCTGGATGATGATTCCTGGTATGTAGTAAGAAATACTCCTGGAGTTACGGGCTTTGTAGGCAGTGAAGATAAACCAATTCCCTTATCAGATTATGAAGTTAAAAGAATTATGAAAAGGCAGGATACTGAGAAACCCAAACCTAAGACCGATTTTGAAATTGGGCAGCCTGTAAGAGTAACCACAGGGCCATTTGCGAATTTTGACGGTACTATAAGTGAGATAAATTTAGATCAGGGTAAATTAAAGGTTCTAGTTTCTATATTTGGAAGACAGACACCTGTCGAACTAAATTTTAACCAGGTGTCAAAAATATAGAAGAAAATAGAAATATTTCTATTAAAATGTATAATACGAAACTATTTGATTAGAGATAATTGTTTATGGCTAAAGAAATTATAGCGCAAATTAAATTGCAAATTCCAGCGGGGCAGGCAAATCCTGCTCCTCCTGTTGGTCCTGCTCTGGGGCAGCATGGAGTTAACATTATGGAATTCTGTAAAGCTTTTAATGAAAAGACGGCAAAAGAACAGGGAATGATTATTCCTGTGATTTTAACTGTATACAAAGATAGAAGTTTTAGTTTTATTACTAAAACCCCCCCAGCTGCAGTTCTTATTAAGAAAGCTTTGAATTTAGAAAAGGGGTCGAGCGAGCCTAATAGGGAAAAAGTTGGAGAACTTTCAAGGAAACAGGTTGAAGAAATTGCAAGAATTAAGCTAAAAGACTTAAATGCTAGAACTTTAGAGCGTGCAGTTAAAATAATAGAAGGAACTGCTAAAAATATGGGAATAAAAGTAAGTTCATAAGTTTAATTCTATGTTAGAAGTAGATAAATGAGTGGCACAAAGTATAAAGTAATAAGTAAAAAAGGCGGTAATTTTTGAAGAGAGGGAAAAAATATTTATCGAAATTAGAAAATTTGGATAAAAATAAGATGGTAAGCCCAAAAGAAGCTATTAACTGGATTAAAAAGAACCATTATGCTAATTTTGATGAGTCTGTAGATATTAGTGTAAATTTAGGAGTTGATCCCAGAAAAGCTGACCAGATAGTAAGGGGAACTATAGTTTTACCTAACGGAACCGGGAAGGTTCCCAAGGTACTTGTTTTTGCGCAGGGTGAAAAAGCCGAAGAAGCCCGGAAAGCAGGAGCAGATTATATCGGAGGAGAAGATCTCGCAGGTAAAATCAGCCAGGGATGGCTGGATTTTGGAGTTTGTATTGCAGCACCAGACATGATGAAGCATGTAGGTAAAATTGGTAAGATTTTAGGCCCAAGAAAATTAATGCCCAATCCTAAATCTGGAACAGTTACTTTTGAACTAAAAAAAGCGGTGGAGGATTCAAAAAGAGGAAAACTGGAGTACAGGACTGATAAAAATGGTGTAGTGCACTGTATTATAGGAAGAGTATCATTTGGATTAAAAGAACTACTGGAAAACTATGCGGCTCTATTGGAAGCAATTATAAAGTCAAAACCTGCTTCAGCTAAAGGCAAATACATAAAAAGTATTTATATATCAGCAACTATGAGTCCAAGTATTAAGATTGATCCTGGTAAGAGCATTGAAGTAGCAGAGGTGGCATAAGAAAATTAAAATGAATTTGATATAAACAAATATATAATACAACCCTAGACTGTAGGTGTTATTATAAGGATTTAATAACTTAATTTCCTACTGAGGTTGATTTAAAAGATTAAGTCGGCCTTTAAGATTGTTGGGGTCGATTTTATTTTGTACCTTTTTTAAATACATAAGCTGGAGGTTAATGTGGCCAAACAAGAAAAAGTGGATAAAGTAAATGAGTTAAAAGAGATATTTAAGAACAGTTATGGTCTTATTTTTACTGATCATAGTGGGCTTAGAGCTGAAGATGCTGTAGTAGTAAGAGATAAACTGGTGGAGATAAATTCTTATCTTAAAATAATAAAAAATACTCTTGCCCTTATTGCAGCTAAAGATGCTTTTAAAGATATAAATCTTGAGGAAGTATTAAAAGGGCCGACCAGTATTGTTGTAAGCGGTAAGGATATGGTTTCAACTGCTAAGGTAATAGAAGATTTTTCAAAAGATCTAGATACATTAAAAGTAAAAGTGGGAATACTTGAAAATAGACTTTTAAGTCCAGAAGAAGTTGAGAAATTTGCCAGTTTGCCTGGAAAAGAAGTTTTACTTACCAATTTAGTGATATCAATTAAATTTTCAATAACTAAGTTGGTAAATGTTTTAAGTGCTCTAACCAGAGATCTGGTACTGATTCTGGATGCAATTAGAGAAAAAAAAGGAAAGAATAATAATTAGAGGAGGAATAATGGCAGAACCCAAAAAAACAAGTGACAAAATAGAAGAAAAAAAAGAAAAAAGTAAGGATGAACAAAAAGTGAGTGAAGAAAAAAAAGAAACAAATAAAGTAAAAGAAAAAGAGAAAACTGCTGGTAAAAGTAAATCTATTAATGAAATTTTAAGTGCTATTGAAAAAATGACTGTACTTGAACTTTCTGAACTGGTAAAAGCTCTTGAAGAAAAATTTGAAGTTAGTGCGCAAGCGATGGCAGTTGCAGCTCCTGTAGCTGGTGGAGCAGCTTCAGCTCAGGGAGCAGCCCCCGCTGAGGAAAAAACAGAATTTAATGTTCAATTAAAATCAGCTGGAGCTAAAAAAATACAGGTTATTAAAGTAGTCAGGTCTATAACCAGTCTTGGTCTAAAAGAGGCTAAAGAATTAGTTGATAAAGCACCAAATATGGTTAAAGAAAAGGTTTCAAAGGAAGAAGCAGAAAAAATAAAGAAACAACTGGAAGAAGCTGGTGCTGAGGTTGAAATAAAGTAGTTCAGTAAAAGTAATAGCCTACCTGTTGACTATTAATTTATATTTGATAAACTTGTGGTTTGTGAGTTTTTCCTGGAAAAATTTACCAATGCTAATTTATATAGTTTTTTGTCCAATGCATAGGTTTTTATATTGATTTTGTCATAACCCTTTTTTACTGCTTTATCAAACTTAGAATATAATAAAGAGGAGAATAAATTAATGCAAAAAATCAAAAAAATCCAGAGGTATAATTTTGGCAAAATCCCACAATTAATAGATATGCCTCACCTTCTGGATATACAGAGGAAGTCTTTCCAATGGTTCCTGGAAGAAGGACTGATGGAAGCTCTAAAGGATATTTCACCCATTGAAGATTTTACAGGCAATATGTCACTTGAGTTTTTAAACTATAATTTTGATGATGAGAATTCAACTCCAGACGAGTGTAAAATGCAGGATATGTCTTATACTGCCCCTTTAAAAGTTCTGACAAGATTTATAAATAAAGAAACGGGTGAAATAAAAGAGCAGGAAGTCTTTATGGGGGATTTTCCTATGATGGCTGAAAGAGGAACTTTTATAATTAATGGGACAGAGAGAGTGGTAGTATCTCAATTAGTCCGTTCTCCGGGAGTATATTTCGATACAGATATAGATAAGAAGACTGAAATAGACATATATATGTGTAAAGTTATACCTACCAGAGGTTCATGGATTGAGATTGAAACTGATAAAAGAAATATTGCCTATGTGAGAATTGATAGAAGAAGAAAGTTTTTACTTACTATTTTCTTAAAATCTGTAGGTTTTGGAAATAATGAAGACCTGCTAAACATTTTTGGGCCATATGATAAAAAAGACTGTGTTAAAAATACTCTGGAGAAAGATTTTACCGAAACTGAGGAAGAAGCATTAATTGAGATATATAAAAAATTAAGACCTGGAGAACCACCAACAGTTGAAAGTTCCAGAAATCTTATAAACTCCTTATTTTTCAATCCAAAAAGATATGATTTTGGAAAAGTAGGGAGATATAAAATGGATCAAAAGCTAATGGAGGAAACTGATAAAAATATTTTAGACAGGCTTGATACCATTAATGCCAAAATGGGTATAGATACCAGTCAGAAACATATCCTGAATTGTAAGGACATATTCTTAATAGTTAAATATCTGGTCCAACTTATGAGTGGAATAGGTGAAATAGATGATATTGACCACTTTGGCAATAGAAGAATCAGAAATATTGGGGAGCTCATACAAAATCAAGTAAGGATTGGTCTTTCAAGGATGGAAAGGGTTATAAAGGAAAGAATGACCACCCAGGATGTTGATACAATAACTCCAAGATCTTTAATTAATATCAGGCCCCTGGTCGCCAGTCTAAAGGAATTTTTTGGCAGCGGGCAGCTTTCGCAGTTTTTAGATCAAACCAATCCTTTAGCTGAAATTACTCATAAAAGAAGGCTAAGTGCTCTTGGTCCTGGTGGACTGAGCAGGGAGAGAGCTGGTTTTGAAGTGAGAGATGTTCACCCATCTCATTATGGGAGAATGTGTCCCATAGAAACGCCAGAGGGTCCTAATGTTGGACTGATTGGCTCTCTGGCTACCTATGCAAGATTAAATGAGTATGGATTTATAGAAACACCCTACAGAAGAGTTATTAATGGTAAATTGACCAATAAGGTGGAGTATTTATCTGCAGATAGTGAAGAAAATTATGTAATTGCCCAGGCAACTGCAAAAGTCGGAAAAGACGGTAAATTTCTGGAAGAAAGAGTCATGACCCGTTCAGGTGATGAAATAGTCAATGTTGAACCGGGCATGATAGATTATATAGATGTGTCACCAAGGCAAGTTTTTAGCGCTGCTGCATCTCTTATACCATTTCTGGAGCACGATGATGCCAATAGAGCATTAATGGGTTCTAATATGCAACGTCAGGCAGTGCCATTAATTGAACCTGAGCCTCCACTGATAGGTACAGGAATGGAAGAAGTGGTAGCAAGGGATAGTGGAGTACTGGTTCTTGCCAAAGACGATGGTGTAGTTGAAGAAGTATGCGCAGACCATATTAAGATAAATTACAAGAATAAAAAGAACTATATTCATCACTTGTATAAATTTAGAAGATCAAACCAGGGAACCTGTATAAATCAAAAGCCCGTTGTGGAAGAAGGTGAAAAAGTTAAAAATGGTAGTGTAATTGCAGACGGACCTGCAACCAGTGCCGGTGAACTGGCGCTGGGTAAGAACTTAAGAGTAGCTTTCATGTCCTGGGAAGGATATAACTATGAGGATGCAATTATCATTTCAGAGAGGTTGGTAAAAGAAGATATCCTATCTTCTTTTCATATTTCAAAACAGGAAGTAGAAGCCAGGACCACAAAGCTTGGAGCGGAAGAGATAACCAGGGATATACCAGGTATAGGGGAGGAAGCTTTAAAAAATTTAGATGAACGTGGAATTATAAGTATTGGAGCTGAGGTAAAACCAGGAGATATACTGGTTGGCAAGATAACACCAAAGGGTGAGACAGAACTTACGGCAGAAGAAAAATTGTTGAGGGCAATTTTTGGCGAAAAAGCAAGGGAAGTAAGAGAGAGCTCCCTTAAAGTGCCTCATGGTGAAGGCGGGAAAGTTTTAGATGTACAGCTATTTTCCAGAAAAAAGGGACACGACCTTCCACCAGGAGTAAATGAGCTTGTCAGAGTATTCATTGCAGAAAAAAGAAAGATTTCCATTGGTGATAAGCTTGCAGGGAGACATGGTAATAAAGGAGTCATATCAGTAATTCTTCCTGAAGAAGATATGCCTTATACTGAAGACGGTGACCCAATAGATATAATATTTAATCCTCTGGGAGTTCCTTCAAGAATGAATGTAGGTCAGCTACTGGAATCTCATCTTGGCTGGGCAGCTTATAAAGGATGGAATAATAAAAAGGAGAATATTAGCAGCGACGGTCCTGTCTATGTTTCAACACCTATTTTCGAGGGAGCAAAAGAAGAGGATATAGTAAAATTGCTAAAGATGGCCAATCTCCCCCGGAGCGGAAAAACTGCTTTGTATGATGGCCGGAGCGGAGAGAAACTATCTGATAATATTACTATAGGTTATATATATGTAATGAAGTTGCTTCATCTGGTAGATGACAAGATTCATGCAAGATCTACCGGTCCATATTCTTTAGTTACCCAGCAGCCACTGGGCGGTAAGGCACAATTTGGTGGTCAGAGATTTGGAGAAATGGAAGTGTGGGCATTGGAGGCTTATGGTGCTGCTTATGCGTTGCAGGAAATGCTTACTATAAAGTCAGATGATGTAACAGGACGTGTAAAGACCTATGAAGCAATCGTAAAAGGTGAAAATATAGAGAAGCCAGGAATTCCAGAATCATTTAAGGTGCTTATAAAAGAAATGCAGAGCCTGGCACTTGATGTGGAGGTATTATCAGAAGAAGGGAAGGAAGTAAAAGTATCGAGAGCTGAAGATGAGATTATGAAAACTGTGGAGGATTTAGGAATTGATCTTAAGGAAGAGAAAGATCTGGAAGACGGGAAAGTGAAAGAAACTAAAGGAAAGGATAAAAAAATAAAGAGAAAGAAATCAGAAGACGAGAAAGAAGAAAGCAACACTAAAGTGTCCAAAAAGAAAAAGGTAAGAAGTAAAAAATAAAATAATGATTAGTATTGGGCAGTACTAATCTAATTAATTTGGAGGGATTTTGTAAATGGTTGTAAGTATAGATGTAAATAATTTTGATGCTTTAAAAATTGGGCTTGTTTCACCAGAAAAAATTAGATCATGGTCCAATGGCGAGGTTAAAAAGCCTGAAACTATAAATTATAGGACATTAAAGCCGGAAAAAGATGGGCTATTCTGTGAGAGAATTTTTGGCCCCACCAAAGACTGGGAATGTTACTGCGGGAAATATAAAAGGGTGAGATTCAAGGGAATAATTTGTGAGAGATGCGGGGTTGAAGTAACCAGATCTAATGTAAGAAGGGAAAGAATGGGGCATATTGGGCTTGCATCTCCGGTTTCACATATATGGTTTTTTAAAGGAGTTCCCAGCAGGATGGGATATGTTCTGGATATCAGCCCCAAGGATTTGGAAAAAGTTCTCTACTTTGATTCCTATATTATAACCAGTATCAACAGAGAGAAAATAGCTGCTGAAGAAGAGGAAGTTAAAAAGTTATACCAGAAGGCTCTTGACAGGGCAAAGGAATTGCACCAGCTAAGACTGAAAGAATTAAAATTAAATAAAGATAATTTTATAAGTGAAAATAATAAAATTGGTGATAAAAAAAGTTTAATTGAAGTTCGGAAAGCAAATAAGAAAGTAGATGAAGATTTTAAAGAAGATGAAAATGATATAGATGATAAGACTGGAGAGAAAAAAATTCCTGAATTGGATTTAGAGGCAAAGAAAGCGAAAATGTTAAAAGAGACAGAGATGCTCCTGGAAGAAGAGGAGGAAATATATCAGGAAGAAATTGATCTGATAAAAAGAGCTGATACTTTTTTCTTTAATTTAGAGGAAAAGATGCTGGTCTCTGACGAAGCTCTTTTTAAGAAAATGAAAGAAATTTATGGACGGTATTTTAAAGGTGGAATGGGTGCAGAGGCTACAAAAGAACTACTGAAAAATATTGATTGCAAAAAAGAAGTCGAGGACCTTAAGGAAACTGTGAAGAAGTCCAAAGGCCAGAAAAGAATCAGGAGTATAAAGAGACTAAAAATATTATCTTCGCTTATGAAATTGGACAATAAGCCAGAATATATGATTCTGGATATACTCCCCGTAATTCCCCCGGACTTGAGGCCTATGGTTCAGTTAGATGGTGGAAGATTTGCCACATCTGATTTGAATGACCTGTACAGAAGAGTTATTAATAGAAATAACAGGCTTAAGAAACTACTAGAACTGGATGCCCCTGAAATAATTATTAACAATGAAAAGAGAATGCTTCAGGAAGCCGTTGATGCACTTTTTGATAATGGAAGAAGAGGCCGGGCTGTAGTTGGTGCTGGAAACAGGCCACTTAAGTCTTTAAGTGATATGCTTAAGGGCAAACAGGGTAGATTCAGACAGAACCTTTTAGGTAAAAGGGTGGATTATTCAGGAAGATCGGTTATTGTAGTTAACCCCAATCTTAAGCTGGAACAATGTGGGCTTCCAAAGAAAATAGCTTTGGAACTATTCAAGCCCTTTGTTATGAAGAAATTAGTTGATGAGGGATTTGCCCAGAATATAAAGAGTGCCAAGACTATGGTAGAGAAAGAAAGTAATGAAGTCTGGGATATATTAGAAGAGGTAATTAAAAATCATCCTGTCCTGCTTAACCGTGCACCAACACTTCACAGGCTTGGCATACAAGCGTTTATGCCTGTACTGGTAGAGGGTAAGGCTATACAAATTCATCCTATGGTTTGTCCCCCATTTAATGCAGATTTTGATGGCGACCAGATGGCTGTTCATGTACCTTTATCAAATGAGGCAAAAGCTGAAGCAATGATTTTAATGTTGTCTGTAAATAATATATTATCTCCTGCAAATGGCCAACCGATTGTTGTTCCTTCTCAAGATATGATTCTGGGAATATATTATTTGACTTCAGAAAGAGAAGAATCAGAAGGAAAGGAGAGATTTTATAATAATACCCAGGATGCTATTTTAGATTTTGATTATGGTTTTATATCTTTGCATACACCTATTAAAGTGAAAATTGAGGAGAAAGTAATCAAGACCACAGTTGGAAGAATAATATTTAACGAATTGCTGCCAGAGGATTACAAATTTATTAATAAAGAAATATCTAAAAAAGAACTTATTGATATTACTGCTGAATGCATAAACAAATTCCCTCAAAATGTTGTTACTGAGACACTGGATGCTATTAAACAAACAGGATTTAAATATTCCACCAGGTCAGGTATTACTATAGGAATAGATGATATAGATGTACCACCTGAAAAAGCCAGTATTTTAAGCAGTGTGGAGAAAAAAGTTGAAAGAATTGAGGATTATTACAGGCAAGGTTTGATAACAGAATTTGAAAGACATCAATCATTGATACAAACATGGTCACAGGCTAATGAAAGCGTAGCCAGCGCTATGGAAAAGAATTTTAACAAATTTAATTCGGTTTATATGATGGCTACATCCGGTGCTAGAGGAAATATAAAACAGCTCCGTCAGTTAGCAGGTATGAGAGGACTGGTAGCAAATGCTAGGGGAGATATCATAGATAGTCCTATCAAATCTAACTTTAGAGAGGGACTTACGGTTTTGGAATATTTTATTTCCACCCATGGTGCCAGACAGGGACTTGCAGATACCGCACTACGAACTGCAGATTCGGGATATCTGACCAGACGGCTGGTTGATGTTGCACAGGATACCATGGTAAAAATTAATGACTGCGAGACCGAGGATGGTATAAATCTTTATGTTTTAACTCTTGAGGGAGAACCTAATACTAATTTAATAGGAAGAACCTGTCTGGGAGATGTTAATAATCCTAATACTAAAAAGAATATAATAAAAGGTGGTGAAGAAATTGCTGAAAAGCACCTGCAGAAGTTCATACATGCCAATATTGAGAGTGTAAAAGTGCGTACAGTTATGACTTGCAAAGCAGAATCCGGAGTTTGCCAGAAATGCTATGGAAGAGATCTCGCTACTGGCAAAGTGGTTGAAATTGGAGAAGCGGTAGGGATTATAGCAGCGCAATCTATTGGGGAGCCAGGCACACAGCTGACTATGCGTACTTTCCATACAGGTGGAGTAGCAAGTACTGTAATCCAGAAGTTTATAAAATCGCCAGTTAAGGGAAAGCTTATATTCAGAAAAGAATTGTTATCTGAGCTGAATATTAAAAAAGCCGACCTCACCGAGAAGGATACAAGCGAGGTTATTGAGATAAATATAGAACATATTCCACATAAATTAATTTTCCGGGTTCAGATGGAGAGAGGAGATATTGTAGATGTAATTATTCCTAAAGGTGAAATACTCCAGATAAATAAAAAAGTAAATGTTGGGGTTGGAGAGGTTTTCGCTAAACTGATTCTTACTGCTAAGAGAAAAAAACATGTTCACAAGCATGAAAAAACTTTTGAAGGTCTTGATATTACCAGCGGTCTGCCCCGGGTAGTAGAATTATTCGAAGCCAGAAAGCCTAAAGAACAATCGTTTATAGCAGAAATATCAGGAAAGGTTGAAATTGAAGATATAGATTCTAGATTTAGAATGCTTACCATAAAGAGTAAAGACGGCAAGCAGGAAAAGGTTTATCAGATCCCGATTAGAGCAAGATTAAGGGTTAAAAACGGGGATAAGATTTCTGCAGGAGATCAATTGACTGAGGGGCCAAGAAATCCTCATGATATATTAAGAATTAACGGAATTAAGGAATGCGAACAATATTTGGTAAAAGAGGTACAGAACGTATATAAAGCCCAGGGTGTGGATATAAATGATAAACATATAGAAGTAATAGTCAGACAAATGCTGAAGAAAGTTACCATAATTGATCCCGGGGATAGTAATTTTCTTCCAGGACAGCTTGTAGACAGGCTCTATTATGAAAAAGAGAATAACAAATTAATTTCTAATATGAAAGTACCAGCAACAGCTGTTCAAAATTTGATGGGTATAACCAAAGCTTCTCTGGTGACTGATAGTTTTCTTTCAGCTGCATCATTTCAGGAAACTACCAGAGTGCTAACAGATGCAGCTTTGGAGAATAAAATAGATAATTTATCTGGACTAAAGGAGAATGTAATATTAGGTAAAGCTATACCGGCGGGAACGGGCATGAGCAGCTATAGGGGCTATCAATTAGATTACCCTGGCTATAAGGAGGACAATAAAGATGAGATAGAAATCCTTCAGGAACCAGAAGGGGATGAAGAAGCAAAAGAAATAGAAATTAATATCTAAAATATAAGTAAAAAAATACTATAAAATAGCCATTTTTTTATATTGACATTTTAATTTTTAGATGATAATCTCTTTTTTCGTGTCTTCAAAGAAGGTTATCATTAATCATTTTTTGTTGTAGTAGTATTGTTAAATTGAGGTAGAGGAATAGGGTATTTATGCCTACTATAAGTCAACTGGTTAAAAAAGGAAGAAAAAGATTAAAAAAGAGAAAGAAAACACCTGCTCTTCAGGAAAATCCTTTAAGAAGAGGTGTATGTATTAGAGTATATACTTCTACTCCCAAGAAGCCAAATTCGGCGCTGCGAAAAGTAGCTAGAGTAAGGCTTACAAATGGAGCTGAGGTTACAGCATATATACCAGGAATTGGTCATAATCTACAGGAGCACTCTATAGTATTAGTAAGAGGCGGTAGAGTAAAAGATCTACCTGGGGTGAGATATAAGATTGTCAGGGGCACGTTAGATACTGCAGGGGTTGAAGATAGAAAATCTTCACGCTCAAGGTATGGAGCTAAGAAGCCAAAGTAATTTATGAGGAGTTAATAGATGCCAAGAAAAGGAAAACCTCCGAAAAGGAAAATAAAGACAGACCCTGTTTATAAAAGCAGGGTTGTATCTAAACTGATTAACAAGGTTCTGACAGATGGTAAAAAAAGCATTGCTGAGAATATAGTATATAAGAGTCTGAGAGTTCTGGGAGAAAGGACCAAAGAAAATCCATTAGAGATACTGGATAAATGTCTTGATAATGTAAGGCCTGTGCTGGAGGTAAAACCAAGAAGAGTTGGCGGAGCTACTTATCAGATACCGGTGGAAGTCTCTGCGGAAAGAGCAAGTACGCTGGCTATTAGATGGATAGTTGATTTTGCAAGCAGAAGGAAGGAAAAGACTATGGCTGCAAGGTTATCTGCCGAGATTTTAGATGGCGCCAGTAATACTGGAAGCAGTATTAAAAAGAAAGAAGATTTACATAAGATGGCTGAGGCAAACAAGGCTTTTGCGCACTATAGGTGGTAGTGTAGGTGACTATATATGACTAGACAGGTTTCATTAAAAAATACAAGAAATATAGGTATAACTGCTCACATAGATGCAGGTAAAACAACTACAACGGAACGTATTCTATATTATACCGGTAAGACTTACAAAATGGGAGAAGTTCACGATGGAGCAGCAGTCATGGATTGGATGATACAAGAGCAGGAAAGAGGAATTACCATTACTTCTGCTGCAACAACCTGTTTCTGGAAGGATAATAAAATAAATATTATTGATACTCCCGGACATGTTGATTTTACTGTTGAAGTTGAGAGATCACTAAGAGTACTTGATGGTATGATTACTATATTCTGCGCAGTTGGAGGAGTGGAACCACAGTCTGAAACTGTATGGAGACAGGCTGATAAATATAATGTTCCCAGGATTGCTTTTGTCAATAAGATGGATCGAAGTGGAGCAGATTTCTTCTATGTTATGGATATGATTAAAACAAGACTTGGCGCCAATCCACTACCCATACAAATTCCTATAGGTAAAGAAGAAGACTTTTTAGGAATAATTGATCTTATCAGTATGAGGGCAATTATATATAAAGATGAAATGGGAATTAAATTCGAGTATGAGGATATACCTTCAGAACTTAAATCTACTGCGGAGAAATACAGACAGGAACTTATTGAAAATATTGCTAATTATAATGATGACATTTTAAATAAATATGTTGAAAATATTGAAATAAGTGAAGGAGAATTAAAAAAAGCTATCAGAGAAATAACTATAAATGTTAATGGTGTTCCTGTCCTTTGCGGAGCTGCTTTTAAGAATAAAGGGGTGCAGCCAATACTGGACGGGGTAGTGGATTTTCTCCCGTCTCCAGGTGATGTACCTTCCCCTAAAGGGATTAATCCGGATAACGAAAAGGAAATTGAGAGGGAAGCTAGTGATGATGCACCTTTTTCTGGTCTGGTATTTAAAATAACAACTGATACATTTGTAGGAAAGTTAAGTTATTTGAGAATCTATTCCGGAACCATAAAAAGTGGAATGCAGGTACTGAATGCAAATAATGGTAATAAAAACAGAGTCAGCAAATTGCTGGAGATGCATGCCAATAGCAGAGAGGAATTAAAAGAGGCTTATAGTGGAGATATAGGAGCAGTTGTTGGCTTAAAGAATGTAAATACCGGTGATACTATATGTGATCCAAATAAGCCTATTAAGTACGAATCTATTAGTTTCCCTGAGCCGGTGTTATCAATTGCTATTGAACCTAAAACAAAAGTCGACCAGGAAAAATTAGCTACTGCGCTATCTAAAATGGCAGAAGAAGATCCTACTTTTAGAATAAAAATCGATAATGAAACTGGACAGACAATTATTTCAGGTATGGGTGAACTTCATCTTGAAATTATAGTAGATAGATTGCTCCGTGAGTTTGGTGTAGGAGCAAATGTAGGTAAACCTCAGGTATCTTACAGGGAAACAATAACTAAAGGAACACAAGTAGAAGGAAAATATATCAGGCAAAGTGGTGGAAGAGGGCAGTATGGTCATGTGATTGTTCGTTTTGAACCAAATGAATACGGTAAGGGATTTGAATTTGAGGATAAAACAAAAGGCGGAGCTGTACCAAAAGAATTTATCAAGCCAATTGAAATGGGAATAGAAGATGCTACGCAAAGCGGCGAGGTGGCCGGATATCCAGTTGTTGATATTAAAGCCATACTTTTAGATGGATCTTATCATGAAGTAGATTCTTCGGAAATGGCTTTCAGGATTGCTGGGTCAAAAGCTTTTAGAGAAGGTATGAAAAAATGTCTTCCTATTTTACTTGAGCCGGTAATGGATGTTGAAGTGGTTGCTCTGGACAAGTATATGGGAGAAGTTATTGGTGATATTAATTCGAGGAGAGGAAAAATATTATCTGTATCACTGAGAAATAAGAATAGGATTATAAAAGCAGAGGTGCCGCTTGATGAAATGTTTGGATATGCTACGGATTTGCGGTCCAAAACTCAGGGGCGCGCTACTTTTACTATGCAGTTTAAGAAATATGAACCAACACCGGGTAGGATTGCAGACGAAATTATTGAAAGGTTTAAAGGAAGTAAAATTGCAGTATAGATTATTAATATAAATTAAATTAACATTAATACAAAGAAAGGATATATTATGGCTAAGAAAAAATTTGAAAGGACCAAGCCTCATATAAACATAGGGACTATAGGCCATGTGGATCATGGTAAGACAACCCTGACCTCAGCTATTACCAGGTGCCTTAAAAGCACAGGCTTAGATGTAGAGGAAAGGACATTTGATTCCATTGACACTGCCCCTGAAGAAAAAGAGAGAGGTATAACCATTGCCATTGCCCACGTGGAATACGAGACAGCTAACCGCCACTATGCTCATGTGGACTGCCCTGGCCATGCAGACTATGTAAAGAATATGATTACAGGCGCAGCCCAGATGGATGGGGCAATACTTGTGGTATCTGCTGCAGATGGGCCAATGCCCCAGACAAGAGAGCATATACTTCTGGCAAGACAGGTGGGGGTACCCTACATTGTGGTATTTTTAAATAAGGTAGATATGGTAGACGATCCTGAGCTAATAGAACTTGTAGAGATGGAAGTAAGAGATCTTCTTACCAAATATGAGTTTCCAGGAAATGAAATACCGGTAGTTAAGGGGTCAGCGCTAAAGGCAATGGAATGCGAATGCACAGATAAGACAGCCTGCCCCAACTGCAAGGTAGTGCTTGAGCTTATGGAAAAGGTAGACCAGTATATAAAAACACCTCTAAGAGATATAGACAAGCCATTCCTTATGCCTATAGAGGACATATTTTCTATTACCGGACGGGGAACTGTAGTTACCGGCAGGGTGGAAAGAGGAAAAATTGGGCTGCAGGATGCAGTAGATGTAGTTGGAATAAGACCTAAGATCCAAAAGACAGTGGTAACTGGTATTGAGATGTTCAGGAAACTTTTAGATGAAGCCCAGCCAGGAGATAATGTAGGGCTTCTACTCCGAGGAATGCAGAAAGAGGATGTGGAAAGAGGACAGGTTGTAGCCAAGCCCTCCTCTATTACCCCTCACTTTAATTTTATGGCTCAGGTTTATGTACTGTCCAAAGATGAGGGAGGACGTCATACTCCTTTCTTTAACGGGTACAGACCTCAATTTTATTTCAGGACTACAGATGTAACCGGAATAGTAAACCTGAAGGAAGGTGTGGAGATGATAATGCCTGGAGATAACACAGAAATGGAGATAAAACTAATATCCTCCATAGCTATGGAAGAAGGGCAGAGGTTTGCTATCCGTGAAGGGGGAAGGACTATAGGAGCCGGCAGTGTTACCAGGGTAATTGAGTAGAAAAAGGAGAAAAGTAATTAAAAGCAGGAGGAAATAATTACGATGGCGGCAGGTAAATTAACTCAGAAAATTAGAATCAAATTAAAAGCTTATGATCATGAAGTTATTGATCGTTCAGCAAAAAAAATAGTGGAGACTGTTGAGAGTTCTGGAGCCAAAGTTTCTGGCCCAATTCCACTACCGAATAAAAAAAATGTATATTGTGTTATAAGATCTCCTCATGTAAATAAAGATTCGAGGGAGCATTTTGAAATAAGAACTCATAAAAGGCTTATAGATATTATTGATCCTACACCAAAAACAGTAGACTTGCTAATGAGACTAAGTTTACCGGCTGGCGTGGGTATAGAAATAAAGTCTTAACATAAGATATTTTCCGGGAAGTGATACGAAGATGGTAAATGCGATATATGGAAAAAAGATTGGATGTACTCAAGTTTTTAATAAGAATGGCAATGCATTGTATGTTACGGCAATTGAAGCTGAGCCATGTATAGTTATTCAGGTGAAGGATAATGAAAAAGATGGATATAATGCTCTAAAAGTAGGTTTTGGTAAAATAAAAGAGAAGAAAGCAACCCGGCCGCATGAGGGTGAATTTGTGAAGAATAAAGTGAATTTGAAGAAGTACCTGCGGGAAATCAGAGTGGATAAATTTGACAGGGAGTATAAGCCCGGGGATAGTCTGGACCTTAAAATTTTCAAGGTAGGAGATAAAGTCAAAATAACCGGGAATAGTAAAGGTAAGGGATTTGCCGGAGTAATAAAAAGACATGGATTTCATAGGGGAAAAATGTCCCATGGTTCTCATTCCCATAGAATACCAGGTTCGGTAGGAATGTGCGCTACTCCTTCAAGGATAGCAAAGGGCAAGAAGATGCCTGGAAGAATGGGAGGCAGCAAAGTTACTGTTCCTGGATCAGAGATAGTTGATATCATTGAAGACCAGAATTTAGTTTTAGTTAAAGGAAGCGTTCCAGGCGCTAAGGGCAGTTTAGTTTTTTTGAGGAAAATTTAGTAAATTATAGAGTTTTTGGGAGAATGAAATGGTGAGTTTAAATGTTGTAGACTCAAGTGGCAAGGAAATGGAAAAAATAAATATATCTAATGAAATAGCCAGGCAGAAAGTGAATTCTGAGATCCTGTATCAGGAGGTAAGAAGGTATCTTGCTTCTATAAGATCCGGAACACATAAGGTCAAAGGCAGAAGTGAAGTAAGAGGTGGAGGGAGAAAACCCTGGAGGCAAAAAGGTACTGGAAATGCCAGGGCTGGTTCCATCCGTTCTCCAATATGGAGAGGCGGGGGAGTAGTTTTTGGGCCTAAGCCAAGAGATTATTCTTTTAAATTAAATAAAAAAGTAATAAAGCAGTCAAAGTTAATAGCATTATCAGAAAAAATTAAAAATAAAAAAATTATGGTGATTGATAAATTAAGTTTTAAAAACCCTGAAACAAAAAAAGCAGCGGAAATACTAAAGAAACTTAATCTGGATAAGGGGAAAGTACTTATGGTTTTTGATAGTTTAAATATCAGTGAAGCAAAATCCTTCAAGAATATAGGCAATGTTACGGTAGAAAGCGCAAAGGGACTAAATGCTTATATTATCCTTTCGGCAGATTATGTGGTTTTTACCAGGAGCTCACTGAATGATTTTATTAAGAGGTTAGGCAATGGAAGATCCTAGAGATATAATTCTTTCTCCGGTTGTATCGGAAAAAAGTTATGCTGCGGTTCAGAATAAAAGATATTCTTTTTTTGTCGATATCAGGGCAAAAAAAAGTGAGATAAAGAGGGCAGTTGAAGAGATATTTAAGGTAAAGGTTTTAAAAATAAGTACTATGAATATTAAATCTAAGCCAAAGAGGTTAGGAAGATCGGTAGGCACGAGCGCCCGCAAAAAAAGAGCTGTAGTTACTCTGGGCAAAAAAGATAAAATTGATTTTTTTGAATCAGTCTGATTTAGGTTGGAGGTATTAAAGTTGGCTGTTAAAAAATATAAGCCCACTACTCCTGGGAGAAGGCATGCAACAGTTTCAGATTTCTCGGTTTTGACTAAAAAAAGACCGGAGAAATCGCTCACCAGACCTTTAAAAAGGGATGCTGGTAGAAATGTTAATGGCAGGATTACCAGGAGACATAGCGGTGGCGGACATAAAAGATTATATAGAATTATAGATTTTAAAAGATTAAAAGACGGTATTCCGGCTAAGGTAGAAGCAATTGAATACGATCCTAACAGAAATGCCAGGATTGCTCTGGTCAGTTATAAGGATGGCAAAAAAAGCTATATAATTGCTCCTCTTAAATTAAAAGCAGGAGATACTGTAATATCAGGAGAAAAGGCTGATATCAAGGTGGGTAATGCTCTGCCCTTAAAAAATATACCGACTGGAACAATAATTCACAATATAGAGCTTAAGGAAGGAAAAGGCGCAGAATTGGTTAGATCAGCAGGAGGGTATGCCCAGCTTTTAGCAAAAGAGGGAAAATACGCTAATATAAAGCTTCCTTCGGGTGAAGTTAGGTTGGTAGGGTTAAATTGTAGAGCCTGTATTGGTCAGATTGGGAATACAACTCATGAAATAATTCAGCTGGGTAAGGCAGGAAGGAAAAGATGGCTGGGAATAAGACCAACTGTTAGAGGGACAGCAATGAATCCTGTTGATCATCCTCACGGAGGAGGAGAAGGGAAGAACAAAAGTTCCGGGAGAAATCCTGTTACTCCCTGGGGTAAACCTACGCTGGGCTATAGGACCAGAAAGAAAAATAGTAAAACTGATAAATACATAATCAGGAGAAGGAATAAATAATGGGTTTAATCTTTACATTTGAAGGAGGACTGAAATGTCAAGGTCTTTAAAAAAAGGGCCTTTTGTTGAAGAAAAGCTGTTAAAAAGAATAAATAAGCTAAATGAATCAGGAGAGAAAAAAATCATAAAGACCTGGTCTAGAAGTTCAAATATATTCCCGGAAATGGTTGGGCACACTATAGCTGTTCATGATGGAAGAAGGCATGTACCTATATTCATATCGGAGTCTATGGTTGGCCATAAGTTAGGAGAGTTTGCGCCGTCGAGATCTATAAGGCCGCATATTTATAAAGGAAAGAGTGAAAGAGTGGCTACTGTTAAGAAGTAAGGAAAGCGCAGTAGTCTAAAGAGGGAGGCATGAGTTTTGGAAACTAAAGCTGTTGAAAAGTATATAAGAATGTCACCAAGAAAAATAAGATATGTTGTTGATATGATAAAGTCAAAGCCAATAGAAGATGCTATAGATATATTATCCTTAACACCCAGGAAAGCTGCAGCTGTGATAAAGAAAGCTATACAAAGTGCCATATCTAACGCTACTGAAAATCACAAAATGAAAGAAGAAGATTTGTTTATTTCTAGAATATTGGTAAATGAAGGGCCAACTTTAAAAAGGTTCAGGCCAAGAGCCAGGGGCAGGGCTACCAGGATCAGAAAGAGAACTTCGCACCTGTCAGTTTATGTATCCAATGGTAAAGAGAAGGAGGCTTAGGAGGTGGGTCAGAAGGTTAATCCTATTGGACTCAGGATTGGAATTAATAAGGGGTGGCAATCAAGGTGGTATGCTGCAAAAGACTATGCCAGGCTTCTAAGAGAAGATATCGTTATAAGAAGTATAATTGAGGATCAACTAGGAAATGCCGGGGTTTCAAAAATTGAGATTGAAAGAACAGAAGAAGAAGTGAAAGTAGATATGCATACTTCCAAGCCGGGTATAGTTATAGGTAGAAGAGGGGCAAATATTAATGACATCAGGGATTTAATAGAGAAAAAAACCAGTAGTATTATACAGTTGAATATAATAGAAATTAAGAAGCCTGAACTGATTGCAAAATTAGTAGCAGAGGGTATTGCCTCACAACTAGTTGGAAGAGTTAGCTTTAGAAAAGCTATGAAAAAAGCTGTTTCATTATGTATGAAAGCAGGAGCAAAAGGTATAAGAGTCCAATGTGCGGGAAGATTAGGCGGAGCAGAGATGGCCAGGACTGAATGGTATAGAGAAGGAAGAGTCCCACTGCATACTCTTAGAGCGAATATTGATTATGGATTTACAGAAGCAAATACAACTTTTGGGAAAATCGGAGTTAAAGTCTGGATATACTTAGGAGATATCATACTGGATGAGAAAGAGATGGGAAAGGAAAGAAAACTGGATAAAGAGAAGAAGGAAGAAGAAAAAATCTGAAGGTTAGGGGATATTTATGGCAGCAATGTTAATGCCTAAACGGGTAAAACATAGAAAAGTACACAGAGGAAGAATGAAAGGTATTGCCAAAGGTGGTACCAAGCTCTCTTTTGGAGAATATGGGCTGCAGGCGCTGGAATCTGGCTGGTTAACAAGCAGGCAGGTAGAAGCTGCAAGGGTAGCTCTTACCAGGTATATAAAAAGGGGAGGAAAAGTATGGATAAATGTTTTTCCTCATAAATCTGTTACTAAAAAACCGGCTGAAACCCGTATGGGCGGAGGAAAAGGTGCGCCGGAAAGTTGGGTAGTTGTGGTTAAGCCTGGAAGAATCCTATTTGAAATTTCGGGTGTTAGTATGGAAGTTGCAAAGGAAGCAATTAGATTAGCTTCTAATAAATTGTCTGTAAAAGCAAAATTTGTTTATGAAGAACTATAACCAACCGGGTGGAAAATGAGAATAAGTGAGATAAAGGAACAAACAAAAGAAGAATTAGAAGCAAAACTGGCGGATATAAAAAAGAGTATTTTTAATTTGAAGTTTCAAAAAGCTAAAGGGAAATTAGAAAATCCGGCAAAGATACGAAATTTAAGGAAGGATGTTGCCAGAATAAAAACTTTGCTTAGAGAGAAAGAGCTTAAGTATAAAGATTAATAAGGAAAGTAAGAAATCAGGTAGAGAAAAATAAAGGGGGTTTTTTGGAAAGAGGAAAAGTAAAAGTAAGAGTGGGAACAGTAGTAAGTGACAAAATGGATAAGACGGTTGTCGTTGCCGTAGAATCTCATCATAAACACCCTTTATACAAGAAGATTTTAAAGAAAATAAAGAAATTGAAGGTACATGATCCTGAAGGCAGCTGCAAGCTGGGTGATGTGGTAAAAATTTCTGAAGTAAGGCCTGTTAGTAAGACTAAGAGGTGGAGACTGGTCCAGGTAATCAGGAAAGCGGAGTAAAGAAGGATTTAAAAATGATTCAAGCTGAGAGTAAGGTAAAAGTGGCGGATAATACGGGTGCAAGGGAAATTAAATGCATTAAAGTTTTAGGGGGAACAAGAAAGAGGTATGCACGTATTGGAGATACTTTTATTGCTACAGTAAAAGAGGCAAATCCAGGAGGAGTGGTAAAGAAAAGCGATGTAGTAAAGGCTGTACTTGTAAGATCAAAAAAAACATTCAGGAGGCCAGACGGCTCCTATATAAGGTTTGATGACAACGCGGCAGTTATTATTGATACGCAGAATAACCCGAGAGGGACCAGAATATTTGGTCCAGTAGCAAGAGAACTTAGAGATAAAAATTTTATGAAGATAATTTCACTCTCACCAGAGGTAATTTAGTTATTTGTAGCAGGAGCATCAAAAATGTTAAAGATAAAGAAAAATGATAAGGTTGAGATAATAAAAGGAAAAGATAAAGGAAAAACAGGAAAAGTACTTAGAATAGAGTCCATTACAAATAGATTATATGTTGAGGGTACTAATATTATAAGTAAGCATATCAGGAAGAAGGATCAAAGCAAACCTGGCGGTATTATTAAAAAGGAGGGACCCATTAAAATTTCAAATGTTATGCTTGTTTGCCCTAATTGCGGCAAGCCGGCAAGAGTGGGTTTTGAAGTTAAGGATTCTGGTGAAAAAGTCAGAATATGTAAGAAGTGCAATCAGCAGATTTAAAGGATAAATGCTTGAGGTGATATTGATGGAGCCGAGGTTAAAAGAAAAATATAAAAAAGAAATAATTCCAAATATGTTAAAAAAGCGTAAATTTAATAATGTAATGGAAGTACCCGGGATAGATAAAATCACTGTAAATATGGGTGTTGGCTCTGCAACTCAAAATATAAAGGAACTGGAATCTGCCAGTCAGGATCTGGCTAAAATCACAGGCCAGAAGCCTGTTATAACCAAAGCTAGAAAATCAATTGCGGGATTTAAAGTCAGACAGGGAAACCCGATTGGCTGTATGGTTACTTTAAGGGGAAAGAGAATGTATGAGTTTTTGGATAGACTGCTTAGTATAGCAATTCCAAGAATCAGGGATTTTAGAGGTCTTTCTAAAAAAAGTTTTGATGGTTCTGGAAATTATACTATTGGCATAAAAGAACAGTTAATTTTTCCAGAAGTAGAGTATGACAGTATTTTAAGTGTAAAAGGTATGAATATTACTATTACCACCAGTACAGAAAGTGATGACGAAGCATTATTTTTGCTGGAGGAGTTTGGGTTTCCATTTAAAAAATAAAAAAACGCAAGTTTTATAAGGAGACATTTATTGGCAAAGAAAGCACTTATAGAAAAACAAAGAAGAGAACCTAAATACAAAACAAGAAAGTACAGCAGGTGTTTTAGGTGCGGTAGGCCCAGAGGTTATTATAGAAAGTTTGGATTATGTAGAATTTGTCTTAGAGAAATGGCTCATGAAGGAAAAATTCCTGGACTGACCAAGTCCAGTTGGTAAAAGGAGGGTTTATGTCGGCAGTTACAGATCCTGTTTCAGATATGTTAACCAGAATAAGGAATGGCTATATTGCTAAGATGGATAGCGTCAGTATACCTTATTCAAAACTTAAAACAGAAATAGCCAGGATATTGGGTGAAGAAGGTTATATAAGAAGTTATGAAATCCGTAAAGATGAAAATGCTGGTGGCTTAATTAAAATATACTTAAAATATAATAAAGACAAAAAGAGCGTAATAACCAGGCTTAAAAGAATAAGCAAACCAGGACTTAGAGTTTATGCGCAAAAGGATGAAATTCCTAAGGTTCTTGGTGGTTTGGGAACAGTTATATTGTCCACGTCAAAGGGTGTACTTACAGGAACAGGAGCTAAAAAACTAAGAGTTGGCGGGGAAGTAATATGTTCTGTATGGTAGAAAGGGAAAATGGTTAGAAAGGTGAGTTTAAAATGTCCAGAATAGGAAAGAAACCTATTAACATACCGGAAGAGGTAGAGATCAAAATAGATAAGGACAATATTATTGTAAAGGGAAAATTAGGAGAGCTTTCTCAAAAGTTTGACAACACTTCTGTTAAATTAAGGATGGAAGACAATAGGTTAACTGTTATTCCAATTTCGAATAGTAATGAGAATAGAGCTAAATACGGTCTTTATAGAAGCCTTATAAATAATATGGTTATAGGTGTAAGCAGTGGTTTTAGCAAAACCTTAAAAATAGTCGGTGTGGGTTTTAGAGCCAGTAAGAAAGGAAATAGTTTGGAAATATTGGCAGGATATTCAAATCCGGTAATAGTCAATCCTCTTCAAGGGATATCATTTGATGTCCCGGATAATACTACAATTGTGGTCAGGGGAATAGATAAACAGGTGGTTGGAGAAATGGCTGCTAAGATCAGGAGCATAAGGGAACCAGAACCTTATAAGGGTAAAGGTATAAAATATAGCGATGAAGTTATAAGAAGAAAAGTTGGTAAAGCAGCTATTACTACTGGTATTTAAATTTCTTATAGGAGATTTTGTGAAGAGTAAAATTGAAAAAAGGGATAAAAGTTTAAGAAGAAAAATAAGAAGCAGGTTTAAAGTTAAAAGAAGCAGCAATCGTATGAGACTCTCTGTTTACCGGAGTAATAAGCATATTTACGGTCAGATAATAGATGATAGCACCGGCGCTGCGCTGGTTGCTATGTCAAGTAAGAAAATTGAAAGTAAAGATGGAGATAAAGGAAAAATAGATATAAGCTTCAGGACTGGCGAAGCCCTGGCTAAAATGGCAAAGAAGAAAAGTATAAATGAAATAGTTTTTGATAGAAGTGGCTACAGGTATCATGGCAGAGTAAAAGCCCTGGCTGAAGGTGCGAGAAAAGGCGGATTGAAATTTTAACTATATTTTTAAGGAGTATATTTAGTGGCTGATCTTTCTAAAGATACGGAGTTAAGGGAAAAGGTTATAAAAATAAATAGAGTAGCGAAAGTGGTTAAGGGTGGTAGAAGATTTAGTTTCAGCGCTCTGGTAGCAGTTGGTAATATGAATGGTATGGTTGGTGTTGGTTTTGGTAAAGCCAACGAGGTTTCAACCGCAATCCAAAAAGGCATTAATAATGCAAAGAAAAATATGTTTAAAGTGCCTTTGACTGATGGAACTATACCCCATCCAATTGATGGGTGGTTTGGCGCAGGTCATGTCCTTATGAAGCCGGCTTCTCACGGTAAAGGAGTAATTGCCGGTGGACCGGTGAGAATAATAATGGAATTGGCTGGCGTAAAGGATGTTCTTACAAAATCATTAGGAAGTGCCAATGCTTTGAATATAGTTAATGCAACTATTAGTGGTCTAAAGATGCTTAAAACACCGGAGCAGATTGCGGGTATGCGGAAGATAGAAGAACCGGAAGTTAATTAATATTATAAGTTTGGATAATATTGGAAGGATAAAATAGTGAAGCTTTGTGATTTAAAATCTCCTGAGTCTATAAAGAAAAGGAAAAGAGTAGGTAGAGGGAACAGTTCCGGACATGGAACTACCAGCGGAAGGGGCACCAAAGGACAGTTGTCCCGGTCAGGTGGTAAAACCAGAATAGGTTTTGAAGGCGGGCAGATGCCTCTACAAAGGAGATTACCGCATCTCAAAGGTTTTAAAAATACCAGGAAGAAAATAAATAATGTAATTAATGTGTGGCAGTTAGAAAATTTCAAAGATGGTAGTATTGTTGACTATGATTTTTTAAAAAAGAATGGTTTGATTATGAAAAAGTCAAATCCTGTAAAAATATTGGGTAATGGCAAGCTTACTAAGAAAATAACTGTCAAAGCCAATTATTTCAGCCGGAGCGCTGCAGCTAAAATTGAAAAAGCGGGTGGAAAAGTAGAGGTGATTTAATGTTCCGGGCTATTATAAATGCCTTTAGAATTAAAGAAGTCAGAAACAGAATATTATTCACTATTGGTATTTTAGCTATTTATAGATTTGGGGCTAATATTACTTTACCGGGAGTAGATGCGACTAAAATCCTGGAACAGGTTGAAACCGGGATAATGGGTTTGATGGATTTGTTTTCAGGAGGAGCGCTGGGAAGATTTGCAGTATTCTCTCTGGGTATTATGCCTTACATAACTGCCTCTATTATATTGCAACTTCTTCAAGTTGTAATTCCCAGGCTGGAGCAGCTGGCAAAGGAAGGAGAGTTCGGCAGGAGGAAAATAAATCAAATAGCAAGATATATGACTGTAGGGCTGGCTCTGGTGCAATCTACTGCAATGGTTTTTTTCTTTAGAAATTTTGGCGCCATACCTAATTTTGACTTTATACATGTTGCTTTAATCATTATTACCTTGACTGCCGGGACTACTTTAATAATGTGGTTAGGTGAATTGATAAATATTCATGGAATAGGAAACGGAATTTCACTTATAATATTTGCCAGTATTATTTCCAGAATACCAGGAGAGTTATTAAGTTTATTCAGACTGCGGGGTACGAATTACTTCTTTTTAGCCCTTTTTGCAATTTTATCTATTGGTATAATTATAGCTGTAATACTTATCCAGCAAGGTGAGAGAAAAATACCTGTTCAGTATGCAAAAAGGATTGTAGGAAGAAAAGTTTTTGGCGGACAAAGTACTTACATACCACTCAAAGTTAATCAATCTGGAGTAATGCCCTTAATTCTGGCTATATCAGTTATGCTTTTTCCGGCAACAATTGCGCAATTTATTCCCAACAGGTGGGTACAATCCTTTGCTGATGCGTTAAGTCCAACTATACAGGGAAGAATAAATCCAATTTATGCCATTACTTATAGTATGCTTATTATTATATTTGCTTACTTTTATACCGCTATTACTTTTAATCCTCTGGACACCGCAGATAATCTGAGAAAGTACGGGGGATTTATACCAGGACTACGGCCTGGAAAAAATACAGCAGATTACTTGACCAATATTTTAAACAGGATAACATTACCTGGCGCTATATTTTTAGCAATAATTGCTCTTCTTCCTGAGATATTGATTAACTATATGGGAATACCATTTAGATTTGGCGGAACATCTATACTTATTGCTGTAGGTGTTGCTTTAGATACTATGAGGCAACTTGAGTCTCAGCTTACTATGAGGGATTATGAAGGATTTCTAAAATGAGGATAGTTTTACTTGGAGCTCCGGGTGCGGGAAAGGGTACTCAGGCGAAAGTAATTTCTAATAAATTTAATATACTGTGTATTTGACGGGAGATATTTTAAGAAATGAAATAAATAAAGGGTCTGAGTTAGGCAAAAAGGCAGTTAAATTTGTTGAGAGCGGAAAATTAGTTCCAGACGAAATAATAATTGAAATAATAAAGAATATGATAAGAAACAGTAGGTCAGAAAATGGATTTTTAATAGATGGTTTTCCACGGAATTTAAAGCAGGCAAAAATGTTTTCAAGTACACTGGATCAACTGGGGATAAAGTTGGATAAAGTGATAAATATAGTTGTTGATAGAGATGAGGTTATTAGCAGACTCAGCAAGAGAGCGACCTGCAAAGTGTGTAAAAGTATATTCGGTATTAATAATAACAGTGAAAACTTTATAAAGTGTCCAGAATGTGGAGGAGATTTAATAAAAAGAAAAGATGATAATGTGGAGGTTATTAAGCACAGGATGGAAGTGTACGAATCTGTAACTATGCCACTTATTAATTTTTATGCTGATAAAGGACTGCTGGTAAATATCGATGGTTCCGGAGAAGAGAAAGAAATAACCGAAAGGATATTGAAATTTCTATGATAATATGCAAATCGGCAGATGAAATCAGATTAATGAGGGAGGCTGGCAGGATTGTAGCTAAAGTTTTTTCGAAAATAGAAGAAATTATAAAGCCTGGTATCACCACTGATTATATAGATAAGATTGCCGAAGAGATTATAACCGGTGAAAAGGCTGTTCCTGCTTTTAAGGGTTATGTAGGGAAGGTTGGTAAAAAACCTTTTCCCAGTAATGTCTGTATATCAATTGATGAACAAGTGGTTCATGGTATTCCAGGCAAGAGAGTTATAAGGGACGGGGAACTGGTCTCTATAGATATTGGAGTTAAAATAAATGGTTTTTATGGAGATGCCGCCCGGACTTATAAAGTTGGAAATGTAAGTAAGATTGCGGAAAGGCTATGGAATGCTACCAAAGATGCACTTGATGAAAGTATAGAGCTGTGCGTGGTTGGAAACAGACTTTCAGATGTCTCCAATAAGATTGAAACTAAAGCCAAGGTGGATGGTTTTTCAGTGGTTAAAGATTTTGTAGGTCATGGAATTGGTAGGGAGATGCATGAGGAACCCCAGATATTAAACTACGGGCCTCCTGGACAGGGACCGGTTCTAAAACGGGGTATGGTTTTAGCCATAGAGCCCATGTTTAATCAGGGTAGCAGTGATGTTGAAATACTGGCTGATCTGTGGACTGTTGTGACAAGTGACAGGAAGCTTTCCTGTCACTTTGAGGATACGGTAGCGGTATTGGAAAATGGTCCTTTAATATTAACCAGAATTTAATAGTGGTGGTAAAATATTGTGGACATACTAAAAGTTTTTTGATAATCTATCCATTTGCGCTATTTTTACATTGAAAATATTAGTATGGAGGTTTAAAGATTTCTAAAAAAGAAGGCGTAATAGAAGCTGAGGGAACCATTTTAGAAGCACTTCCTAATGCTATGTTCAGGGTAGAGCTTGATAATGGTCATAAGGTATTAGCGCATATTTCAGGTAAAATGAGAATGCATTATATAAAAATTTTACCTGGGGATAGAGTTAAAGTCGAAATATCACCTTATGATTTAAATAGAGGAAGAATTACTTTTAGAAAAAAATAATTATATTTAAGATTTATATTTTAAGGTTTAAATGATGGGAAGAAGATGACGGAAAGAAGGAATAAGAATGAAAGTTAAACCATCAGTTAAAAAAATATGTAAAAGCTGTAAGATTATAAAAAGAGAAGGGAAAGTTATTATTATTTGTAAAAATCCCCGTCATAAGCAGAGGCAGGGTTAAGGAGGTTTCCAGTTGGTAAGGATTTCAGGTGTTGATATACCAAATGATAAGCACATTTGCATAGCTCTGACTTACATTTTTGGCATTGGCAGGTCAGCGGCAGAAGCAATGCTGAACAAACTAAATATTGATAATAGTATAAAAACTAAAGATCTCAGTGAAGATGAACTAGTTAAGATAAGAGAATATATAGAAAATAACTACACTATTGAAGGAGATCTTAGAAGAGAAGTAAGCCAGAATGTAAAGAGATTAATCGAAATAAACTCTTACAGGGGCATCAGGCATAAAAGAGGATTGCCGGTTAGAGGTCAGAGGACTCACACAAATGCCAGGACCAGAAAAGGTAAGAGAAGAAGTGTTGGCATAAAGAAAAGTCAGTCACAATAAAAATTTCAGGAGGTAAATTTGGCTAAAAAAACTACCAGTAAAAGAAGAGTAAAAAGTAAGGAAAGAAAAAATATACCTTACGGGATTGCCCATATTCAGTCTACTTTTAATAATACCATTGTGAATATAACTGACCTGGATGGTAATACTATTGCATGGGGTAGTGCTGGAGGGCAAGGTTTTAAAGGTTCCAGAAAAAGTACTCCGTTTGCTGCTCAGATAACTGCAACTGCAGTGGCTAGAAATGCTCAGGAGCATGGAGTTACTAAAGTAGATGTGAGAGTTAAGGGTGTGGGGTCTGGCAGAGAAACTGCTGTAAGGTCTCTACAGGCAGCTGGACTGGAAATTGGCAATATAATTGATGTAACACCGGTACCTCATAACGGCTGCAGGCCACCTAAGAGGAGAAGAGTTTAAAAAAGTTTGAAAAAAGGGGTTATAAAATAAATGACAGTAGCTAAAGGATCTACCTGCAAGCAGTGCAGGAGAGAAGGAGAAAAGTTATTTTTAAAAGGACAGAGATGTTTTTCTGATAAGTGTGTATTGGAAAAAAAACCTTACGTTCCCGGACAGAGAGCTAAGAGAAGACCTATGAAAACTGAGTATTATGCTCAGTTAAGAGAAAAACAAAAAGCTAAGAGATATTACGGCGTATGGGAGAGGCAATTTAGAAATTATTACAAAAAAGCAGTAAAGAGAAAAGGGGTTACTGGAGAAATATTACTCCAGTTACTGGAGACCAGGCTTGACAATATTGTTTATGTTATGGGTTTTGCTACATCCAGAGCCCAGGCCAGGCAGTTAATTAGCCATGGGCATATTCAAGTTAATAGCAGAAAAGTTGATAAACCTTCATATCAGTTAAAAGAAGGACAGGAAATAAGCGTTGCTCCATCCAGTAAGGAAATAACTCCAATAATGGAAGCAAAAGAAAGCGGAGGAAGTCTAACCATACCTGAGTGGTTGGAAGTCGATCTGGATAATCTAAAGGGGAAGTTATTAAGATATCCGGAGCGGGATGAAATAAAAGCTCCTGTTAAAGAACAAATAATAGTAGAGCTTTATTCTAAGTAATTTAAATATTCATTTGAATATTCTTTTCTTTAGGAGGTAGATATAAATTGCTAAAAATGCATAAACCCAATGTGAGCATTAAGCATAAAGATGATTTTTGTGGTGAGTTTATTATTGAGCCATTAGAAAGAGGTTTTGGGCACACTTTAGGTAATTCCATTAGGAGAGTTCTACTTTCGTCTATAGAAGGAGTGGGGATTACAAGGATCAGGGTTGAAGATATAATGCATGAATTTTCAACTTTAGAAGGGATGAAAGAAGATATGATAGAATTTATCACTAATCTTAAAGGAGTTGTTTTTAAAATGGAAAGTGATGAACCGGTATTGCTGAAACTTGAAAAGAAAGGTCCTGGAACTGTAAAGGCTTCAGATATAAAACTATCCTCTGATGTCGAGATAGTAAATCCAGATACATATATTTGCACCCTGACTAAAAAGGGGAAACTAAATGCAGAAATAAGGGTTGAAAAAAATAAAGGTTATAAAAATGCGGAAGAAAATGTGGTGGAGGGAGAACCTCTTGGAGTAATACCTATTGATACTATATTTTCACCGGTAAGATTGGTTCGATTTAAAGTTGAAAACACAAGAGTTGGTCAAATGACTAACTTTGATAGGCTTTCTATAAATATAAAAACTAATGGCAGCGTTAAACCGGAAGATGCTTTAAGCCAGGCATCTAAAATTATTAATGATTATATGGCGCTTCTAATAGATTTATCCGACAAAGAAAGTAAAGACGAACCTATATTTGAAGAAATTGAAGAGGAAGACAAAAAACAAGAATATCCTTCTATAGAAGAATTGGAACTTTCGGTAAGAGCACATAATTGTCTTAAGAGGGAAGGAATTGATTCTGTAGAAAAGTTACTGGAATATAGTGAGGATGAGCTTCTTGATATTAGGAATTTTGGACAGAAATCTATTCATGAAGTAAAAGATAAAATAAAAGAACTGGGATTATCCTTTAAGCAAAAATAGTGGGCGGGAGAAGTAGAATATGGTAATACCTAAAAAAGGTAGGAGATTCGGTGGGAGCAGCAGTAACCAAAAAGCAATTATGAGAAATTTGACCATTTCATTATTTGAAAATGGAAAAATTAAAACCACGGTGGCAAAAGCTAAGTATGTAAGAAGTTTTGTGGATAAATTAATAACCATAGCTAAAAAGGATAACCTGGCAGCTAGAAGAAATTGTATTAGACTACTGGGTAATACTGAAGCAGTACAGAAATTATTTAATGAAATAGCGCCGGGAATGTATCAGAGATCCAGCGGATTTACCAGGATTGTTAAGTATAAAAACAGAGCTGGAGATGGAGCTCAATTGGTAATAATGGAGCTGCTGATAAAATAAAAGTGAAAATTAATGTTATTTTGAAAATTATAAATTATATGGCATAAGATGATGAATAACTACATGGCTGTGGTGGAATATGACGGAACTAATTATAACGGATTTCAAATACAGCCAGGTGGGACTAAAACTATTCAGGGAGAGCTGGCGGCAGTTCTTTCAAAAGTTTTAAATGAAAAAGTAGATTTTAAATATGCTGGAAGAACTGATACCGGGGTTCATGCCACTTGCCAGGTAATAAATTTTAAAACTGGCAAAGATTTAGATATTTACAGAATTTTGTGGTCTGTAAATAGTTTGCTCTCGGATGATATAGTCATCAAAAAAATAGAAAAGGCCGGCCCTTCTTTTGATGCCAGAAGGGATGCGCGCTTGAGAGAATATAGCTATTTTATAGTAAACAAAAAATACCAGAGTGTTTTTTTGAAAAAGTACAGTATTCTTATAACCAGAGAACTAGACATAAGGTTGATGAGAAAAGCTGCCAGGATGTTTTTAGGAGTAAAAGATTTTGCTTCTTTTTGTAATCCTGACTGTTTGAGCAGTAACACTGTCAGGGAGATAAAAAGGTTTACGGTAGAAAAAACTAAAGAGGATTTAGTAATTTTTAAAATAGCAGCAAATTCTTTTTTATATAATATGGTTAGAATTATAGCAGGAACTGTACTTGAAATAGGAAGCGGTGGGGGGGAACTCGCGAGTATAAGAGAAGCTCTGATGAAAAGAGACAGAAAGTTGACCGGGAAAATAGTTCCGGCAAAGGGCCTTTTTCTTACAAGAGTTGAATATTTTAGGTGATTGGAGGAAGTTATGGTAAATGTTGGGCTCAAAACATTTATTTTAAAGAAAGAAGAAATTAAAAGAAAGTGGTTTTTGGTTGACGCTAAGGATAAAAATCTTGGGCGGTTGTGTACGGAAATAGCCAGGATTTTAAGAGGTAAGAATAAACCAACTTATACGCCACATTTAGATTGTGGTGATTTTGTGATTGTTATAAATGCAGATAAGATAAAGGTTACCGGAAATAAGCTGAAAGGTAAAAATTATTACAGGCATTCCGGATATGTGGGTAATCTAAAGGTTATCAGCCTGGAAAAAATGATGGAAAAATCACCCGAGTTTGTTATAAGAAATGCGGTAAGGGGAATGCTGCCGCATAATATTCTGGGCAGGCAAATACTAAAGAAGTTAAAAATATATAAGGGTGAAAATAATCCGCATAGCGCGCAAAAACCTGAAAAAATTGATTTATAAAAAGGAGAATTAATTTGGCAAAGCAGGTAGTTTATAGTGCAACAGGAAAGAGAAAGCAATCGATAGCCAGGGTAAGATTATTTCCTGGAGAAGGAAAGATTATGGTTAATTCAAGGGACTTTAAAGAATATTTTAAGAGAGAGTCTCTTATAACTGTTATTATGGAACCTTTCAGACTTACCAATACCGAAAATGCGTATGACGTTATTGCAGATTTAACAGGAGGTGGAATATCAGGACAGGCAGGAGCATTACGTCATAGTATTTCAAAAGCGTTACTGGAAATTAATGAAGAATACAGGCCAATACTTAAAAGAGAGGGTTTTTTAACCCGGGATTCCAGGGTTAAGGAGAGGAAAAAGTACGGTCTCAAAAAAGCCAGGAAAAGGCCTCAGTTTTCTAAAAGATAGTTATCTTTTCTTAATGAATTATCCTTGTTTAAAAATAGATCTGGAGAAAATCTCCCATAATAGTAAAATCATTAGTGCTCGGTGCGCTCAGTTGGGCGTATTGGTTGTTGGTGTCACCAAGTGCGTTTTGGGTGATATAAAAATAGCAGCGGCAATGAAAAAATCTGGAGTTAATATATTTGGAGATAGCCGGCTGGAAAACCTCAGGAAACTAAGAAATTTTTATGGGAAGGGACAGCAGCTTATGATGCTTAGAGGTCCCATGCCAAGTGAAATTGGCGAGTTAGTTGAAATTTGCGATATTAGCCTGAATACCCAGTTGGAAGTAGTAAGAGTAATAGCGGAGATCTGCCAGGAGAAAAAAATAAAACACCGTATAATAGTTATGGTTGAAACAGATGATGAAAGAGAAGGACTGCTCCCGGGAGAGGTAGTGGATTTTTGCAGGCAGGTTGTAGATAACTACAGGTCTGTTGAATTATACGGACTGGGGACTAATGCAAGATGTATTACCAAAAATGGTCCTGCTCCAGAAAGTTTAAAGATGCTTAAAGATTTGTGGGAAGAGGTTATGAAAGTTACTGGCAGGAGCATGCCGATTATTTCAGGTGGAAACTCAAGTGTCTGGAATTTAATTGAAAAAGGTAAAATTCCCGAGGGGATTAATCAGGTGAGAATAGGGGAGGCTATACTTCTGGGGCATGATACAGTAAATTATAAGCCTATTAAGGGAGCTTTTACCGACTGCTTCCTTCTTGAGGCAGAAATAATAGAGGTAAAAAGAAAAGATGGTAAAGTGTATAAAGTTATTTTGGCTTTAGGACTCCAGGATGTCGATAGTAAGAATATTTACTGCTGCAGTCCTGGTTTATATATTATAGGTCAAAGCAGTGACCATACTATTTTAGGGATAAAAGAAGATAAATTTAGAAAATCCAGGGATGATTATTTAAATTTGGAAGCTGGCGGTATAATTTCTTTTAATCTTGATTATTTTGGTCTTTTATCCTGCATGACCTCTCCTTTTATTAAGAAGAGTTATATAGAAGGATAAGGTAGTAGGATAAGGTATGAAAAATCTTAACAATCTATTTGGTACAGATGGCATAAGAGGAGTGGCAAATAAAGACATGCTTGATAATAATCTAAAAACTTAAGAAATTTTTCAATTCTTGATAATAAATATTTTGAATCATTACAATATATGATATACTAATAATTGTGCAATTAATAGAACATTATTTTGTACAATTAATAAGTAAATAATTAAAGGTGATTTAGATGTTAAAAATAAAAATTAACGAAGATGTAATTATTGCCGGGACTTCAGAATTTAGAAATTCAATTAACAAGTTTATTTCAATTCTAAAAGATAATAAGATTATCCTGACCAATAGAAATAGACCGCAGGCTGTATTAATTTCTTTTGAAGAGTATGAAAAAATTAGGGAAATTATAGAAGAATTGGAAGATAGGTATTTTGGTGAAATTGCACTTGAAAGATTAGGGAAAATAAAAAGTGGTGAAAGTAAAATTTTAAGCCATGAAGAAATTTTAAAGAGATATTTATAAACAAATAAAATTGATATTTTTATTCAGTTATTTTTTTACATTGAACACATACACATATATTTGTGAGCTTACTTATATAATAAGGGCAAATTTATTTATATGAATTTTAGAATTAATTACTCGGAAGAAGTTTTAAAAAAAGATTTAAGCTTTATTGAAGGAAAACAGGTAAAAAAAATATTAGTAAAAATAGATAAAATTCTCAGTTCAACACCAAAAGAGTATGGAAATTCTATTAGAACCCTAAAAGGTAACTTAGAAGGTTTATTCAGGTTAAGAGTTGGAGATTATAGAGTAATTTATAAAATATTTGAAGAAAGTAATGGAGTTTTAATTCTAAAAATCGGTCACAGAAAAGACATATATAAAAAAATTTAATTAGGCTTCTTTTGCTTTTTAATGGAATCCTCCTCTATAAAAATTTGGTATGAAGAATAAGATAGTCTATTCAAACAGGAAGTTACCCAAAATAGGGGCGGAAAAAGATTTGGCCATCCTTTAAGAGGCTCTAGCAGAAGTATAGATGTAAGGCTTTACCTCTTATGTTAAACCCAACATAATATTTCAGGTCATATAATATTTAAAGATATAAGCCCTACAGGAGACGGCCTTATGAGTACCCTTGAATTTTTAAAAGCAATTCTAAAAGGCAAAAGCAAAATCTCTGAAATATATGATATTTTTCCAAGGTATTTACAACTATTGGAGAATATAAAAGTTAAAGATAAAGGTAAAATAATGAGTAGCAGTATGCTTAAAGAAAAAATTACTGAAATGGAAAAGATCCTGGGCGGAAATGGCCGGATAGTTTTAAGGCCATCAGGAACTGAGGCTGTAATAAGGGTTATGGCAGAAGCAAAAACCATGGACATGGTAAATGATATTGTAAATCAACTGTCTTCTGTCATCAGAGAATGTAATAATTTATAGTATTGTTAATTAGAAAATTTCAATTCCAATTATAATAATCTCCATAATTAACTTTTTCGTCTTTTATAAAAGAATACATAGAGAATCTTATTATTTAAAAATTTTAGAGATTTCTCTGAAATAAATTCTATAAAAACATTGACAATATAGCTCTATATATAGTATCATTTCTATAAAAAGTTCATAATTATTCATTATAATTTATTTATGTTTAAATTTAATTTATATTTATTTATGGATTAGAATTAAATGGAAATAAGGCAAAAGATCGATAATAGCAAATTAAGAGAGATATCAGAAGAAAAATCTATTCCAATAGTAGATTTGTTGCTGGAAAAATTAAAAGATATGTCACAAAGAAAAAAGGAAGGCAGTACTCTATTTGCGGTTTGTCCCAATTCAGAAAATGTTCTTAAAGCTGCACTTCGTGCAGCAAAAAGAGCACATGCTCCTATAAAGTTCGCTGCCACTCTAAATCAAGTGGATATAGATAGGGGGTACACTGGATGGACTCAATATGATTTAGTTAGAAAAATAAAAGAGCAGTCTTATAGTATTGGATACAGTGGTCCAATAATTGTTGCTGTTGACCACGGAGGCCCCTGGGTAAAAGATATACAAATTATAGAAAAATGGAATCTGGACAAGTCTATGAGTTGGATTAAAAAATCATTTGAAGCTGCACTGCTGGCTGGCTATGATTTACTGCATATAGATCC
>JABUBN010000034.1_pt1 | contig 37429 bp, 34 predicted proteins | sample 7240341 | NCBI WGS metagenome assembly JABUBN01 (sample SAMN07256345, study PRJNA390944) | subsurface metagenome | isolation source: Methane hydrate marine sediment | place: Pacific Ocean: Eastern North Pacific, ODP site | reverse complement strand
CCGCTTCCATGAGTAGAAGGAATAAGTCCTGCATAGGAGCTAAGTTTTCCCTTGGAGGCAAAGCGGGATATATCATCTATTTCAGATTTTATAAGAAAGGCGGTAAAGTTTCCTATGCCGGGTATAGTCTTTAGAAGCTCTATGTCTCGGTCTTTCAGGGATCTTTTATCTATCTGGGATTCAATGTCCTTTATTTTTTTACCTATTTCATCCATTAGGTCAAGGTATCCAGTGAGTATCTTTTGGTCAGTAGGGCATATTTTTGTATCCCTTAAGATGTGCTTTCCGGTCTTTCCAAAGATGTCAGTTAGATTCTTCAGGCAACAGTAGCTGTCCCTATTACGGTCGACTATAGCGTGGATTTTATTTTTTATCTGGGTTCTTATTCTAACCAGGGATATTCTAACCCTCAGTAGCATTTTGCTTTCCATGGTATCCCTTCTGGGCACATAAGCTCTAGGAAGCATATCTGCTTTTAACATATAGGCCAGTACCTTAGAGTCAATCTTGTCTGTCTTTATTTTGGCCTCTCCTATGATCCTTGTCTTTAATGGATGGGCAAGCACTATGGTGTCTGCTGCCTCTTCTGCTGCCCTGTAGTAATACGGCCAGTTATATGAGGCCTCCATAGCTACAGAAAGCTCATCTCTTTTGCCCTGGCTTTTTAGGTAGTAGCAGATATCTCTGGTATTTGGTCCTATTTTGGTCCTTGATAAAATCTTGCCATCTTCTCCTAGAACAGTTGCAAAAATACTTTTTTTGTGTAAATCTAATTCTATGTATTTCACTGGTGTACCTCCTTTTATATAAACTTAGGTTATTGATAAAATTAATTTTATCATAGGCCTCATAAAGGAGGTGCACTTTGTTTTTTAGTATGTTATCTTCTCTGGATTTTCATGCTATCAACTAAGTTAGCACCAGCTGATGAGACTTATTTTTATTAAATTTATATTCAAACTCTTCAGGGCCATTATGGTCCAGTAAAGAATATAACCTTTTTTATTATATACTTCTTCTATAAAATAAGGGATTTTATCAATTACATCAGAAAAAGTTTCATATTCAAACATATATGCTTCTTCTACTTTTAAGGTTCTAAAAAATTACCCTATTTTGGCACTATCATAGAGGTTGGCCTTATCTGATATGGATATTAAAATACCACGCTCTTTTAGAGTATTTTTTTAATCTTTGGGCTGATTTAGTAGCTGCCTTAAAGAGTTTTTTAGTCTACACAGTATTTTTTTCTGCCTTATTATCCTATGTACTCTCTTGTAGTTTAACTTAATACTCCTGCCTTGCAAGCTCTACAGCAATCCTTTTATACCTACAGTAGGGATGCTTTAGTGCTATTTCATTTATCATATCTGCTAAACAAAGGTTAAAAGAATTATCTTTTCTAGGTTTGTAGTAGTAATTTGATCTTGGAATATCTACTGTTACGCACCTCCTCTTAATTGTTTCCAATTCTTAGAGGTTACTATGAATAAATCTTATTTTTTCCCCTTTCTATTTAGATTCCTGGTCCTCTTTAGCATCTCATTTTCCAGGGTAAGCTTTAATACAAAGTGCTTTAGCTCCCTTACTCTAGATCCTAGTCTTGCTATATCGGATTAACTTTTATTTTCAAGGAACTACCAGCTTTGTAACCCTTCTTCAATCTGGTGATTACTACTGGTGATATATTGTATCCTATTGATATCTCTACTCGTATGGCTTAACTCGATACTATGGGCTCTAGTGCCTGCTTTTTAAATTCGTCTGTAAAACTTCTTCTAGATATTATCTGATGAGATCTTTTATCTTTATTTTTCACTTAGTCTCGTCAGTTATTATACGTTTTTTTAGTATATAATGTATCTAATAGAGTGGGTTTACTCCAAAGTTTATTATTATAAATAAAAGCTTATTCTCAAAATAAGAACATTTTAAAATATAATTTTTGTTTTCATCATTTTTCTCTAGAAATATTAAGAATCAAACCTAATATATTTTTATCTCAAAAATTACTGTTCCCCCACCAGTATATTTACAGGGATCTAAACATTGTACAAATGCACTATCACTTTCATTATTTTTTTTAGCCAATCCTAATTTTTTTGGGTGTATTCCATTGCTTAATGCAACATAATACGGCATAACGGAAGCAAGAGAATGCATACAAATTGATGAAGTTTGATTTAGATTGACTTTATACCCGTCATCTAAAATAATTCTGTCACCAATTTTATATACCGGGCAATTTCCATTTATTTCTTTAACCTCAATAATCAGTTTTTTCATATTCTTTGAATATGATATTAAAATTATAAAAAAATTAACTGTAAATTAGATAAATATTCACTATTTACTATAGCTTTCTAGTAGATTTACAACATCATCCTTAGAATAATTAAATTTTTTAGTTGTAATAAAAAATAAAAAGTCTGTAGGAATATCTGTTGTTTTTGAATATCCTAACATTATAGAACTTACCTTTCTCCCATAACCATAAGATAGCCAACTATTAAATTTAAAAAACTTGAAACCATCTATATCTAAAGGAATAATCTTTAATCTAATATTTTTCTCATCATTAATACTACTGTTAATAGTAACAGTTAAAGAATTTTCATCAATATCAAAAATAATATTTTTAGCTATATGAAAGCACCAATCAAATTTATGTTTCCCTTCACCATTTAACAAATCCCTAACTATCCAATAATCTTCATTTTTATCATAAAATATTTGTCTTCTATGTATTACTGGGTTTTTAAGTCTTTTATACCCATAATGCTCAGCATCTAAAAAATCATACCTTTCAGTAGTCTTCCATAAATTAATCCTACATTTAGCATCATTTTTTAAAAAAAATAAACTCTTATCATTAAATCTATTTTGCTCAATGTCATCTACAGCCACGGTATTATGAAATAAAGTTGATCTAAACTTATTCCTCCAATATGGAATTGGGGTGTAAACATAAGTACCCGGATCTAACAATATATCCTTACCACCTACGGACAGTTCAAAACTTAGCTTATCATTATGAGCATGTCCACCATTTCCGCCCTGGCCATTGGGGCCGCAGGAGATAATCATATAATCTTTATTTTTTCTCATTATATACCATCCAGTATCAGGGAATGCCTTACTACTGATGTTTGTAAGACAATTTTCCGGCAAATCCTGCCAAATTTTATAACCTTTCTTTCCAAAAATCCATAATGCCTCTTCACAAAAACCAAGTTCTTTAATTTTAAAGTTAGGCTCTTTAAAAAATATAGCCCCAAGAGTAATTAAATACCGCATATCCAGCACTTCTCGCTTAGCAAATATGTGAAGCCTACTACTATCATTATCTCCAAATTGAGGCATTCGTCCATCGGGTTTTAGGAGATATAAAACTGCTTCAAACATCTTGTAAAATCTCTCTGTATATTTTTTCCCAAAAACCTTTTCAGTAATTTCTCTATAATTTTCACCACTAAACCCACTGTCATTTATCACAACTAACAATGTAGAAAAGAAGAAAAGTTCAAGAACTAATCGATGATAACAAGTAGAAGCCTCAAAATCGCATCCATCCGGATAAACTTGTTTTTCCATTTCTTTTATTGGTCCTTTAATGCCAAATTCTCGCCACTTTTTTACTTCTTTAAATTCAGGAAACAACACACCAAGATAAAGCAGCCCGACAATATCAGAAAGATAATGATTGGAAGTCAAAGTTTCACTCCATTCAAGATTACTCATAATATGTCTGCCATGTTGATAAAGGCTTTTTAAGAATTTAAGCAGAAACTCATCAGTAATTTCAGGTGAATCTTTAAAATAATAATATCCTAAAATCCAATTACAAACACGCATTGCTACATCCATTGTGCACCGCCAGTTAACTCCGAACTTGGATTTATTGTCATCAATCCAATCACTTACTTGGCCAACAAATTCTCTTGCATATTTCTCATCACCTGTCAACCAATATGCTTGCCCCAGAACAGATAAATGTTGGAACCGCGAAAGCTCCCACGGAACTTTTATATCTCCTTTTCCATAGGGAATTTCTATATCCTTATAGTATTTTCTCGGATTCCAGCAATACCCAGTCTTAAAATCGCAATGCCAGTCGATTTTTGTTCCCAAACTTACATCGCCAGAACCAAGCAGATTAAAAACATGCTGTTGAATTTTATCTGCTTTAGCAATTATTCTCTCTAGGTCAGTTGGAAAACGTTCTTTAATAGCAGTGATAATTTCTTTTTGCTTTGAAGAATTAATAAAAAATTTTGGTTCTTTTCTCTTATAGAAATATTTTCTCAACTCTTCTGCATTTTGAAATTTGTATTTTAAGCTCCAAGCTTTATTTAAAAATTCTATATCAGTCATTTCGACACCAAATAAATTTACAAATATTTTACCAATAATTCCTAGACTTTTATTTTTGGCTTTATAAAAAACCTTTTCTACTATCATCTTGGGTGAATATTTTAGATACTTCTCTGAGGATATCTTTAAATTCATAATTTTCTTTTAGTAAAAATTTTATTTTTTAAACCCAAAATCGCCTGAATCTCACTCTGCTCAAATTCCCGTAACAAGAGGAGTGCTGCAAAATACACAATTGCGCCAACAAATATTCCCAAAATCAAGTTTATCCAAAGTAAAGAAGTCAAGTTATTCCCTATGTAATATACTACCGTCCCCATTATTGCTGATGCAAAGGTGCTTTTTGCTAAAGATTTAAAAGGGAATTCCCAGACAAAAAACCGCCGTGAAAAAATAACAGTTAGTACCAGCAAGAAAACATAAGAAATCAGAGTAGTTATCGCTGCTGCCATATAGCCATATTTTGGTATAAAGAAGAAATTGAGGCCTAAATTAAGCAAACTAGAAATAATTAAACTATACATAAAAAAATGGGTTTTTTTATAGAAACTTAGTCCCACTCCAAACCTCTGATTAAGACCAAGAAAAAAAACTCCGAGAGCAACCAGAGGGATTATTTTAGCTCCACTATAATAATTCGATGTAGAAAGCAACTTTATTATAGGGATTCGGAGGACAGAGAGTCCAATTACTGCTGGAAGGCATAACAATAAAAAATATCGTGTTCCTTTGGTTAAAAATTCTTGACTTGCTTTTTCTCCTTGTTTCTCCCAGATTATTATAGCAAGGGGATTAAATGCTAAAGCAAATAGTGAAGTAAGTAATAATATACTATTTTGTGATATTTGATAACTAACTGAATAGATTCCAACTTCACAGGCGTCTCTAAAAAATTGAAGTACATACCGATCGGAAAGACTCAATATCCAAGCGGCAAGATTACCAATTACCAGAGGGAAACTATATTTTGCTATCTCGATAGTATGTTTAACAGGAATTGTTTTACCGCTTATTCGCAATCTCCCCAGAGCAATCTTCCAAAGGAAAGGTAAAGCAAGCCCAACACTTAGAATAGTACCCCAAAGCAATCCCTCCACACCAAGATGAAAGAGAATAACGAACAACACACCAAAAATAAAAACCGTTATGCTTTTCCATATGAAGAAACCACTATACCAGTTTATTTGTCGCTTTATTCTCAAAAAACTCAGCAACACAGTAAAAAGAGAGGTCAATATAAAAATAAGTATCCCGATCCTCATAAGATTATAAAGATTGCTGGAAATGTGATCCCGTAAACCAAAAAGGATACACAGAAAAGCAATAGAAATCACCAGAATTGATAAAAGGGTCAGTTTTATTGTTGAATCAGTAAATTCTGCAGTTTTTCTGTCTCTTTCATAGGCTGGGTAAAATCTTACGACTGACATATTTACCCAACCGACGAGTGTGGATAAAACAGAAACAGTAGTAATAACTAAAATATAGTTACCATAATCGGCAGGAAGGAATAGACGAGTAACTATAGGCAAGGCAACAATGCCTACCAGAGCAGGGATTGCCATTGAAGGTAAATATTGAGCAATATCTTTAAACAGGTTTTTAATCATGCTTCTATTTATCCGGTTCCGATTGAATATTTTTTAGGAAAAATACTATCTGATGGCAAAACAAGTTAGGCATAAGTTTATACACAAAGGGGACTCCATTGTACGGCCTAATATCTATTACCTCAAAACCTATCTCTTTTGCCCACCAAATAAAGTCCTTTACAGTCCAAAAACGTAGATGTTCAGCCGGATGAAATGCCCACTTAATAGGAAACCTACCAAACATCATTCTGATTCTATGTTTATAATAGCCAATATTTGGAATGCTAACCAACACCAATTTATTAAAATGACCTTTCACTTTACGCATAAGATCTTCCAGATACGCAATATGTTCAAGCACCTCCGAAATGATTATATAATCGTATTTTTTATCAATTTTAAAGGTAGAACTTGATACATCCGCAATATTTACTCTTATTCCTTTTTTAACACATCTTGTGACTGCTTCTCTTGAAATATCTAAGCCCTCTCCTTCAATATCTTTCTCGGCTTTTAAATACCAAAGGCACGTCCCATCTCCACATTCAATATCCAGAACTTTAGATTTTCTATTAATTAAATCTGCAAAAATTTTGTATCTAGGCAAGATAGTTGATACATTTCTTTTATTCCAATAACTATCATAATCCATTTGTTCCAAACAAATATGTCTGACTTCAGTTATACTAATTGTTTCTCTTATAATAACAATTGGAATTTTAAATAAGTTTTTTATTACTCTACTAAGCATAAATTTTAAATTAATTATACTTGCCAAAAACACCTGCCAATATTGGTTCTATAGCATCCCAACTAAATTCCCTCTTACATTTTTCTCTAGCCTTTCTCCCTAATTCCTTAGCTACATTTTCAGGATAAATCAACTAAGCTGAGCCTCTATTTATATTATAATTTTCATATATTTTGGCTTTAGATACTTTAGAACCTAAAGCAATATTCATAGGATGAATATTTTTAAACTTATTTATACGAATGTTTTCTTCCAAAATTCTGTAAGTTTCTGGATGTGGCTCCAGCATACACAAGACCATTTTCTCCCACAAAATTCGCAATAACAAGTGAAATAAAACCAATATGAGCACCTACATCTAGAACAATATCATGTTTACATAAAAATTTTTTAAACACAGACAGTGTCCCAGATTCATATTCACCAAAATAATAAAGAGAGCTTTCTGGTCCTTTACCATTAATTGGGCCAACTAAAACATTGACATTAAATAAAGTAGGACATATATAAGTAGTAGTGGTTGGAGAAGGCATAATAAACTTACAAATACGCTCTCGTATAAAATTAGCTCCCTTAATAGATTTATAAAGTAAAAAATAAGACAGCATGCGTGAAATTTTGAGACGAATACGTTTATATAAACTCCATTTTTGCCAATCCTTTCCCTCAGTTGCCAGCCCAAGATTCATATTTTCCTTAACTTATTAAATATTTACACTAATAATTCTCTATACACTAAATCGTATTCTTTAAATTTTACATCCCAAGATAAATTTTCAATTACCTTTTTCCTTAATAGCTTACCATCAATTTCCATATTTAAGACTTTTATTATTTTTTCAGCCAAATCCTTCTCATTTTCTTCATTTGCATTAAATTTTTCCCCTATATAAATTCCCAAAACTTGTTCAAGCTCTAAGACACTTCTAAAAAACCCAATAATGGGAACCCCTGCTAATAATGCTTCATAATAAGTTAATCCAATTCCTTCTTGTCTGCTAGGCATGACAAAAACATCAGTTGCATTATAATATTCAGCTAGTTTTTCTGATGGTTGGAATGATAACACTAAACCATCAATATTATTTTTTTCTATAAAAGCCTGAATTAGTCTTTTTGCATTTTTATTAGTTATAATTATAAGTTTGCAATTTTCTAATAAATAACTATCGATAGCAAAAGCTTTTAGTAAGATATCTAAGCCTTTTCTTTTTATAGTAAAATGTACCCCACAAAAAGTTACTATTTTCTTATCCCCTAATCCCAAAACATTTTTTGTTCTATTTTTATTTAATAATTGTATCTTATTAGGATTAATAGGATTAAGAATCGCCCTTACTTTAATATTAGGTGGTAGATTGAATTCTCTTAATAATGCTAATTTAGAAAACTGGCTACAAGAAATCACGTAATCTATTTTCTCTAACGCTTTTATTATTTTCTTATAGAAGGAATCCCTTTTTTTAAATCCATATAATTTAAAGATTTCTTGTTCATATAGCAAAGCAGTTCCATATTCACTTGCTATTATAGGTGGGTGCTCTTTTAAAATGCTCATACTAAAAATAGTATCATCTAATATATAAAGAATATGTATAAAATCTGGTCTTATAGATTTTAATATTTTTTTTAATAGGTGAGATTTATAAAGAATTTTGAGCTTCCTTTTTCCGCTTAAAAAATTTAATTCTTTTACTTTCTCTCTATTTATAATATACAAAATGATTGCGTAAAATATTTTCTCTAACTTATTCCTTGGGGGCCATTTTATTACTTTAATCCCATCCTTTTCAAAAGAAGCAGAGACATCTGTTAAAATATAAACATTATAACCATTATTACAAGCAGTAGTTGCTAATTCCCAACAAAATGTAGCAATTCCTCCACTTTCTTTACCACCAATTTCTGGTGGAATTGGGCCGATGTATAAGACCTTGGTTTTAACATTATTTTTCATATTCGTTAATTTGCTTCTCAACTTCAAAACTTATTTCTGTAGATTGGATTAACTGCCATAGTGGAATCGCATAATTACTATTTTCTTTTATAGATTTAGCAAATTCTTTGAGCTCGTTGTAATGACCTTTATCCTGAACATTAGCCTTCATATTTTTTTCCTTTAGGCCGAAAAATTCTAACCCTTTGTAGTCATCTAAATAAATAATTTTATTATCAAAATAAATTTTCATCTTCTCCTTTGAAGCACTTTTAGAGCCAAGAGAAGTATAAATTAAATTACAAACTGAACCATCCTTATATTTAATTGTAGCTACAAAATTATCATTAGAACTATATTGCTCTGTTTTTGAATTAATACTTGTTACTTTTACTGTAGAAACTCCACAATTAGTAAAATAATTAAACAAATCATATATATGACAGGCTTCTCCTATATTTCTCCCACCACCTTCTTCCGTGTGTACCCAATTATCTCTAGGTATAAAACCAGCATTCATTATGTAGCTAACCATAATGGGATTAACTCTACAATTTATTATCTCTTTAATTTTTAAAGCAAAGGGAGAAAACCTCCTTTTAAAACCTACCGTAAAAGGAACTTTTGTTTTTTCTAAGGTATCTATAAGTTTACTTAATTCTTTCACGTTTAATGCCATTGGTTTTTCTAAAAATATTGCTTTTCTTGCATTTGCAGCATCAATTGCAATTTTTTCATGTAGATTGTGTCTTGTAGAAATTAAAACCATATCAATATTCTTATCCTTTAAAATTTCTGTATAATCAGTAGTTGCATAAACTGCATCAAATTGCTTTGCAAAAATTTTAGCATTATTGCCTGATTTACAACATATAGCATATATATTTAACTTTTCGAAGTTGGGTAAATGAACTTCTCTGGTAAAACTACCTGCACCAATAACTCCCACATTTATTTTATCTTGTCTAATTTTATACGAGGTTTTTACTATTCTTTCTTTAAGTAATGAATCCCTATTGTATTCCAGAAGAACAACTAAGGGTTTATTATCAACACACCTAAGAGATTCAAAAGCTTTAGGAGCTTCTTCAACTTGATAAACTTCTTCAATTAAGTCTTTTACATTTATTTTATTTTTTGATAATAATGAAAGATACTCTTTCATATTTCTGTTTTCTGTCCATCTAACGTAGGCATATGGATAATCATAGCTTTTTAATTCATACTTTTCATCATATCTACCTGGTCCATATGAAGTTGATATTAATAAATCAAGCTCTTTTTCATAAAAATATTTTCTTTCAATATTTAATGGCACATCTCCAACTACGACTATTCCTCCTTTCTTTCTACACATTCCCATCGCCTAATTTATTACTGTGCTGCTGGCTGAAGATGCTGTTATTACTGTCGAATCTGCTCCATATCCATTAGTATTTCTAATAACTTCTTCTACTATATTTAACTTATTTGGATTAAAACCTATATCTAAACCTAAAGAAAGTGCTTTATCTATTCTTTTCTACTCTAAATCTATACCAATTACTTTACAGCCTGATAGTTTCAGTAATTGCACGGTTAACTGCCCTAAAATTCCTAAACCAATTACTATCACAAATTCTCCTAATTCTGGTTTACATCTACGAACCCCTTGCAATGCTATACTTCCTAATGTGACAGTAGAGGCATATTTTAGTGACAAGTTTTCAGGTACTCTTACAACCAAATTTTCAGGAACAGCAATAAATTCAGCATGGTTTGCAATTCCAGCACCAGCACGAGTTACTTTATCACCCACCTTTATATTCTTTATATTCTCCCCTACTTCTAAAACTAAACCTGAGGCAGAATATCCGGTAGGGCTTTGGGAATCTACTTTACTTTTTACTTTTCTTATAGTCTCAGATAGTCCTTTATTTTTTAACAAATCTAAAACTTTTCTAATATTCTGGGGGTTATCTATAATTTTTTTAAATAAAGGTTTTCCAGATTTTTCAACTCCACTAACTTCTGTTCCTAAAGAAATACAGGAATAATAAACATTAACCAATACCTCATTAGCTGATACAAGAGGTGCTGGAACTTCATCTACTATTACTTTACCTTTTCTAATAAATACTTGCTTCATAAACAATAATCCTTATTCAAACTATTTTTATAAGTTATTATGTATAACATCTACTATTTTTTCAGAAGCTTTACCATCACCATATGGGTTTACATTTGTAACCATTTTATCATAAATATCTTTATCATCTATTAATTTAGATACATTATCTACTATTGAATCTATGGTTGTACCTATTAATTTTGAAATACCTATATCTATTGACTCGGTTCTCTCTGTCTTATTTCTAATAACCAATACTGGTTTTTTAAATGTAGGTGCTTCTTCCTGAATACCACCAGAGTCTGTTATTATAAAAAATGATTTATACATTAACCAAACAAAAGAGCCGTAATCAAGTGGGTCAGTTAATATTACATTATCTATTTTGCTTAATATTTCAAAAACTGGTTTTCTAACATTAGGATTAAGATGAACTGGATAAACTATTTTAATATCCTTATATTTACTGGCAACAATCTTTAGTACATAACAAATATTTTCAATATCTTTTCTAAAAGATTCTCTTCTATGCATTGTAACTAGTGCCTCGTTAAATAACATAAGTTCTCTTTTGCAACATTTTCAATAGTGGATTATGGCGATTACTATTTCGCCATTTTAAATGTTCTTTGATATTTTGTTCAAGTTCTGCATGGTTTTTGGGATATGAACTCTTCAATACGAAATAATACACTGATCCAAATTGGGCTTCAATTCGGTTCATCCATGATGCGTTAGTTGCTGTAAATATTAACCAAACATGATTTACTTTACACCACTTGAATACTTCTTTTTTCTTATGTGGTAAGAAATTATCTAAAATAATAATCAGTCGTCTCTCATTGGGATAACGTCTACGGATTATCTTTAGAAAGCTTGTAAATTCCTTGCCTCTCTTGCGACGACGAATTATACCAAACAATCTATCTGAGCTAAGATCATAACCAGCAAGTAGGTGTTCTAACTCCATGGTATCTGGTATAAGTTGCTGGAAGTCTTTGCGGTTGCTTAGCCTGAGCCCAACATGTACCAGCATAAGGACGTATCTCTAATGGATAAGATTCATCAAAACATATCACACGACATCCTTTCGGTGGCTTTTTGTATAATTTTTTTATAATTCGTTTTTTTCAAAATGAGGATCATTTGATTGTTTCCATGTTTTTGTTCTTTGATAGGAAAGCCCAGCTTCTCTTAAAATAGTTCGTATAGTAGGACGAGATATATAAGAAAGCTTCTTTTCCTTTATAAGTACCAGTTGTATCTGTGACAGAGACCATTGAGAGAGAGGATATCCCAAATCTTTTGGATAATTTTCAGCAAGTTCTACAACAGCTCTGCGTTGCTTCTCATCAAAAGTAGGAGGACGACCACCTTGATAATTAAGTCTAATACCGTCAATGCCTCCCTTGTTAAAAGAGTGAAGGATTCGTCTAACTTGAAGATGGGAATATCCTATAACTTTCGCGATTTGTTTTACGGGTGTCCTGATATTTGAAGCCAAAACAACTTGAGCCCTTCGGGAAAATTTTACATCTGTTCCATTACGAGCTATGTTACTCAGTTCAATTTCTTCTTCGGTTGTCAAAGAACGAACATATAAACTCATGCTACCTCCTTCCTATATAGAAAGAAGGTAGCATAAAACTTTAAAAATGTCACTTAAAATATATCATTTATTATTTAACAGGGCACTAGCTTATATTTAGTGTTTTTAATAAGCGGATCAAAAATAGAAACATTTATCCCTTTTTTAATAAGTTCGTTATAAATAGCTATAGCAGGGCTTTCTCTAATATCGCCAACATTTTCCTTATAACTTAGACCAAAAAACGTTACCTTTGGGTTCTTATATTCTTTTATTATTTCTAGTATCTTATTAGAAATAATAAATGGAATGCTGTTATTAACATTTCGACTTTTCTCAATTAAGGTATATTTTCTATTAATGTTTTCTAGCATAAACCATGGATCTATCGGAATACAATGCCCACCAACACCAGGACCAGGATTTAATATATTAACTCTTGGATGCATGTTAGCAAATTTTATAACATCCCAAACATTCACACCATAATCGCTGCATATTAAAGATAGTTCATTAGAAAATGCTATATTTACATCTCTATAAGTATTTTCTGCTAATTTTACTAACTCTGCAATTTCTAGAGTGGTTAAATATATTTTACCTTCAACAAATTTTTCATAAACTTCTTTAGCTTTTTCAGTAGATTTTCTATTTATACCCCCAATTATTCTATCATTATTCACTAATTCGTACACAATCTTCCCTGGCATAACCCTTTCTGGACAATATGACAGGTAATAATCTTTTCCTGATTTTAATCCTGTATCCTTATCTATAATATTTCCAATAACATTTCTGGTAGTTCCCGGTGGAGAAGTTGACTCTAGAATAACTAAATTACCTTTTTGGATATAATCTTTTATCATTTTGGTTGCTTCAATTACATAACTTAAATCTGCCTTATTTTCTTTATTTAATGGTGTAGGAACAGTTATTATAAAAACATCAGATTTTTCAACATTCTTAGAAACCTTGATCGTTTTCTCGTCAATAGCCTTCTCAAATAATTCTTTTAAACCTTCTTCTTTAATATGTATGCTTCCAGAATTTAATAAATTTATAACATCATCACTAACATCCACACCTATAATACTATACCCACTTTTCGCTAACATACATGCTGTTGGTAGACCAATATATCCTAACCCTATGACACAAATTTTTTTCATTGATTTATTTTTAAGAACACATTCAAACAGTTTTTAAAACCATAAATAAACTTAAAAGATTTATGAAAAATTCATTCTAATTATAATAAAACTCTTATACTATTTTCGCATCCTAAAACTCATAAAATAATTAGCTAAAAATACAGCCAGTAGCCCCACAATTACAGCTAAAAATATGGTAATCAAAACATTCCTTCCATAATTAGTCTCAGCTACTACATCTGAAACCTCTGGATTTTCAATTACTTCTATCTTATTTACAAATAACTCCTTATTCTCTGTAATAATACAATTTATTTCATCTAAATCATTGTAAACTGTTAAATTATGGTTTAACTTTCCAGCTATTTCAGGTGAGGTATAATTAGATCCTGAGAATGGAATATCAGAGCCTAATTTTTCTATCTCATTTAGAAGTTTTACATTAAAACCTATTATATATTCCTCAGCTCTGCCCGAAAGTTCTTCTATCTCCTTCTGTGTATCTATAAGACCTGCTTCTATTTTTTGCAAAAGTCTATCATAGGCTTCATTAAATTCTGAATTTTTCTCTCTTTTATATACATCGAGTAAAGTTTTATTTATTTTGTATACCACTTCTGCATCATTATAAACAGTGGTCAGCGTTAAAATTTCTTTCTCCTCATCTATAGATATATTAATAGCCTTATCTAAATCATCTTTATCTATATCATAATTTAGAGCCTTTGTTACCTCATTTAAAGTCTTACTTAACTTCAGTTCAATATATACATCATTTAAACTTCCAATTCTAAGTTTTGATGCTTCTACTGGGAAATACGTACTAACAGAATCCAGATAATAATCCTCTTTAACTTTTAGCATAGAAGTTGAACTGTATTCTGAAGTATACAGAAATATAAAAAGAAGACCAGCTACTAGAACTACTATAAAGGTGCCTACAAACCACCACTTTCTTTTAATAAAAATTCTGAAAATTTCTCTTAAATCAATTTCATCTTCATTGATAATATCTTTATTACCTTTAGGTTTTTTATTCATTAGTCATATCCCCTAAGTCAAATTTATAATAAAAAAATAGTTAAACAGCTGGGGTGAACCCCTACAGTTAGACACATTGTATACTAATATAGCATAGGTTAGAATAGCTGATGAGACTAGGAAGATTAAAGAGATAGGAGGTCTCATCAAATGAGAGTAAGAAGAAGCTTTAGTGATGATTTTAAGAAGCAGGTAGTAGAGTCAATTGTATCGGGTTCAGCAACCCAGGCAGAGATAGCCAGAGAGTACAAGATATCACCGGTAATAATAACCAGATGGAAAAAAGACTACAGAGCCGGAAAGTTCTTTGAAAATGTAAGTTCGCACGATATGGCAAAACTTGAGCTAAGGATAAGGGAGCTTGAAAGGTTACTTGGTAAACTAACCCTGGAAAATGAGATGCTAAAAAGAGCCAGGGATCTAAATACCAGGGGAAAAAAAGAAGATTTATCGATTGTAACCTCAAGAGACTGGGAACAATCACAAGGGGGTGCAAAATAGTGGGTATCTCAAGATCAACTTACTATTACAAGCCCAAAGGCAGTATACCTCCGGATGCAGATCTTGCCGACAGGATAGAGAGAATTGCTCTGGAGTATCCCTCTTACGGCTATAGGAGAATAACTGCGGAGCTTAAAAGACAGGGTATCAAGGTAAACCACAAGAGGGTCCTGCGACTAATGAGGAGCCAAAACCTACTCTGTAAGGCCAGAAAGGCATTTAAGGTAACCACAAACTCGGCTCACAGCCTAAAAAAGTATCCTAACCTTACTGAAGACCTTGTGCCATATAGGACAGATCAGGTATGGCATGCAGATATTACCTATATAAGGATTGCCACATCCTTTGTGTATCTTTCTGCTCTAATTGATGGATTTAGCCGTAAAGTGGTTGGATACGGCCTGGGAAGGACTCTTTCAGCAGATCTTGTCATGGCAGCTCTACTTGATGCCATATCCAAGAGAAATACGGGTGACCTTATCCACCATTCCGACCAGGGCATCCAGTACTGCTCAGCAGATTATGTAGAGGTCCTAAAAGAGCATGGCATATCCATATCAATGTCTGGCAAGGCCAATCCATATGACAATGCAAAGATTGAGTCATTTTTTAGGACACTGAAAGTTGAAGAAGTCTATATGTTTGAATATGAGACATATCGTGAGGTACTAAGTAGAATCCCGTACTTTATCGAGGAAGTCTACAACAGGAAAAGATTGCATTCTTCTCTGGGGTATATGCCTCCGGAAGAATTTGAAAATATAAATAATGAAAAAGAGAAGGAAAATGAGTCCCATCAGCTGGTTCTGACTAGTTAATTGTGTGTCCAAAATTTGGGGTTCATATCAGATCAATTACTTTTTTATATAATTTCCCTATTAGTTCTCTTGTTATACATTTAATTATAAAAAATCCTTCTCTCATAGACTCTATTAATGATCTTGGGCCGTAAATAATCTTTACCTCAATAGCCGACTTTGCAGAAATTTCTATATCTAGACAAAGTGTATCATTTTCTATCTTGTAATCATATTGTCTCCCATTAACCATCGCACTTTTAATGGGAACATTTAATCTTTCCTCTTTTTTTATATGATACATCCTTTTAACATTTGCCTCATTTGAAATTATTAAGTTATTACTATACATTTTAATGTCTATGCTACCGTCATCATTTAACTTTTCCAAATATAAATGTTTTACTATAAAACCAAGGCTTTGCCATTCAATAGGAAATTTATATTCATTTATTTGCTCTACTAAATTGATTCTATCAGAAAAACTTTCCCCTACATGTGTGTAATATAGAATAGGCTTATCAATAAATGCATTAAATAAACTAAGAGATAATTGATCTCTTGAAAGAGGCCACCTTTGAATTACTGGGAAATTAGCATAATTCATAATAGCTTGATACATATTGTAGTCATATTCAGTTCCTCTAATAGAATCCAAGGGTACATCCTGAGCATTAATAGTTGCATTAAAATTATACTTCTTTAAAAGTACTAAAGTATCCTCAGGGCTAATGCCATAAGGAAATACCATAATTTTACCAAATGGAATACCGGTAATTATTTTGTGCAATTCCATTTGAAACAATGCAAAAACTATATCAGATTCTTGATCATTTATTGGCCTAGCCTCATATTTATCACCTTCTTGAATAGAATATTTATAAAATTCATACCCATCATGATTATTACCATGAATAACTAATGAAAATAAATCCGGGTTTTGTAAAAAAAGTTTCACAATTTCTTTTTGAGAATCATTCCAATTTCTTGCACAAAATCCTATACTGGTGTGGAAGCCATAAATCTTCATTTTACTAAGTAAATCAGGATATGATAATGATTCGTCAAAAGAATCAGAAAGAGATGGGTCATCTATAGTTAGATTTGCATAATTATGGTTGTTATGCCAACATTCATCATTTAACGAATACTTTATAAACATCATCATAGGAACTAAAATAGAGAGATTATCAATATTATATAAAGTATACATTTGCTTTTCTTCTAGACTTGGATTAATAGTTCCACTTTCAATAAATATTTCTCCCGAGCCATTCTTATATTCTATAAATATTGGATAATTTACTTCTTGTTCATCCATTTGACTTAAAATTACTGTTATGTGATTAGAAGATTGAGTAGTATCTATTGTATAATTACTTTGTAATTGTTCTGGTGATTGTAACTTTTGATTTGTAAATTCCTTAGTTATAAGCGGTAACTTATCTGAAAAGCTCCAAGAGTAACAAGGATTTGAAATATTTGAAATATAAATAGCCTCATTATTAATCAACCTTTTTAGATTGATATGCTCTCCTTGTCTATCATCAACCTCAACATTACATATTAATAGTTTAGCTCCATAATTATTTATTATATTTTTTAAGAGTAAAATTTCTTCTTTATCAAGCAGATCATTTCTCTCTAAATTATAAGCATTAATATAAACTGCTTTATAATAATTGCCATTAGAATCGAGAAATACTTCGTCAGTCAACGGAGTATTTGCGATATCAATTCCTTTACACTTTAGGCCATAATACTCTGATAACTTGGAAAAATTAATATCTGAATTTCTAGTTTCTTTCGAACTGTAAAGAAGTAAGGTATCATATAAGTCCTCATTTTCTTTAATTTTCATTTTTGGATTTTTTGAATCACTTAGACATGATGTTTGAAAAAGTATTAAAATAAGAATATGATATGAACCCCAAAATTTGGACACCGAGTTAACTAGTCAGAATAAGCTGATGGGACTCATTTCCTTTCATGTTTTCATTATTTATATTTTCAAATTCTTCCGGGGGCATATACCCCAGGGAAGAATGCAATCTTTTCTTATTGTAGACTTCTTCAATAAAATACGGAATTCTTTTTAGCACTTCTGCATATGTCTCATATTCAAACATATAGACTTCTTCTACTTTTAGTGTTCTAAAAAAAGACTCAATCTTTGCATTGTCATATGGATTGGCTTTTCCTGACATGGATATGGATATCCCATGATCCTTTAAGATCTTTACATAATCATAAGAACAGTACTGGATGCCCCGGTCGGAATGGTGGATAAGATCTTCTGTATCTCTTTTTGATATGGCGTCAAGCAGTGCTGCTATGGAAAGATCTGCCGATAGCGTTTTTCCCAGTGCGTAACCTATTGCCTTTCTTGAAAAGCCGTCAATTAAAGCAGCTAGGTAAACAAATGATGTGGCGATCCTTATATAGGTTATATCTGCATGCCACAGCTGATCGATCCTGTATGGCACAAGGTCGTCTATTAAGTTGGGATATTTCTTTAGGCCGTGAGAGGAGTCTGTAGTGACCTTAAAGGCATTTCTAGACCTGCATAGCAGGTTTTTATCCCTCATTAGCCTTAGAACCCTCTTATGGTTTACCAAGATTTTCTGGCGGTGTAGCTGGGCCGTAATTCTCCTGTAGCCATAGGAGGGAAAATCCAGGGCAATCTCCTCTATCCTCTCAGCAAGATCCATATCTGAATGTTTATTGCCTTTGGGCTTGTAGTAGTAAGTTGATCTGGATATCCCCACTATCTCGCACCCCCTTTTGGCTGTTCCCAGTCTCTTGAGGTTACTATGGATGAAATGTCTTTTTTTTCCTTGGTATTAAGATCCCTGATTTTCTTTAACATCTCGTTTTCAAGTGTTATCTTGCCAAGTAACCTCTCAAGCTCCCTTACTCTTAGTTCAAGCTTTGCTATATCCTGTGAGTCTACATTTTCAAAGAACTTACCGGTCTTGTAGTCTTTTTTCCACTTGTTTATCAGTACCGGTGATATCTTATACTCTCTTGCCATCTCTGCCTGTGTGGCTGAACCCGATACAACCGACTCTACTATCTGCTTCTTAAAATCATTACTGAAGCTTCTTCTCTCTCTTTTCATCTGATGAGACCTCCTATCTCTCTTGACTTTCCAGTCTCATCAGCTATTCTATCTTTTAGTTAATACAGTGTCTAACTGTAGGGGTTCACCCCAATAATAATTATTGGAATAGTATATTTTAATCTTATACATTGCGCCTTAGATTTCATAAATATGCATTTAAATAAAAAAATAATCTCAAAATACTTCTATTTCAAGCCACATAGATACGAATTTTAACACAATTATTTTTATTATAAAATATCTATATCATTAAAATCATTGGCTTTTAAATTATGAAAAGAATTAAATGAGGCTTCTAAAAAAAGTTAATTATGAATATTAAACTGTCTCGTATTCCTTGGAGCTAATTTGTAATTACAATTATTAACTTAATATACTAAAACCCATAAATCTGATTAGCAAATAGTATTATCTTACTTGTGTAAGTGCTGCCCGGTGCCCACCTGCCGTTTAAGAATCCCAGAGTAGTATCTCCGGTATACTTATAGTGGGTGCTCCCAAAATGCCTTGGGTCATAAACTGCACTGCAATAAATATTTATATGATTTGGATAATAGTACCATGCAAGGTGTGCATAGTGAGCAATTATACCCAGCTCTTCAGTAGCAAAGCTGTTGCCGGGAACTCCTCCACCAGTAGCTCCCATACCAACAAAGTTATTCTGATTGGGTTTAACATCTCCAGTAAATTCAAGAAATCCTGTTTCATGGCACATCATAGCCCAGGCTATATCAGCTCTTATATTAAACAATTTGCCATACTCTATATATATTGGGGCAATTCTTCTTGCCCAATCTACTTTAGTGGAGTTTCTATTTTCAAAGATTTTAACTAACTGATCAACTGTAACTTCGGTATATCCAATAACACTTGTGCTGTTGGTTATAGGTGATTTATTAACAGGATACGTTTTTTCAGCCTCTTTTACCGTAACCTTTGTAGTAACAGCAGCCGACAATGCACCCTTATCATCCTTTACCTTAAGGGTTACTGTATATTCACCAGCTTCAGTGTATGCATGAGTAGGACTAGCTCCACTGCCAGTAGAGCCATCACCAAAATCCCAGATGTATTCAATTATCTGGCCATCTGAATCAGATGAAGCGGAACCATCAAAGGCAATTTCCTCACCTGCAATGCCAGTATATGGCCCGCCTGGATTGGCAGTTGGAATTTCGTTTATATCATTTATAGTAACAGTTACTGTATCCATTGCTTCTACGTTGTCAAATGCAGTAACTTTAAGAGCTACTTCATACACACCCGCTGTATCAAATATATGAGTTGCTGTTGCTTCTTCTATAGTTTCATCATATGTGCCATCTCCATCCCAATCCCATGCATATGTAATTACAGTATCTTCAGATAACGGAGAAACTGTGCTTGCTGATGCATCAAATGTAAGGCTTTCTCCTACATTTGCACTTATGGCTTCCCCAGCTTCTGCTGTAACTGTAGGTTCGGTTTCACCCGTACTTTCCTGGCTAATCACTGCATCAGTTATAACTGCAGTAGTTGACACTGCATCAGATGATGTACCGCTGTCATCTACTACAGTAAGGGTTACTGTATATTCACCTGCTTCAGTGTATGTATGGGTTGGACTGACTTCACTTCCTGTTGAGTCATCACCAAAGTCCCAAATGTACTCAGTAATTGAACCATCAGAGTCAGAGGAACCGGAACCGTCAAAGGTTAACTCTTCTTCTACTGTGGCAGTATACGGTCCACCTGGATTAGCAATTGGATTTTCATTAATATCATTTACAGTAACTGTTAAAGTATCCGTTGCTGATACACTGTCAAAGGCAGTAACTTTTAGAGTCACTTCATATGTTCCTGACTCCTCAAAGACATGGGTAATTACAGCTTCTTCTGAAGTTTCATCATATGTGCCGTCTCCATCCCAATCCCACGAATAGGTAATTACTGTTTCTTCTGAGATGGGAGAAACTGCACTTTGAGACGCATCAAAGGTTATGCTCTCGCCTACATCTGCAATCTTATCATCGCCGGCTTCTGCTGTAACTGTCTGCTCTGGTGGAGTGCCCTGATCTTCTTCTACAGTCACTGTAGTTGTTACTTCCGAAGATAAGCTGTCACCGTCATCTACTACAGTAAGTGTTACTGTGTACTGGCCTGCTTCAGTGTATGTATGGGTTGGACTGACTTCACTTCCTGTGGAATCATCACCAAAATCCCATATGTACTGGGCTATCTCACCATCTGAATCAGATGAAGCCGAACCATCAAAGGTTAACTCTTCTCCTACTGTGGCAGTATATGGTCCGCCCGGATTAGCAATTGGAATTTCATTAATATCATTTATGGTAACAGTTAAAGTATCCGTTGCTGATATATTATCAAAGGCAGTAACTTTTAAAACCACTTCGTATGTTCCGGCTTCCTCATAGATATAAGTAACTGTTGCTTCTTCTGTAGTTTCATCATAACTTCCGTCTCCATCCCAATCCCATGAGTAGGTAATTACTGTTTCTTCTGAGATAGGAGAAACTGTACTTTGAGACGCATCAAAGGTTATGCTCTCGCCTACATCTGCAATCTTATCATCGCCGGCTTCTGCTATAACTGTCTGCTCAGGTACAGTGTCAGTCTGGTCAATTCCCTGTATTATCTCATTAGCAAATAAAATTATCTTATCAGTATAAGTACTGCCAGGTGCCCATCTACCGTTTAAGAATCCTAAAGTTGTATCTCCTGTATATCTAGAGTGTGAGTCTCCAAAGTGTCTGGGATCATATTCGCTGCTGCAGTACTCATTTATATGAGTAGGATAATAGTACCACGCAAGGTGTGCATAATGTGCAATTATACCTAATTCTTCAGTTTCAAAACTATTTCCTGGTACTCCTCCACCAGTAGCACCTATTCCTACAAAATTATTCTGGTTCGGGCTTACATCTCCAGTATATTCAAGGAATCCTGTCTCATGACACATCTGAGCCCAGGCAATATCAGCTCTCATATTAAATAGCTTGCCGTACTCAATATATAGTGGGGCTATTCTTTGAGCCCAGTCTACTTTCGTTGAATTCCTGTTCTCAAAGATTTTTACCAGATCATCTACAGTTAAATCAATATAACCAATTATATTAGTATTATTAGAAACACTTTCAAATTGATCAGTTAAGATTTCTTCATCCTCTTCTTCAATTCCTTCTTCATCTATAGATTCTTCCTCTACAGTTACTATGGTGGCAACCTCTGCAGATAAAGCCTCGCCATCATCCTTTACAGTAAGTGTTACTGTATACTGGCCTGCTTCATTGTATGTATGGGTTGGACTTACTCCACTACCGGTGGAATCATCACCGAAATCCCAGATGTACTCTACTATCTCTCCATCCGAATCAGATGAACCTGAACCATCAAATGTAATCTCCTCATCAACCGTAGCGGTATATGGTCCGCCCGGACTAGCTGTTGGGTTAAGATTTATATCGCTACTTGTATCGCCGTCTTTTATTGCATTTACCTTAACATTTGCCATACTGTAATTATTGCTAGCATCATAGGCATAAGCATATATAATGTTCTCGCCTTCATTAAGCTTGTTAATCTCTATTGTTTGTTCCCATCCACCGTTTAAAACTCCGGTACTTCCCAGTACATTATCTGCAAAGCTGCTTAGCCTGCCCAGTAAATTACTTTCACTTCTTTGTGCTCCATTATAAAATTCAACTTTTGTCAGTTGGATAGCAGGACTGTTTTTCAAATCTGCTGCCCAACCACTGATGGTAAAATCTTTGGTAGCAACAAAATTATTTTCAGGCTTGTCTATTTTTACAGTAAAGCCAGATGAATTTTCACTGCTGCTTTCACTATATTGTCCAGAACTTTTATCAATACCCTTTGAAAAAGCTGCAATTGCATTAAATAAACCAGTCGCGCACTTTTCCCTGAAACTGGCGCTCTTTAACAGTTCAGCTTCTGTCGGATTTGAAACAAATGCGCATTCTACCAGAGCTGCAGGCATTTTTGTATATTTAATGACTCTAAAATTGGCTGTCTTTACTCCACGATTTGCCCTTCCGATCTGCTTTACCAGATTGGTTTGGACCAGACTTGCAAATTGATTTGAACCACTTACTCCATTTGAACACCAGAAGGTTTCAGTGCCGTGAGCATACTGGGAAAGGGCTGCATTATTATGAATAGACAGGAATATATCAGCACCGGAACTATTGGCTTTATTTACTCTCTCATCCAGAGTCAGATATGAATCATTGGTTCTTGACATTACCACAATAAAACCATTTGCTTCCAGTTTGGATTTCAGTCTAAGAGCAATATCCAGATTAGGATCTTTCTCCTGCAGATCAAATCTCATCGCCCCTGGATCCCTGCCTCCATGACCTGCATCAATATACACTTTTATTTGCCCACTCTGGGCATATATTTTTCCACCAGCAGGGAGACAAATAATTGTCAGACTAAAGACAATTATAAATATAAAAATGGCAGATAATTTTAATAATTTTATTATTCTATACATACACTACCTTTTAATTATTTTATTAAATCCCTTCTTCTAAAAACAGGTTCCTTAATATCAATCTCACCAAGGATATCTAATTTTTCGCCATCTATATAAAAAGAGACTGAATTTACTTCTGGAAACTCGGTTAATGTGTTTACAATTGAATAAATAAGTAAAATATCAACTGTATCGCTAACAAATCTATCTTCTACAAAATCCTTTGAAAGATCAACTTTTGCCAGGCCATCTTTAACAACTATTGAATTTATTTTTGTGGTATCCGGTATTAATTGAAAAAGACTGCTGTCAATAGGAAGTTTCGTCAGTTCATTTAACGCATCTACATACTTATTTTCAGATGAGATCACTCTCGCCTCACCAACCAGATACTCTCCCATAGCATCAGCGTAATACACATTTATGGTTAGCTCACTGCTTTCAATTACCTCCTCATCTTCTACCGGCTGATCTTCATCTATATCATTTTCACCGGCAACTGGACTATCATCAATATCAGCAGTCTCATCATTATTATTAATTTTAGATCCCTCTTCTACTTCATCATTATCTATATCACTGGTAATAGTATTATTATCACTTAAGGTTGATGTAGAATTATCGGCAGAAGTACAGGAGAATGTAAATACAAACATGAATATAAGAAAGCATAAGACAGGTACAAGTACTGCTTTTCTGTTGAAACAAATAGTATACTCTTTATAAAAGTTTTTCTCTTTCATTACTACGTATTTTTCTACTATTAAATTACTATATATATTCCTATATTTTTATTAAGAATATTATGTAGAAAATAATTACATAAATTATTTATAATGTCAAGCAGATTATTTTTTATTACCCTCTACCTGGTTATTGTCACATTTAAATTTATACTACTCTGTGAATATCTCCAGCCATCATCATGACTATCATCATCTGTATATGGTCCGCTAAAATGAATTCTAATTTGAAATCTCGATTTACCTTCATTTATAGCCTTTTGCAGCTCATCCTTTAATTTAGAAATGTTACAGGTAATATTAGGATAATCATAGCTTGCTACAAATATACCAACCAGTTTAAAATCATTCTGAGTAATAGGTTCTGCGCCCCAGTCCAGCACATTTATATTCAACATTCTATTAGGAAAATTAGAAAAATACAGGGGAGCTCCTAATTCTGTGACATCGCTAAATGTAAGCGAGGCAGTCTCCACTGTACTTCCACTGAGTCCTGATATATCAAAACTTATAAACCCACTGCACGGTTTATTGTTGCTTGTATCACCTGCGTAAATATCTCCACCTATGAAAGTGCCTCCTCCAAATTCAATATAGCCGCCTTCCCTTTCCTTTCTTGGCAGATTTAAACTGGTAGATTGCTGCTCTACCACTGCTGTTACCTCTCCTATATACACTTTTACAGATGTCTCTGATGTATTTCCCTTTCCATCATCCACCGCAACTGATATTTCATAATCGCCAGGAGTATCGGGTGTATTCCATTTAATTGGATTAACTGTATTATCAACAAAAGAACCCCCGGTTACACTCCAGGAGTAGGTCAGCTCATCATCATCCAGGTCTATAGCTTCAACAGAAACTTCATATTGTTTTCCTACATATAGAGTATCACTGGATAGTGAAATTCCTTTTATATCGGGGCTTCTATTGCAATTCCATATCAGTGTAATAGTATCTGAAGCTTTACCTTCAGAATTGCTCGCAGTAGCAGTAAGAATATAAGTCTTACTGTCCCTTTTAAGATTAACCTGCACTTTGTCCAGACCTAATGATCCAAGACTATCATCTTTGCTAAAATTAATTTCGGGATAAGGTTCACCGGTAACACTTGCTTCAATCCGGTAATAACATATATCATCGGCTTTAGAATAAAGAGGACCTTCATATACTTCCAATTTTATAGTAGGTATACTTGTGTCTGCATCTTCTTCTTCATCCTTATTATCTTTTTCATCTCCCGATACTTCAGGTAATTCTTCGGCCGCCTTATCTTCTGTATTGCTATCTTCAATTTCTATATCTTCAGCTTTATCAGCAACCTCTTCGTTTTTTTCACCAGTTTTTACTGATAGTTTATCAGTAATATTACTTATCTTTGAATTTATAAATCCGGAAATTACCTGAAAGTTTAAAATAACCAGTACGATAACTGCAATTCCCACTATTATACTTAATATGGTGACTAAAGCCTTTCTTTTGACTATAGCCTTTCTTTTGACTATAGCCTTTCTTTTATTATTTTGCTTTTTGGCATGTTTCATCTCATATTTCATAAGATCAAACCTTCTATATTCTTAATAAATAAACAATAATATAATAGAATATAACTTATAACTAATAAATTACTGCAATTTAATTAATCACCAGCCTTAATTAATGATTTTGCATTCTTAGCTAAAAAGGCAAAACTTCCACACTGGCAAATAAATAACTTTTTTGCCCTCATATGTCTCTTCGCCCTCATAATCATAAGTATAGATATATCCTTCTTTTAGGTTATAAAAACTAGCAGCTTTTAGTAATGAATTAATTTCTCTTTTTTTTGTCGTTTCGCTTGAAATATCATAGCAGCACTGAATTAATCTATCTATTCTATTATTTTTACAAATTATAAAATCTACTTCACCATATTCTCTGCTTAATCCATAAAATAACTGCCTACCTTTTTTTATAAGCTCAAGGAAAACTATATTTTCTAATATTTTTCCTTTGTTCTCGCTAAACCTAAAACTCATTTCATTATAAATACCTAAATCGCAGATATATACTTTATCCGGATTGTATATCTGCTGCTTTATAGAATAGCTATAAAGAGAAACAAAATAAAATAAAAAGGAATTCCTAAGATATTTTAGATAATTTTTAACCGTAGATAGGTTTTTTATTCCGGTCATATCGGAAATTTTTTTTAAGCTTAAAATATTTCCTATATTTGATATCAGAAAATTTGCAATTTCCCTGAGACCTGCCTCATGCCTTACCTTGTATCTAGCAACTATATCCCTGTATATAATGTTTTTAAAATACTCTTGTAGAAGTGGCTTGTATCCTGTGCTTATAACTTCAGGAAAACCACCAATTCCCATATATTCATCAAATAGCTTTACAAGCCTGGACTTTTTATCAAGGGTGTAGATATCGTTTTTCTCGAAAGATATACCCCTTGTCCATATATATTCTCTGAAAGAAAATGGATACAAATCAATAAGGATATTTCGCCCAGTTAAATGAGTAGATATCTCTTTTGATAATAAAGTAGCATTTGATCCTGATATAAATATTTTGTAATTTTTATTTTCTCTTAATCTATTTAAAAATTTCTCCCAGCCTGCAACATTCTGGATTTCATCAAAAAATAAAAATATTTGCTTTTTATCATCAGGTTCTTTTAATTCATAGTAACTTTCTAATACTAAATTTAGATCAGTGCTTTTAAAATCTGATAACCTTTCATCCTCGAAATTTATATACAGAAATTGGTTATCATCCAATTTTTTCTCAGTCTTAATTTTATCCCAAACAAGGCGCATTAAAATAGATTTGCCGCACCTTCTAACACCAGTTATTACTATTATTTCCTTTGTTTTAAAAATAATTCTTAGGGGCCCAGAACCAGTCAATACCTCACGGGGGTAACACCCCTTGGTATCTAAAAAGAATTGCTCCTGTTCTTTCATTAATTCTTTTATAATTATTTTTGTTATCATTGTGATTTAATAACTTTTATTAATTGATATTAAATACATATAGCTCCAGCACTATTCTTATCAAATCTGTATTAATATGTAAGTATATTATATTGCTATTATAATATTAAAAGGAATATATTTCAATGCTAATATAATATATTCTATCATTTCCCTCTTTGCCATTTCCCGTTCCCTTTTAGGTATTTTATTGGTTTTCTTTTTAAATCCATGCAACAAAATAAAAGTATTTTTAATATAGATATTGGTTAAGTATATGTGATTATATCAACATTATTCCAGGGAATAATGTCACGATTGTCACGAAATCCTAAGAAATATTGATTTTATCGCCAAGCTTTTAAAAATCTGGACTTCAATTCCGGGACAACTAGCTTCTGCAAAATTTTTAATAGCTTTTTTTAGCTTATACAAAACTACATCCCTATATTTAGAGACAATAATTTATAAAAAATTATTAATTTCCCAAGGATAAATTACTGCTGTATCTTTCTTAGCCTTCTTTCTTTTTTCCAGTGTAATTATAAAGGATTTTGAATCTGGATATTTTTTAGAAAAATAATTCAGGCTTGTAATTTCTTGACCATAGTAAATTTTCTTCACCTCAAAGGCAAAAAGCGACCCTTTGTGCTCTATAATAAAATCTACTTCCTGCTTTAACTGAGTTCTCCAATATCTCAGCATATCCGGGCCGAATATCTTTTTTAATTCAGCATATACTGCATTTTCAAAAAGCTGACCATCTACTTTCTCTACAATACTGTTATACTTTAGATAATTTAAAACTCCGCTGTCTTCAAAATATATCTTTGGCATTTTTGTAAGTTCGCTCCTCAAATTCCTAAAATAAGGAGGCAATCTTTTAACAATATAAGTAGCTTCCAGTAATACAAGATACTCATAAACAGTCTCTCTTGCAATTCCTACGCTTGACGCAAGTTCATCAATATTAAGTAAGCTGCCTGATTGGTCTGCTAAAATTCTCAATAGATTATTAAATTTCATAATATTTCTTATCTTTCCAATATCTCTAATATCCTTTTTTATATATGTTTGAATGAGTTCCTTCAGGTAATAGTCCCTATCATCAATTTTAGGAATTAATGCAATTCTTGGATAATTACCATAAATTATAAATTCTTCAAAAAGTTCTTTTAGTTCTTTTTCTGTTCTTTCATCAGCTATTTTATTTAAATTAAACATTTTTTTTCTAAACCATAAAAATTCTTCAAAATCCAGCCCAAAAACTTCAAAAGTTACTACCCTGCCAACCAGTGATTGCCTAATTTTCGATTTGACTCCAAGGATAGAAGAACCTGATATAAATAATTTAAATCGGTCAGAATGATTATCAACCATAAGTTTTATGAAGCTTGGGGCACTGGTAAGGTACTGTATCTCATCAATAAATATATAAATTTTCCCTACATATGAAGTCCTTGCATCAATGTAACCAATTAAAGAGTCAACTCCTTTGTTGCATAAATCGAGCATATCAAGATCTTCTAAATCAAAATAAAAAACAGCCACATCGGGAAGGCCGCCATCTTTTAATCTATTTATAAACATTTTCATTATTGTAGTCTTGCCGACCTGTCTTGCCCCGTAAATAACTATAGCTTCTTTGTAATTTAAAAACCTATCAATAGAAGATATGATTTTTCTTTTAATAAAACTCAAATAATCTTTCCTTTCTACTAATATTAATTATAGTATACTCTACAAAATATTAAATATTATGTCAAGTAAGGTCTTGTTATTATTAAGAGTTTTCCTACTCTATTCCCCTTAGCAGGTAATGCACAGAAGGTACAAATAAACCGATCAAAGACTATTCCTAACCTGTTTCGGGCATGCTACTAAATCCCCAGGAAATCCCATTTAGTCTATATACACATTGAGGAGGCGTAAAAGATTCCATCCTCTCCAAAACATCCTTCACTCTCAAATAACAACCGTGTATAATATTACTATGACTACAAAATAAACCGTATAAAATACTACAGATGCTCCGAGCTTCCAGTTATTGCAACAGGTTCTTTGCTCGATTTTGTTCTAAAAAATCATCAATTTATGGTTGAAAGAAATCTGCAAACAGATGACTGACCATAATTCAATATATCTAAAAATGGTCTTGACTAATTTAAGATATATGATAAATTAGTCATAATAAAAATAAGATATTATTAATATGGAACTGCAATGGAAGAAAAAATAAAAAGAATATACACATCTCTTATAAAGGAACATTTTAAAAATCACAAGCAAATGATTTTTCTTAGCGGGCCCAGGCAAGCCGGGAAAACCACAGTAAGTCTCATGGCCAAAGAATTTACAAGCCAATTTTCATATTTGAACTGGGACAACTTAGATCACAGGAAAATTGTTCTGGAAGGTGTTAAAAGTGTTGCCGGTTTTGCTGGTTTAGATAAGCTAACTTTAGAGGAACCCATTATTGGTTTTGATGAAATTCATAAATATGGCAAGTGGAAAACATTTTTAAAGGGCTTTTTTGACACATACAAAGAAAAGGTAAAAATCATTGTCACCGGCAGCTCCCGGTTGGACATTTATAAAAAAGGCGGAGATAGTTTGATGGGCAGATATTTTCCATACCGACTGCACCAATTATCTATAGCAGAACTACAACGTGTTGAGCTAACAGATAAAGAAATCAATGAGCCCTTTAAAAGCAAGAGCGAAGATTTTGAAAAATTACTTAAAAACGGAGGTTTTCCTGAGCCGTTTATAAAAAATAATCCCAGGTTCTTGAATCGATGGAAAACCCTGCGCCAGGAACAGCTGATACGGGAAGATATCCGGGATTTAAGCCGCATTCAAGAGTTAGGGCAAATCGAGATTTTAGCTGAAATTTTAAAGCATCAAGCCGGCCAGTTGACCAATTACTCAAGTATTGCTAAAAAAGTCAATGTATCTACTGATACAATACGACGCTGGATTAAAACATTGCAGTCTTTTTTTTATTGTTTTTCTGTCCAGCCATGGTCCAAGAATATTCCGCGTTCTCTTATAAAAGAACCAAAAATTTATTTGTGGGATTGGATAAATGTTGAAGAGGAGGGGAATCGTGTTGAAAATTTAGTTGCATCTCATCTGCTTAAAGCTGTTCATTTTTGGACTGATTGTGGTTTTGGGCAGTATGATTTGTGGTTTATCAGAGATAAAGAAAAACGAGAGGTAGATTTTTTAGTCTCGCAAGATAAAAAACCATGGTTTTTAGTCGAAGTTAAATTATCGTCAAAGGGTAGTATAAGTAAAAATTTGGTTTATTTCCAGAATAAAATTAAAGCAAAGCACGCGTTTCAGGTAGTATTTGATATGGATTATATCCCCAGGGATTGCTTCAAATATACAGATCCCATTATTGTCCCTGCTCAAACATTTTTAACCCAATTAGTATAAAGTTAAGATATTTGTCAAACGCTTTTACCTTAGCTTGACTATTTGCCCAAAATGGTGCATATTCCTAATTGGTAATACTAATTTGGAGGGTAATACGAAATGAGATTTATAAAAAGGATATTAGATAGAAATACTACCCTGGAGTAATTTCCTGCAGGAATTATGGGCGGGAAATGTTTTATGACAGTTACCAGCATTGACCAGCCTGGGAAGTTTAGCTCTATATAAATTTTATACAGTGGGTACCTAACTTAAGCAGATACTAACTTTTTTAGAGAAACTTGTTGCCTATTTGTTGAGCAAATTTTCTGAGATCGTCTAGATCTTGTTCATAATAATGATAAACCAGGTGATGGTTAATTTTGGCATATTCGTGGATTAAAATATTTCTAAAACCAACTGCTCTGGCTAACTTTTCGGCAAGTTTCTCATCAATAATTTTATGTTTTCCTAAAAGTAGGAAAACATCTGCTGCTCTTTCCCTGCCAGGAAGCTTTTTTTCAGCAGCAACATGAGAAGCAATATCAATACAAATCTCAATAGACAGCTGAAGTCTTCGTTCAATTAGATGTTGAATATCAATACTTGAAAGAAGCTCTTCCAAAGTAAAAGACATCTGGTCAATAGTAAGTAAATGTTCTTCCAATTGTTCAAGTAATTTTTGTAGAGCTTTTTGTTCGGCCATAACTTCCTTCTTTCAGCGATTTTTTAAGATAATATAAATTTATTCGTCGTATTTGTTCACTATCACCAATAATTCTCATTGCTTCAACTTCAAATTTTATTCGTTTACCCTCATCCCGGCAAAATACTATCCTGCCACCGCTTATCACCTCTCCTAAAAATACTGGAGAAAGACTTAAGTAAATTTCCCTTGCATCTACAAAAAAAACATCTCCCACCACTTTCTGCACTTCCACCCTTAACTCCAAAATTCTCTCATATTTTGTCAGTGGTTTTTTAAAAAGTATTGCTAAATCCAAATCACTTTTATCAGTTTCTTCCCCTTTAGCCCTTGAGCCATAAAGGTAAACCGCCACCACATCTTTCTGTTTAGTAAAAAAATTAGAAATTTTTTTAAGTATTTTATTATTCATTTGAGCTAAATTCTATCAAATCAACTTGCAATTAGCAATTTAAAGAAATGGCTTCAATCGACAAAATTAAACAAAAGAATATGCTGGGATACCGATTATGATAATGTTTTTTAAAATCCATAAATTTGATTGGCAAACAGGATTATTTTATCAGTATAATGTCTTTGTACGCCTTCTTATTTGCCTCCTTAAGTGCTTCTTCAGGAGGATACCCTTTACCTAATACCTTTTTTCTATCATAGTTTAACGCTACAAAATAACAAATAAGAAAAATAGAACTTAAAAAAAAGAATAAACTTTGTAAACATTCATTACAGACTTTATAAATAATCATCTAAAATAATCATACCTAAACCCTCCACATTTACTTTCTTAAGAGAAATATCATTAGTTATAAAGTAATCTGATTTCATAATATATGCAGTTGAGATAAGTATTGAATCAGGAGTTCTTATATTATAATCTGCCCTTAATGACGCTGCAAATTTTGCTATATCATATGTTACAGGATGAATTTTACTATTCGGAAGCGAATTAATAAATTCTTCAAATACTGATATCTGATGAAAGTCTTTTGACCTGTATAGTTTTGTAAGAAGCTCTGTTACTGTCAAAGTTGAAATACTGCAAAATATATAACCGCTTGCTATCTTATCCAAAAGTAATCTGGTTAAATTATTGTAAGGTTTAATTTTTTCCAAATGATAAATGAGAACCGCGCTATCAAGGCAAATGCTCTTAAATTCTTCTAGTTTTTCTAAAAAAAGTTTTATATTTATTTCCAAGAGCCTCTCTCTTCATTAATATATTCTTCTACTTCCTTTTTAGTAGATCCCCATGTACCCTTCATTAAACCGCATGTGTATTCAGCATATTTTTGCGGTGTAAGCATTACAGTTTCATCTCCCCTTATGAATATGACAAGTCTTTCTCCTGTTTTTATGCCCATTTTCTCTCTAATTTCCTGGGGAATTACAACCTGACCTTTTTTACTTAGTTTTACCAATTTTGAAATAGTCATACTCTTAAAATTATTAAATACTTAAATTAAATAGTAATACTTTTACCTGCTAATAATAACACTATTATAATAGTAAAACAATAATAGAAAACCAATAAAATGTTTTTATAATAAAACCTGATGAATTGATTCGTTACACCTTAAATTACAATAATTGTGTTATATATGCTCTACAAAATATTTAATATTTTGTAGAGCAAGGTTTAGAATGTTTTTTTCGCAGAATAACAACAATATGTCATTAATTTCTTGACATCTATAATCTGGTTATTATTCTAGCTATAGTAGACAGAATTTGTAAATTTTATTAAATATATTAGTTAAAATGGATAAATATTAACAGTTTATATACTTCTTCCCTTAAGTGGTCTCCACCACTTTTCATTGGCTGCATACCAGTTGACTGTCTTTTTTAGTGCTTCCTCAAAATCATACTGTGTTTCCCATCCCAGGTCCCTCTTTAATTTAGTACAATCCACCGAATATCGCCTGTCATGACCCAATCTGTCTTCTACAGGCTCGATCATTGATTCAGGTTTATCCAGTAGCTTTAGGATTTCCTTTGTAATCCATATATTGGGTTTCTCATTTCCCGCACCAATGTTGTAGATTTCGCCAACCCTTCCCTTATGAAGAACCAGGTCTAATGCACCGCAGTTATCATCCACATAAATCCAGTCCCTCACATTCATACCATCACCGTAAAGAGGCACTTTTATATTATCTATTAAATTAGTCACGAACAGTGGGATTATTTTTTCGGGGTACTGATAGGGACCAAAATTATTGGTAGTTCTGGTAATAATTATTGGTGTTCCAAAAGTCTTAAAAAAAGATCTTACAATCATCTCTGCACCGGCCTTGGAAGCAGAATAGGGGCTGCTGGGCTTCAGTGCATCATCTTCGGCAAAAGAACCGTCTTCTATGGAACCATATACCTCATCAGTGCTTATCTGCAGAAATATTTTGCTATTATATTTTCTGGCTGCTTCCAGCAATACATAGGTCCCGTAAATATCAGTCCGAATAAATACACCCGGGTCTTCTATTGACCTATCAACATGAGATTCAGCTGCAAAATTTGTAATAGCGTCAATGTTTCGTGATTTAAAAATCTCATCTATGATTTTTCTATCAGCAATGTCACCTTTTATAAATTTATAATTGGGATTATCTTCTATATCTCTCAGGTTTTCCAGATTCCCCGCATAAGTCAGTTTATCAAGATTTATTATCCTGTATTCCGGATACTTTCTTGCAATATAATGTATAAAATTGCTGCCGATAAACCCTGCCCCGCCTGTTATAAGCAGAGTCTTAAACTTTCTATCTACCAATATGTCCTCCTATCCGTCTTTTCTTTCCCAGCAGTAAGGTATATCTGGACTGTGCGGATCCTCTCTGTATTCATCCGGTTCTTTGTAGTTATAAGGTTCAGAAGGAATATTTATACATATTGCCTCATATTCCGTAATACATTTAAAACCATGATAAACATAGGTGGGGATTTGTAGAAGTATTGGGTTATGTACTCCCATAAAGAACTCATTTACCTCTTTATATGTAGGTGAACCCTTCCTGCTGTCATATAAGACCACCTTCATCATTCCTTTTACCACTACCATATTATCTATTTGTTTCTTATGATAGTGCCATCCTTTAACTACTCCGGGATATGCAGTAGTCATATATACCTGCCCGAATTTTATAAAGAGATCATCATCGGAGCGAAGCATCTCCATAAGTCTGCCTCTCTCGTCAGGAATAACCTTAAGCTTTTTTATTTTAACTCCGTCTATCAAAACAAGCCTCCTAAAGCTAGTGCTAATTAATATCCAATACCTGCATACTTAAAACCCATCTTTTGAAGTTTTTGCCTGTCCAGTATATTTCTTCCATCTATAATATTACAATTGGCCATCAGGTTTTTAATCTTTTTAAAATCCAGATCATAAAACTGGCTCCATTCTGTAACCAGGACCATTAAATTTGCTCCCTTCACTGCCCTGTAAGGGCTGGCTGCCATAATAGCTCCCTTATCCATATTATCCGGATATTTCTTTACGACGGGGTCATAAACCCTCACTTCCGCTCCAAGCTCCAGGAATTTATTAATTATGGTAATAGAAGGCGCTTCCCTGGTATCATTTGTGTTTGGCTTAAAAGACAGGCCTAAAACACCAATAATCTTGTCATCAATGATCCCCAGCATATCCATAGCTTTCTGTATTACTTTAAATCTCTGATGATTATTAACCTGGATTACTGCATTTAAAATGCTAGCTGGCGAGCCGTATTCCTCAGCAGTATAGCTTAATGCTCTGACATCTTTAGGAAAACATGATCCGCCCCATCCAATTCCAGCTTTCATAAATCTGGAGCCAATCCTGCTGTCCAGCCCCATTCCATAAGTCACATCCAGAATATTGGCATCAACTCTTTCACATATATTGGCAATTTCATTAACAAAAGAAATCTTGGTGGCAAGAAAGGCATTAGAAGCATATTTTATAAGCTCTGCACTTGTTGAATCAGTTATCAGAACCGGTATCTTATCTTTTTTATAAGTATTATTTACGGCATAACCAAAGTCCTGGTTTATTATAGGCTCGTAAAGTTTCTTCATTATCTCTATTGCTTTTTTACTTTCAGACCCTATTACAATCCTTTCGGGAAAGAAAGCATCCTTTACTGCCTCGCCTTCCTTTAAGAACTCAGGATTTGATACTATATCAAAATCATACTTCTTATTATCATCATTCTGATTTTCTTTAATTACTTTTTTAATCCTTTTTGCCGTACCTATGGGTACGGTGCTTTTATTTAAGATAATTTTATAACTGTTAAGATTCCGTCCAATTAATTTTGCCACCTCGTCAATTGCCGAAAGATCGGGTTTTCCTGAAGGCAGTGGTGGAGTGCCCACACATATAAATATAATATCACTTTCCTTAATTCCAGAACCGGTATCTGAATGAAATATTAAATTACCGCTCTCCATGTTCTTTTTTATAAGTTCTACCAGACCTTCTTCAAATATGGGTACTTTTCCTGCTTTAAGCAGCTTGATCTTATCTTTATTTTTATCAACGCAGAATACTGTATTGCCAATTTCTGCAAAACAAACGCCGCTGACCAGGCCGACATATCCTGTTCCTATAACACAAACTTTCATTCTTATCCCTTTAAAAAAATTAATAAATTTTAAATCTAATTTTGAAGTATGATATCAATAAATATATTTTCTTACAATATAGCTACAGCTCAGCGGCGCTATAAAGAGGTATTAAAAATTTAATCAATAAAAACTACTTTGCAGTCAATTTCTCAAAAGCTTCCACCGTAGTCTTTATACTGTTGTTCCAGGAAAATACTTCTTCTACCCTCTTTCTATTTAACTCTCCCAGCCTTTTTGCTCCATCCGGATTCTCCACAGCCCATATCATTTGAGCCGCGAGATTTTCTACCTTATCATCAACCGCATAGATCCCGCCTTCTCCTAAAAATCTTCGGTTATTTTTTCCCTCAAAACATACTACCGGAAGCCCTGCGCCCATATAGTTTATAACCTTACCGCTGGCTTCACCTGCCTTATCCACCTTTGGCTCCACCGCAATATCACTTACCAGCAGATAATCCGGAAGTTCGAAATAATCAACCATACCGGTAAAATGGACGTTCTTATCCACTCCCAGTTCCTTGACTTTTACGGCTGTTTCTTCTACAGGATAGCCTACTATCAAGAAATGGACATCTTTTCTTTTTTCCAGGACAAAGGGAATGGCTGATACTAAATTCCATATTCCTTTAGCGGCAAGAAGCGCTCCGGTAAAGATTATAAGCGGCGCATCTTCTGGTATTCCCATCTCCTCCTTGAATCCTTTCTTTGGGGATTTACTGAAAAAATCAGTATGCACTCCATCTATTACAACTCTGACCTTATCCGGCTTTATATGAAATCTACTTTTAATAATATCCCCGTTTGACACTGAACTACATATAAAAAAGTCTGGCATTCTGCAGATGAACTTTTCCAGAGTGTGAAAAAACCACCTGACTGGCTTCCTGCCCCTGATCCAGTTAAAGGTATCAAGCTCTGAAGTCAGACTTCCCTGGACATCAAAAACAAGCGGTGCCCTGCCAAAAGTCAAAAGATATTTAATAAGACCGCCGACAAAAGCTCCTTCATGAAGATGACCGTATATAATATCCGGTTTTTCCTTGAGATACACAGCTGCTGCTTTAAAAAATAGAAGGATATCTATGTAGAATTTATGTATGGATGGGCCTGCTTCCAGTTTCCTGTACCAGGGAATATTTATTATCCTTCTTATATCAAGTCCCTCCAGATCCCTGCCGTTATGATAGGTTACAATAATATTCTGATACCCATAATTTGCCAGTGCCTTCATCTCCCCCAGTATTCTCATATGGCACCCTCTGTCAGCAAAAAATGGGGTGGGAACTATGTTAAGTACTTTTTTATTTCTTCTTTTTGCCATTTCCTATCAACTTCCATCTTTTCGGGCAATCCGGATATTAATCTCTTTCTGATTCCGTATGCAATAAAAAAATTCTACCTTACCATTATGCCATTGTAAGTGGCGCTCCACGAGGTAAGCCTCATGGCTTCTGTTTAGTTTACTAAACATTCTTTTTCCTGTTTCAATGTCGGCTCTTTTGAACCAACTC
>JABUBN010000033.1_pt1 | contig 38338 bp, 1 predicted proteins | sample 7240341 | NCBI WGS metagenome assembly JABUBN01 (sample SAMN07256345, study PRJNA390944) | subsurface metagenome | isolation source: Methane hydrate marine sediment | place: Pacific Ocean: Eastern North Pacific, ODP site | reverse complement strand
TTGGCGCTTCTTGCCCCACCCTTCTTTCCTTTCCCTCGAGAGTTTACACGGGCAATCTTATCTCTCGCTTTCTTTAAATAGTCCTTTGCCCCCCTATGCGTGGGGTCTATCTTGAGCACCCCTTTCCACTCTTTAATCGCCTTGTTAAATTCTCCTTCAGCATAGTAGTCTATCCCCCGAAAATAACGCTTCTCTACAGTTTCCCGAAGTTTTCTCGTTTTTTCTTCCTTCTTTATCGCAGCTACCTTCTCTCTGGCTCTGACAATGAGCTCTCGAGCTTTCCTGTGTTGGGGATTAAATTTTATGACTTCTTCCATCTGTTTAATTGCTTCATTAATCTTCCCTTTATTGTAATAGGCCAAGCCATCGCGATACAGAACCTCAGCTTTTTCAAATGCTTCTTCTTCTTGCCTTCGATTCCTGGCAATTTTGATAAATTCGGAAATCTCTTTGTTTGATGGGTCAATCTTAAGCGCATTCTCCCATTGAGAAATCGACTTCGCCCACTCACCTTTAATATAGAAGATTGTCCCCTGTGCATAATACAACTCAGCAACAGTTTTAAATTCTCCTTTATTCACAATCTTTTCCAGCCGCTTTGCAATCAGCTCAAGATACTTCTTTGCTTCTTTGTGTTCTGGTTCGATTTCCAACGCTGCATTAAATGCCTCACTGGCCTTCAAAAACTCACTGCGTTTGTAATGTCTTATTCCTTTATCATAACTCTCTTTTATTTTCTTCTTCCGTTCAGCAATCACGCTCTTGGCTCTCTTCAGAATCTCTTTTCTCTCAGATTCTCTTCTGGTCTCTACTTCCTCCAGAAATTTTCTCCCCGCTTTTTCCAGATAATTCTTAGCCTGTTTACTATTGGGGTTCAAAAATAAAGCCTCTGAGAAATTTTCCATTGCCGATCTGTACTCTCCTGCTTCATAATCTGCCAGGCCCTGCTTAAAATATTTTTCAGAAGACATCGTCTCGGCAAGTAAATTTTCCCGGGGAATATAACTCAAGGCCAACAAAAGAAAGAAAGCCAGGAATAGTATTTTATAGCTTAGCCCCTGAATGTGAAATCGACTCCGCCTGAACATACTTAACTCCTTGGCACAAAATTAACCATCATAATCCATTACATATTTTACTACAAGAATGTTACATTGGTGTTACAGAATTGTTACATTTTTGTTAATTTTTGGCAAGCGTTTTTTAGGTGGATTAACTTGAGGGAATGTTGGTGAGAAAAAATTGTAGCCGCAAAGCGTAAGCTTTGCTCTATACGTTCCATTCTTTTACGGCGGCCTCTTGTCCATTTCCAGACCTCTTATCTTATTTAACAGATTATCAAAATCAATCGGTTTAAATAAGTAGTCAACCGCTCCCATCTGGATTCCTCTCTTTTTGCGCATTCCATTAATTACTGATATCATCATCACTGGAATTGAATTTAGTGCTTCATCTCTCTTGAGAGCTTCCAGCACTTCAAAGCCATCCATCTCAGGCATAAGCACATCTAAGGTAATAAGGTCTGGAGCACTTGCCCTAGCCTTCTCCAAAGCCTCTTCGCCGCTTAAGGCAAGAACTGCCTCATATCCTTCCGCTTCTAAATTAATCTTGATCAGATACCCCGCGGGGAATTCATCATCAATAATTAAGATTTTACGTCGTTTCATAATACCCCTCCTTCAAAAATATAGATTTTGTGGGGAATTTTATATAAAAAATGCCGGACCCCCCCCCATAATGGGTTCCCCATACTCGTTATCGGCAGCCCGGCCGGTTCAACTGCAATGTTGTCTATCTATGTAACCCCGAGGCTTTGCGCCCCCCGATTGCTCGGGGTTTGCCCTTTCGGAATATTCAATTATTTCAAAGCTTTGCACGGTTAAAACCGTGCCTACATCAATCCTTCCCCTCACCTTCATCCTCTCCCCACGGGGGAGAGGGAGGGGTGAGGGGGTTTTGTTTATGCCTGAATTTGATATACCTTCTCTTGGTCCTTGATTCCTTCAAGATAGTTCTTATCTACCTGTGTTGCCGGCAGAATAATCTTCCCATCCCTACTTATCCGAGGCAATAATTTTTCTGCCTGCTCAGGGTAGTTCTTCTTTATGAACTCTATCAGCCACTTGGAAACCTTACCCTCTATTGCTACAACCAGTCCTGCTGCTGTAGATAATACTTCTCCCTCTTCTGCTGGAGTCAGCATTACCCAGAGAATCGTCTCCATAATCTCCCTTCGGCCCTTTTTCTCCCATCTATCCTCGCTATCGGTAATAATACTGACCTTAATCCCATTACCATCTGTCTTGCCTAGTAGCTTCTCGGTGATAATGGAGAATACTGCCTCTGTGTTTATCTTCCCTGAGATGTCTACTATTCCTCCAATTTCTCTGTCGATTATCAACTCCTTATCTACTACCCCGGCTACAACCTCTACTGATATACCATATGCACTCATATAGTCCCTTAACATCTCTTCCATAACTTCTCTACTTACATCTTTTCTACTGGAAACAAAGGCAAACTTGACTCCATCAAGATTCCCCACTTCCTCTGCTACCTCAATTATCCTCTTCATAACTTCAAAGACTGCCATACTCTTCGGCTTAACCTTAAACTCTATATTCATCTTTGAAGAAGTAGCCTCTCTAACAGACTCTATATCGAAGAGACTCTCAAAGTCGAACACGAATACTTTTGTACCCTTATACTTGACCACCTCTGGCTTAATTGGATACTCTAATGGCTCACCTTTTTTCGTCACCCTGCCCCGTCCCGAGACCGGGACGGGATCGGGAAAGGGCGACCCACCAAAAACTGGTCGGGCACTCTTCAGAGTGCCGTTTTTCAAGCTTTCGCTTGACACTCCAAGATAGTCAGTGAGGACACTAGCAAATTCTGCAATATAGAATAGTGCGCCAATATCTTCCTTACTTCCCAAAGGAATCTCAAATACAGGATACCCTGCCTCTTCTAATTTACTCGTCACCCTGAAGGGCGACCCACCAAAAACTGGTCGGGCACTCTTCAGAGTGCCATCCAACCTAATCGCAATAAATGCTGTATTCTTTCCATAGCTTTCAGCACTGGCCAACTCCTCTTCCAATATTGGAATAATTCCCTTACCTTCTCTTCCCGTAAGTGAAATCAGTTCTCGCCAAGCCTTAACGAATTTTTTCAGTTCCTCAGGCAATACCAGAAATACCTGGTTCCGTCCTGCCTTCTTCATAACCTCCTGCAAGATTAGCAATTGAGCACCCGGGTTATTATTAACATCTTTCTCTCTACACATCACCATACCTTTTTTAACACCCTTCAGGAAACTCTCTATATTCACACCTCGTAATGCTAATAGAACCAATACCCCTTCGGCACGATTAAATCTCCTCAGGAACTTCATCTCCCTGGCTTCCTTAGCAAAAGCTGTGTTAGCTTCCCCTATCCATACAAAGTGCTCGCCCACTTTAGATTCTATCTCTCCAATAGGAATTCCCTGGCTCCTGTAAAATTCAGTCAACTTCGCGCGCACATATTCATACGCCCGCCCTGGAGAGGAAACCACAAACATAGTCTCCTCCGGATTTATCTCCCTTGCCCCTATAGCCCTTACTGTCTCTTCTCCAATCACCTCTACTCTCTCATAATTTCCTCTCACCTCGTTTACAAATTCTTCAATTTCTCTCACTCTTTCTTCCATCTCCTTGACAAAAGGCGTCCATTTCAATGGAATCTCTATATTACTCCGGTAAGGACTTTCCTCTGTAGATAACCGCGCCATTTCTTTCCTTTCATTTAATTCCTTTACAAGTCCCATTATCTCGGCAAATCTTTCCGGCCGCAATTCCTGCTCTATCTCCCGAAAAGCAACCCAGCTCCACCTCATTTTTTGCGTCTCCGAAGGCTGATGAAGAATAACCGCAACAAACCTCCCTCCTATTTCTACCATAGACTTCTTAACCTTGCGCGCAATTCCCAAACCCAAAGCCTCAGGCAATCTGAATACTGCCACTTTCACCAAATATTCCTTTACAATAGAAACCTGGCGATACAATTCCTTAACCAAATCCTTTACCGACTCAACTATCTCCTTCAATCCAATAACTCTATATCCCAATGGAATTCCCATAACCCTTCCATCAATACCCGCTATCCCACCAAATAAGAGCATCCCGGCAAGTCCACCCAGGCTGGCTAATTGCGCACCATGTCCCGGGAAGCCAAAACCATCTTGCAGCTTAAGAGCTTGCGCACTAATTTCAGGCCAGAAACAAGCTGCGATTACCGATAGAAGAACGACCATGATGCTGAATATAACACGGACGTATGTAGAGCCTTGGCTTCTTGAGTCGAGTTTGTTTCCTTTATTAGATGATTTCTGTATTCTTTTCAAAGAACGTCTACATTTTTTGAGGTCATTCAGCATCTCTTTTATATTTTGATACCGTTCCTGTCTTTCAGTATGAGTTGCCTTATTTATAATATCTCTCAATTTGGGATCGCAACCTTCGAGCAACTCTTTTTGCTGGAATGAAGGCACAAGATGCAATATAGGCGTTACAGAACCTACAAGCATAAAACAAAGAGTCGCGCCCAGCCCATACATATCATCAGAAAAGTCAGGTATTGCTTTCCGCTGGATTATATCGGTGGGTGCAAAACCAAATGCACAGGTACCTTTTAACTTTCTCAAATCTCTTCCCCAATCATAATCTATAGGTGTTGATATACCAAAATCATGTATAATTATATTACCGTCATCTTTCAGATATATATTGCTAGGATTAATATCTCTGTGAATGATGTTGTACTTGTGTACATGATTTTTAAGCACCTCAGCCACCTTGATAGCTATATCTAAAGCTTCAACTTCTGATAGATGCTTATACTCCTTAATATCAGGATTAGGAATCTCATATTTATCGATATATTTATTTAGGTCCATTCCACCCCGAAATTCTTCAAAAATGATACCCTGAATCTCTCCTTCTGGAGATTCCGACAGAGCAATAATCTTTGGTAAACACGGGATATATCCTTCTGGATTTATATGATGTAGTATTTTTGCCTCTGGTATGATTAAATAATGGACTGGTACTGTCTTTCTGGAAAATTTTATTATACACTCTCTTCTTTTAAAACGAATTCTACGAACATGAAGAAGGTCATCCAATCCTTTCTCATATAAAAACTCATATTCAGAAGGTTCTACTCTCCTTAACCCCTCAAGAGATATCTCATCCAAATTACCCGAAAGTGGAGACGGTTTTTGTTTTGCCAGAATATGCCAAACGCTGACTTGCACCCTAAAATATTGTGAGATGAGATCGTTTACTATTCTCTTACAAGTTCGCCACAGAATTTTAATCATTAACCAGAGGGAGAAATTTTCGATTTCATATAAATCTAGTTTCTTAAGCTCTTCTAAATCCGGTTTTCCTTTTGCTGCTCCGACTTTGGCTTGATAAAGGCTAAAGAAACCTGGTTTTCTTATCTGCATTACTGTATTTATATACTCCCTGTCTAGCTCCTCACGGACTCTGGGCCGTGGCCCAAAGATAGACATAGACCCTAAGAGAATGTGAAAAACCTGGGGCGCTTCATCAAGACCTGTGATTCTCAAAAATTTCCCTAACGATGTTACTTTTGAGTCCTCCATAGTCCTTAATTTCCAAACTCTTATTGGCTTGCCTTTATATCCGACTCTAATTTGTTTGATAAAGACTGGACCTTTGGAGGTAATCCTAATAAAGAATCCAGAGACCCCTATTATAAATAGAGATGGGATTAATAATAAACCTGCTCCAATAACGTCAAAAACCCTCATCTTCCAAGAAGTAAATATAGGAGCTTTCTTTTTCAAGCCTCTTCTACGATGGATTGTCTTTGACCAGACAATAATCCAAAGCAAATCTGCTATATTAAGGACCATTAGTGCCCAGCCGCCATGCCCGGGCATAAGCCCAATAAAGGCAAAATGTAACGGCGCCCAAAACAGCCAGCTGGCGAATAAGTGTCCGTCTGCGCCAACAAGTCTATTCCATTCTTTTTCCCAGACATCCCGCCAGCGTTCTCCCCTGACGATATGTCTAATACATTTCAGGACTGAAGCTGAAGAATTATAAACAGGCACCCAAAACGCAGCCATAAATAAGGTTCTCCCTAATATACCTACCGCAGAATCTGGGAAAGACGATTTCACAAAATTAATATAAGCCGGGAAGAAGATTGCGCAGAACAAACCTATTGATAAGAACATAGCTGAACGTCCTCTGTCAAATGTCCTTAAGAAACGCTTTAGCGGTTGCGGAACTTTATATTTTAACCAAGTGGTTAAAAAGCGCAGGCGACCTTTATCTTTCGCAACTTTTATTTCACCAATACTTTTCACTTTGTATCTTCTATGAAGCCCCTTCGTTTTTACGTCTGTTTTAAGCACTGTATACTGCACAATAAAGTCTCCCAGAACAAAAGCCAGTGGCGTCATTATCAAAGGAAGGCGAGCAGCCAGTTTATCGTTCTTGAGTATCTCAAATGCAACCGGCCAGATTTTTCCTGTCACAAAGAAAGGAAGGCTTAAGATGACCATATTCATAAAGGCCTTTCTTGCAGTTCTGAGCCTTTCCGATTTTTTCAGGTTTGTGATAAATCCTTGCCAGAAATCACCCCGGTAAGGCTTGTATATGAATCCATAACCCCACGCACAAAGTGCAGGCACGATTATTATCGCCCATACTATTGGACCAAGATTCCATTTAAGACCAGAGAAGAGGCTCTTTAAGGCTATGCCCCCTGCAACAAGTAATGTCATCTGGCAGATGCTGAATAATACATCGCGCTGGGTGCTTTTTTTCATCCTCCGCCCGCTTGGCGCAGGGGATTGGGTTTTGTCTTTATCAGAAAAAAGTTTGTATTTTTTAAACCATCTTATGAGGAAATAACCTGAAACAAACAGCACTGCGCCAGTTATTATCAGCGGGACTACAACTTCTGGTCTGAACCATATCGAAGGAACTGTATCAGCAAGATTTAAAGAGTTAGGAAGGATTTTAGAAGGAGTGTTTATTTGAGGGAGGAATGAAAATACGCTAAACTTCCAGGGCAAGCCACGAATTACACCTATGGAAACAAACCATTGGAGAAGTTTTGCACCAATCCCATATATTCCAGCCCTGCAATGATATGCAACCCCCAAAATAGCAGGGATTGTCGTAATTCCTACTAAAATAATATTTCCAAAGCTGCGTTTTGTACGGGGTTTATTTGAGGATGTTACTTTTTTCTTAGACCATTTTTTCACCATTTTTGTTCTTCGATGATGCCATTTCAACGCGGCAATTAATGCGGTGATGCCGACAACGCCACTTCCGGCAACACCAAGCAATATTTTTAGAAGGTTGCTTGATGGGTGCGGCGGCGTAATCCGTGCAAATTCAGCCCGCACCCATTCTGGCTGGCTCTCTATATCCTCGCCTATTAGTATCTTTAATATTTTTGCAACCGGACGTCGCCTTTCTTCGTTTGCTGTAAAATTAGGAGAATAGACTGTTGAAACTGATTTAATTTGATTTTTACAACGTTTGTAAAATTCGCCAAACCTATCAATAAGCTCTTGGTGTCTTGCTTCTTCTACTTTTGTTTTATTGAGAGGATAATAAATCCTTCTGCCGAACAACTTCTCACCATATACGACCATCTCATAGGGATAATCTCCACCCATATGTGTCGTACCTGTATAGTCTGAGTCCACACTTAAGAATACATCGGCATTACCTACAACTTTTGCAATGGCGTCCGGAACATCCGGATCCATAAGGTGGATAATAAATTTCTTTTTCCTTTTTGGGGCACTAACCCTGTCTTCTACCCAATTTCGCAAATCCAACTTATTAGTTCCGGATTCATTATATATCTCCCAAACTAAATCAACGTGAAAAGGTACAAAATCTCCTTCCGTCGTCTTTCCGGCTTCTTTCGGAACCACCCAAATCATCTCCATCGGCCCCTCGTCATGGCTTAAGAAACCGTGATAGAAAAGCGGTAATATCCACCCAGATACGCCCATTAAGCCAGCCAATGTTACTATTTCTTCAAAGGTCTTGGCTTCTTTTAAGCTCTCCAATGCCACATCAACATCAACGAAAGGAGTTCTTAGGTCAGCATGGGCGTCCCAGTTGATAAAGATTTTCTTGCGGCGGGGCTTAAAAACGTCGGGGTTTGAAAGGTCACATCTTGCATGCGCGTAACTCATATTATGTCCTTGCCCAATACGAATGGGCGCGCCTTCGCTTGTCCTCGCCGGCTTGCGGTTGATTTGGTTTAACATTTCAAAGATTCCAAAATTCGTTGCAATACTTGTTAGTCCTCTTTGATAATTACCTATTTTTTTGGACAGTTTAGGGTGCTGTTTCAAAACTTCTTCAACGCTATGAATTCCCGGAAAGGTGCCAAAATGGTACAGTAACACTGCCCCTTTCTTTATAATCTCCTCTTCCTGGTTAATGCAATTTATAACCTCATGAATTATCTTGAGCTGCCGCAACATCCAATCGACAAATGGATTTTTGCACGACGGTTCTATCGAACCACAGAGTTCTGAATCATATAAAAACATCGCTGCCTCTGCCCAATCGCTCGTATTAAGGGCGCGGATGAAATTCTTCCATAGAACGTATTCGGTATGTCCCTCTGTAATTTTAACGCCTTGCTCTTCAATTAAAGTCTGTAGGAAGTCGCCAACTGTTTTCTTTTCTTCATGCATCCTTTTGACTACTTCTGCGAGCTTTATCCTGTATTTCCTACTTTTTATAGAGTCAACTGCCCATGTTGCGGCGAAATAGGCAAATACAGCGCTCACTGCTGAGGCTAAGAAAAACTTTCTTCTAGTCATCCCAACTTTAAATGAATCCGCAATAGCTTCCTGTTGAGGTTTTGTTACTCCTTGTATTCCGGTCCCTCGTAATGCTCTTCTTAGTTCATCACGGCTACGCCAAGGCCTATGTTTGACAATCCATTGCGCTAGGTCATTTAATTTTTGCTCATCCAGGTCTTTCAATTGGTCGAGTCTATTCAAGTAGCGCCTAAGCTTGTCTAATCCCGAACGATTAATATTAGGATACTTAACTTTTTTCCCTTCAACTGGCGCAGGAGGTATAGGGGCTTGATCGTCCGTGGGCGGGTCTGGGTCAGGCTCTTTTTCTGGTCTGCGCGTAGTATCCTTGGGCTGATTTTTCTTAACAAATCTTACAATTCCAGTAATAACTCCGCCGATTGCCACAGTAAGTAGGATTAGGACTACTGGTAACATCCAAGCCAATATGCCTATTTCACCTTCAGACTTCATACCCAGAAGCGCTAGTAATGATAAACCAGAAAGGGCAGGAATTAGGATTGATTTTATGTTTGAGCCTTTATTCTTCTTTTTATTATTGCCAGTTTTATTATCTGTCTTTTCTTCAGCCAATAACTCATCAAGTTTGAAACCTTTTTGAGAAACCGCATTTGCAAGTTGCTCGCGGAGATTCTCCCGTAAACTTTCAGTTCCACTAAATGATTTTAATTTTTTAATATTTCCGTCAATAAATATAGCCGTTTCTGTCAATTGTTGTTTAAATACTTTTTGTACATCATCTAAATAATAAGGAACTTCCAATAATTCATCAATATCTTCGATATCTCCTTTTATTCCTGAAACATTCCTTTCTAACTTTCGTCGCTGTCTTCTTGAAAGTGGTTTAGCTTCTTTGGTTTTTGCCTGTTTTGACGGAAGTGTAGGTTCTTTCATTTCTTTTGTGGTTTTTTTAACAGGTTTTTCTCCAGATACCGTTGGCTTTTCTCTTTCTGCTTTTTTTGCAACTTTAGGTTCTCTTAGAGAAGGTCTTTGAATTCCTTCAGGTTGTCTTTTAGGTTTTGGCTGTTTTTCTAATTTTGCTTGCATTGCAGCTTTTACTTCTTCAACATTAATATCAATAATATCTACTTCGTTCCTGCTTAACTCTTCCAATTTTTGTATACTTTCTTCTATCTTCTGTATACTAGATTTATATTTGGGTAGTTTGTCATGGCGAGCTTTCTCTATAATTTCCTTTAACTTTCTAAGCTCTGTGATGGCTTTTTCAAAATCATTATTTACAAGAGCAACTGTTATTGCCGTTGCAATACTAACTCTTTGATAAATATAACAAGTGCCACTTTTTACACCAAATTTATCTCGTTTCCTAGCAAGTATACCACGAGGCACTTGCTGACGATCAGAACTAAATCCACTTACTAATTGAAAGATTTTCCTTGTTTCATCATTTTCAGGTAAATATAACGCAGCTGCTTTTGCTCTTTCAAATTTTACTTGGAATAGATAATATTTTCCCATTGCTTCGTACCATAAATTTAAAGCTCCTCTTACACTACTCTCTCTCTTAAACTTTCTAACATTTGGAGTTCGCTCAGACCAAGCAATTATATCTTTGTATTTAGCTCTCTTGTGTCTCATCCTAAGAACTTCCAGATTCTTTCGTTCTTTATATGCAAAAAGTCTCTTCAAATCTGGCATAGTTAAAAATTTCTCAAGCTCTTCAGTGGTTATATACCCATTTTCAAACATAAATCGAACAATAGAAGCAGGAAGTGGCTTAATATTTTCTGGCTGCCGCATTTTATTTCTTCTTGGTCCAGATAAAAATGCTTGGGATGGAGACCACCCCAAATGTGTGCTATGTGTGATGTGTAATGCAGAGTTTTCTACAACTTGCTCGATCCTTCCCCATCTTTTAAGAACATCCCTAACATCTTTTATAACCTTTATTATTTTTTTCTTTAGGAATTCTATAGGCCTGCGTAAAGAAAGATTTTCAACATCATACCCCGGCACTGTAAATGTTAGGAAAAGAATAAAAAGTGTAAATGCAACCGCAATCCCGTTTATCCATGGGATACCAACTGTCTCAAGCAATCTCGAAGAAATTCCACCAACAGGAGCAAGCTCCATTCCCATTAGTGATAAGGCACCAGAGGTAGCTACAGTACCTTTTGCAGAGAGTCCTGATGAGACAAATTGGCTGATTTGAGGCCAGAAATACATAACAACAGGAAGAACCATTGCTAATAAAATCTTACCAAACATAACTAGTATATTTATATTGCCACCTAAGAAATTGGGAGGTGCTTTCTTCTTACCATCAATTTTGATGTCTTGGGGTTTCTTTAGACCTAAAACCTTAATCCTTCCTTTGTAGCCTCTCCTGAGTTCAAATGTACCATAGCTTTTATCTCCCTGCTTTGGTATGGGTTTAAGAATATATAACTTATCACCCAAAGTCCTCACAATGATATAACCACAATACTCCTTCTTCATCTCTTTAAGCAGGACGATGTCACAAGGTTTTAATTTATCAAAACTTATATAGCAAAAATGTGTTGCATCGTTCTCAATTAGACCTCTTGCCTCCTTTAACAATAAGCCCAAATGCTTCCTCGGTCGGGCAAATGTTTCTCCTGAACCAATATGCGTGACCAACCACTTGCTTCGAAATGATTCTATTGCGCGCTTTGCTTCTCTAATTTTACTCTGTATTTCTGCTGTAAAGCTCGGTGGTGCGGAATGCTCAATCTTTACCGCAACTTCTGGCTCTGGCCCAAGAGGAACGGGTTTGAGCCCGTCTAACTCATCCAAGAAGTCAAGGATATTTAAAATAGATTGCCTTAGCGCCTCTAGCCTATCCTTACCGCTAACCAATGGCTTACACAAATCTCCTATCTTATCTTCACCAACATTTCTATTTTTTAAGCTTGTACTTAATCTTTTTAATATTTCTTTAAGTTTCTGTATATCGTTTGAACTGTGTGCAAATTTTCTTGCTTTCTCCTTGGCCTTTCTTCTATTCTCGGCTTTTTCTAATCGTTTTGTCTGATACTCTAAGTGTCTGGCCAGGGACTTTTCCTCTCCCAAAGGAGACCTCTGAATTCTAACCTCTTGATCAGTCATTTTAGTCGATTCTCCTATATCCTCCCTTGATACTTCTTCCATACCAGCCTTACTGGCTAAAAATCGTAGATACTGTTTACTTCGAATATTTGGGTCTTCTTCATAAAACTTTTCTTCATCAGGTGGTTCTTGAGGTTCTTGTTCTTCGTCTAAGCCTTGTAGAAAACGTCCGTCTTCCTTGGCAATCCTCTTCTTGCCCTCAACATCCTCATCGAGAGGAACCAACTTATATTCTTCATCCTCATCTTGTGGTTGTTGAGATTGCTTATTTTCCCCTTTGGCTGCATCTGGTTCATCTGTATCTCCTTGCTCTCCTCGACTCTCTTCTGCAAGCATATGCAGTAAATCCAGTAATGTAAGTTTGATTGTGCCAGCAGGAGTTGTAAATAAAAGTGAAGCAGATTGAAGTAGTTGAGGTAAAAATAAGCAGAATAAACCAAATCCGAGAGATGTTGCCCTAATTGGAGCTGGAAGACCAAGTGCTATACCTATATATAAGAAGGTTGCGGCAAGTAGGGCACCTGCAGCCACGGGATGAGGCCGCACCTTACTCTGCCGTAACCAATTTACCAATTCCTTTATTCCTAATTTTTCCAATATCCAATTACTTATCCCTGGAAATGCCTTGAAGAATAGTATTGTTAATAAGGCACCCCATAAAATAACAAACCCTACACTCAACCGTCCGCTACATCCTAAAACCCCCGGCAATAAAAGGGTCAAAGCAAATGGCAAGAGGGATTTTAGAGAAGTCTTTGGAGCATGTCTTCCATCTGAATCCAATCTTCTCTGCTCCTCTTCCTCGCTCTCTATAATTCGTCTCATAAGTTGAATAACCTTATCTTCCTTTGCCAACTCATCATTCTCAAGGACCATCATTGCTCTACGGATACTTTCATTATTAATTCCTATTGATCTCCAATCCTTATTATTTACAAAGTATGCCTCAAGTGCTGTCGACCAAATAGGGATTCCTATCTCCTCAAGCCTGGCAAACATATCTTCTGAAATTTGTGGAAACGATAACAAAAAGGCATAAAGATCGTATAGCCTATACCCAATCTTCTGTTTAAGATTTAACTCATCTGCATCAATACCAGTTTCAAAATCACATATTGAAACTAATCCATTATGATATTTCATATTTCGAGGGGAAATAAACCTATGTATTATTCCGGATTTATGTAGATGCCGCAATTGAAGGCCTGCATCAGCAACCATATGTAAAATATTTGCCTTATTCCTTTTAGTCTTCTCAACATCTAACATTATTTTCATATCCCCTCTATTAGTAAATTCTGTCCAGCCAATCAAATCGACTAATCCATCAAATAATCGCATATCTGATTTATCTTCCATACCTTCAATGGTAAATCCAAGCATTCTACCTTGAAAAGTCTTATTATAATACCTGCCGAAACCTCCTGGGTAATCAACACGCATTCCTTTTTCAAAAGCCTTCTTATTTATTTTCCAATGATTATACGCTCTCTCATAAAACATACCCTTATAAGGTTGGTCGAAATGTTGGTCTTCGACAAAACCACCTTCCTCATCAAAGAAAGGATCTCGAGGAACTGTTGGCATTATGAATGGTTCGAGTACCTCATTTTGGTCAAAACATACCCCTTTGATTCTAATTGCATTAATCACACGGCTATTAACAAAAATAGGTTCTGGGAGATCAATAGTTACTGAACGACCTATCTCCATCCCCATATCTCGCTCGACCAAACCTTGTTTACTGAAATTACGGGCAATAACTCTTCTAATTTTCTTAAGTATCTCTTCAGGCAACTTTTCTCTCAACTCCTCATCGAGATAAAATTCTGCTTCTTTGTCTTCTCTCGCTTTCTCATTAAAAACAACCTCGGGTTTTGGTATCTCTGCTTTAGCCTCTTCAGGTTTTTCTGCCACTACAACCCAGATGAATGCACTCTCAACTGCAAAATCTGAAGGAATATCCTCTGTTATATATTGCTTACAAAGACCAGCATCAAGCTCAAAATGATTCGCCTTTTCTGAGGTTTCTACAATACCGTCTTTCCCCCTTATTACTGTATGTCTAAATTCTTTTCTTCCCACGTAATGCCGCTGAAGCTGGTCATATCGTTCCATAGTAAAACCGCACTCAGACAATTGTTCATAAAGCAACTGTACAAATTGATAAGGCAAGTCTACTCCAAGTTGTTTTCGACGCTTTGAATACTCGAGATATACCTCTGTCTGAATCTTACTACCCTCTATACTTGCCATTGCTTTGTTATATAACTCTATTAATTCATCAGCATCCTCTTGATTCCTACACCAACAATCAATCTCATCAATTCGTACCCAGCCTTTTTCTTTAGCAAGCTTCCGCAAAACATTAGGATGTGGTCTTATAGATTGGATAAACATAGCTGAACCACCGGGAGCAAGTGATTCATAAATCTTCTTTAAGAGAGTCTCCATATCTTCGAGTTTTGATATGGTATCTGCTGAAAAGATAAATTGCTGATTCGGTTTTAACTCTTTCTCTGTTTTATCTAAAGGAATAGCTTCTATCTTGTTTCCAGGAAAACATTCAGCAAGTCTTCGTTGCCACCATTTATTAGCAGTATAAATCATCTGTATTCCACTTTCAGGAATAGTAATATTACATTTTTCAGTAATATACCGGACAAGCTTTTCTATAGCCTTCTTCACTGGCTCTCGCACCCAACCTTCAGCAATATCTCTTAATTCCTCTTCTTTATGCATATCAGAAACTTTCGACTGCACAAAATGCCTTATGGCTTCTTTACCTGCCTCTGCCATCGCAGGGAAGGGTGTCTTTTCCAATATTACAGACCTCTTTCCATCAAGAGTCTTAACCATAACATCAGGAGAACGAAAAGTAGATTCTAATCCCTCATCTAAGAAATATGTTAATTTATCTATCTCTTCTATCTCTTTCATAAACTCCACGAAATCTGATTCTTCCCAATCCCTCATATCTTTATCTGGCAATTTCTCTACTGTAAAAAGGTTATGGCCCACAATATCATAAGGTACCTCTTCGCCTTTATAGTCTTTAAATATAACACCATCGATAGTTCTTTTCTGTTTCGATGAATAATTAAAGAAAAGTAATCTAATCTTCACGGTCCGTTTTTTGATAGGAATACGGAGATTATATTTTTGATTAACCCTTCTCAATAATTTCTTATCATTTATTAAATCAGTAATATAGCGAGCTACCGTGCCTTGAAAACCTGTATCTACAAAAACAATCTCATCATAATTAAGCATCCCTAACCTTTCTAAGTAAAGAATGACATCCTCTGGTGAATACCGATTAATAAAATCAATTGTACAGTAAGCCTCCTTAATCCTATCGCCATTAACCTCTGGTATATTCTCGGCTATCTGTTGTGCCATCTCTTTTAAGTATTCTGCTCCTGTCATAAGGAAGAAAACTCCTGTATTATGAGTTTTCACATGCTCCCTATCTAAATTTTCCTTCATAACACTTAGCAAAAACTTAACAGCGTGGCTACCTACTGCATTCAATGTATTTTCTGCATACTGTTTGAATAATTTCTGAGCTAAAGCCTTGCGGGATTCATCACCTTTTTCCATTATCCGAGCCAAAACTCTAAAAGGATACGCATTCCCAGTTTTAGACTTTACTCCAGATAAATATTCATGCTCAATCTCTCGGTCCAAACTTGCAAGAAGCTCTAAGGCTTGTTCAATATCTCTCTTCCCTAAAAGATATTCATCTATTATTTTCTCTGTAAGCTCAATCTCAGCGCGTAAATCATCTGAAATTACTCCTTTATCCTTTACTGTTTCAGCAATCCTTAATATCTCTGCCCTGTCCTTACCAAAATTGAGGTCAGGAATGAATATATTATTTTCATATAGGAGTCCACATACAAAAGAAATACCAAAATCGGTGAATTTTCCATCTTTAAAAAACTCAGGACTTTCTAAAGCCCAAAGCATACCATTAAGAATCTTGGTCGGAATATTTTGTGCAAGCCTACAACCCTTTAATGCCTCAGCCCTTTCTGACTTCTTCACAGAAAGTAAATCTCTAAGGTCTAACATAAGTTCACAGGTTCCTTGAACAAACATCTCTTCTCTCCCACCAGGAACAGTGACATGCGGATTCTTATTTGCAGCCTCCAAATGACCTTGCCAACGTCCTGTTGTTGACTCTATATCAACATCTGGCTTGAAACCGCACCACATCTCTGTGGCGGTTTTATGTAAAGCCATTTCTTCGATAGACTGTGCAGATGATAAGTCGCTTGCCTTCTTGGGTAATTCTTCTTTTTTAGCTTTTCTCCTCTTTTTGTCTCTTTTCTTTCTATCTTTGGCCCTCTTTTTAGCTGCCCTATTCTCATCACGACCCCTTCTTGCAAATACTAATGGTAAAAGTGATGAGTAATTTTGTCTTAATCCACCTAAGACGATTTGCATTTCTGGAAATGCTCTAAAGAATAGATAGATTACCATCAAACCCCATGCTCCAATGAACCATGGACTGAGATTGCCGGTATTCTTGAAGCCGAGAAGTGCTGGAATTAAAATAGAGAGGATGAGAGTTATAATAGGTGTTATGTCCGGACCTCTTTTACTTTTTGCCTTAATGTTGCTTTTGTCGAAGCTCTCGGGTAAATCAGAGTCACAGGTTATGTTGCTACCTCTAATAAAACCAGCCAAATCGCCGAAGAAGCGCTTAACTTCCGCTATATCTTCAAAAGGACTGGCGAAAGTGCTACCGGTTTTATACACTTTATAGAGATTACGGGCAAGATTTGCCAGATTGCTCTTCAATATTTCTTCATCAGCAAAGCCGACGGCTGCCTTGAGCGCATCTATGTAAGACGGGTCTTCTTTCATCTTTATCTCAAGGAAGAACCTGGCCAAACCCTGAGCCAATGCAGTATCAGGATTTGCTATGCCTATGCGCAAAATGACAATTCTGCCGGCAACGATGTAATCGTCACCGGCGTGCGCACCGTCTTCATAGTTGTTGAAGAAATCGTCGTCTGCGGTGCATGGGTATGTAGCTAATATAGATGGCTCCATTGCTTTCAAGATATTCTCAACGACTTCTCTTGTAGCAGGATCAGTCCACTCGTCTTTAGATATAAAATTAATGAGCGAGCTTACGCTAACTTCCATGCTCGTCCCGTCCGGGAATTCAATCCTCCTCGGAATTGCATTGTGGTCCCTCTTTGTCTCAATGAGCCGTTTGAATGTATTTAACCTTTCTACCAAATTCGTGGCCGCTTCAGAAACTTGATTATAGGCATTTCGGGCTTCAGTAAAGTCTGTGACGTTATGTGTCCCATCCATAGTAAACGACATATAAGAAGCACCTTGGGTTATATAGGCACTTAACGTCTCGAAAGCCCGCTCGCCTATATAAGGATTGTCGGATGCTGGAGGAAGGACATCGTTGCCATTGAAGCCATAGAGGTCGCACAGGAGTTTTAGGAGAAGCTGGGCCTCGCATACCAATCTAATGACTCTCATCTGCCTGTCAACCCTTTCTTCCTCTCTTCCTTCGAATAGTTCTATAGTGCGCGTAACATCATCTGTTTCGGCTGGTGTCCCCTGGATTGCTTTACAATTCCTATACCTATCAAGACTGTCATCCCGATGAAGTAGCCTATTGACTATTTCCATTTCTTCACTTATCTCTGCTAAGAGCTGATTCAAATCTTCCACCAGATATTCAAGCGGAGGGGGGTTATCAATATTAAAGTAGCATTTACCATCTACGGTAATGCTTCTCAATGCCCTTAAAACAAAAGGCCTTGCGCAACTTATAGAATCGATAATCTCCAGGAAGTAGGGTTCAGACTTCATTATTCCCTCTATAAATACCGGGGTTCGCTCATATCCATCAAAAAGTGCGGCAATATCTGAGGGTTTAATGATTATTGTTCCCTTACTAGAAATGGCGCCAACATCTAAGTCATATGGTATCTCGTTCTTAAATCCGCTCAGATAGCTTCCAAAAATTTGTATAGATTGCATATCCGGATTATCGGTTTTTAGTCTTTCTATCAGCTTCTGCAAGTGCCTTATTCTATCCATCATTTCAGCTTTCGCTTCATCGGATAAGTATCTGAAGTACACATTCAGCGCAAACATCGGATCGTCAGGGCTTGCTGTGGATACATCATCAAAAATAACTGTAGGCACAGCACCTACATTTATATTCCACGGCACATAGAAATAGCCCTTCGAGCCATCGGGATAGAGGATGTAGTTTTCCTCTTCTTCTGCCTCCGAAATAATATTGAGGACCTGCGAGAGAGTGCTGATTATCGCCTGTTCCTCTTGAAATAATGTGTAACCTTGCGCTTTCTTTTCGGTTAAATGTTTTATCACGGTAAGAGACAGCTGAATCCCAAGAGGCGTTAGCCTCTCAAGAGCGATTGAGCCATCCGCGGCAATGGTTATATGCACATCGCAAAGGACGAGCCTTCCGTCCTTCATTGTGGAGACGAGATAATTGTTTGGAAGAGCTCCAAGTGCAGATTTGAATTCATCTGAATTGAGATCGACCGCATGACCGCTATCATTATCGATAATAACTTTTCCCATGAGAACAGCATCTTTGAGATGGACGATGCCGTTAATTGTCAGTTCATCAGCGGCAACTATGCTTGCATTTCCTAACGAATCGATGCAGTTCTGGAGGTCACTATAGTAACTATCTCTTAAATATACCTTCGGCACATGGCCGGGATTATTGTCTACAAGCACCAAGTTTGTCGCATCAAAATAATATCCGTCGGTATGTGCATACCTCAAGAAGTCAAGCGAATATTTTACGGACGTATGGAACTTGGTGATATCCTCCGGAGCGACATTGACTGTATGTACAAGTTTATTAATACCAAACCGCTCCTTCAATGCACCTACAACAGGATCATCGGTAGTGGCAATGAACGCATCCAGATTTAGCAACGCTGAGGTAAGACCGCCTTCCAATTGAATAAAGCTCTTATCTCCTTTAGTTCTTCTATGTATTAAGACGTCGGGTGTAATTACCTCTATGAATTTCTCCTCGCCTAATGTATTTTTAAGGGCTTGTAAGAACGGCTGCAGGCGAGATGTATTCACATAAGTCAAGTTTGTATTTGCATATTGCTTACCCTCTTCGCCCAATCCACCGGCGAGCCCCATATTCCTGAATTCATCGGCCTGGCCGTTTCTTTCTGCCGTTGCCGTTTCCAGAACCTTCTTTCTTTTTTGGCCGTCCGGCAAAGTCTCTATTCCCATCAGTCCTGTCTTTACATCTAAGGCTGTCCTGGTCCTCGTTACCAAAGCTACAGGTATATCCTCTTTACTCATCCAGTTGGCAATTGTGGAATCATTGGGCGCGTTATTTACGCCGTCGGCATTAAATATGACTCTAATGTGAGTCATTCCATCGTCCGGCACTTCATTAGTCGCTGCATCCCATAGCACCATCATTCCCCAGTGGCCGGTGCCTGCAGGAGCTGTCATATCTTGTGTAAATCTGCCTGTTGCAGCATCAATAGTCGGCACGGCTGCCTGATATTTTAAGTCTATGCCTATCTTCTCGGCAATATATTCTCTATAGGTCCTCTTCTCCTGTCTTGTATCATCTATCCTGTCGTATACGCAGGTAGAATTGAGGAGTGCAGTTATGGAAACCGCTGTCTTATCGCTGACAAGCTCCTGGAAAAGTGTAGAGCCATACGACGTAGCATTCTTTATCGTCCTCAAGAGTATAATCTCGTCTATGCTTACCTTTACGGTCTTATCTACAATAGCACCGAGTGCATTCTTGCCTTTGAATGTAACGTCAATGAATAAGTCGGAGGCCTTTGAACCGAAAGTAAAGGGCCCTTCCCTCCCTGTCTCAGGCCAGATTTGCTGTAAGTATTTCTTTCTCCATACGCTAGTGCCGATACCGCCATTCATAGGATTCAGGGTGAGTGCTATGTTCCTTGCTCCCTGTGCATATGCCGGCTCCTGCGCTATATCGGCATATTCCACGACGGCTAAGAGATTTCTTCTCTCACTCCCTGTAAGCATGGCTGAACCTCTGAAATTACCGCCTTCTGCGCCCGGTACATCTATGATGGGGTCTCTTTGTTCCGGAGAGAGATATTTCATATAGATCTCCGGGAAGTATCTGAAATCGTCTTCGCCAAGCTCAAGGCCTCTTGCGGCATATCTGACAATCTCCTCAAACGCATCGCGAGTCCCTATTAACCTTAATTTATCTATAATCTCCCCATCTCGTTCTCGAGTTTGGGATACGGCCCCTTTTGGAATATGTTTCCTAAAAATCTTGACCTGATAAAGATTGATATAATCAATGTCAAGACGTGGAGAAGGTAATTTATTTCCTAACATTTTTCTCTGATAATCTCTCTGTTTCGATATCTGAAAATCAAACCCCGGTTGATATTTTCTCATCATAAATTCCAAAAAGTCAAAGTTGACTGCGGAAGTTAAATGACCACCCACTTCTTTTTTAAAAGATGCAAACAAATCTCCTCTCTGAGGATATCTTTCGTAAAATCCATAATCGAAAAATTGAAGCGCTCCGTCTGATTGCACATTTAACAAGTCTACTGTCCTAACTAAATTTTTAAATGCGCCGATGTTTACCGGGAACCTGGTGCCGTCTTTTACTCTTTCTTCTATATAAGATAAGTAATCTTTAAGATATTTCCTGAGGGCTCGAGGAAGAGGTACTAGTCTTTCTTTATATTCAATGCTTTTTAAAACCTCGGATAGATTTTTGATTTTTCTCAACCTTTTGATATTTTTGAGGTCTCTAAAATCAACCCGCACGTCTGGTGAGAAAACCGGCGTAAATTCAACTAAAAACCACTTGCCTTCTTTTCTCTCCAGAAAATATATTCCTCCAAAATCAGCATAGAGCTCATTAAAACGAATCCATGCAGGAGCAGTTTTTGATTCAGGAAGAGATTTTGTCAAATCAATCTGTTTAAATGTTATCTTGTCTTCAAATTCCCTTAAAGGCAGGCATTTTTCATAACGTTGGGGAAGTATCGATAATGATTCTTTTGCTTGATTAAGTATGGACGGGGAGATGTCGTATGCTTGATATTCAAAGTGTTTAATAAATTCTTTAGATTTATCTAGCGCCATAAATGCCAAAATAAAATTAAACATAAATGTCCCTCTGCCAATACCCAATTCTTGAAAAACTATTTTTTCTTTTTCTGGAAGCTTTCCTTCTGATTTCAGTCTATTTAAGTGACGATATAATTCTAAGGCAGTGGCATTGGCATTGGCATCCGTTACGACTTCCTCCGTACGAAATCCTAACGGTTTGCCAACGTGAAGAAGATAAAATGCCCTATTGACATATCGTATTAAATCTAACGTCCATTTCTTCATAATAAATCTTTTAACTCCATAAATTATTCCGAAAATTCCCACAGGAAGGAGTATTAGGACTGCTGGTAAAGCTAAAGCCCCTATGCTTATTCCACCTTGAGACTTCATAGCCAGAAGCACTAGTAATGATAAGGCGAGAAGGATGGGGATTAGGATAGATTTAATTATCGAGCTTTTGTCCTTTCCTTGATTTTTACCAATTGTCTGCTCTGCGCCAGGGCGCACGCTAGGTTTAAACTTAAGAGCTTCCTGGTATTTCACAAGGTCATCGGGGTCTATAGCATCACTCATTTTAACTAATACCTCACTTGCTCTTCTCGTAGCTCTTTCTATTCCCTGCTTATCATCTATTGCCTTGGCATGCAAGAGATCGCCCATAATTGCATTTAGCTTTCCATGCCTTGAGGGAAAGTTGTCTGTAATCTCCAATATGCGTTTTTCATCTGTACTACTCAATTTTCCGGGCGCTTTCTTTCCTTCCGCTTTTTTCATTTTACCTTTATCTGCGATAAGTGTGTCTATGGTACCGATTATTGCCGCCTGCTCTTCCTTGATGGTTGCCCTCTCTTCGTTATCAAGATTCTGCCATATATCGCCCGGGATATTGACAACGCTACTACGCAATTGCTTAAGCTCGGCCAGCGATGCATCCGGAGAAACCTCGCTTTCACGCTCTGCAAGATATGTCAAGGCTAGTTCATCGGCATCCTTACTTAATTGTCGCGCTTCTTCGGGCCTTTTAGCATCCCTTTCTCTCTTGGCTTTATCCAGGGCTTCTCTCCTATCAGCCACTATATCACCTAACTTTGTTCGCCATTTCTTGTCAAACGCTGCTGAAATATCCACATTCGTATCCAATCTATCCAGGAGTTCATAACCTTCTTTTGCCAATCCTTCCGGCGTCGCCCCCGTCTCAAGCATTCCATTCTTGCCTATAATTTTCCATCCACTCACAGTATTAATCCGCATTTGTACAATTTTTTCTATTTCATCGATAATTTTCTGCTGTTCGATTCTCTTTTTATCACTTTGGTATTGATTGTCCATCCACGTTTTTGTCTCATCAATCTTTTTACCCAATTTGTCCTGCGCTTCCTGCGAAGGTACTTTCGGAAGTTCTTTTTCTAATTCTTCGAGATTTTTTTTCGAAGCATCTATATTACTAAGTTTAAACAGTATCTTCACACTATTTATGGCCTTGTCTATCTTTAGCATTTCTTTTCCTACCTTTGACTCGATTTCACTGTGCTTTTCGGCAAGTCTTCGCGAGACCACACCATGTATCCTATACAACTTGCTCTGTTCAGCTTTGATGGTAATCTTGTTGATCGCTCTTTTAATTGCACTCATTCTTTCTCCCAACGCTTCTGTATCCTCCAGAGTCACGCAAGTTGGAATTTCTTTGTCTACTTCATCGATATCTTCAGGAATCTCCTTCGCCCTGCTTTCCATGATTTTGTACACTTTTGCCTCAATTGTGTTCTGCAAACCCCTGCATTTTTGTATAAGCTCTGTCCGTATACCGCTGGACGGAACTTTCTGCACATTACCCATCTGCGCGGTCACCTTTGCCTTAAGAGCCAGTATCCTTTTTGGCACCTCAAGTTGCGAAAGTTCTGTTTTGATTTCTTCAATACGCTTTATAACTTGAGATTTCCTCTCTTTGACTACTTTTTCTATAGACTCTTTTTTTGTTTCTATAGAACGCCTTACCGTATCAGCTTTTTTCTTTAGCCTCTCGCTATAATCTTTCCATGTAATCTTCTCTAACCTCTTTACTTCTTCTTTCAATTTCTTCTCGAACTCCCCAATGTCCTCAATATCAAATGCATTTCCTTCAATGTTCACTGTAATCGCATCCAAAGACGAACTAATCCTATTAAAACGATCCACCTGCTGTCGTACATTGTCAATACGCGTAAGCATATTATGCGTATCGGTCGAGGGGCCACCGTATTCCGTAGCCTGTTCGATTTTTGCCATAGCGCCTTCGAAATCCTCGTCTTCTTCGAGAAGTTGTTCTGCTTCGCCAAGGAGGCCCACTCGAAGCTCACCCTGTTTTTCAAGCTTCTCTATAGCAACCCCGAGGCCCTGCCACGCTTCGAATGCGTCTTTGTCTTTTTTTGTCATCATATGCATAATATCAGCGTTTACTTCGATATCCGGGCCGCAGAAATATATTTCCAGGTCTCTTTGCGCCTTCCTCATCACCTCGACATCATCCGCCTTATGCGCCTGGTCTGCTTGTGAGACGACTCTATTCCTCGAAATGAGCGCGACAAGCCTCTTTTTTTCTTTAAGAAGCCTTTTAGTGTCGGCTTCTTCGGCCCTCAACCCTCTATTTATCTTCTTAAGCGCCCTGGTTAACCTTCCCGCGCGTTCGTGTTTAAGCGCCTTTGTAAGAGTGTCCTCTGTCCGCCTTGCTTCTCTCAGTTTCGGCAAAATATTATCATCTTCAAGATGTTTAAGTTTTTCTACGACTTTCTCTCTTAAGTGGTCCATCATATCCTCTGCAAAGGGCTGGCTTATAGTCCCGGGTTTTGCGCCTCTTACAACAGCCTCGAAGAATTTATCAGCGTCAAAAAGGGCATAAATCATGACAACCTTCGCCCTGCCCTTATCAATTTCAGTAGCCAAAAGGGGTGTCCCGTTTGCATCAACTTTAAGCTTGCCGTCTTCGACCAGTTCATGATAAGGGCCGTCGTCAGTTACAAGCTGGCCGTTATCCTTGAAAAGAAGCACCCTGAATTTCGTGTTCTCGCCCTTTGGCACTACTTCGGCGGCCAGGTTACCATGGAATTCCCAGCCTTTCTTTGTATTTAAATTAACGGTGAGGACAGGCGAGTATTCGTCGTTCGGCGGAATAACCTCCGCAGAAACACATGCCTCCTCATATGACAATAGATCTATGAAATCATCCCGATCTATCGCAGGTACATACCCTATTCTCAACATGACCATCGCATAGTGCGGAAATGCGACATGCCCGTCATCGGTGATATTGAAGTACATGTAACTAATAATCTCATCGTCCTTAATCGCACATATGAGAATGCTTATCATTAGATTGACCATCTCGCTCCAAATATCAACACGCCACTCTCTCTCTTCCTCAATCTCCTGTTCCGGCGCCTCTTCATCCCATGCGACTATATCTTCCCAGGGGGCACGTACGGTCTCTATGCCACTGCCCGAAGAGTCTTTCCATTCCTGAAGAACCTGAGCCGCTTTTTTCAAAAGAAATATTCCTCTATCGTAACTTTTGCTGCTCATCGGGAATTCTTCTAAGGCCTCATTAATGGTATGAACATTCATGAGCAAGCAGTCTCTCATAGCTGCTAGCATAGTTTGCGTTCGGATCTCGTCATATTCGGGCTCCATGATAGTTTCCATAAAATAACGAAGGGCATCTTCTGCTCTCTTACCTTGTTTTGAAAAATGGCTCTCAGCCTCTCCCGCATAATCCATAACACAATAGTATCTCCTTGTAACCGCATCCATCTTAGCATGTGCTTGATGAGGATAGTTTTTACTTCTTTCTTCATACTCACTTTTGGTATTTTTTTGAGTCTCCCATATCTTATCAAGAAGCGCCTGATATCCGCCCTCCGGCTCTTCGGGATATACAGTTTTAACAAGCTGCAGAACGGATTCTTTTGTAGTAAAGTCGTAATCGATGCCGTTTACATAAAACCTGTGATCATCGCCATCCCAGGCTGATGCCTCAAGGTCACAAAGGGTATTATTCCAATTATCATCTTCAATGAGGGCCTTCGCCTCATCGACACTCAAGGTCTTCGTTTTGTCATCCGGCCGAAGAGGATAAATATCGATTACTCCGTTCGTCGATACGGGAGAGCGGGCGGCCTCATCAATGCCATCGCCCCCCATATAGACGCGTATTATTGTCTGCCCGTCGCGCGAGGTGATTATGTCTTTTGCGTGTACGGGATTCTCACGCAAGAATTTTGCTACTTCATCCGGGGAAAAGATGGGGTGCGCGCCAATTTCCATAAGTGTCGAAATAAATACCATCGACGGATATATCCTCCACCCTCCGCGGTCGAGAAAATGTATCTTCAATTCTCCGTCGATGCATGGTTTATATACTTCCCTGAGCAGCTCTTTTATTTCCTGCGGATCTTCGGAATTCTTTACTTTCCTGAAAATCTCGCGGGCCCATTTTGCCATTTCTCTTACATCATCGCTTATCTCTTCTTCTCCAACCGTTGTTATATGAAGCGTTCCTTCAACTTCTTCTTCATACTCAGCCTCTCCTGCAAAATACTTTCTCCTCTCTGCTCCTTTATACTGGTCTTTTTCATCGTAGAATTCGGGAATTACATATGCAAAGACGCTTATAACATCCCCTGCAAGAGCTCTTTTCTGCCTTTCCATGCCACCAGCTAAGCGTTGTGTAACATCTAATCTGGGAATACCGTCCGTTGACGGGAAGATGGCCCCTTCTTTTTTGCCAAAAAGTTCCGGGGCTGCTGCGTCCGGCAATTTTGAATCTTCTTCCGTTGGAGCATCGGCTTTCTTCGTCGCTTTACCGGGGAATCGGTATGACATTAATGTTTCGAATTCTTTCTGATCTTTAGGCCAATCCCGTACTTCTGAGTCTCCTCTTAAGAGTATCTTTCTTCTAGAAGCCTCTTTATTTATCGTTTTCCATACATCTTCATGTATAGCCAGGAGCATATCGATAAATGCGGTAGCGACTCTCTTATATTGCGCTGCAAGCGCGTCATATTTTCCATCATAATTCCTTTCATTAACCTGTCTTTTAGCAAGTTTTTCATTCAGCGTCTCGAGTTCTTTAACTAATGCATTATGGCGTTTTGCAAGCTGGGTTAAACGCACCCTATCCTCATGTGGTATCCAGTCAGGCACTTTATAATGTCCGGGAACCCCTGCACGCGCTGTTTCACCCACCTCGATGGCAAGCTTATCCAGCTTCTTTTCCTTGGGGTAAAGTCGGCGTGCCCCTCTTAACGTTTCCCAGGCCTTGTCCCATAGGCCGTTTTTCAAAATTTCTCTTATCTTATCTACCTTTTCCTGAATTTTTTCTTCCCGCCTTGCCTGATCCAGGTCTTTTATCATTTTTTTTGTGTCTACAAGTATTCTTGCTGCTTTGGCATTAGATGTTTTTTTGCCAAAATACTTAATTATTATCTCTCGCGCGACCCGTGGTTCATCTGTTACGCGCTCCTTAGCGTATCTTAACGCAACCGTTTGTCTCTGTTGCGCAAGCTCTTTCTCGATTGCTGCGACTTTCCTGCTCCATCTATCCACCCCTCTCCTGGTTCGCTCCGGTACCTTTCCTTTGCTCTCCGCCTCACGCTTTTGCATTTCCGCCCAAGCCCTTGACCAATCGCACATTTCGACAAACAAATTCATAGTTGAAAGTTCTCCGTTTAACTGTTCCACAGCCATTCTTGCCGCAAGGTCATCTTCGTACTCCCGGTGTATCCTTGTAGCTTCTTCTTCTGATATAAGATAAGGGGTGATCTCTGCCCTCTGGGCATAATCTATTTTGCCTTTCTTGTCTTTTGTAAGGGCATCGGCAAGTTTCCCGACAGCATAGTCACTCATTATCGCCATAGGAAAATCAAGCATATCCACTGTTGGCCGTTTGATGATATCTCGCGCCATGTTTATATGATGCTGTTCCAACATATTTCTCAGCAATTTATTAGAAACTTCCTCTGTCGTAAGTAACGTGATAGTCTTACGTTCCTCTCCTGCAATTTTAATACTTTGTGGAAACGTAATTTTTGTTGTCATCACATAGCATTTCTCCTCTGGTAAATTGATTGTTAGATAGTCGAAATCCGGAGGATGTGTTTTTAATCCTTTTTCAGTTATTGCGTTTGCAACCGCTTCCCGCCATTCGTATCCTTCCGCAAATCCAAGAGGATGTACAACCCTTACAAACTCCTCGGGCGTATTCGGCCTGCACGTGTAGAGTCTTCTGTGTCCTTCCAAGACACCTTCAATGTCTTCGAGTATTAAGTAACCCGCTTCATCTATGTCAGCAGATGAAACATCTATATCTATTTCGTCTATTATCGGGATCTCGATTTCTTCTTCCTCATCGGGTGGCCCTTCCTTCTCCTCTCCCGCATTTCCTTCATTATCAACTACTTTCCAAGCAGCTTTTTTCAGTTTATAATATTTCTTCCTATCTTTATAATAATCCGTAGATTCCTTAATATATTTTATAAACTCTGTTTTAAATTCGACAAGAACTCCGTTAGGGGCGACGTTGCCGTAATAATAGTCAGAAGGATCGGGTCTACGGATTCCCATTCTTACTCTTTGTTTTTCAATCTCTACTAATTGATGCAGATAATAAGTACTACCTGTGTCAGGTAAAAGATGGGGGTTCTCTAATATAAAACTTTTGATTCTATACAAATCAGGTTGCCCCTCACCCAATAAATCAAACTTCTTTAAACTCATCGACCAGCCATATATTATAGCAGCTACGTTAATATCTCCATATTTCACACCCCTTTGACGCTGAGCAGTCCTCTCATCTAACCCCCATTTAATGTGAGCTTTTAACTCATGTATAGCTATGGAATATACTTCGCTGGTTACAAGGTCAGAATATTTATCAGTCCTTTCATCTACAAGTCTTATATTCTGATATCCATTCATTAACTGGTAAGCTATCATTCTAACAAAAGCTTTGTTTATTACTATAATCTTCCTACCATCTCTCCTATATAAGAGCTTAACAGTAGTTTTTATATCAGGGTCGAAATCCAAAACCTTTATTTCTATATTTCCTCTTCGATATTCATCTAATAATTCTACTTTGCCCATTATATCTTCAAAAATAGGTATAATCCCCTTAAACCCGTAACCTTTATGGCGACCGCCATTCAATGCCAGTTTGTAAAATCTACCTCCCACATGACACTTTTTACTTCTGATTATTGGTATAGAGTAGTATTTCTCTTCGAGAAAAGACATAAAGTTAATAAGTTTCTCATTACCGTCCACTGGACTGCTATCTTCTGCCTTGAAGGCTTGTCCTGATTCGTCAGGTGGCAAGGTATGGTCAGCATCCTGTGAGCTGCCCTCCGGGGGACGTTTCGTTGCGGCGGGTTTCTCTTTGTCTTCTATTGTTACGGAAAACTTGATGTTGAGTATTTTCATCAAGCGTGGGAAGACGAGGAAAGCGATGAGGATAAGTACCGGCACTAGATGTCCCCACGGCAGTGCCTTGAATTTTTCCCAGAGAGGCACAACGGCTGCTAGAATTACCGCTAACACTGAACCCACAACAAGAATTTTCTCATGAAGTGGAAGCTGTTTAAACTCAACGGCGATTCCTTCCTCTTTATCCTCTCGTGAGCCGTCGTCCAAGGGATCTTCCGCTGCGCCGGAACTTGTTGATTTATCTGGAGTTACAACACCTTGTTTTTCGCTAACTAATTTGACTAATGTTTTCCCATTAACCTTGAATAAAATAGTTAGACGTCTGCCTCTTTCAATGTCGAAGGTAACTTTGGCATTTTCGGCAAGGTATTTCTTTTGCCATTCTTGAATTGCAAGAAATGCAGGAGATGCAAGAGCTTGCTTTCTAGTATCTGCGGAGGATGCCAACTCGGTTAACAAATATTCGAGTTCTAACGTTGCTGCTTCCTTATTTTTAGAAAAAGAATCTGTTCCAGGTACCGATATCCCTTCCCTGATAATTGCATCAATATCAAGTTTCCCTTCAGCCGGTTGCAGTACTGACAGAACTCCGCCTTCACTCTGGATGTGACCATAATTAGAAGGACATTTAATTTCTACTCCTTCTACTTCTATAGGTGCAGTATCTCCTCTCCCGCAACTTACCAGGAAAAGCCTGTTTATCTCAAATTGTTTCTTTAAGTATCTAATAGCCTCCTCTGTCCGCCACCCTCCAACAAGATAATGTCTACCGTGACTTACTCTCGCATGCGTCAATAGAACCGGACCTTTCCAATTACAAGAACCTTCGGGACCACGGAAGATTACTCTGCCCTCAGGAATAAAATATACGTTAGTATCCATATCAAAGAAGGGGGAATTTACGATAATATCCAGCTGTTGTGGGTTATTAATCTCAACGACTTTTCTCTTTCCTGCAATAGCCAAGATATGAAGCATTAAATATCTTGCTAGACATAGGCTAGAAGAAATGATATATTTCCATAGCGTTATTTTATTTCTCCTTATCGGGTCCTTTCCTTTCCATGTGTGGAATCCGTGAAGAATAGAATAAACAAGATAAATCAATGCTAGCGCTATCAAAGCTACTCCTAAATAACGTCTATAATCTAAGGCGGTAAAGGAAATGTTATTCAGCAGTGACGCTACATAACGGTTGACGCCTTGTCCTTGCCCGCTGCCATGTTTATCTACTAAAGCCCACACTAAGGCAACAAAAATGCCAGAAGTAATAATGCCCAATCCAATGAACCATAGCCAATTCCGGAACGGGGCGCGCTGTCCTTTGGCTTTTTCAAGGTCCCCTGTCCCAGCAAGCTCTAATGCTGCGTTATAAAGGACTAAACTACGGAATACATGTTGAAGCAATCTTGAACGACTCTTGTGTATTCTGAAAAATACATCTCCTCTTGAGTTTTGACTTTCTCTATAAAATGGCCAGGATTGATCATTAAAAGGTCGACTACGTTCTCTAAATTCAGGTGAGAAATGTCTTAATTCAGGTAAACAAAGTTTCCGGTCATAGCTCCAGCCTAAAAACACGTCTATCTTTGGGACATCTAATTTATTAATTGTAGAAAAGTATTCTAAAACCGATTTAACATAGAGCAATGTCTTGCCAGTAGCGCTTAAGTCTACAAAAATAACCTCTTTTTTTCCGACAATCCCATTCTTTTCCATCTGCCGATAAAGAACCTCAGCTTGCTGCCGGAGAAAATCATCCTCCTGCCACAATCTTATCATCTCCCTGGTAAATTCATCACTTATTGCATGAAATAGTTCACGGTGATATTTATTGTAAAATTCATCACTCTTCTTTTTTGGAATTAAACCCTGCTCTTGAAATTTTTGGATGACGTGAGATTTGACTTGTTCTGTTGCCTGTTGCACTCTTAAAATTGCTTCATCAGGTATATAATCACTTACCACAGCAGAGTAATGCATACCAGGTTGATAAATACAGGTGGCTTTCATCTCTTCGCCTGAAAGCAGAGACCAATAATGTTGGAATTCAAAAGCGCTCAAAGCATCTCGTGCTAAATAGACAACTAAGACATCTTTAGCACCTCTCAAAGTATCAAGGAGGGGACGGAACAAAAGAACGAGGTCCTTGGCAAGTCTTCTTATTTCTCTTATCTGTAAAGATTCAGCTGAATAACTGCCCTCCACAAGGTCTTTTTCTAACATTTCAATAGGCTCAGGATATTTTACATAAGATAGTTTCTCATTAACTGCGAAACCTTTTTCTAACAGTCCATCATTTAGCTTCGTAAGCACTGCAAAAATTTCTTTATCAGAAAACGGACGATAGCTGCCGTCAGGATTAGTGGGAAAACATTGTATGTTCATAGCCCAGGGTATTTTGGTTAAGACTTTACTTGTTAATCTCTTTCTAAACAGAGCATTTAAGACTCTGGTGCAAATTTCCGATGTGTCCCTATTTGTCTCTAAAAGAGCCCCACAATCCTCCAGTATATTATGCGCCTCTGCCAGAGAGGAGTCTCGAACATGCTCTGGCTCCTGGTCAACCGGGATATCAGCCTTTCTTAAGACATGGAAGAGTAGTAGCATTGGCTTATCTGGATGTGGCATTGCCACAATATGTGTGCCATCTACAAGAGTGAAATGGACTGCCTTACCTTTTTCCATCTCGATTTCTTCGGTTTTCTCATTATCTACATCAATATCATTTATCTGCGCAGGCCGTGTTCCTTTTTTGAATAAAGTTTCCAGAGCAGTATTTCTGGCTTGCTCATCTTCAAACGATGTGACCTTCCAATCATGCACAATAACTGAATTCGCACTCGCCTCGTTTGGCATAAATTCATATTCGTCATGTTCGTTCACTCTGTAGTTGAGTCTTCCTACTATATTTTCCCGCACAGCCTTATCACCAGAGCACAGTCTCGACATGTAGTCCTGGAGTCTTATAATCTTAAGTTTGGAATAGAAGTTCTCGAGCAGCCCCAGAAGTGTATCAAACTTAGCCTTATAATCACCCTGACGGATAAAGTTTTCCAGCTCGAAAATCTGTGGGGCATTATCAGGCGTAAAAATTTTCCATTCAAAAGTCCTGCTTTCTGTCCATTCAAAAGTCTTGGCTCTTGCAATTACATCAGCACTATATGCAATACAGGCGTTCGGACATTGAGTTAAATTTTTCCGGACAATTTGCATCGTCACTTTAGCAAGGTTGTCATAAGTTCTAATAATTCCCTCCCTGGGGATTGTTTTTACTTTGTGAACAGCAAATTCACTCATGATATCCAGAAGGATAACTACAATCCTTTTTTTATATCCTTTATAATCTGGGCCTATCTCACTCATGTCGAATTCTATTCCTTCATAATAAGGGTTAGTGGGCCATTCTGGCTCAGTTCCAAAAACATCATTATAGTCTTTCCTCTTATGCCTTTCTTCGGCGGAAATAGTATGAGATTGTGTGTAGTGGGTTATCTCGTGTAGAAGTGTTGGTCTATCTATAGCAAAAATAGGTTCTTCGTCTAGTGACTTATCAATATTGATAACTAAAACCTGCGTCAATCCGAATGGATTAAAGTCACCATCGGATAGCTGGAAACGCATTCTGTCGTCGCTAGTGTCATAAGCCCTGATGGTGCCTATAATAAGAGGTTTTCCTTTTCCTTCTTGACCAAAGACGATCTTGGGCATTTTAAAGAACAGGCCTAAATGTTGAGCGTCCTGTTGAGCTAACTCTAAAGTCTTTCTTACTTCATCTCTTAATTGTAGAGAGTTGGCAAGAAGTCTTTTTAAATCATTTTTACTCTTTAAGCCACTTCTTATCGCTTCAACTGAGTCTGGACGAAGGTCGAATGTAGCATCTTTTAGCTGTTCCCTGCCCCAACGCTCAAGGACCTCTGGTAGATTTTCCCTGCTCCAGCGTTCAAAGCTCACTGGCAGCATGCTTAAATCACCAAACCCTAAATTGCTCAAGAACCTATCTACCACATCCATTTCACTTTCGTGCCGGTCCCTTGTCTCCTCCTGTCCTTCTGACCCCTCAATGCCTCCTATAATTAGTGCCATAGCTAACAATTTGGTCCAGGGAGTAGTATCACTATAAAGAGCATAAGCTAATCCAACCGCAGCCAGTCCTAAGAGAGCTGGGAATAAAATAACTAAAATAAAAGACCAAATAGAGTTTTTAGACTGTGGGCTTTTCTTATCTTCAGATTTACTACTGGATGAGAAGAGTTCGAGAAGCTGGGGAAGTACTGCCAAAGATTCTACTGTAGCGAGGAAATCTTTCTCCTCGACACTAAGAGTCTTTCTTCTGGTTTGCTTTGCCTTAAGGTAGCTATAACGGGCTAGCATCTCTCCTAATATAGTAATGACAGTCTGAGGCACATAGTCCGGGTGATTATATGGCGGTGGATACAGGTATGATTTGTGCACAGAGCAACAGGCAAGATCGAGCAAGGGCCTGTTTAATTCCTGCTTTTTGTTGCCATATTTATCACAGTAAATCATATTGGTCTTTGTATCAAGAGGAAGTCCGCCCTCAATAAATATCCGAGCCGCTACAATCATCTCGGCAATTGTCACTTCAGTCAGGTCATCTTCAGTATAACGGGGTTCTTTCAAGTTGTGTGGTTGCCAGCCGTGTTGTTGCCAGCCGTGTTGTTGCATAAAGCGGACAGGAGAACGGGTGTCATACCCATAGAACGTTGTCCAATAACTGTATTTGCCATCCTGTCTTTTCTCCCTGCCTATTAGACCTCGTAATGTATACTTGATTTCCCTATTTAACTCTGAATCAATTGTGTCAATCTCAAAAATCGATTGGCGGCCAGGTGTATGTTTTATTGTAAACACCAGAGGTTTTTCCGAGCCATATTCTTCAAACTTTGTTTTGATTTCCGCCACTATCTCTCGAGGTGTTTTGAAATTAGATAACTCTGTTTCGCCTTCAAGAGCTATATTGTCAAAGCGTCCGTGTTCCCCATACAAGACATCCTCTACCCGCTTAGCGGGGTAAGATGAACCCATCAGCGCAATGGTTTTCTCTATCACCTTTCTACACAAGAGGTCGTTTTTGAATAGCTCAACCGCTTTATGGACTTCAGAAGGCACATTTTGAAGTTTATAATAATACTGGTGAAGCATGCGTGCCTGGGCCTTCCGGGCATCGCTCTCATCTTTATCACCTTTGTCTACAATAAACGCAACTCCCCGGCGAGAATAATAGAAGTCTTGACCAGCTATAGTAGGATTCTTTTCGTCAAATTCCTCCTGCGATACCACCCGAATTCTTAAGTCATTATTCAGCTCAATGGCCTCAAGATATTTAAGAAATTCTTCCTTTAGTGTAGCGAAATAATCCTCTTCGGGTAGAACATGGTTGATTAGGCATACTAAGTTTTTATCATCCTGCCGATACTCTGTTACTTCCGCTATGGCCGAAGTAGCAGCCACTTCTAAAGCTGCCTCTTTTGGTGTTGCAGTTTGAAGCCTGCGCCAAGCATCAGCAAGCCACATCCTAATCCCTATATTTCTGATGTTTTTGTCAAAGGAAAGTATAAAGGCTGTCCATTCTGAGACTACTCTAGTCAAAAGCCTCTCTGTTTTTGCCTGGTCTTGTTTACTTAACTTCGTTCTATCAAAAGCCTTTCCGTGTAAATATTTGTCTGCAATATCCCCTCCCGCAGGAGCCTTACTTTTCGCAAAGGAATCATCGTTATCCATCTGATAGCGCTCAACAAAGTGAAACAGAATGTTAAACCTGAGAGAACCTATTATATTCCGCCGCGAGGCCTCATCATATACAGCAAGGTTAATGAGTAAAACTCCCTTCTTGTTGAAATACATAGCATGTTCACTACGCTCATTGTAAGTAAAAGACACTTTTTTGGTCATTAGGTCCCTCATTCCTGCATCAGCTAAGACAGGTGCAACCTGATTATTAAGTACTCTCTCCACATTCCTGCCCAATTCAAGAAGCCACATAAGCTCTTTGAAAAATTCTTCCTTTGCTTGAGCAATTTCTGTAGATTGAGCCGTGACCAACCGCCTATATTTCTCATACATTGCAAAAATAAGTTCTTCTCTACCTTCATCTTCCAGCCATTTTGTATGCTCATGACTGTTTAGAAAACTGTTTATCGCAATCTTGAAAATATCGTAATTCTCAAATATTGCCTTGTATCTAAGGTTTCTCTCGTCAAAATATACTCCAAAGCTTTTCTCGAGGTCACGCCGAGATTCAGCGCCAAAATCACAAGTTACAACTACAAATGGTTCAAAGGCCACATGGCCTCCCTCGCTCGTGCGGGCAGACGCCCCTTCGACAGGCTCAGGGTCTGACGACTCGGCCTCTCCAGGCGAGGTGAGGGGACCTAATACTTGTGAAGCGTCAATTTGACCACTTTTAACCCATGCCTTCCCGGCCTCTAATAACTTACCTGCAGTCATAAGCTTTTCTAATTCAATAAGATTCCTTTCCATGCTGTTTGGCCCTTCAAATATGGCTTTTCTAAATAATTCTGTTTTTGGTCCGAAAGACATGCCCGAAAAACCAGTCGAAAGCGCATCTCCTATAACTGTTCTAAATTGCTTTGGGAATTTACTAAATTCTGTTTTAATACTAGACCTTATTGTGCCAATATGCTCCTGAATCTTATCATAGTGTCCTGCTTCAAAATCTTGTCTGATTAACTCTATCTGTTTTCTGCAGAAACGAGCAAAATTTCGAAATGCCTCAGCTGCCCTCTCTTCAGTTAGCTTAGATGAATCTTCTTTCGGGGTGGAGCCAGGGACCATTAGGTAGATGGTATCACCATATATGTTAGTCTCATTCGTTTTTACGATGTGGCATACACCGAGATTGGATACACAACGACCACCTGTTTCGTCTTCGTCTATATTTAGCCCAATAATATTATGTTTATCTATATCATGTTTAGTTACCTTTTCGTCTGTTGGCCATCTTATATCCTTCTCTTCTATTATTGATTCAATCTCTGCTCTGGTTTGTCGGAGAGATTTTACCTCTTGAGGTGCAACAATAGGAGGTGGCTGTTGTATTAGAATCCCCTGTGCCAATGTAGAGGCACTTAGACCAAGACTAAGAATAACAGCAAGAATTCTAAGTGTTATTTTTGATTTTAAAAGTTTTAATAGCCGTTTTAAGAGCCCCGTGATTTTATTCCTTATAAGTTTTTTCTCAGATGAGATACGGAATCTCTCAGCTTTTGCATATTCTGCACAAAAATCATCAAGGCCAAGAATCGCTCTAGAGGCTCTTAAGCTCTGCATTAACGCTTTATCACTCTCATCAATTCCTTTCGGTTCCCACTTCCCTTCTACGGCATATCCATCTTTCGTCACTCTTAGAGCAACTAGTACCATAGAGATAGGAATTAAAGTCCGTTTTATCAAATTCAATCTTTTTTTCTTTCTTTCATATTTAAGTTCATTAACTAGGTCTTTTAAGTCTTCATCAGTGGGCAATCTTCCTGTTTTTCTCATAATATATATTAGCCTTTCTCGATGTTTAATAATTACCCGAGTCGCTGATATAGTATCCATCAATTCTTTAGCACCTTTACCCATGGAATCGAGCATGCCTGAGTCTGCTCCTAAGGCTATAGCCATTGAAACAAATGTACAATCAATAAGGTGTCTATTTGGTAACTTGTAAGATGCATTTCTAAATCCAGCTGTGGTTTTCATTCCTTTAAATTCTGGTAAAGTTTTAATATTCTTTATAGTTTCTAAAACACCTATCCCTACCTTAACACTTTTCCCTCTTTCGTCTATCATAAAAAGAGGAAATACAGCTGGGTCAATAAAGATATTTTCAGGATTTATTATACCCTCTAATCTTATCAATACTTTCTTAAGGCTTTTTAGCTTTTCTTCAAAAGTGTATTCAGGAAGGGGCATAACTATCACTGAAATAATTCTATTTTTATACTTTTTGAGTATGGGTAAAATACTTTCTAAATTATTTTCATTAATTGAATTTATCATTACAGGTATATCGGGTCTCGATACTTTAAGCGCTGCTTCTATAGCTGGAGGATGAGCACTATCAAGAATTATGGGTGTATTTGTTACTGATTGGACTGTTTCAACAACCCATGCCAAATCCTCACATTCTTCATCAGGACCTCTATTCGGTATATTTGCAGCGCCTATATCAAGCCATCTCGCTCCTCCCTTAATCTGTTTCCTAGCGTAGTCTTTTATTTTCTTAGCATCTCTGGTTACTATTGCATTTTGAAGTTCTTTCTGTCCTTTAGGATTGATTCTATCTCCGAAAATCTGAAAGGCTGTCTCTTTCACAGCCAAGGTGCGGTCAATTTTCTCTAACTCTCTCTCAGATGGCTTGGCTTTCCCAAAAGAAAGAACGGTGCGCATCAATATTTTCAGGTATCTTAATCTTCGAATCCATTTTTCTACTATGCCTAACACTTTTCTGCTATATAATCCAGCTAATGCTCTATCATTGACTATAACTAAAATAGTTAACCCTACACCCCTCAGTTTATACTGGAAGTCCACATCAACAGTGATTCTGGCATCTTTAGGAAGGTTCTTCCTTTGCCATTCCTGAATTGCATGATATGGAGGAGAAGTAGGTATTTCCTCTCTTCTTTTTGAATAATTTTGCAACTCAGTTAATAAATATCCGAGTTCTAGCATTGCAGCTTCCTTATCATCAGGGGACAAATCTTTTCTTAGTACCGATGTATCTCCCCTAGGAATTTTATCAATATAAAATTTCGTTTTAGCTGGTTGTAATACTGATAGAACCCCATTTTCACTCTGGATGATACTATAATGAGGATAGCGGTTTTTACAAGTTACTACAAAAGGTTTTCTGTCTATACCATATTTTTTCTTCAAATGTTCAATAACTTTATCTGTTCGCCAGCCAACGGAAAGATATTCTTTACCACGAAGCACTTTTCCATGTGACCACAAAACCGGGCCTTCCCACTTACAAGACCCTTCTGGGCCACGATAGATTACTTTGCCATCAGGAATAAAATAGACATTATTATCTAAATAATAGAATGGGGAATCTAGAATACTATCAAGCTGTTTGCGATCTTTAATCACAATAACTTTTCTCATTCCCACAATGGTCAGGAACAAAGTCCACAAGCTTTTAGCTACAAGTAGATGATACATAATGGCAAATTTCCCTAGCGATGCCCATTTTCTTCCTTCTGGATCCTCTTCTTCTCGCCATCTGCGGAAATCACGGAGAAAATCAAGAATATACCAAATTGTTACTATCGCTCCTACTGCTATCACAGCAATTCCTATATAATTGTAGTATTGATAAGTTAAAGCGTTGGATAAGATGCGATCCCATAAGGTGGTATCTGGGTTAACCAATTCACCACCTCTAATTCCTGCTTTGGCCACATTTATTAGGAAAGATAAGATAATTACAGAAATGCCAATGGATAAAAGTATACTTAGAACATTATCAGATGGTTCCTTTATTTTTCTTCTCTTGGTTTCAATAACGCGGTCTTCAAGAATTTTTCCTACTTCCTCTTTTGCTTTATCACCGTCAACTTGTTCACATCTCTCTGAATATTTTGTGTATTTCTCTGGTGATTTTATTTTACCCAAAGCTTCGGAAACTTGGGATTTTTGTCTATTCCATTCAGACATATAAGCCTTTAATGCGCCTTTCGCCTTATCTATTTCTGGTTCTGTTTTTGCTATTTTGATAAGTGCCTGCTTTTGGTTTTCAAGTTCTCCTAACATTCT
>JABUBN010000032.1_pt1 | contig 38443 bp, 31 predicted proteins | sample 7240341 | NCBI WGS metagenome assembly JABUBN01 (sample SAMN07256345, study PRJNA390944) | subsurface metagenome | isolation source: Methane hydrate marine sediment | place: Pacific Ocean: Eastern North Pacific, ODP site | reverse complement strand
ACCCCCCCCCCAAAAAAAAGTCCCAGGAATTAAATGTAGAATGTAACAGTCCCGATACATCGGGACGGAGCTCTGCCTCTAAATGTTTCTGATCGCACGGTTGAAACCGTGCCTACAGAATCCCTTTGCACGGTTGAAACCGTGCCTACAAATTCAACTGGAGTGGTGCTATGGTAGATGAAAAGGAACTTTTGGCTAAAGCCAGCCAACCAGCAAAAGAAGCGATGAGACTGCATCCCTTTTATCGGGGAAAAATTAAGATAGTAGCAAAGTGCTGTGTGAGAAATTTTGATGATTTTGCAATCTGGTATACTCCTGGCGTAGCAGCACCTTGCAAGGCTATTCATAAAGACAAAAATTTAGTCTACACCTACACTAACAAATGGAATACTGTGGCGGTTATTTCTGATGGCACCAGGGTGTTGGGTCTGGGAGACATCGGTCCGGAAGCAGCTTTGCCGGTTATGGAAGGGAAGGCGCTCCTGTTCAAGTATCTGGGAGGTGTAGATGCTTTCCCTCTCTGTCTGGGTACTAAAGACCTGGAAGAGTTCATTCACACTGTAAAGTTACTACAACCATCATTTGGTGGTATAAACCTTGAAGATATTGCCCAACCAAAATGTTTTGAGATACTACGTCGCCTTAGGAAAGAATGTGAAATTCCTGTGTGGCATGACGACCAACAGGGAACAGCTGCTGTAACTCTGGCTGGTCTAATTAATAGTCTTAAAATCGTGGGTAAGAAAATAGAAGAAGTGAAGATTGCCATGGTAGGGGCAGGGGCAGCTAATATAAGTACTGCCAGGATGATAATTGCTTATGGAGCCAATCCAGAAAATATTATTATGTGTGATAGTAAAGGAGCACTCCATAAGAATAGAAAAGAACTCAAAAAGACCCACAGAGAGAAGTGGGAATTTTGCCAAAAGACAAATATCGAGGGAAGAACTGGATATATTCCCGAAGTTATGGAAGGGATGGACGTTTTAATAGCCTTATCTAAATCTGGTCCGGGTGTGGTTAAGAAGGAATGGGTGGCAAAGATGGCTAAAGACCCTATAGTTTTTGCCTGTGCCAATCCTATCCCTGAAATCTGGCCCTGGGAGGCAAAAGAGGCAGGGGCAAGAGTTATTGCCACCGGGCGTTCCGATTTCCCCAATCAGGTAAACAATTCCCTTGGCTTTCCTGGCATTTTTCGGGGAACCCTGGATGTGCAAGCCCAGACCATAACTGATGAAATGTGCATTGCTGCAGCGAAAGAACTGGCGAAATGTGCTGAGGAGAGAGGGCTAAATGAAGAATATGTGATTCCTTCCATGGAGGAGTGGGAAGTCTTTCCCCGGGAAGCAGTAGCAGTGGGAATGGAAGCTATTAGGCAAGGAATAGCCCGGGTTAAGTTGAGTAAAGAAGAACTATACAAGAGGGCCTCAGAGACCATCCGTGTTGCCAGAGAAGAAACGGAATCTTTAATGAAGGAAGGGTTTATTCCTTTGCCCCAGGAAAAGTAAGATGAGAGAGATTACTTCAGAAGAGGTTACCCAGGCAGTAGAGAATCTCTGCATCTCCTCAAATTGTACTTTGAACGAGGATGTCTGGAAAGCTCTCAGGGAAAAGTTAAAAAACGAGGAATCTCTCGTGGGGAAAGAAGTACTGGAAGAGATTCTGGAGAACGACCGCATGGCTGAAGAAGAGAAACTTCCCCTGTGCCAGGATACAGGTTTTACCACAATTTTTGTGGAAATGGGCCAAGAGGTTAGAGTTACTGAAGGAGATTTTTACGAAGCAATTAACAAGGGAGTAGGCAACGGTTATAGGAAGGGATACTTGAGGAAGTCAGTAGTTAAAGATCCACTGCGGCGTAAGAATACAGGTGATAATACTCCTGCTTGGGTGCATATAGATATTGTTCCTGGAAATAAACTTAAGATTTCAGTTATGCCCAAAGGAGCTGGTAGCGAAAATATGTCCACAGTAAAAATGCTCTCTCCAACCGAAGGAGTGCAAGGGGTGAAGAAATTTGTGTTGGATTGGGTAAAGGAGAGAGGAGCGAATGCTTGTCCCCCTCTTGTAGTAGGAGTGGGAATTGGTGGCACTTTTGAAGGAGTGGCAAAGCTGGCCAAGAAAGCACTGTTGCGTCCAATAGGTTCAAAGAATCCTGAACCTTTCTATGCTGAAATGGAAGAAGAGCTTCTTAAAGAAATAAACAATCTGGGACTGGGTCCTCAAGGGCTGGGTGGTTCTTCTACTGCTTTAGCTGTTCACATTGAGACTTATCCCTGCCATATAGCCAGTCTACCTTTAGCCATAAATCTGCAGTGCCACGCTGTTCGGCACGCTACAATAATCTTGTAATTCGGGGGACACAATACTTAATTATGTTCCCATAATTAAGTATTGTGTCCCCATAATTCTCCCCATAATTCCTATGAATAATCTCTTTAGAATTGAAACACCACTGGATGAAGAAACGATAAGTAAACTGAAGATAGGAGATAAGGTTCTATTAAACGGAATAGTTTATACTGCCAGAGACCAGGCTCATAAGCGCTTAGTTGATGAATTAGAGAAAGCCGGAAAAGAAAATCGCCAGCCTAATCTACCCTTCCCTCTGGAGGGGCAAGTAATCTATTATGTTGGTCCTGCTCCGTCCAGACCAGGAATGGTAATCGGCCCCGCTGGGCCAACCACCAGTGGCCGAATGGACACTTACACTCCCATTCTATTAGAGAAGGGATTAAAGGGAACAATTGGAAAGGGAAGGCGTGGTAAGGATACAATCGAAGCAATGAAGAAGTATAAGGCTGTCTATTTCGTTGCTGTAGGTGGGGCTGCAGTATTAATTTCCAAGAGAATCAAAAGAATAGAGACAGTGGCTTATGAAGACTTGGGTCCTGAAGCCATCTATCGTCTGGAAGTGGAAGATTTTCCATTAATTGTGGCTAACGATGTCTATGGCAATGACCTTTTTGATGAAGGAATGAAGAAGTATCGAAAAGTTACCTAGCAAGGAGAATAAAATGTTGCGAATGATGTGTAAATCGAAGATTCAGAAGGCAACCATCACTGAGACGAACTTAGAGTACGAAGGAAGTATCGCTATTGGTAAAAATATAATGGCTGAGGCAGATATTCTTCCTTACGAGATAGTGCTCATAGTCAACTTGAATACAGGAGCCAGGTTTGAAACCTACGCCATTCCTGCTGGCAAGAATTCAGGAGTCATAGGGCTTCAAGGAGGAGCAGCAAGACTGGGAGAAGTAGGAGACAGACTAATTATTATTTCTTACGAGTTTGTCGAGGAAGAGAAAGCAAAAGTTTACAAACCCAAAATAGTCCTCTTAGATGAAAAAAACAAAATAACAAAATAAAAAAGATGACAGTCACTTTTTATAAAGGAAATAAAAAAGTACCTGTCACTTTAATTTAAAAAGTACCTGTCACTTTTATTATGGCAAAAAAAAAGCTTTACCTTATAGACGGTAATGCCTACATCCACCGAGCCTTCCATGCCCTCCCACCTTTAACTAACTCTTCAGGACGGATGGTAAATGCGGTCTATGGTTTCACGCGGATGCTGTTGAAGATTCTCCGCCAGGAAAAGCCAGATTATATAGCTGTCTGTTTTGACTTTCCAGCACCTACTTTTCGTCATAAGGAGTTTGCCGAATATAAAGCTACAAGAAAAGAGACTCCCGATGAGTTGAAAGAGCAGATTCCTCTTGTCCATAAGATAGTTAAGGCCTTAAATATTTCCGTTTTTGAAAAGCAAGGCTATGAAGCCGATGACCTTATCGGCACATTGAGCGGGAAAGCGTCAAAAGAAGGTATAGAAACAGTTATTGTTACTGGCGATAAGGATGCCTTGCAACTGGTGGATGATTCTGTGAAGGTTTTAAATGAGACTAAAAACATCCTTTATACAGAAAAGATAGTCAAAGAAAAAATGGGAGTCTCTCCTGGACAGATTACTGAACTTATGGGATTAATGGGAGATGCTTCCGATAATGTTCCTGGCGTCTTGGGGGTTGGTCCCAAGACAGGTACGGAATTGATTCAGGAATTTGGCAGTTTGGAAAATTTGTACCAGAATCTTTCTAAAGTGAAGGGTAAATTAAAAGAGAAGTTGGAAAAGGGTAAGGAAAAAGCTTTTCTCTCCAGGCGACTGGTAACTCTGGTAAAGGATATACCCGTAGAGGTTGACATTCGAGAGTGTCAAGTTGGCGAGTCTAATCGGGAAGAGCTGCTGAAGCTTCTTCAGGAGCTGGAGTTTAAGGGTCTGATTGTGGAATTAATTCCTCAAGAAGAGAAACACAAGGTAGACTATAAGGGTATCTTTAACCAGAAGGAATTCGAGGCATTGCTCGAGGAGCTGGAGAAGGCGCCGCTGGTCTCCCTGGATTTGGAGACCACAGGTACTGACCCGATGCGTGCCGCAATTGTGGGCATCTCTTTTGCATTAGAACCTTATATTGCTTTTTATATACCCGTAGCACATAGTTACTTAGGTGCGCCGAAACAGTTAGAGAAAAAGTATGTCCTGGAAAAGTTAAAACCTATTCTGGAGAATAGTAAGATTAAAAAGTATGGGCAGAATATAAAATATGACCTGATTGTGTTGAAGCGTGAAGGAATAGACCTTCAAGGAGTCTATTTCGATTCTATGATTGCTTCCTATGTTCTGAATCCTTCGAAGATGAATCATAATCTGGGCGATATTGCCCTTGAATACTTAAACTATAAAATGATGCCCACCAGTGAATTGATTGGCAAAGGGAAAAAGGCAATCACTATGGACATGGTGGAAGTGGAAAGAGTTATTCATTATGCCTGTGCTGATGCTGATATTGTCCTCAGGGTGGCTCAGATTATGGAAAGAGAACTGAAAGATAAAGAGTTGGATAAGCTCTTCTATGAAGTAGAGATGCCTCTTTTAGAGGTTTTGGCGGAAATGGAGATGAACGGGGTCATTATTGACATGGATTATCTGGCTCAACTTTCCCAGGATTTTTCTGTAAGATTAAAAGACGTGCAAAAAGAAATCTATAAATCTGCTGGTCAGGAGTTTAATATAAACTCGCCGAAACAACTCTCTTTTATTCTTTTTGAGAAGTTGAAGTTGCCAGTAGTGCGTAGAACTAAAACAGGGCCATCCACTTCCGGGGAAGTTCTCCTCCAGTTAGCAGAAAAACATAAACTACCTTCCCTTATCATAAAATACAGGGAACTACAAAAGTTGAAATCTACTTATATAGATGCCTTTCCAGGAATGGTTAATCCTCAAACGGGTCGTGTGCACACTTCCTTTAATCAAACGGTTACAGCTACTGGCAGGCTTTCTTCGTCGGAACCAAATCTCCAGAATATACCTATTCGCACAGAAGATGGTAGAAAGATAAGGTGCGCTTTCATTCCTGATAAAGGTTGTGTTTTCGTTTCTGCTGACTACTCCCAGATTGACCTTAGAGTTCTTGCTCACATCTCGGGAGATGAGAGTCTCAGGGATGCTTTCTTGCATAACGAGGATATCCATCGTCAGACAGCATCAGAGATTTTTGGAGTCCCCCAGAAAGAAGTAACTCCTGAATTACGGCGCATTGCTAAGACGGTCAATTTTGGTCTCTCTTATGGAATGAGTCCATACGGGCTCTCTAAGGACCTGGAGATTTCTCAAACTGAAGCTAAGAAATACATTGATAGTTATTTTAAAAAATATAAAGGAGTAAAGGAGTATATTAAAAAAATAGTTACTCAGGCAAGAAAGGATGAATTCGTAACTACGCTTTTGAATCGTAGAAGGTACTTACCGGAGATAAATAGTAAAAATGGTAATGTTCGTGGTTTTGCTGAACGGACTGCCATAAATACGCCCATTCAGGGAACTTCTGCAGATATCATAAAAGTGGCAATGATCCGAATAACACAGAAGCTAAAGGCTAAAGGCTTGAAGGCGAAGATGAGTTTACAAATACACGATGAGTTGCTTTTCGAGGTGCCTGAAGGGGAAGTGGATGAATTGAGTCGATTGGCAAAGGAAGAGATGGAAATAGCGGTTTCTTTAGATGTTCCTGTGGTGGTGGATATAAAGAAGGGAAAGAACTGGCGGGACCTGAAGGGATAGACAGAGAGATTTGTAGGTCCCGATGAATCGGGACAAAATTGGCATCCCGATTTTCAATCGGGAAATTTGTGCCTACAACGGCAGGTAGATTTGGAGAATGGCTCTATGCAAAAAGATATAAAAACTAAAAGTGAAAAGCTTGAGTTGCTTTTAGATGCGAATAAGGTTCTTACATCTACACTCGATTTAGATAGATTGCTTAAAGTAATTATGGGGCAGGCAAAGAGGGTAGTCAATGCTGAGGCGAGTTCGTTGATGCTTCTGGACGAAGCAAAAAAGGAACTTTTCTTTGACGTTACTGTAGGAGGGAAAGGGGAAAAGCTAAGGCAGATACGGTTGAAACTCGGTGAGGGAATTGGAGGATGGGTGGCGAAAGAAGGGAAGCCTCTGATGATTACGGATGCCAGGAAGGATCCCAGGTTCTTTGTTAAGGCAGATGAAGTTACGAAATTTAGAACGAAGTCTCTACTCTGTGTGCCTTTGAGGATAAAAGAGAGAATTATTGGAGTAATGGAGGCGATTAACGAAGTCGGTCGCGGTTATTTTGTAGATGAAGATAGGAAGATATTTGAGGCGTTCGCTTCTCAGGCAGCTATCGCCATTGAGAACGCCCGCCTTTTCCAGAATCTCAAAAGGGAAAAGGAAAAGATAGAGGTAGTTTTCAGCGGGATGGGTGATGGAGCTGTTGTTATTGATGCAAAACTGAATCTGGTTATGCTCAATAGTTCTGCGAAGAATTTTCTGGACATAGGAAGTAAAGATTATCTGGGCAAAAATATTTCCCGAATAGTCAGACAGTTTAAGGTTTTTTCCAGATGGGAACCGAAAAAAGTGGCGGCCCCCGGAAGTTCCCTTACGGAATTCTTGACCAAAGAAGATAAAGTGACTACTTTCGATTTGACAAGAAAGAGACCGAAGACCTTCGTTCTCTCGGGGATTGCCACGAGAATCGTAGACGAGAAGAACAGAGTGGTTGGTTATGTGATGATTATTCGTGACGTTACCTCTGAGAGGAAAGAGGAATACCTTAAAGCGAGCTTTATCTCTTCTCTCTCCCATAAGCTGAAGACGCCTTTAACCTGCATCAGTGGATACATGCCGCTTTTGAGAGAGAAAGAAAGACTTAGCAAATTGGATAAGGTGGGAAAGAATGCGGTGCGAATTATTGATAGTCAAGGCAAACGCCTTTCTCGATTGATAAATGAGTTACTCGGGTTCAGTCTACTGAAAAGTGAGGCACTGGAACTCGCCAGAGGGAAAGAAAGCCTTAAGTCTATTGTGGAAATGAGTTTGAAAAAGCTTGCATTGAAAATCCGCAGGGGAGCTAAAATTGTGGTAGGAAATTCTATAGATAAAGTTCCTCCGGTTCTCGTAGATAGAGCGAAGGTTCAGGAAGTTATCCAAAATCTGGTAGAGAATGCAATAAAATTCAATGATAAGAAAGAAAAGAGAGTGGAGATTTCCGCTCGTCTACTAAAAGGGGAAAAATTCATTCGAGTGGAAATTAAGGATAATGGTCCGGGAATTCCTTCAGAGGAAAGGGAGAAAATATTCTCTAAATTCTACCAGATAGAAGAAACCTTCACCGGTCAGGTTGAGGGTGCTGGGCTGGGCCTGGCAGTAATGAAGCAGGTTGTGGAAGCCCATGGAGGTAGGGTGGGAGTGGAGAGTAGACCGGGAAGGGGAAGTAAGTTCTTCTTTACTCTACCCAAGGTATTGGATAAGGGTTGAAAGATGGATAAAGAAAAGTTAATGGAAATTTTAAAAATTGCTTTAAGTAAAGGTGGAGATTTTGCCGACATATATATAGAGAAGAGGTTTACTAACCGAGTGAGTTGTGAAGATAATAAAATTGAGAAGATTGTCTCGGGAGAGGATGTGGGAGCGGGAATAAGGATAATCTCAGGAGAAAGTAATATATACGCTTCCACAAATAAAGTAACCGAGGTTGGACTGAAAGAATTAGCAAAAGAGATAGCAAGTAATCTTCCGGAATCCGAAAAGATGAGAAAAAAGAACTTCTCTTTTTCTTTTAAGCCTAACCTTAAGTCATCAACAGGAAGTCAAACCAACATAATCCACAAGATTGAAAAACCACCCAGTGAAGTGCCCATTGAAGAAAAAATTGGACTTGTTTTGCTGGGCAATCGCATTGCCAGAGGAGTTGACCGAGATAAAATAAAACAGGTCAGTATAAGCTATGCTGATACTACTATGGATATAACTATTGCCAATTTATCTCTTTCCTCGAAATATGGCGTGGTTAAAGATAATCAGGTTGAGGAAAAGAGAATTTATACTACCTATCTGGTCAACGTTGTAGCTCAACAGGAAGAGATAATCCAGACAGGCTATGAGCCTCTGGGAGGTTTGGTGGGATTTGAGTTATTTGATAAATATGATGTTAAGAAGATAGCTCGAGAGGCAGCAGAAAGAGCAGTCAAGATGCTATTTGCCCAGAAAGCTCCTTCTGGAGAAATGACAGTCGTTTTGACATCTACTGCAGGAGGAACTATGATTCATGAGGCGATCGGGCATTCTTTGGAAGCAGATTCAATACAGAAGAAAGTATCTCCAGCCTATATGGGGATGCTAGGCAAAAGGGTTACTTCTGAACTTATTACTGTAGTGGACGATCCCACTATTCCCAACTACAGGGGTTCTTTCCATTTTGACGATGAAGGCACCCCTGCTCAGAAGACAATCTTGTTGGAAAGGGGAATGCTAAGAAATTATCTCTACGACCGCTTTACAGCCCAAAAGGATGGAACTAAATCTACGGGAAACGGACGAAGAGAATCATACCATCACCAGCCTATTCCCAGGATGAGTAATACCTATATTCTTCCGGGAGAGTCCCAGCCAGAGGAAATCATTCGTTCCGTAAACAAAGGGTTTCTGGTGAAGAAAATGGGTGGGGGACAGGTGAATACAGCCAACGGTGATTTCGTCTTTGAAGTAGAAGAGGGCTACGAGATAGTTAATGGTAAAGTAGGAGAAATGTTAAGAGGGGCAACTCTAATTGGAAACGGTCCTGAGGTTTTAAATTCGATTATAATGGTCGGCAGTGACTTGGGCTTTAATATTGGCACCTGCGGCAAGGATGGACAATGGGTTCCCGTCACTGACGGTCAACCTACTATTCGCATAAAGAAGCTCACCATCGGTGGTACCCACATGAAAAGCACTCTCCATTAAAGTCAAACCCAGTTAGATTATTAATAGCTTTTGAACGTTCTATGTGGAGTAGTCCCGATTCATCGGGATTTCGCGATTGGTGGGCGCAGAGATGGAGTAGTCCCGATTCATCGGGATTTCGCGATAGCGCACCGCAAGCGGTGCTACTCCAATAAAAATAGTGCCTGTCCCCTTAGAGGTTTGCAGAATGGAAGGACTTTTTGAACAGAAGATTTCGCGACGAGATTTTTTAAAGAAAGGGTGTCTATTCCTGGCTTATGTGGGGCTATGCCATGGTCTATTCAATTTCACCAGGAAGGCTTGGGCAAAGATGAAAAAATCTTCTCTACGAGAAGCGATGTTTTATAAGAAGATTGGTGCAAATACAGTCCAGTGTGGGGTCTGTTTCCGCGGCTGCATTCTCAAAGAGGGAGAAAGAAGTTTCTGTCGTAACAAACAGAATATAAATGGTCGACTCTATAATTTAGTCCATTCAAAGCCCTCAGCAGTGCAAATTGATCCCATTGAGAAAGAGCCCGCTCTACATATGCTTCCCGGGACACAGATTCTTTGCTTTGGTACTGCTGGCTGTAACTTCCGCTGTAAATTCTGCCACAACTGGCATCTTTCTCAGAGGTCGATTGAAGAGATGGATTATACCTACGACCTACCGCCAGAAGATGCAGTAAAGATAGCCTTAGATAAAAAGATTCCCACGCTATCCTTCACCTATAATGAGCCGACATCTTTCTATGAATATGTTTATGATATTGCCAGGATTGCCAAGAAGAAGGGCTTAAGGATACTCTGGCATTCTAACGGAGCGCTCAATCCCGAGCCCTTGAGGGAACTCCTTAAATATACTGATGCTGTTACTATTGATTTAAAGGGATTTACTGAAGAATTTTATCGGAATGCATCCTCAGCGGAACTGGCGCCTGTCCTAAGGACACTGAAGGTTATTAGAGAGGAAGGCGTCTGGCTTGAGATTGTAAACTTACATATTCCTACTTTAAATGATAACCCTCAAGATGTAGAAAAGATGTGCCTCTGGATTAAGGAAAATCTGGGCAAAGATACCCCGCTACATTTCTCTCGCTTCTCTCCCGCTTATCGACTCACCAACCTACCGGCAACCCCGATAAAGAAATTGGAAAAGGCCCACAAAATCGCCAAGGAAGCAGGTTTAGAATATGTCACAATTGGCAATGTCCCTGGCCATAAATACAACTCTACATTTTGCCCAAACTGCGGGAAGAAATTAATTCATCGCATCCATTTTCAGGTGTTGAGCAATAATATAAAAGATGGAGAGTGTAAGTTCTGCGGGCATGCTATCCCGGGAATCTGGTTATGAAGAAGCGTCTTGTTTTTGCCATATTGGTAATGGGCTTTAGCGGGCTTGTTGCCCAGATACTCCTTTTAAGAGAGTGGTTGGTAACTTCTTACGGCAATGAATTATCCATAGGAATCATACTGGCTAACTGGCTTATCCTGGAGGCAATAGGTGCCTTCTTTTTAGGAAAAAGGGTTGAGCGCCTTAGAAAAAAACTCCAAGGCTTCGTTTGTCTACAAATAGTTTTTTCACTATCTTTGCCCTTAGCAGTCTATTTAACCCGAATCTTAAAGGAAGTCATTGGAGCCACTCCTGGTGAAGGATTGGGTTTAATTCCCCTGCTCTATTCCTCTTTCCTCATTCTTCTACCGGTAAGTATTTCCCATGGAGCATTATTTACTTTTGCCTGCAAGATATACGCTTCACATTCTAAACAACATAATGCCACCGGTATCGGTAAGGTCTACATATACGAGACCTTGGGCACAATTGTGGGAGGAGTAGCCTTTACTTATCTACTTATCCCATATTTCCATTCTTTTCAAATAGCCTTAAGCGTGGCTTTATTAAATTTTGCCTTGTGTCTATTCTTGTTGGGACCTTTTTGGCAAAAAGGTCAGATTATGACTACTAAAATTCTTGCAAGTGTATCATTAATCTTTTTGTTTCTAAGTGCTTTCTTAATTTCTGGCGAGGGAGTAGACAAAATTCACTGGTCTTCCATAACCAAGCAATGGAGAGGAGAAGAGGTAGTCCATTATCAGAACTCTATATATAGTAATGTAGCAGTTACCAGGAGAGAGGAACAATATACTTTCTTCTCCGATGGAATTCCAGTAATTACCACCCCCACTCCTGATATAATCTTTGTTGAGGAATTTGTCCATTTACCCATGCTCTTTCATCCTCAACCCAAAGAAGTGCTTATTATCAGTGGCGGAGCAGGGGGCTTAATAAGTGAAGTCTTAAAACACCCTGTAGAAAGAGTTGACTATGTGGAAATAGACCCCTTATTGTTGGAAGTAGTGAAGAAATTCCCCACCCCGTTGACCGAAGCTGAATTGAATGACCCAAGGGTAAACATCGAATACATTGATGGAAGGCTATTTGCCAAAAAGACTTCTCGCAAATATGATTTGGTTTTAGTGGGCTTGTCTAATCCCCAAGACCTACAGGTAAACAGGCTTTTTACCAAAGAGTTCTTCTTTCTGGTCAGAAATAGACTAAAAGAACAGTCCATATTGGTTATGAGCCTCCCCGGCTCTTTGAGTTATTTGAGTGAGGAATTGAAGAATCTCAATAGCTGTATTCTCAATACTCTTAAGGAGGTCTATCCTCATATACGGATAATTCCCGGAGATAGCACAAACCTTTTCCTCGCCTCTCTTTCCCCGGAGGTCAATTCCCTCGCTCCCAGCCAATTAAGCAAAAGATTGGAAGAACGAAACCTTAACCTGAACCTTATCCTTCCAGGTTATATTGAATATAAGTTACACCCGAGATGGCTCAATTGGTTTCTAGATTCTCTCAAAGGCGGAACAGAGAAGACTAATCAGGATTTTAAACCTTTAGGAGTATTCTATAGCCTCTCTTATTGGAATGCCTTATTTTCTCCTTCCATGAGAGAACTGTTCACATCCCTGGGAAAGGTGAACCTTTCGCTTTTCTTTATTCCTATTGTCTTTTTCACCCTGGGCTTTTTGCTCTTTGGTTCTAAAATCAAAAATCTCTCCAGGGTCACTATTCCTATATGCATTGTCACCACTGGCTTTGCCGGCATGATATTTGACCTTGCTCTAATCTTTAGCTTTCAAGCACTTTACGGATATGTCTTTTATTGGATAGGACTCTTGGTAACTGCTTTGATGGTGGGTATAGGGGTGGGGAGTCTAAGAATCACCTTACTCTTAGAAAGAATTAAGAAAGATATCTCTTTATTTTTAAAGATAGAATTGGCTATAATTCTCTTTTCCCTAATTCTTCCCGCAGTATTTTTTATTCTCCGTGCCTACTTGGACCGGCCGGCAGTATTCTTTCCCTTACAAATAATTTTTTTACTACTTTCTTTCCTCTCCGGCCTTCTCATCGGTGCAGAGTTTCCTTTGGCAAACAAAATATATTTAGGTGGAGATTCTAATTTAGGCAAAACCGCGGGGCTACTTTATAGTGCTGACCTTTTTGGCGGGTGGATAGGTGGGATTATTGGGGGAGTGGTGCTCTTACCTGTTCTGGGGCTTTTACAGACCTGTATGTTAGTAGTTATGCTCAAATTAAGTAGCTTCCTTATACTTGCCTCATCTGCACGGAGAGAGGATATAAGAAGTTACCAGGGTCGGGGATAGTGTAAAATTTAATGGGGGGAAGGGGAATTATTTGGAGTGTCCCGACAAGTCGGGACTGGAGTAGCTCCGATTCATCGGAGCGTTAAGTTAAGCTTTACACTCCAAAGTAAAAAAGCCCCCCAAAGTTCTTGACACTAACAGGGTCGGGTTTTTGCTTGACTTAAAAACGAAAATTGTGTATAGTTCTAAAGAAAGTTGGAAAGTTAAAAAATGGAAAAGTAAAGGAAATAACTGGTTTATAAATGTATGTTTGGACAAGCAGATTTTTATAAAGACTCCAATGTCCGGCAACGGATTGGCGAATATTGTGGTGGGATAGAAGGCGATTTTTCAGCATTCACTGCTGAGTACCTGGTTGGGTATGGGGAATTCTTACGCCAGGCAGGTCTATCTCCAGAGGGATTCCTTTCTACTTCCCAGGATGGATTTTCCTGGATTCTGGAGAAGGGTCTGGACATATTCAGGTCAATTTGGGACCGGCAAAGTATATTAAGTATTCTCGATATAGAATATTTTAACCTTGACTTTCCCGGGGAGCCTTATTTATATCCTCAGGAGACCTTCCAGAAGTTGGAACCGGTTTATAATGCTGTTTTGACAGTTTTTTATAGATTCAATATAATTCCCTTAGTGGTTATGACTGGCAGGGGGTACCACTTCACTTCTCGTGTAGCCCTGGGAACGGGAACAGAGAAGAAACTGGAGAAAATTGGAAGAATAGAGGATACCCTCGCTGGCAAATACGCTACTTCTTCGGGAAGGCGACATCGTTCAGTCCCTTTCTCTCATGGCCGCATTTTCAACGGGATGGGTAGGTTAATGGAATACTTAGCCCATTTAGTTATGAAGAAAGTAAGGGGGAAAACGAGTATTCCTGTTGTGTGTACTGAAGTGGCTTGCCAGCCGGGAAAAAAGGGAAGGGAAGCCATTTCTTTAGACTTATCGATGTATGGTGATCCCATTTATTTACGGGATATTCGCTGTCCATTTAGTAGTTACCAGAAACATAAAGTTGAAAGGTATAAAGTAGGAGATGAAGTGTCCGAAAGGACTCCGGTGATAGTAGCTCTGCCTCGTGGAGGACTGGATTCCTTGCCAGAGCTCCTAAAGATTCGACAGAATTTTCATCAGGCTATAGAGTATGCTACCAGGGGCACGACAGAAATACCCGACCAATCTAAAGGGTTTGAAAATTTAATTAGAAGTTATATAAGGTCGCGACTCTATCAGTTCCATAAATACTTTGATTCCGAAGAACATAATCCCTATTGGGATTGGAGAAAAACATACGACCGTTTCGATTTACATAGCCTTCCTCCCTGTGTTTCTCATGCTTTGAGAGTTCCCAATGAACACCTTTTGAAGCCGACTAACATGCAGATTTTAACCAAGGTTCTCTCAGGGATGGGTTGGCATCCCAAACATATTGCCGGACTCGTAAGGTCAAAATTTGAGCGAGATTATGGGTGGGGGAATTTGTGGTTGAAGTATGATGCGGCTACAAGAGCAGACTTTTATGTGAGAACTTTTGCTGGGCTCCTGAGGGATGGTTCTGTGGATGGAGATGAACTTAATTGTCTTTCCCATAGAAGAAAAGGCTACTGCTGGAGACCAGACTGCGGCTTCAATTTATAAAAAGGGGACAGGCACTTTTTTACGATTCATCGGGAACATTTGTAGATTATCCCTTCATCGTCGAGGTTTCAAGAGGCAGGTCTTGGAGGTTGTTGATTGGATGGAAATCGGGCTTTCCACCGGCATTCTATATAAAAGTGATTTGATAGAATCCTTACAGTTAATAAAAGAAGCAGGATTTGACAATATTGAAGTTTGGGCTAGGATAGGAAAAGAAGGGAAGTGGATTCACTACGATTACCATAATTGGGATTACACCAGGAAATTGAAAGAGAAACTTAAGGAGCTCACTTTACGAGTGGTTTCTTTACATGCTCCTTTCTCTGAAGAACTGGATATTTCCCAGGTGGAGGAAGAGAAGAGAGCTTTCGCCATCTCTGAAATCAAAAAAGCAATAGATGTTTTAGAATTTCTTGAGGGAAACATATTAGTATTCCATCCCAGTACTGCTTCCTCACATTTTGACAATTTAACGCAAAAGATGTATCGCCTGTCTCAGGCGAAAAAGAGCATCGATGAGCTCCTGAAATATTGCCAGGATAAGCCCATAAGATTGGCTTTAGAGAATCAACTTCCCCATATTTTATGCGGGTATTCGGTCGATCTGTTGAAGTTAATTTGGGAAATAAATTCTCAAAAAGTAGGAATCTGTCTTGATACATCCCACGCAAATTTGGCCGAGAACGTTAACGATGTAGTTAAAAAGTTTAAGGATTGGATTGTAAGCCTCCATGTTTCTGATAATTTTGGAACCTCTGACGACCACAATATTCCTGGTATAGGAAATATAAACTGGCAAATCTTTGTCCAGACATTGAAATTGGTTAAATACGAAGGGGTATTTATGCTTGAGCTTCTGGAACAGGGTAAGGGATGGGATGTTCAGAAGGTGCTAAAGGAAGCTATTCAAAGTGTTAAGCAAATACATGGTCTTTAAGTGTAGGAGTCTAAATTGAAGTATAAATCTATTCGCGGCACGCGAGATATTTTACCGGAAGAAGCCAGGAAGTGGCAATATTTGGAAAAAGTTGCTCGAGAAATATTTCAAAAGTACGGGTATGAAGAAATACGCACGCCCATTTTTGAAGTAACAGAGCTATTCCAGAGAAGTATTGGAGACGACACAGATATTGTAACTAAAGAGATGTACACATTTTTGGATAAGAAAGGACGCAGCCTCACCTTAAGGCCGGAAGGGACTGCGGGAATAATCAGGGCAGTTATTGAAAACAATCTCTATCGACAAAAAAGAATCACCAGGTTATACTACCTTGGTGCAATGTATCGCTACGAAAGACCACAAAAAGGAAGGCAACGCGAATTCTATCAGATCGGAGCCGAACTTATCGGTCCCGATAATCCTGCCAGCGATATAGAAATTATTACTCTGACTTTGGAGCTTTTCCACGTTCTGGGGTTAAAAAATCTGACCCTTTACCTGAATAGCGTTGGTTGTCCACGTTGCCGAGCCAGGTATCGGGAAAGCCTTAAAGATTATTTTAAGGACAAAATTAAAATGATGTGCACTGATTGTCAACATAGGTATTCCCTTAATCCTATGAGGATTTTAGACTGCAAGGAAGAAGGAGACCGGGTATATATAGAGAAGTCTCCCAAAATCTCTGACTACCTTTGCCAGGACTGTCAGGAACAATTTGAAAAAGTGAAAGAGTATTTACACTTCCTGAAAATAGATTATACTCTCGACCCATATATGGTTAGAGGGCTGGACTATTATACAAAGGCTGCATTCGAGATAAAATATGAGGGGCTGGGTGCTCAAGACACTCTTGCTGCCGGAGGAAGGTACGACCGATTGGTTCATGATTTAGGCGGTCCCGATTTGCCTGCCGTGGGTTTTGCTTTGGGTGTAGAAAGAGTCATGGAGGTTATAGACAAAGAAAAGATTTCACTCCCTTCTGGCGTGCAAACAGATGTGTATGTAGCTACCTTAGGGGAGGAGGCATTAAAAGAATCTATCAAATTAATTCGTGAATTACGCCATGAGAATTTAAAAGTTTTGAATGATTTTAATCCCACTAGCCTCAAGGCGCAGTTACGACAGGCAGATAAATGGAAGGCAAAATTTGTCCTGATTATCGGTGAGGAAGAGCTTTCCGGGAAAAGAGCCACAGTGAAAAATATGAGCACTGGTGGACAGGAGAGCGTCCCATTTTCTGAACTGAAAGGATACCTGTTGCGAAACTGTTCCTAACTCAAGTCGCCAGGTTCACCATTAGAAAGGTCTGGAATCCCCGATGAATCGGGGGACTCCAGCCTACTGGTCGGTCGCCCTTTAAGGTGACGGAAACGGCACTCTAAAGAGTGTCCGAGGGGTTGAACATGCCTAAATTGAAGAGAACCCACACGTGTGGAGAATTAAGGAAGAAGAATGTTGGACAGGAGATAATCCTCTCAGGATGGGTGCACAAGTGGCGAGATCACGGAGGGGTCATATTTATTGACTTAAGAGATAGAGAAGGAATTACTCAAATTGTCTTTGGTCGCCAGGAAAGCTCTGGGGTGCGGGCTAAAGAATTGGAGACTCTAGCCCGGAAGCTGAGGGCTGAATACGTTATTAGCGTCGCTGGAAAAGTTGCTCCCAGACCGGAAGGAACAGCTAATCTTCAGTTGCCCACAGGTGAAATTGAGGTCTTGCCAGAAGAGGTGGAGATTTTGAATAAAGCGAAAACGCCTCCCTTTGAAGTTAGTGACCAGGTCGATGTGTCCGAAGAGGTGAGGTTGAAGTATAGGTATATCGATTTGAGAAGGCAAAAAATGCAGAGAAACCTGTTCCTGAGAGATAGAGTGTGTAAAGCCACCAGGAATTTCTTTGATGAGCATGGATTTATAGAAGTGGAGACACCATTTTTGACCAAATCTACTCCCGAAGGAGCGCGAGATTATCTGGTTCCCAGTCGGCTTAATCCCGGGAGTTTCTTTGCTCTGCCCCAGTCACCACAGCTATTTAAACAGTTATTAATGGTTGGTGGAATAGAAAAATATTTCCAGATTGTAAAATGTTTTCGAGACGAAGACTTGCGAAAGGACCGTCAGCCTGAGTTTACCCAGATAGATTACGAGATGTCTTTTACTGATGAAAAAGATGTTCATTCCATAACTGAGGAACTAATGGTTCGGGTGTTTAAGGAAGTATTGAAAATAGATATCCCCCTTCCTTTTCCACGGCTCACTTATGAGGAATCATTCCGTAGATACGGGACGGATAAACCGGACGTCAGGTTCGCTATGGAATTGAAAGAAATTTCAGATATCGCTGAAAAGAGCGAGTTCAAAATTTTTAAAGAAGCGCTGAAGAAAAACGGCATTGTTTGTGCTTTGAATGCTAAAGGTCTTGCTGAAACCAGCCGAAAGGAACTCGATGAGTTAAAGGAAATGGCTGGTGATTGTGGAGCAAAAGGTTTGGCTTGGATGAAAATGACCGATAAAACGTTCCAGTCACCTATAACCAAATTCTTTAAACAAGAAGAACTGGATGCAATTGCTGAAAGGGCCGAGGCCCAAAAAGGCGATTTACTGCTCTTTGTTGCCGATAAAGCAAAAATTGTCTATGATGCTTTAAGCAAGTTGCGCACCTTTCTCGGTGAACGCTTAAATCTAATTCCACGCAGGGCCCTTGATTTAGATTATCTCTTTTCTGAGCAACGGAAGATTTCTGTGGAACCGAGTTTTTTCTCTTTTGTCTGGATTGTGGACCCACCCCTTTTCGAATATAATGAAGAAGAGAAAAGATGGAGTCCCGTGCATCACCCATTTACTTCACCCAGGGAAGAAGCTTTTCCTTTCTTGGAAAAGTTAACAGAGCTCCCCAAAGATATGGAAGAAGTTTCCCAGGTTCTTTCCCGGGCATACGACCTGGTACTGAACGGTCATGAGATAGGGGGCGGGTCCATCAGGATTCATCAGAGAGATTTACAGGAAAAGATATTCCAATTATTGAAAATCCCCCCTCAGGAAGTTAAGGAGAAATTTGGATTTTTACTCGAATCTTTGGGATATGGGGCTCCTCCTCACGGGGGATTTGCTTTTGGACTGGATAGATTGGTTATGATTTTAACTGGGAGTAGTTCCATCAGGGATGTGATTGCTTTTCCTGTGACCCAGAAAGCTTTCTCTCCTTTGACTAATGCTCCCTCAGCAGTGTCAGAGAGACAGCTAAAAGAACTGCATTTAAAATTAGAAAAATAGATTTAATTATGAATTATAGTGTAGGAGTGTAAAGCGAAAGCTTTACTTTTTGTAGGGGAGGCACTCTGTGGCCTTCCGTCTCCACTAAAGTCCCCTCTCCCTTTGGGGAGAGGGTTAGGGTGAGGGGTCCCGACAAGTCGGGACACTCCAGTAGCATAAATCATAATTAAAGAAAAGGGAGGTGAAAAAAAATGAGGAAAGTTTTGGCACTGTTTCTTTTGAGTCTTCTTTTGTTAGTGTTGACCGGGTGTCCAAAAAGGCCTTTAGTTCCGCCAGTTGATCAGGCCAGGCTGGATGCAGAGGAGGCCATTGCTTCTGCTAGTAAAGCAATAGACGCTGCTTGGGAAGTTGGTGCTGATGTCACAATAGCAGAGTCTTTACTTGAAGAGGCACGAAGTGCCTTCGCCGAAGGCGACTATCCAACTGCTACTTCCAAAGCCTGGGAGGCAGAGGCATCTGCAAATGCAGCAAGAGAAGCGGCTTTAGCAAAGGCAGAAGCAGAGGAAGAAGAAGAGGAAATTGCAGAGGAAGAGGTGGTAGAAGAAGCACCAAGAGTTTATGTGGTAGGGACCTGGGAGAGGGATAGAGATTGTCTCTGGAACATTGCTAAGAAGACGAGATTTTACGGAGATCCTTGGAAGTGGAAGAGGATTTACAGAGCAAACCGGGACAAAATTGAGGACCCCGATCTAATCTACCCTGGGCAAAGGCTAAGTATTCCTTAACCATAATTTCACACCATAAGACTCAGCGAATGAACAAATTTTGCAGGAAAACGCGGAGGTAGGTATCTTACTGCCTAACAAGGTGCTGACCCTCTATGGCATAAGTAGAGGTTTGACCGCTGCTTTTTTCCATAATATATTACTGTTATAATAGGAGCGAAATTTGGTCAGTAAAAAGATTACTTTGAAAAGTAATAAAGAAGCTGTTATTCTTTTTGGACAATACGACGACAATCTTCGACTTATCGAAGCCTCCTTTCCCGTAGAGCTTTTCGCTCGAGGAGATACGTTGACCATAAAGGGAAACTCAAAAGATGTTAAAGATGTAGAGAGGTTAATCGATGAGTTGTTGAAAATTGTCCACAAGGACGAGATTCTAAGAACTCAACAGGTTGAATCTGCTATGAATATAATCCGTTCAACCCAGAGGAAAGAGCAGGAAAAGATTTTCTCAGACGTAGTTTATCTCACAGAGAAAGATAAAGAGATTAAACCCAAGACACTCCAGCAGAAGGTTTATGTTGATGCTATCCGGAATTACGATATTGTCTTCAGTATCGGTCCTGCGGGAACGGGGAAGACTTATTTAGCTTGTGCCTCTGCTCTGCAAGCATTAAAAGAGGAGAGAGTTGAACGGATAATTTTAACTCGTCCGGTTGTCGAAGCAGGAGAGAAACTCGGCTTTTTACCCGGTGATCTTTATGAAAAGATAAATCCTTATTTGCATCCCCTCTACGATGCTTTCTATTCCATGATTGGTCCGGAAAAGTTCCAGAGATATAGAAAACAAGAGATTATTGAGATTGTTCCTCTGGCTTATATGAGAGGTCGGACACTAGATGATGCTTTCATCATTTTAGATGAAGCTCAAAACACTACTCTTGAGCAGATGAAGATGCTTCTAACCCGTCTGGGATTTGATGCACAGGCTGTAATTACAGGCGATATTACTCAGGTGGACCTTGAGGATAAAAGGTTCTCTGGCCTCATTCAGGTGCAGGGAATTTTGAAGAAAGTCAAGGGAATAAAATTTATATATTTTTCCCAAGCGGACGTTATACGGCATCGGTTAGTTAAGAAAATCATTACTGCTTACGAGGAGTTTGAGAAGAGGAAACAATAGTTATGCATCCCGATTTTTAATCGGGAACATTTGTGTTTGCACAGATTGAATCTGTGCCTACAATGGTTTCTTGGAGTGTCAAGCGAAAGCTTGACGGGTGAAACTTTCGTTTCACACTCCGGGGATTTGTAGGTCCCGATTCATCCAGCCCCTAAGATTCGATTTTTGCAGGGGCTGGATTCATCGGGACAAGATTTTAAGGAGTTTGTTGTGGTCAGATGGAGACACTTTTTACGGCGATTTTTGATCGGACTTTTGAAATTAACTGACGAGAAAGGCCGGGAGAAAAAGAAAAGAAAAAGAGTTCCTCTTCGTGAGACTCGTGTTTCACCTTGGCTTATAGGAGTGGTTATATTTTTAATTCTTTTCTGGATTCTTCTGATAGAGTTTGGGTTTTTCTGGAAAAATGTCCTGGGACTCTTCTTATTTATCGGAATTATCGTGGTTATGCTCTCTGTCTATATAAAAAGATATGCTTTAGATCGAGGTGACCATAATTCTTTAGCAATTATCGGGTTAATAACAGTTATTATGGCTCTGATTATTGAAGTAATTCATGTGACACCCGAATTATCAAGCTATTTAGTTCCTATAGCTTCAGCGGGAATGTTAATTACAATTCTGATTAACTCGCATCTGGCAATGGTCGTCGTACTTCTGTTAAGTATTGTCTTAGCACTGATTAGTAGATTCAATTTCGACCTGTTCTTTTTCGCTCTGATAGGAGGAGTGGCTGGAATCTTCAGCAGCCTCGATGTGAGGCATCGCCGAGACCTCGTTCGGGCAGGGTTATACATAAGTGGCGCTAATATGGTGGTTATCGCGATGATTGGTTTAATAAGGCAAAAACCATTTACTCAATTGGGAGAGAATTTTCTTTGGGGAATTGGCAATGGATTCCTGTCCGTTATCCTGACTATGGGAATATTACCTTATTTAGAAGAACTTTTTTCTATTACTACCAATATTAAATTGTTAGAATTGTCCGATTTTAATCAGCCTCTATTGAAGAAACTAATGATGGAGGCGCCGGGAACTTATCATCATAGTATAATTGTAGGCAACTTAGTGGAAAATGCTTCAGAGTTAATTGGTGCCAATTCGCTTTTGGCGCGAGTGGGTGCATATTATCATGATATTGGAAAACTGAAAAACCCAGAATATTTTGCTGAAAACCAGGAAGGGCTATTAAGCAAACACGATGATTTGACTCCCAACATGAGTAGCCTGATTCTGATTTCCCATGTAAAGGAGGGGGTAGACCTGGCAAGGGGATACAAATTACACAGGCCGATTATTAATATTATTGAACAACACCACGGCACAAGTCTTATACATTATTTTTATCATAAAGCCATGGAAGAAAACAAGGCCTCTAAAGTGGGAGAGGAAAAATACCGTTATCCCGGTCCCAAGCCAAGGACTAGAGAAGCAGCCATTGTGATGTTGGCAGATGCTGTGGAAGCAACTTCTCGGACTGTAGAAGAACCTTCTTATGAACGATTGAGAAATGTGGTAGATAAAATGATTAATGATAAATTTATTGACGGGCAATTGAACGATTGTGATATAACCTTGGTAAACCTGCATCGAATAGCTGAAAGTTTCGCTCATACTCTGACAGGGATTTACCATACCCGTGTGGAGTATCCCAAAAAGGAATGAGAAGAGGATGAAGGGATAGTTTTCGGAGTCGCTCGGTCAGCTGCATCCCGATTTTCAATCGGGAAATCTGTGCCTACAATGACATTTGTAGGTCCCGATGAATCGGGACAAAAGACTTCTATCCCTTCATCCTTAGGGTGTTAAAAGGTTGAGGTAGTTTAGTGGTAAAGTTAACCGGGAGAAAAAAAGAGAAACGAAAGAAGGGTCTTTTAGTCAGTGTGGTTAATTTGCAAAATAAAGTCAAGATTGATAAAAAGTATATACAGAGGGTAGCAGAAGAAGCAGTCAGTTTAGGGAGTAGAAATAGACGGAAATTGGGACAAAGGGAATGCGAGGTGGGAATAATTTTCGTCAATAACAGTTACATCAAGAGATTAAACAAAAGATATAGGAAGGTTAACCGCACAACTGATGTGATTGCTTTCCCCATGGAAGAACATAGAGAATTTACTCCATCTATACCTTTTTCTTCTCGCCTTTTGGGTGATGTGTTTATTTCTGCAGAAAGGGCAAAGGTTCAGGCGAAAGATTTCAGGCATAGTATAAAGAAAGAAATTGCCATTTTAACTATCCATGGCATATTGCACCTTCTAAGCTATGACCACGCGAGGAGAAAAGACGGTCTGGTAATGAGAAACAAAGAGCAGGAAATATTAAACCAGATTAAGGATTTCAAAAAATGAAAATGGCGAAAAGGGATAGTTTATTTATGAGTTTCAATAGAGCATTAAAAGGAATCTTTCACGTTTTTAAGACGCAGAGGAATATGCGTATTCATCTGCTCATAGCGTTGGTTATACTGGTCATAAGTATATTTTTAAATTTGGACAGAAAGGAAGTGATAATTCTTTCCTTCACAATTTTTCTCGTACTAATCACTGAAATGCTCAATACTGCAGTGGAACTGGCGGTTAATCTGGTCACAGATAAATTTCATCCATTGGCAAAGACAGTTAAAGACATTACTGCGGGGGCTGTCTTATTCGCTTCTATAAATGCTGCTTTAGTTGGCTATTTGATCTTTTTCAGAAAAATGCACACGAGTAACCATTTTGATTCTTCTATTTTTGTTAAAATTCAAAAATCTCCGGAATACATTACCGCTGTTTGTTTGGCAGTAATTCTTCTTTTGGTAATTGTTGGCAAAGCTTACTCTAGGCAAAGGGTTCCTTTGAGGGGAGGGATGCCCAGTGGACATACTGCTTTTGCCTTTGCTCTGTCCACAGCCTGTGTGTTTATTTCTAAGAGTATCATCTTAGGTGTTCTGACATTAATTATGGCGATTATGATTGGAGAAAGTAGAGTAAGATCTGGTATTCATACGAAATGGGAAGTGTTTATGGGTAGTTTAATCGGTATAATAGCCACTATATTAATCTTTCAAATATTCAGTTAAGGCAGGTGGGCTCTAATTTTTCTATTGGCATTAGTTTTAGTTATTTTGCTCATCTTATCAAGTTTCTTCTCGGCAACTGAGACGGCTCTTGTCTCCTTAGGAAAGTTGAAAACAAAAGAGATAATTGAAGAGAAGAGATTTTACATTCTCCAAAACTGGCTGGATAATCCAGCTGAGTTAATCAGTGGAATTCTGGTTGGTAATAATATTGTCAATATCCTTTTCAGTGTTCTATTTACTTACTGGGCATTGAAGTCTCCTCTCTTTTCTGATTTGGGTCGGGGTTTGGCGGAGATTCTTATTTTAACAGTGGTTGTCCTTTTAATTCTCTTTTTTGGCGAAATTATACCCAAGACTTTTGCCCACACTTTTCCCGAGAGAATTGTCCTGTTGACATATCGTCCGTTCTTCTTCATTTTTCGCCTCCTTTCACCATTGGTGAAATTTTTTGTAAAGGTAGCGGAGATATTCATGGGTATGAAACTGTCCTTAAAGGCAACTAAAATTACCAAACAGGAATTAGAAGGGCTGATGGCGCAGGAGAGAGAAGAAGGGGTGATTGAAAAAAAAGCTGAAGAGATGATTAAAAAGGTCTTAAGTTTCGACCAGATTCCTGTTGAAAATGTAATGACTAAAAAGGCAAATATTGATTGGGTTGATATAAATTATTCCAAAGAGAAATTTATTGATGTGGTTGTAGAGACGGGACGGTCTCGTGTTCCGGTCTATAGTGGTAACGTAGATAATATTGAAGGAATAGTTTATGCCCGGGATCTTTTAAGTGCCTTGCAGGCAAAAGGTGAATTGGAAATAGAAGAGATTTTACGACCTGCATATTATGTTCCCCCGGGAAAAAAGTGTAATGAGCTTTTCCAGGAATTTAGAGAAAAGAAAATTCATGCTGCTCTAATTAAAGAAAAAGGGAAAATCGTTGGATTGGTAACTATGGAGGATTTGATAGAAGAGATTCTTGGTGAAATCGTTGACGAATTTGATTTAATAAGAGTTTAACGCGGGTCTCTAACTTACCCAAATGAAGGGGTTATCTTGATTCTTATAGAAGTTTTTGGTTTTCTTATCGTCTTTTTTTTGATGATATTTTTTGCGGGGAGCGAAACTGCTCTTACTAGCCTGCGTCGGATAAGAATCAAAGGGCTTGCAGCTGAAAGAGGTAGAGCAACACGGGGACTTTCTCTATGGCTACAAGACCCTAATAGACTTTTAACTACAATTCTAATCGGAAATGCAGTAGCAGTTATCTTTGTTTCTGTGTTGGCAACATCCGTGGCTTTAGACTTTTCTTTTTCGTATGGTTGGAATCAAAAACTAACTGTAGGCTATGCCGCTGCGATTGTTACCTTTCTCATTATCGTCTTTGGAGAGATTATGCCCAAGACATATGCCAGAAAAAATGCAGAAAAAATTTCTACCATTTGCAGTGAGCCACTGAGATGGATTGCCAAGTTACTCAGTCCTCTAAGCCAGGTGATAGTTGTTCCTGCCAATTTACTCATTCAGGTATTTGGCGGAAGGGGTTTGAAAGGCGTTCCTCTGTTTACCACGCAAGAAATTGGGACGTTAATTGAAGTAGGAGCGAGGGAGGGGGCACTGGATGATGAAGAAAAAAAGATGATTCAAAGTAGCCTGGAATTCGGAGAGACTATCGTGCGGGAAGTTATGGTTCCTCGCATTGATATGCAGTGTGTGGATATGAATGATGAGCGAGAGGAAATATTTAAGAAGATAATAAAGATGCCGTATTCCCGTATTCCTGTTTACAAGGGAAATGTTGACAATGTTATTGGAATTGTATACACTAAGGATTTATTGACAGCGTTGCGGAATAGAGAATTGATCATTATGGAAGACCTTATGCGCCAGGCTTATTTTGTGCCCGAAACGAAGAAGATTAGTGAGTTATTGGAGGAGTTTCGAAAGGGAAGAATGCATCTGGCTATAGTTGTCGATGAGTATGGAGTTACCGCGGGATTGGTAACCATAGAGGATTTAATAGAAGAAATCACCGGAGAGATTTTGGATGAATACGATGTCGAAAAAGAGACAATCATGAAATTGTCGGACGGAGAGGCTATTGTTTATGCCAAAGAGGATCTGGATAAGATTAATGAGGAGTTAGGTTTAGAATTGCCGGCTGAAGAGTTCGATTCACTTGGCGGATTAGTTGTTGATTTGTTTGGAAGAGTTCCCCGGACGGGAGAAGAAATAAATTTTGGCAATTTGAAGTTTGTAGTGCAGGAAGCCGATAGAAGGAAAGTAATTAAGTTGAAGATTGTAAAAAAATAAAAGGAAAAGTTATGGAAAAAAGAATTAAAGGATTTGCACTATTTTTGCCAGAAATAAGCGAATTATTGAGAGAGAAGAATTATGGCGAGTTAAAAAAATCGTTAAAAGAGGTTCCTCCTGTTGACCTTGCCGAAGGATGGAGCCAACTTTCTCTCCCGGATAGAAATATTATTTTTCATTTGTTAGATAAAAGACGGGCTATCGAGGTTTTCGAAGATTTAAGTTTTGGGGATCAAAAAATATTAATTAATAGTTTAGAATCCCAAGAGTTAGGTGAAGTTTTAGATGAGATGTCTGCTGACGAGAGGGCTGACCTGTTCGAAGAGTTGCCCGAGAAGATGGTAAAGAAACTTTTTAGCCTGATGAAAAAAGAAGAGGTTGAAGACGTAAAAGACCTCCTTACTTACGAAGAGGATACTGCCGGTGGCTTGATGACTACTGAGTTTGTGGAATTGAGGAAGGATATGACTGCCCGCCAGGCCATCCTGAAAATACAGGAATCCTTTCGTAGATACCATGGGGAGACAATTCAGGATGTTTACATAACCAATACCGAACACCGTTTGATTGGAGGGCTTTCTTTACAAGCCCTCATTGCTTCTCCCCCCGATATATTACTAAAAGATATTATGTCTCCTGTGCAGGTGATAAAGATTAATGTGAACATGGACCAGGAAGAGGTCGCCAAAATTTTCAGCAAGTATGACCTTTTGTCAGCGCCAGTGGTTGATGGTGAGAATAGATTGTTGGGCATAATCACTATCGACGATATTGTGGACGTAATTGAAAAGGAAGCAACAGAAGATATTTACGGAATGGGAAAGATAAGCGGAGTGGAAAGGGTAGCGGAAATTAATTATGGAGAGGCTTCTGCATTCACTTTAGTAAAGAACAGGGTGATTTGGTTATTCGTTCTATTATTGATTGGGACTTTCGTTTCCGGCAGGTTACTCAAAGGATATGCCGGGATGCTCCAGTCAGTAATTGCTCTGGCTATTTTTATTCCTATGATGATGGACTCCGGGGGGAATGCTGGTGCTCAGTCACTGGCTATGGTGGTGCGTGGACTGGCTACGGGAGAGGTCACACCCGATCAACTGTGGAAAATTGTTAAGAAAGAAATCCTCGCCGGGCTGATGAGTGGAATATTAATGGGGGTTATTGCGATGTTCGGTGTTTTCGTCTTACAGGGCTTTAATTTAAACCTTGCTTTTGCTGTGGGCTTTTCTCTAGCTATGGTGGTGACAGTAGCCACAGTTACTGGTGCCTTCTTGCCGCTCATATTTAAACGGCTTGGTTTTGACCCTGCAGTGGCAGCTAGTCCTTTTATTACTACTACTGTCGATGCTACCTGCCTAATTATATATTTTGAAGTCGCCAAGCGACTAATGTTTTAGCATTCCCATAGGAGGTTTTTTTGTCCTTATATAACAAAACTGAGGCAATTGTTTTGGGCCAGCATGATTTTGGTGAAGCCGATAAGGTTGTTACTTTTTATACTAAAGAATTTGGTAAACTAAAAGCAGTGGCCAAAGGGGTTCGCAGAATAAAAAGTAGGTTCGGCTCGGCAATGGAGCCTTTCTCACACGACCATCTAATGCTGTATATGCCCCGGAAGAGAGACCTATATATTGTTACTGGCTCAAGAATAATCCGCACACATAAAGAATTGAGGGAAAATTTCGATTCGTTTATTACCGGGAGTTACGTTACCGAATTAGTGAATAAATTAACAGAACCCGGGGAGCCAAATGGTCATCTATTCTCATTAATTTTGGAGGCTTTCCACCAGATACCAAAACAGGATAGAGATATTATAATAGTAATCTTCGCTATAAAATTTTTGGCGGATGCGGGTTATAAGCTCAATCTGGAAAAGTGCGTCTTTTGCGAAAAGTCCATCCCTCTCACTGAGCAAAAAAAATTGAGCATTCAATATGGTGGGATTCTCTGTGCAAAATGTCAATTTCGAGATGTTCAGGCGATGGATGTTTCCTTACTAACTCTTCGCTATCTTAAAAGAATTGGAATAGTTGATTTAACCAAAGTGGGAAGGATAAATATAGAGACCTCAATTAAGAATGAGTTGAAGAGAATAGTCCATTTTTATTTATCCCACCATCTCCCTGGTAGGTTAAAGACAGAAGAGTTTATGGAGAAGCTAATCAGCAGTTCGAAAATGTAGCAGGGGGCTTGTCCCCATAAAGGTTTTGGTCGCGTAGGGGTTTATCCCCGTAAAGATTTTGGTCGCGTAGGGGCGACCGCAGTTTATCCCGATACATCGGGATGGTCGCCCAAGTAAGAATTACGCCCATAAAGGGCTACACTACTCACAAATGAGGAAGACTTATGACTTTTGATGAAATTATAATGAAATTAGAGAGTTTCTGGTCACAGCAGGGATGCTTGATACTGCAGCCCTACGATGTGGAGAAAGGAGCAGGAACATTCAATCCGGCGACTTTTCTCCGTTGTCTGGGACCCAAACCATGGGCTTGTGCATATGTGGAACCTTCCCGCAGACCCAAGGATGCGCGTTATGGAGAAAATCCCAATAGACTGGGCAAGCACTATCAGTATCAGGTAATCATTAAACCCGCTCCGGCAGATATTCAGAAAATTTACCTGCAAAGCCTTAAAAAACTCACTATCGATTCTCGCCAGCACGACATCCGCTTTATTGAAGACGACTGGGAGTCGCCGACTCTTGGTGCCTGGGGGTTGGGTTGGGAGGTCTGGCTGGATGGTTTAGAAATTACACAGTTTACATATTTCCAGCAGATAGGGGGGCTCGATTTAGACCTGATTTCAGTAGAATTAACTTACGGGCTGGAGCGGATTGCTATGCACATCCAGAAAAAGGATAGCATCTTCGATATTGAGTGGTCGGGAGGAGTAACTTATGGCGATATCCACTTACAGGACGAGAGGGAATTCTCAAAATACGGCTTTGAAGACCTGGATATAGAAACTCAATTTAAGCTCTTTGCCATATACGAGAGTGAATGTGAAAAATTACTAGACAAGAAACTGGTAATGCCTGCTTATGATTACGTGTTGAAATGTTCTCATACTTTTAATCTTCTGGACGCCTGTGGTGCAATCAGTGTTAGCGAGCGTACTGGGTACATTGGAAGAATTAGAAATTTATCCCGGCGGGTAGCCAAATTGTATTTGGGAGAAGAAAGTGGTCGATGACCTGTTGTTAGAAATTGGAACTGAAGAACTTCCTGCTACGTATATTGAACCTGCATTAAAGCAGATAGAGACGCTTTCTAAGAAGCTCTTTTCAGAAGAACGAGTCCCATTTAAGGAGATAAAAACTTACGCTACGCCACGCCGGCTGATTCTATTTATGAGAGAAGTTGCCAAGAAACAGGATGACCATATTCGGGAAGTTCTCGGCCCGTCAAACAAGGTTGCATTTGATTCGCAGGGTAATCCTACCAAAGCCGCAATCGGCTTTGCTAAGAGCCAGGGTATAGAAGTGGGAGACTTAGTGACGCGAAAAATAGAAAAGGGAGAATATGTATTTGCCTTGAAAAAGGAACCCGGTCGAACTACGTTGAAGGTCTTACCAAAAATATTAAAACAGATTATAACCAGTATCTCCTTTCCCAAATCTATGCGCTGGCCCCAGAGCAACATAAGATTTGCCCGGCCTATCAGGTGGCTACTTGTCCTTTATGGCACAAAGACTGTAAATTTTTCTCTGGGAAAGCTTAAAGCAGCAAGGCTTACTCGAGGTCATAGTCTTCTTTCCACTAAGACCATTATGGTAAAAAATATTGCAAAATATGAAGAACTTCTGAAAAATAACTATGTTATCATCGACCAGGAAAAGAGAAGAAAGACCATCGAGAAAGCAATTACCAATGCTATTAGAAAAACTAAAGGTAAGTTATTGGAGGATAAGGAGTTGTTGGATGAGGTGAATTATTTACTGGAATATCCCACAGCAGTTTTGGGCCATTTTAAAGAGAAATACTTGAAACTTCCCCGGGAAGTTCTGATTATTTGCCTCAGGCATCATCTTAAGTACTTTTCCATTGTCGATAATGGAGGTAAACTATTGCCCTATTTTGTGGCTTTGAAAGACGGAATTTCCGAATATATGGACAATGTACGGGAAGGCTACCAGAGAGTACTTACTGCGAGATTAGAAGATGCTGAGTTCTTCTTTAAGCAGGACAGCAAAAGAAAGCTGGATGAAAATGTGGAGAAGCTGAAAGGAGTAGTTTTCCAGGAGGAATTGGGGACACTTTACGATAAGACGCAAAGAGTTATTAAGCTTTCTGAGATAATTGCCGGTTTAGCAAATGCAAATTGTAAAAAATCGACTCTCAGAAGAATAGCACTACTCTCTAAAGCCGACTCAGTTACTGAAATGGTTGGTGAATTTCCGGAACTACAGGGAATTATGGGTAGAGAATATGCCCGGATTTCGGGTGAAGAGAAAATAGTAGCCGATGGAATATACGAACATCACTTGCCTCTGTCAAGTAGCGGAGAGTTGCCACATTCCCTGGAAGGAGCGGTTGTCAGCATAGCCGATAAGGTAGATACCATTACCGGAGATTTTTGTGTTGGATTTATACCTTCGGGCTCACAGGACCCTTATGGCTTGCGTCGTCAAGCTCAGGGAATCACCCGCATAATTTTGCATAAAAAGCTCGCCTTGCCTCTCGATATTTTAATTGACGAGGCTTTAGGTTTACTAAAGAAATCGGCTCACTTCAGCCGAAGGAGACTGGCAGAAATTTCAGAGATTAAAAATCAGATTCTCCGATTCTTTCGCCCACGCTTGGAGTCGATTCTCACAGAAGCAGGAATTAACTATGATGAAATCGATGCAGCACTGGCAGTCGATTTTTCCGATTTAGTTGATGCTGAACTTAGAGCCCACTCTATCCATGAGTTGCGCAAGTCTCCTGATTTTGAACCAATCATTATTGCCTTTAAAAGAGCAAAAAATATTCTGAAACAAGCTGAGGAACGGAAAATCAAGGTTCAGAGTTCTCAGTTTAATGAAAAGGCGTTAAAGGAAATTGAGGAGAAAAAGCTTTGCGAAGGATTAAATAGAATCGAGAAGGAAACTGAGAAATTTTTGAAAGAGAAAGAATATCAGGGGGCTTTAGAGAAACTGGTGAGCTTGCGTAAGCCTGTGGATGACTTTTTTGATAAAGTAATGGTTATGGTTGAAGATAAGAAATTGCGAAATAATCGTCTGGCTTTATTAAATAGGATTGTCGATTTATTCTATAAAATTGCCGACTTTTCCAAAATAGTAGTAGAATAGTTTGTAGGCACGGTTTCAACCGTGCAAAAATGGTTTTGTAGAACCTCCCTTTCGGGAGGACTCCAATAATTCTGGAGTCCTTGCGAAAGCAAAGTTATAGCAAATAAAAGGAGGTAGGTTTAGATGGCAGGAAAATATGTGTATTTTTTTGGTGAAGGCAAAGCAGACGGAAAGGCTAAAATGAAAAATCTTCTGGGAGGGAAAGGCTCTAATCTGGCTGAGATGACCAATCTGGGAATTCGCGTGCCAGCCGGCTTTACCATTTCCACAGAGGTTTGCACAATATACTACGAAAACAAGGGAAAATTTCCTGAAGGATTAGAAAAAGAAGTAGAAGAGAATTTGAAGAAAGTAGAAAAGACAATGGGAGCAAAGTTTGGAGATACGGAGAATCCTCTCCTGGTTTCAGTGCGTAGCGGCGCTCGGGTTTCTATGCCCGGAATGATGGACACAGTGCTAAACATAGGCTTAAATGATGAAGCTATCAAAGGGTTGATTAATCAATCAGGGAATAGACGGTTTGCATATGATTGCTATCGTCGTTTTGTGCAGATGTATGGTGATGTGGTCTTGGGCTTGAAGCCAGAGGGAAAAGAAGAAGACCCCTTCGAAGTTTTACTCGATAAGAAGAAAAGAGAAAAAGGAGTGAAACTGGACACAGAACTCAATGGACAGGATTTGGAAGATTTAGTCAAAGAGTTCAAGGTATTGATAAAGAAAAGGAAAGGGGTCGATTTTCCCGATGCTCCCTGGCAACAGCTATGGGGAGCTATTGCTGCTGTGTTTAGGTCTTGGGACACCAAGAGGGCAGTTGAGTATAGGAGAATAAACAAGATTCCCTCTCACTGGGGGACTGCAATAAACGTGCAAACAATGGTCTATGGGAATTTAGGGGAGGATTCAGGTACCGGTGTGGCATTCACTCGCGATCCTGCTACAGGCGATAAGAGATTTTATGGAGAGTATCTTCTCAATGCTCAGGGAGAAGACGTGGTTGCTGGAATTAGAACCCCCCATCCCATAAATAAATTGGGAAAGAAAGATAATAATTTGATTTCCTTAGAAGAGGTAATGCCCAAAGTATATAAAGAACTGGAGGGCATCTACCAGAAAATAGAGCACCACTATAAAGATATGCAAGATATTGAGTTCACTATTCAAAAGGGAAAACTCTATCTACTACAAACACGGACAGGGAAAAGGACAGGCTTTGCAGCTGTAAGAATTGCGGTGGAGATGGTGGAAGAGGGATTAATAGATAAGGAGACAGCTCTTATGAGAGTGGAGCCAGGCCAACTGATCCAGCTTCTATCTCCTATTTTTGGACGCAAGGAGAAAGAAGAGGCAATTGGAGACAGTAAACTTCTTTCCCGGGGTTTAAATGCAAGCCCGGGAGCAGCTTCCGGCAAGGTGGTATTTGCTACTGATGAGGCAGTGGCCATGGTAAATTCTGGTGATGAAGTCATATTGGTCCGTCTGGAGACCTCTCCCGAAGATATTCAAGGGATAAATGTAGCTCAGGGTATCCTCACTGCTCGTGGGGGGATGACTTCTCATGCTGCTGTTGTGGCTAGAGGAATGGGTAAACCCTGTGTAGTCGGCTGCGGGGCAATAAATATCGATTACCAGAAGAAGAAATTTTCAGTGAATGGAAAAGTTATAAAGCAGGGAGATTACATTTCCATAGATGGTACCACGGGAGAGGTTATCCAGGGCAAAATGTCCACCTATCCTTCAGAGATTGCACAGGTGCTTATTGACCAGACTATAAAAAAAGAAGATTCTCTAATTTTTCAGCATTTCTCTAAACTTATGCAGTGGGCCGACAGCATCCGTAAGCTGGGAGTGAGAACCAATGCCGATACACCTAAAGATTCTAAGGCGGCTCGCAATTTTGGTGCTGAGGGGATTGGACTCTGCCGTACGGAACATATGTTCTTTGAAGGAGATAGAATAGATGCTATGCGGGAGATGATTGTAGCAGATGACATTGAAGGAAGAAAAAAAGCACTGGCGAAACTTCTGCCCATGCAAAGGCAGGATTTTATTGAGATTTTCAAGGCAATGCACGATTTGCCTGTAATTATAAGAACGCTCGATCCTCCTTTACACGAGTTTTTACCGCATACGGATAAAGAGATAAAGAATCTCGCTAATAAAATGAATGTTCCCTATGAAAAACTCCAGGCCAAAGTCATCAGCCTTCACGAGACGAATCCTATGTTGGGACACCGCGGCTGTAGATTGGGGATTACTTATCCGGAAATTACTGAAATGCAGGCACGGGCAATATTTGAAGCAGCCTGTGAAGTGGATAAACAAGGGATAAAGGTTATTCCTGAAGTGATGATTCCTCTGGTAGGAGATGTGAATGAATTTGTTCATCAGAAGAGAGTGGTGATGAAGGTAGCCGAAGAGGTAATGGACAAGTATGGAGTTAAACTTAAATTTTTGGTAGGCACGATGATTGAGATTCCCAGGGCCTGCCTCACTGCTGATGAAATTTCTAAAGAAGCAGAGTTCTTCTCCTTCGGAACAAACGACCTCACTCAGATGTGTTTTGGATTTAGCCGGGATGATGCGGAGAAATTCCTTGCAGAATATATGGAACGGGGAATTTTGAAAGACCCTCCTTTCCACACGCTCGACCAGAAAGGCGTGGGAGAGCTGATGAAGGTGGCGATTGAGAAAGGAAGAAAGGGCCGACCAGATTTAGAAGTAGGCATTTGCGGTGAGCATGGAGGAGACCCCCAATCAGTAAAGTTCTGCCATCGGGTAGGAATGGATTACGTCAGCTGTTCACCCTATAGAGTTCCCGTCGCCCGCCTTGCCAGCGCCCAAGCAGTCCTCGAAGAAAAGAAAAAAAGTTCATAGTAATTGCCTCGTAGTAATAAGATAGTTATACCTTATAAAAAGAACCACGCTTATCAGTTTGTCTTACAAGGAAGTTTATAGTTAATTTTTAATTTGAGTGTAAAACCTCAAAGCAAAAGGGTTTTTAAGAAAAGGAGATGTAGGCAGGGGGCTGAGGGGGTGGGTTTGCTAAACCGAAAGAACTCGTCGAAAAAATAGTTTTCTCGTCCATCTCCTACAAAACAGCCACAGGTATTTACATAGTCACGATTCTCGCTTGACAAAATAGAGGGTAATAATTATACTTTATATATGGGAAGTAAACTCATTATTGAAAATAAAATGAAGAAAAAAGATTCGCTTAAAGCATTTGCTACTTTTCTAATCTGGTTTGGAGTGCTTGGAATTTTTTTATGGGCATTGGGAAAATCTTTGGGTTGGATACATAGCGCTGAATTTGTTAATATGATACCTTATTTTTGCGGAGGTAGTGGTATATTAGGAATATCTATATATTGTGGTAAAGTACTTGCAAGACTTGATAGAGTAGAAAAAGATATTGAAAATATAGACGGAAAAGTTGATGAAATTGTTAAAGATACTTCGGCTATTAAGGCTACTATTGGAGCACATGACAAACGAATAGATGGGATTGAAAGAAAGACTTATGATAATCCCTCAAAGGAGAGTAAATAAGTGTCCGTATCAACACATGATATAATTATTGAAAAACTCAGGTCACTTCTGATAACAGAGGGGCATAAAGTTAGAGTTAATCCTGGACAAGCGAGAAGATTTGGTGTAATTGGCCCTAGTACAACATCAAACGAGAAAATAACTTATTACCCCGACCTTTATACTTATGATGAGAATAAAAAAAGAGTTATTGGTATATTTGAAGTTGAGACTTCTGAAACTGTAAGTGAAAATAGCGTAGAGCAATGGAAATTGTATACTAAAGGTTCTGCAAAATTTTATTTAGTTATTCCTAAAGAAGATTTGGAAAAAGCGAAGACGTTGGCAGCGCAACACAATGTAGAAGTAGAAAAATTTTATACATATCAAAAATAATTCAGATATTGACAAGAATTTTGATACTTAAATCATCTTAAAATATTCTAAATATCATAAAAATCAAACTCCAACAGCACCTGACTAAACTTTATCCCTGAGCAATAATGTTCAGGGTTTTTTGTTTGCTTTTTGCAAAAGATTTTTGTAGAATACTATTAAAAAAGGGGTCAGAGTGATTTTTAACCATGATAATTGATTTAGGGCTTGATTTTTGAAGTTTTGAAATGGAGATCCATCCGCCTCAGGAGGATAAATAGTCGCTGTCCCTATTTTTCCTATTTTTCCTATTTTTCTATTTTTCATAGGATTGCGTGTTATAGATATATCTGATCCACACAGCCCTATAGGGTCGACCCGATATATATAATAGAAATCCACGAAAATACTCCGCTTTTGGACACTTTTTGGACACCAATATAGAAAATCATTTATAAAACAGGAACGATGCAAATAGAGGAATTTGAAAAAATGGTTCAGGAAGCTCTTGAGGGTATTCCTGACAAATACAGAAAAATTCTGAGAGAAGAAAAAATAGAAATCCTTCCGCGAGAAAATGCTCCCCCGGGAATGAAGGAAAAATTCCCGAATAAAACCGTTTTTGGTATTTTTGTTGGCATGTCCTTGAAACACAAAACGGTCTTTTCCATTCAAACTGAGCCGACAAGAATAGAACTCTATAAAGAAAGTTTTGAGAAAGTATTTGGTACAAAGGTGAGCGAAGCAATAAAAGAGCAGATTAATCGCACGGTAATTCACGAAATAGCCCATTATTTAGGTTTCACTGAGGAAGAGATTCATAAAAGGGGTTACTAATGTCTGACCTGATAACCATTAGAAAAAGGGTCAGGGTGATTTTTAACCATGATAATTGATTTAGGACTTGATTTTTGAAGTTTTGAAATGGAGATCCATCCGTCTCAGGAGGATAAATAGTCGCTGTCCCTATTTTGTCCCTATTTTAGAAAAGTTGAAAAAATAACTTCCGGCAAGGTAGTGACCTCATTGGATTTTAGTATAGTTTAGCAATTTTGTCAAGATTTAGGAGAGAAAAATGGAAAAGCGAACATTAATGAAGTCACAGAAAAACGATATATTCAAAGTTATTCGTCATATGGGGCTTAAACCTTCAGAATTCCAATGGGAAGAACGTAATAGCTGGTGGATGGCAGATGTGCAGGTCTCTGCACTTCTGCATCGGCGCACAGGTTATTACTTTGTCTTTGATTTTGATGGAGAAAGCCATAGAGCTGAACGTTCGCCAGGACGGGATTCTCCAGTAGAAAGAGAGCTGACAGAACATTGGGGTATCCAATGTCAGTATGCTATGGGATGGCTCGGTTATCTAAAAAGGGAAGTTGAAGCTCCTGACTTATGGACTATTTTCTTGCGGGAGACAAAATTGACTGAAGCAGCGCCATCGGCTCATATTACCAACAGTCCATTTGTTGTAGAGGAGCAAAGAGATATCTCCACTCGCTTGAGGGAAATTGAGAAACACTTGATTACGACGCAGAATCTCACAAGAAAACATACAGAGTTCATAAGAAAAGAGTTCGATTATTTAAGGAAAGCTGTGAAACGCGTTGGTCGTCGAGATTGGTTGAATATAGCCTTTGGTGTTTTATTTTTGATAGCGGCAAAAATTAAACTTGACCCAAGCGCGGCACTCGAGTTATTCCAGCGTGTAACAGATAACCTTCGCCATATTATCAGTAAGACTCCTTTATTGCCTTAAGATTTTTAGGGGAGAGGAAAAGGGGGATTTATGGAAGAAAACGTTAACAAGGCAAAAACATAGCAATTTTATCAAAATTCTCTTTTGGAGCATAGACAAAATAGTCCAGTTATTTTAAGTTAGCAAAAGTGAAACTTATCGAGAAGGAGGTTTCTATGTTTGCAAATATTCTTTGGGTAGGAAGCTTGATGGGAACTGAACCACTATGGTGGGATAGAAAGGCAAAATCGAAGAAATGAGAAACTGGAACATTGGGATGAGCAGGCTCATCGCCGATATAGATTTTTAATCGGTGAATGGAGAGGCACTAGAAGAGCAAAATGTACAAGAACTGGTAAATTCGTTTCTATGGAGATAGTTCGTAATTATTTGGATAATAAGATAGATTAAAGAAGACAAAAATATATGAAAAATAATTGTTGCTAAACTGAAATATATGGATTTGCTTCGCTTATTTTAAGTTATACGAAATCGGCCACAAGTCACACAAGGAGTGTATCCCATGTCAGCAGAAGAAGACAAGATCCTAAAGGTTGAAACCAAGCTACAGAAACTTGGTCTCATCCTCTCAGAACCATTAAAAACCCCACCGGGGGTGAAGTTACCCTTCCCGTGGGTGAGGGTGCGCGGCAATAGGGCCTACATCTCGGGACACGGTCCTCAGAACCCTGATGGCTCAATCGCACATCCGCTGGGCAAAGTGGGCGCGGACTTGTCACTAAAGGAAGCCTACCAGGCAGCACGGCTAGCCGCACTGTCTATCCTGGGGAGCCTCAAGCGTGAACTGGGCGACCTGGACCAGGTAGTGGCCTGGCTAAGGGTCTTTGGTATGGTCAATTCGGCACCCGGCTTCAACCAGCAACCACTGGTGATAAATGGCTTCTCCGACCTGATCCTTGAACTGTACGGACCCGAAAGGGGACTTCACGCACGCTCGGCCGTGGGTATGGCAGAGTTGCCGTTCGGCATCCCAGTCGAGATTGAGGCCGAGGTCGAGATCATCGGTTAGCATCCGAATTGGCCTATCCATCGAGCAGGTCTTTGACTGCGTTGAGGTCGCCCCGCTTTTTGTTTGGTTTTAAAAAGGAAAGCTTTGCTAAACCGAAAATCTTCCGACGACAAATCAAACCATAGACGATAAACATATCCATCATTCTCCACTGAAAGTCACCATTTTGTGCCTATTTTGGACACTTTTTGGACACCAATATAGAAAATCATTTATAAAACAGGGACGATGCAAATAGAAGAATTTGAAAAAATGGTTCAGGAAGCCCTTAAGGGTATTCCTGACAAATACAGAAAAATTCTGAGAGAAGAAAAAATAGAAATCCTTCCGCGAGAAAATGCTCCCCCAGGAATGAAGGAAAAATTCCCGAATAAAACCGTTTTTGGTATTTTTGTTGGCATGTCCTTGAAACACAAAACGGTCTTTTCCATTCAAACTGAGCC
>JABUBN010000031.1_pt1 | contig 39651 bp, 32 predicted proteins | sample 7240341 | NCBI WGS metagenome assembly JABUBN01 (sample SAMN07256345, study PRJNA390944) | subsurface metagenome | isolation source: Methane hydrate marine sediment | place: Pacific Ocean: Eastern North Pacific, ODP site | reverse complement strand
TACCCGCTTTCTTGTCATAGGTAAAAGTTTCCCAGGAAAAAGTGGACAAGACAAAACTTCCATTCTTTTCTCCGTAAAAGATAAGGTGGGAGCGCTTCACGATATGCTTATCCCTTTCCGGGAAAATAAGATCAACCTGACTAAAATCGAATCCAGGCCGACCAAGCTCCGAGCCTGGGAGTATATATTCTTTGTCGACTTCGCAGGACACGTCGAAGAAGAAAATGTGAAGCGGGCTTTGAAGCAACTGGAAAAAGAATGTCTACTTCTTAAGATATTGGGCTCTTATCCAAGGAGCGAGTGATTTTGGAGGATACTTTGATGATTGAAAAACTTGTGAGAAAGAATGTATTAGATTTCCAACCTTACCTTCCTGGTAAGCCAATCGAGGAAGTGAAGAGAGAGTTAGGCCTTGCCAGAGTGGATAAATTGGCTTCCAATGAGAATCCTCTGGGTCCTTCTCCTCGGGCAGTCAGTGCCATGAAAAAGGTTCTCAATCGAGTGAATCTCTATCCAGATGGAAGCGGTTTCTATTTAAAGAAGGTCTTAGCCAGAAGGCTAAAAGTGAAGCCAGAAAATATTATCCTTGGTAGCGGAACGGATGAAATAATCGAAATCATCGGGAAAACTTTCTTGGACCCCATTGACGAAATCATAGTCTCTAAGCATGCATTCATTCGCTACGAAATGGCCGGAGAACTGATGGGTTGTCAGGTTAAGAAAGTCCCTATGAAAAATTTTACGCATGACCTGAAGGCAATGAAGAAGGCAATAACTGAAAAGACAAAAATAGTGTTTATAGCCAACCCTAACAATCCTACAGGAACTTATGTTACAGAAGAGAAAGTAGAAAAATTTATGAATGACCTGCCAGAAGAGATAATGGTGGTATTTGATGAGGCTTACCGGGAATATGTGACCAGGAAAGATTATCCTAAGACGCTTTCCTATGTTAAGCAAGGGCGGGTGGTAATTGTGTTGCGCACCTTTTCTAAGATTTACGGTTTGGCAGGTTTGCGGATTGGCTACGGAATAGGGAAATCTGAATTGATTGGTTTTATGGAGAGGATTAGACCTCCATTCAATACCAATTCGCTGGCTCAGATAGCAGCTCTGGCCAGCCTTTCTGATGAGACTCACCTTAAGCGGAGTCGTAAATTAGTTAGCAATGAGAGAAAATACCTGGAGGAAAATCTGGAGAAGATGAATATTAAATTCGTTCCCTCGGTGGCTAACCATATTCTACTCAAGGTAGGTAATGGACAAAATGTATTTGAAAAACTATTGAAGAAGGGAATAATTGTAAGAGCTATGATTGAATACGATTTACCAGAATTTATCAGGGTAACCATAGGTCTGCCTCAGCAGAACAGGCGATTCATTAATGCCTTAAGGGAGGTAACAGCTGTTGTCAGAAAATCACCAAAATCAACCAATATACGTCAAAAATCTTGACATTTTGAGAATAATTTGCGATCCCTGGCCGTGGCTCGTGCCAGGCACGGGCAGGCATATTATATATGGGGCTGAGTTATGAAGAAATTAGTGGTTATGAAGTTGACCCGGGAATATGTGGTGGTAAATGGTGAAACATGCTTTTATGCAAGAGTTTCCACAAGAAAACAAGAGGATAATTTAAATAGGCAAGTTAAGAAATTAAGAGAATAAGGAGTTGGTTGACGACATACTTGTTTTAATAACTTCCTTTAGTGCCCGCTTATATGGTAAGCGTGGCGAAAGAAGGAGCCTCAAGGGAAAATTAGGGTTATGAGAAAAATCATACATGGTGAAATATATAGCGTCAACTTTGAGTGCTTGGATAGATTAGTCGCAGATTGGAGTTCCTGCTACCGTTTCTGTTTTTGTCGGTTTCAAAAGGATAACTTAAAATTTAATGATGTCCGCAATCAGGCAAAGGCTAGCTATCCTTGTTTAAATACGCGGCAGATAAGCGATGCAACTTTAGCAGCACAGGCTTTATTCAGGAGAGTGGAAAATAAGAAGGTTATATTCAGCGGAAGGGGAAATTGGAACAGATTAATAAAGGGGCAGATATCAAAAGAGGAATGGAGAAACAAAAGGGACAACCAAATATACTCAAGAGGAGATATCACCAAGAAGCAAAACCCGAATATTAGATTGCTAAACAAAAATGGAGACTTCTATATAAGGGTAACTATTGGTCATAGAAGATTTGAAGAATATAAATTATTTATGCCTGCTAAATTTAAAGAAAACTTGTTATCATTATTCTATTCAAGAGAACCTTATAATGTTCGTTTAACTAAAAAAGACCCTACCCACTATAGAGTCACCGTTGATTATGAAACACCAAATCCAGAACCCAAAATAGACTTCTCAAATGGAAGCATAGGAGTCGATGTAAATCCTGATAGAGTAGCTATCTCTGAAATAAGGTCTGATGGTAATTTAATTAAATCTTTCACTATCCTCAATAACCGGATGTTCTTTGCCTCTACCAGAAAAAGGAATTACGAGATAAACTGCATTGTTAAACAGATTATCAACCATGCCTTAAGAGATAACAAGGCAATAGTATTTGAGAACCTGAAATTCAAGAAAGAATTTGAGAATCAAGGCAGGAAATTTAACAGAGTAAAATCAACATTTGTATGGAAGAAACTACTTACACTACTTGAACACAAAAGTATTGAAAATGCAATTATGTACAGAAAAGTCAATCCTGCATTTACCTCGGTTATAGGCAAACTTAAATATCAGAAGATGTACAACCTCTCAATACATGAGTCTGCTTCTTATGTCATAGCAAGACGTGGATTAGGTTTCAATGAGAAGTTATCCCTCTATAAGTACCCATCTAAGCCCCTGAAGGAGTTAATCCTTGACCGTGCTGGAGATAGGACAAAACGAATTCACTCATGGGCTTTATGGAGAATGCTGAGGGATAATTATAAAGCCACGCTCACAGCGTCTCAGGGCAGACTGTTCAACCTAAAAGAGTTGAATGGCAATCCCTGCTGTAAAGGTGGGAATCCTTTAGGCAAAGACGTCTCTTTATAACTGGTCGAGAGGTGCTTAAATGATTAACCATTTAATAGGGCGAAGAAAGGCGTCCTTCAAAATCTACCGATTTTGGTGGGTTTTGTAAACCAGGTTATGGATAAATGTTCTTAACACTGAAGCCAGGAACCACAGAGCAAGGAATTGAAGAGCTGGTTAAGAAGATAGAAGAGTTGGGATTTCGAGCCCACATTTCCAGGGGTGCTGAGAGAACAGTAATTGGAGTGATTGGTGAGAATGCTATAGCTGCCAGAGAGGTGTTTGAAGGGTTCTTTACTGTGGAGTTGATCACTCCCATTTCTAAACCTTACAAGCTGGTTAGCAGGGAATTTAAGAAAGAAGATACGATAGTTAAGATTGGTGATGTTACTATAGGTGGAAAAGATATAGTGGTTATGGCAGGACCCTGCTCGGTGGAGAAGGAAGACCTCCTTCTCTCTATTGCCAGTAGCGTGAAGAAGGCAGGAGCAAAGGTTCTTCGTGGGGGGGCTTTCAAACCGAGAACTTCTCCCTATTCTTTTCAAGGATTGGGGGAGAGGGGACTAAAGTATTTAGCCAAGGCCAAAAAGGCAACTGGACTGTTGGTAGTTACCGAGGCTATGAATATCCAACAGGTAGAGCTGGTTTCCCGCTATGCAGACATCATTCAGATTGGAGCTCGCAATGTTCAGAATTTCGAGCTTTTGAAAGAAGCTGGCAAAAGTAAAAAGCCAATACTACTTAAGCGAGGTATAGCTACAACAATCGAAGAGTGGTTGATGTCTGCTGAATACATTGTTTCCAATGGAAATTCAAACGTGATTCTCTGCGAACGAGGGATTAGAACTTTCGAAAGCGCTACCAGGTTTACCTTAGATTTAAACGCAATTCCGGCTATAAAAGCCTGGAGCCATCTGCCAGTAATTGTAGACCCCTCGCACGGGACTGGCGTGCGTGATTTTGTGTGTTCGATGTCCAAAGCAGCAATTGCTTGTGGGGCCGATGGTCTGATTATCGAAGTACATTCCGACCCGGAACACGCTCTATCCGACGGAAAACAGTCTCTCCTGCCAGAAAATTTTGCCAGCTTAATACAGGAACTAAAAAAACTTGCCCGTGTGATGGGCAGAAATTTATAAGAAAAAGAAAAAAGTACCTGTCACCTTTTAAAATGAAAAAGTACCTGTCACCTTTTAAGGTGAGTATAATTGGCGTGGGTTTGATTGGAGGCTCTTTCGGTTTAGCTCTAAAAAAGAAGAGACTCGTTGGGGAAGTGGTAGGAATCGGTCGTCATATCCATAAGTTAAAAGAGGCGAAAAGACTGGGCGCTATCGATAGCTACACTACGGATTTTGCACGAGGGGTTAAAGATTCAGACATAGTTATGGTTGCCGCGCCTGTAGGCAAAATTCCTCTCATCGTTAAGAGAATATTACCTCATTTAAAAGAGGGCTGCATTATAACTGATGTAGGGAGCACAAAGGAAAAGGTAGTTAAGAAAGTCCATGAGATTCTCTCAAAATCTTCTGGCAGGGGAAGAAGGCCAAAGGTCTCTTTCATCGGTGGTCACCCAATGGCGGGTTCAGAGAAGCAAGGTGTCAGAAACGCCAGGGCCGATATCTTCTCAGGCACCACCTGTGTTCTGACTCCAGCAGATAGAAATGGCCGGAAAGCAGCTAAAGTAATTAGAGACCTTTGGAAGAGGATGGGAGCGAGAATCATTTTGCTTAAACCTGAGGAACATGACTATCTCGTAGCTTATACAAGCCACTTACCCCATGTGCTGGCGTCCATATTGGCTAATCTGATGGGCAGAGTTTGTAAGGAAGACCCTCGAGCGAGCAGAGCCATCGCGGGAAGTATCTCCGATATGACCAGAATTGCAGCCAGCAATCCTGAAATGTGGATAGACATCTGTCTGTCTAATAATAAAGCGATTTCAGAAAGTATCAACGTAATGATAAAACATCTAGAAAAATTCAAGAAGTCGATTGAAAAGAAAAGGAAGAGAGAAATTCAAGATTTGTTTCATAAAGGTAGACTGGCGAGGAGAAAATTAATCGGGTCGTAAATATGAAAAATATAGGAGTGGAGAGAAAAAAGAGAATTAAGGGAGAGATTTCTCTTCCCGGAGACAAATCTATTTCTCACCGGGCTATTATGCTGGGTAGTATCGCCCAGGGAAAAACTAGGGTCAAAGAATTTTCAGATTGTGCTGACTGCCGAAACACATTAAACGCTTTCCTTAAACTGGGGATAGAAATAGAAGACCACTCTCAGGGAGAATTGACTATTCATGGGCAAGGATTGAAGGGATTGACTTCGGCCAAAGAGATTATAGATGTCGGCAATTCGGGAACTACTATGAGACTTCTCAGTGGAATTCTTGCCGGACAGGATTTCTCCTCCACGATTACTGGTGATGAGTATCTCCAGAGGAGACCCATGAAAAGAATTATCCTTCCCCTGAGGGAGATGGGAGCAAAGATAAGTAGCCCTGACGACAACCATCCACCGATAACCATTGTGGGGCAGAAATTACATCCCATCGATTACCATTCTCCTGTTGCCAGTGCCCAGGTGAAATCCTGTGTTCTTTTAGCTGGACTATATGCTAAAGGGAGGACGAGTCTTACTGAGTCTTCACCATCGAGAGACCATACGGAACGGATGTTAAAATATTTAAATGGACCTATAGAAATCAAAGGAACGGCTATATTCATAGAAGGAGTCTCGGAATTAGAGGCAAGAGCGATTACCATTCCCGGGGATATCTCTTCAGCAGCGTTCTTTATCATTACCTGTCTTCTTTTAAAGAATTCCGAAATCAGGATAAAGGGAGTGGGAATTAATCCCACGCGGACCGGCGTCATAGATATCCTTAAAAAGATGGGAGCTGACATTGTAATTGAGGATGTCCATGAACTTTGTGGAGAGCCGGTAGCCGATCTTATTGTGAAAAGTAGCAACCTGAGAGGTACTAATATAGGGGGAGCGTTGATTCCCAGAATTATAGACGAGATCCCTGTGTTGGCTGTGGCTGCAACTCAAGCAGAAGGCGTAACTGAAATCAGCAATGCTCAGGAATTGAGAGTAAAAGAAAGTGATCGCATAGGCAATGTGGTTTCCGAACTTTCTAAAATGGGAGCCTCGATAAAGGAAAAAGAAGACGGAATGGTGATTTCCGGAGGGAAGAGATTGGCAGGTAGTTCGGTTAATAGTTTTAGTGATCACCGTATGGCCATGGCACTAACCATTGGCGGACTGATTGCTGATGGTGAGACTACCATAAATGATGTGGCCTGCATTGATACCTCCTTCCCTCACTTTATGGATGCTTTGAATAGAATGGTAGAATAGACATGGTGGAAATTTGGTGAAGAAAAGAGCCGTTATTACTATCGATGGACCAGCAGGAGCAGGGAAAACCTCAATTGCCAAAATTGTCAGTAGAAAGTTGGGTTATAACTATATTGATACCGGGGCGATGTATAGAGCAATAAGCTGGAAGGCATTTAGAGAAAAGATAGATTTAAAGGCTAAAGAAAAGTTAATTAAGATGGTAAGAAATACCAAAATAGAATTAAAGAATAGAGCTGGAATGGTAAGGGTCTATTTAGACGGAAAAGATATCACCAATAAGATAAGGGGCAAAAGGCTGGCCGAAGGAGCGAGCATTTTAGCTACAGTCCCTGAGGTGAGGGAACAGCTCATGAAAATTCAGAGGAGAATGGGTTCTTCAGGGGGAATTGTAGTGGAAGGCAGGGATATAGGCACTGTAGTCTTTCCCAGGGCAGATTATAAATTCTACCTGGATGCGTCCATTAAGGAGAGGGCTTTGAGGAAGTATAGAGAACTGAAAGTGAAAGGGGAGGAAGGGCAGCTCGCTGAACTGGAAAAGGCGATTCGCTCTCGAGACAAGCGGGACCGCACCAGAGGAGTAGCTCCCTTGAAGATAGCTCCTGATGCTGTAGTCATAGACTCTACAGATATGAGTAAGAAAGAAGTAGTGGAATTTATTCTGAAAAGAATCCAATAAATATTGTACCTGTCACTTTTTTATGAGAGGTATATTATGTTGTATATTTTAGGTTATTGGCTAATTTGGTTGACAGGCAAACTCCTTTTCCGTTTTCGAATTGAAGGAAGGAGAAATATTCCCCAAGGAGGAGCTATTATTGCTCCCAACCATGCCAGTTATTGGGACCCTCCTCTGGTAGGTGCAGCAATTGATAGATACCAGGTCTACTTTATGGCAAAAAGACAACTGTTCCGGTTCCCGATTTTCGGAACGGTCCTCAAAATGATACACACTTTTCCTGTAGATAGAGGAAAAATAGACATAGCTGCCTTCAGAAAGGCACTTAGAATTTTGAATAGGGGGAAAATCCTGGTGGTCTTCCCTGAAGGTGGTCGGGGAAAGGGAGGGCGCTTGAGATCTCCTCAACCCGGGATTGCCTGGATAGCGCACAAGACCAAGTTTCCTGTCGTTCCTACCTTGGTTGTGAATACTCACAGGATAAAAGTTTTTCCCAGAGTAACTGTACGCTTTGGCTCACCTATATATTTCGAAACGGACCAAAGAGGGGAAAATGAAAAATCCCGCTACCGCAATTTCGCCCACAAAATAATGGAAGGAATAATAAAGTTAGACCGAGAAGAACAGTACCGATATGGAATATGAAATTGGAAATTTGGAATTTAAGAGATGCGACTTATTTTTGCTAAGAAAATGGGGTTTTGTTCGGGAGTAAGAAGGGCTATCTCTTTGGCGCAAAGTATACCAACAAGAGATAATAAGAAGGGGACTGTCGCTACCCCGGTCTATACTTTAGGGCCACTAATTCATAATCCTCAGGAAGTCAAGCGCTTGGAAAGGCTGGGAGTAAAAGTTATCTCCAGCCTAAACCAGATTAAGACGGGAACTCTCATTGTGCCCTCTCATGGGTTACCTCAATCTATCTTGAAGAAAATAGAGAAAACGCGACTTAAGTTGATAGATGCTACCTGTCCGTTCGTTAAACGGGCTCAATTGTTGGCAAAGAGCTTACATGAGAAAGGCTACCATGTAGTAATAGTTGGGCAGAAGTCTCATCCTGAAGTAATTTCATTGCTTTCTTTTGCCAATGGTGAAGCTTCTGTGGTGGAGACTCCTGGAGATGTGGGAAAGATTAACACAAGCAAAAAAATAGGAGTCATCAGCCAGACTACACAGTCGGTGGAAAGCTTCGAGAAGATTGTGAGAAGATTAAAGATAAAGAACAAACGGTTCAAAATTCATAACACTATTTGTAAAGAGACTTCCCAACGCCAAAAGGAGGCAAAGAGATTAGCGGAAAAGGCAAATCTCATGATTGTAATTGGTGGTAAAAATAGTGCCAATACTACCAGACTTTACAACATCTGTAAGAAGGTTGCCCGTACTTACCATATAGAATTGCCAGAGAAATTGAGATCCGGTTGGTTTAATAAAAAAGGAGTAGTAGGAATAACTTCAGGCACTTCCACTCCTGATTGGATAATTAAAAGTGTAATTAAAAGCTTGTTTAGGAGTAGCTCCGATTTATCGGAGCGTTTAGATGATGGATACACAAAAAGAGAAAAATTACCATAAATCTAAAGCTGGCTCTAAGATGGAAGAGTTATTAGACGACTTTGACAAAATCAAGGAAGGGAAAGTCGTTACCGGAAAGGTTGTCCAGATAAAAGGCGAATCTTTATTGGTCGATGTGGGCTTGAAGACTGAGGGAGTTCTCAAGAAAGAGGATGTAACCACTCCTTCCGGGAAATTAAAGGTAAAAGTTGGCGATAAAATCGAAGTCTTTCTGGAAAAAAGAGAAGATACCTTTGGACGACCTCTTATCTCCTTGAAGAAGGCGGAGGTTGCAAAGACCTGGGATAGAATTCGCGATGCTTACACCACACAGAGGGAAATACTTGGTAAAATAGTCAAAAAGATTAAAGGGGGTATGATGGTGGATCTGGGAGGCCCTGATTCTATTCTGGAGGAAGGAAAGGGGCTTGCTGAGGCTTTTATGCCTGCCTCTCAAGTTGGTTATCCTCCAGTAAAGGATCTGGATAGCGTTATTGGCCAGGTGGTACCTTTAAGAGTAATCGAATTCAAACCAAAGAGGAATATCGTCGTCTCCTGGAGATTAGTAATTGAGGATGAGGTAAAGAAAAAGAGAGAAGAACTGTTAAACAGAATAAATATAGGAGACGTATTAAAAGGTAGTGTAAAGAATATCACCAAGTTTGGTGCATTTATTGACCTGGGTGGAATAGATGGACTCCTCCACATAGGCGATATAACCTGGGGGCGCCTGGAGAAGGTGGAGGATGTTTTGAAAGTTGGCGAACAGTTGGACGTCAAAGTTCTCGCTTTCAACCGGGAGAAAGAACAGATTTCATTGGGATTGAAACAGTTAGAGCCTCATCCCTGGGAAAATATTCGAGAAAAATACCCTGTTGATTCAACTCCCACGGGAAGGGTAACTGGCCTTCTTCCTTATGGTGCCTTTGTTGAACTGGAACCCGGAGTAGAAGGCTTGATTCACGTCTCCGAGATGTCCTGGACGGAGAAAATAAGGCATCCCCGCGAAGTATTGAAAGTAGGAGACATGGTCAAAGTTAGAGTACTCAATATAAATGAAAAAAACAGGAAATTATCTATTGGACTGAAACAGATACAACCCAATCCCTGGGCTCAGGCAAAAGAAAAGTATCCATCGGGGACAAGACTCACCGGAACTATTACCCATCTGGCACCTTTTGGTGCTTTTGTCAAATTAGAAGAGGGTATTGAAGGGATGATTCATGTTTCAGATATTTACTGGACAAAGAGACTGAGACATCCTGGACAGGTGCTCAAGGTGGGCGACCAAGTGGAAGCAGTGGTTCTGGATATAAAAGTTGAGGCTGAGAAAATATCTCTGGGATTGAAACAGAAATCGAAAAACCCGTATGAGAAGTATTTTGTGGGGAGCAATGTTCAGGGGAAAGTCGTTCATCTCACCAATTTTGGAGCTTTTGTAGAATTGGAACCGGACATCAAAGGGCTAATTCATATTTCCCAGGCGGGTAAGGAGAAAGTTAAAGATATAAAAGAGGTTTTAAAGGTGGGAGATAAAGTCTGGACAAAAATTATTAAAGTCGATTCCCAGCAGATGATAATCGATTTGAGCATTAAGGAGTATGTCAAAGCACAGGAAAAAGCGGAGGTGGAAAAGTATATTGAACAGGAAATCCCGGAAACTACTATTGGCGAAATAATCAGTGAAAAATTGGACAATTCAGAAAATGAGGAATAACTTGAAAAAAAAATTTCTCCTCTTTGTTTGCCTTTCGTTCTGCCTCCTTTTTTTGAGAAATCCTCTATCCTATGCGGACGTCTCCTTCGGTAAGAACAAGGTAATCGTTGATCAACATACCTGGCATATTGCAGAGACCGAACATTTCCAAATCTACCATTATCCTGAAGAGAGACATCTAATTCCTAAAGTAAGCAAGATGCTGGAAAAAGCTTACCAAAAGGTTACCACTGACTTAAATATCAGTATAGAGAAAAAGACACCTTTCTTCTTATACTTGACACATAACCACTTTGAGCAGAATAACATTGCCAGTACCGGAGAGGGTGTCGGTGGATTCTCCGAGCCTTATAAGAACAGGTTTGTAATTCCTGTAACAGGTTCGGATAAAGAGCTGGAACATGTGATTACTCATGAGTTCACCCACATTGCAATGTTTAATATCTGGTATGGTGGATTCTGGAAATCGGCCAGTTTGATGAGATTTGTCTTCTATCCCTTGTGGATAATTGAAGGGCTGGCAGAGTATGAGAGCAAAGAATGGGAAACTTATGACCATATGCTTTTAAGAGATGTTGCTATTTCCGATATGATAATTCCCCTTGGTAAGTTACATAGTTTCAATCATTTGAAAATGCACCAGGTCTACTTAGCCTATCAAGAGGGGCACAGTGCAATCAGTTTTTTAGCAGAAGAGTATGGAGAAGATAAAGTTCCTAAATTGATTAAGAATCTTCGGGAGAGTCTGGACATAAATGGGGTTTTTATGCGCACAATCGATACTGACTTATATAGCTTTGACAAAAAATGGCAGAGATATATGAAGGAAAAATACACAATAGAAGCAGAAGGAAAGGAAGAAGCTGAAGCTTATGGGAAGAAACTTACAGAAGGTGCCGAGTTCAACGGCCCTCCGGTTTTCTCGCCGGACGGGAAGAAAATAGCTTTCATTTCTAGCCGCAATGGATATGGCGAGCTCTTTGTGATGAATGTTGACGGAACGAGTCAAAAATCAATTCTAAAATCGCGGATTGGGAGAAGTCTGGATGTCATCCACTACGAAGGACACGCTCTTTCCTGGTCCCCGGATGGAGAAAAAATTGCTTTTGCAGGAGAGAAGAAACAGAAGGATTATCTTTACATAATCAATCTCAGAAAAAATAAACTAAAGAAACTTCGTCTACCTCTGGAAGTTCTAAAATTCCCTTGTTTTTCGCACAAAGGAGATAAGATTGTTTTTGTGGGAATGGAAGGAGGTATAAACGACCTCTATTTAGTGGATGCCAATGGCAAGAACCTGGAGAAGTTAACCAGCGATGAGTTCGATGACAGTTATCCTGTCTTTTCACCTGATGATAAGAAGATTGTCTATGTCTCTGAAAGGGAGAGGCAGAAAGACCTCTTTCTTTTGGATGTGGAAACTCTGGCGATTACCCGATTGACTTTTACCCCCAGGGATGAGTTTGACCCTTCCTGGTCACCTGATGGTAGTAGTATCGTCTACATTGGTGATTATGAGGGGATTTATAACATTTACCGCATGGACGTAAGCGATCTCGGAGAAGATATTCAGGAAGAGAATCTGGAATTAGACATTTTTCAATTGACCGATGTCAAAGTAGGAATTTTTACTCCGGAGATATCTCCCGATGGAGAGCATCTACTTTTCGTTTCTTATCGATATGGAGAGATGAACATCCACTATGGAGAATTTCCCCGGGAAGAGATGTTTGTAAAAAAATTGAAGGGAAAAGAGGAAGAAATAACCATAGCTCAATTGCCTGTAGAGCCCATTGGACCAATCATAAGCCCCTATCCCTCTCCAGTCAGTAGGATTCGTCCCTATAGATTCAAGGCATCCACAGATCTCATCTTTCCTTTCCTCTTCTACTCCACCACAGAAGGTCTGTATACTGCTGGATACTGGCAGGCAAGTGATATGCTGGGGAACCATGGGATGATTACTTATGTGGAGTATGCCTCGGAATATGACTGGCTAACCTATCAAGTAGGCTATACTTATCAAAGGTGGCGGCCTGCTTTAGGCTTTTTCGCTTATGGAAAGACGAGACGCGAATCTGAAGACGATGATAATAATATAGTCCGTACCAGTGAATTTACCGAAGAGATGGTGGTCAGTTATCCTTTTGACCGTTTCCGGCGAATAGAGCTGGGACTTATTACTGAGTCTAAGCGAGAGCGGAATGGAGATAATATCAGAACCCGGGAGAACGGGATTGCTCTTTCTCTGGTAAGGGATACAACCCAGGGAAAGATTCTGGACATAATGAGCGGTAGCCGGGCCAATTTTACGGTTTATCAAGCATTTAAAGCGCTTGGCGGCGACTTGGATTATACAACTTACATTCTCGATGGAAGGAAATATTTTAAATTATCTGAACGTAATATCTTGGGATTTAGATTTCTGGGAGCGCTGAGTCAGGGAAGAGATAGAGAAAAATTCTCTCTGGGGGGAGAGACGAGGTTGCTGGGGCGAGAAGAGACGAGGTTGCGCGGTCTTTCTAAAGATGTTTCCTCAGGGAGCAGATTGGCTTTGATTAACGCTGAATGGAGGTTTATGCTCTTTCCAGAAATAAATTGGAGGTTTAGACTCCTGTGGCCGGAGATATATCTGAAGAGCCTGCAATTTTGTCTTTTTACCGATTCAGGAGCAGCCTGGAACGAGCCTGAGGAGATAAGAACAATTTCAGACATAAAAAACACAATTGGAATAGGGTTAAGAATAAACACTTTCCTCATCCAGATGTTTCCCTTTACACTCAGGTTAGATTATGGCTGGCGGACAGACAAATTCACTGGGAAATTCTATTTTTCCTTGGGACCCACTTTTTAAATATTGTAATTATGGTTTGGTCGCGTAGGGGCGACCTTTATGGTCGCCCAAGGGCTTTATGCCCGTAATTTGAAATTTGTAATCTGTAATTTGTGTAGTATAGTTGACAAGATTTCAAAAATTTATTAACATACAAAAATGTAAATAGAAAATTAAAGGCATTAACCAATGAACTCTCTAATAGTAGCTATTTTTGCGGTTCTGCTTCTGTGGTGCGGATTTAAATTTTACGGAAAGATTATGGAGAAACTATGGGACATTAACCCCGGGAGAAAGACTCCAGCAGTGGAAAGGACCGATGGTATAGATTATGTACCGGCAAAGCATTGGACAATTCTCTTCGGACACCATTTTGCCAGCATTGCCGGGGCTGGACCAATCATCGGACCAGTGATTGCAGTAGCTATTTGGGGATGGGTGCCAGCTCTCATCTGGATAGTAATAGGTTCCATATTTATAGGTGGTGTTCACGACTTTTCTTCCTTGATGGGCTCTATAAGACATAAGGGCAGGTCGATTAGCGATGTTGCCGAATCTACAATGAGCCATCGGGCGAAAATGCTATTTGCTACTTTCTTGTGGCTGACTCTTATTCTGGTGGTGGCAGTGTTTGCCGCTGTTACCAGCAGGACTCTGGTAAGCGAACCAAGGATAGTGATACCCACTTTTGGCCTTATTTTGGTTGCCATTCTTACTGGGCTTATGATTTACAGATGGAGAGTAAACCAAGTGGTTGCAACAGTTATAGGCCTGGCTCTACTGGGAAGTCTTCTGATTCTGGGCTACCATTATCCCATATCTCTGGGAGTAGAAGGCAGCACAAGAATCTGGATAGTTATATTATTATCATATGCGTTTATTGCTTCTATTACTCCGGTAAATATTATTCTTCAACCGCGGGATTATCTATCCACTTTTATCCTGTTTTTTGGACTAATTTTTGGCTATTTGGGACTGTTCTTTTCTCATCCCAGGATGAATACTCCTGCTTTCGTCCACTGGTCTAGCGGTCAAGGAGCTCTCTGGCCAATGCTATTTGTAATCATTGCCTGTGGAGCAATTTCAGGATTTCATTCATTAATTGCCAGTGGAACAACATCCAAGCAATTGGCAAACGAGAGAGATGCGAAGAAGATTGCCTATGGAGGAATGATCTTGGAAGGTGTTCTGGCCTGCCTGGCTCTTCTTGCTGTAGGAGCGGGTCTTTATTGGAGCGGAGGAGCTGGACGGGAAGGATTGGTCTATCCAGAATTAATTAAGGAAGGGAACTGGATTGTGACCTTTGCCCGAGGTTTTGGTCGGATAGCAGAACCTCTTCTGGGCAGAACTTTCGGTCCATTAGTTGCCATGGTTATGCTAAATAGTTTTGTAATGACCACTTTAGATACTGGTACAAGAATCAACCGCTATATAACAGAAGAGTTATTTGGTGAAGGTTTGAAATGGAAAATATTCCAGAACCGTTATTTTTCTACAGCAGTCATCATTTTCTGTGCAGGATACTTAGCATTTGGCAATTGGAAGGCAATCTGGCCAATTTTTGGGGCTTCAAATCAACTGGTAGCAGCGTTGGCTCTTCTGGTAGTTACCACTTATCTCTGGGCGATGAAGAAACCCACAAAATATACAGTCTATCCAGGGATTTTTGTTCTACTCACCGCCACCGGAGCCCTGATATACCAGGTGCGTGGCTTCATTGTAAATCAGAACTACTTGTTGGCCATAATTGGCGTGATTTTGCTCATTTTGGCCATTTTTATGGTCAGGGAGGGGGTAATAGTCGTTCGCAAAGTAAAACGGGCCTAAAACCTGTTAAACAATCCCTGTCCCTGTCCCGGAGTGGCTTTCTTTGGAAGCCAGAACTCTTTAAAGCTATAATTTTAATTTTTTCGTGCATTTTGGCTGTTTTTGTGATATAATAGAAAATAATCTAGAGGCGAAAAACAAAAGGCCCTCAGAAAGGGAGAACTATGGCAGAAGAGTGTGCAATCTGCGAGAAAGAGGTAGAGAAGACAGTCAAGTGTCCACTACTAAATAGAAGTACCTGCCTTTCCTGTTGTTTTGCCATATCTTCTGGAAGAGTCGATATGATCCAGAGGATAAGGAAAGAGTATGAGCTGCAAAAGGAAGATATCCTCAAGGCATGCAGTACTTGTCTGGAGAAGGCCGGAGGATTAGGCGAATAATCACTCAAGAACTCTGAAAAACTGTCGTTTTCTCAGGGTTCTCCCCTGCTACCAGTCACCCTCTTTAGACCTTCCGAAAGGTTCAAAATAAAAATCAACCTTGATACAAAACAGTTTGATGTCCTCAAGGCCACGTTCGATAGTTTCTCAGAAGTTTTAGCTCGCTTGGCAAGGAGTTAAAGAGAAAAAGAGCTGGGCGGATTTTCATTGACAAGTCAAAATTTGCGAGTTATACTTTTGTTGAAGTCGAAAAAAGGGGTCAGAGTCATTTTTCCTGAAAAAATGTATTTTATTCTTTTATAATTTAGTTATACCAAGATAGCTGAGATTAGTTGTTGTGGGATATCCTCAAAATATCATTCTAATCAAGAATAACCATATTGCTGTCTTCTATACCGATGGTTTGAAACAAAGGGGAACGGAAAAATCACTCTGACCCCATTTTTTCATTTTTTCAGGGAGGGAGGTTCCTATGAAAAATCGTATTCTTTCTGGAGGCGTCTCTAAATTTTGAAAACGCCTTTGCACAAGAACTTATAATAGAACCTACAATAGATTGTAAGGCCACACTAAGGGCGTGGCGTATGGATCCTAACATTGGACCCACAATTGCAGACCAATTCAGGAAGCTCAGAATGAGCTTGAGCAGGCGAATAAGACCCGGGAGGAACTGCTTAAGGAGCAAGCTAAGATACAGGATGAATTAAAACAGATGAGGAGAAGGCTGGAATTAAGTAAAAAAACACAAGGAGGAAAACCATGAAAGCCTTGAAACTATTATTGATTCTGATTGTAATCGCCTTGACCGGTTGTGCCACCACCACTCCTTGGGGTAAGGCACGACCTTTCCACGACGAGGGCTGGGTTTATTACAAGCAAGGAAATTATGATGCGGCTATTGAAAAATTCAAGACGGCAGTAGACCTGAACCCTTGTGCTCTCTCTCACTGGAGTTTGGGATTGGCATATAGAGGAAATAAACAATTCGCTGAGGCTATTCCACATTTTAAAAAGGCTGGTGAACTGGAGCCTAAAACAACTCTCTACCAAACAGAGCTGGGGATAGCTTATTATCATAATCAACAATATCAGGAAGCAATAGATTGCTTCAAGCGGGCTGGGGGAGGTTGGTACTATATTAGCGCTGCATATGAATCATTAGGGCAGATAGAGTCTGCAATCAGAGCGAAAAAAAATGAACTAAGCCTTAAAACCGATAATTCCTGGAAATTTACGGCTACCTCAGAACTCCGTAACTTGGAAAAACAATATGATGAGGCGATAACTGCGGCAAAAATGGCAATAGAGTTAAAACCCAACGCTCGTGCCTATAATAGTCTTGGACGGGCATATAGTGAAAAAGGTAAATATGATGTAGCTATACAATCTTATAGGAAAGGTATTGAAATAGCTCCCGATTGGGCTCCTTTACACAAGGGCCTTGGGTATGCCCATTTGCTTAAAAAAGAATTTAAGGAGGCGACACAGGCATTCAACAAGGCTGTGGAGTTGGAACCGACCAATGTCATCTTCATTTCACGGCTGGTTCTTTCTTATTACAACATGGGTAGATACGATGATGCCCTTTCTGGAGTTAATAAGGCTATTTCACTTCAGGAACGGCCTATGGCAGGTCTATTTTTTGCCTTTGAAGAGGGATTTACAGTTGTTGTCGGGCTTATGGCGGGGGGTGCCGCTGAGAAAGCCGGTATTAAGAAAGGAGATAAAATAGTGAAGGTGAATGGAATATCGACAAAGGGATGGGATTTGGAGAAATTTTCTCAGAGCCTGGGAGGCCCTGCGGGCACAGAGGTGGTTTTGCAAATCGTGAGGAAAGGTTCTAAGCCATTTGATAAGACCATTACCAAGGAAATATACACCCCAAAGGGAGCCGTCACAAGTTTCGGCATCAGGGGATCAATTTACAGGGCAAGAGGCGACAGTGATGAGGTTATGAAAGACGCTGAAAAAGCGATGAGCCTTGACCCTGATAATTTTTGGGCACGGTTTTCCTATGGCACAGCGTGTTTGGATAAGGGTCGCTACGATGATGGAGTCAAAGCCTTAGAAGGTGAAATAAAAAGGAAGTTACCAGCAGAGAATGCGCAGTGGTTGATTGCAAAAGCTACACTATACGCTAAACAGGGCAAAACGAAAGAAGCAGTCGGCACCTATCTCGAAATATCAGAGGAGGCTATTTCCCCTAAGAGTATTCCCGCGTGGAATGACCGTAAGGTCCTATTGCAGATGCTCAAGCCCATAGTACAGGCTCACAGAGAAAACGCCAGAAAGTTTGAGGCAAAGGGCCGTTTTCAGAGGGCATTAAATGAGCTTGCCGGGGCACTCAGTCTGGCAATGGATGATAAGGAGGCAGGAGAGGTCAGAAACAGTATTTTTAAGATGGTAAGAAGAATGCCCCGGCCACCGGAGATATCAAAGGATGCCCGCAAACGTGCCTTGAGAGGAGAAATCCTGTTAAAAGAAGGAGACCTTGAAGACGCTATTTCAGAGGTTAAGAAAGCTATACGACTGGCGCCTTTTTCAGCCAAGCTATATTTCAACACCGCCCTCATATACGGGCAACTTAAAAATTATCCTGAGGCTATTCGTTACATAAAGATCTATCTTCAAGCGGCACCTGATGCTCCTAATGCTCGTGCTGCAGAGGATCAGATAATCAAATGGGAACTGCTGATGGAAAGAGGGAAATGAGTCGGACGAGCCTGCAATTAGGAGGAAATGATGAACAAAAAATCATTGTTTATTCAATTGACTTGCTTAGTAATTGGTCTATTTTTCGTAACTATAGCCTTTACCCAGGATGTAGAAACCGAAAAAAAGAACTGGCTGTTAGGAGTGATTTTCAAACTCGAGAAAATCACTCTGACCCCACTTCACACTTTTTCTATTCCCAACAAAGTACTGCCACCTTCTTGAGAAGTCCCGCAAAAAAGGAAAGAACTCCCACCTTTATTACAAATTTACCGAGAAGAAAACTTTTTTATCCCTTTTACCTTCAAAGTTAAAGTAAATTATAAATATGAATTTGTTTATTTATGAAATCAGAAGGTTTTTGGATAGAAATTAATAGTTTGGTTTAAGCCATCTTAAATATCAAAAGTTAACATAATAATCATTATATGTCGTAGTGCGACATCTGAGAAGGGAAACTTTGGGGGTCCTTTGGGGGTTCTAAAGATTCCGTCTTTTCTTATTGAGTAATTTCCTTATCTGTTTCAATTTTTCTTCGCTGGGTATAGCCTTGCCGCTCAGCCAGCGCTGGACTGTCCTTGTGCTAACATTGAGCTCCCTGGCTATCTCCCCGGTCTTATAATCATAGTATAAGTAGAATTGGTGAAGTTCTTTGAGTTCTTGAAGTTCTTTTTCCATAAAAGTGGCTATCCGGCCATTTGTAGGCACAGATTCAATCTGTGCAAAAGCAAGGTTGTAGTAATAATGAGTCCTTTTTAATGGGGACGTTTAAAAATAAGGCATAAAATGAACAGACAAATACTTCGGTAGCAGTTTATTGAAAAAAGTGCCTTAAAACGCAAAATTTAGCCTTTTTTGTTTGGAGGGCCTGCAGTCTTAAGGACTCCCCCCCATGTTTTCACGCCCTCGTTTAGAAAGAATAAAGCAGACTTGTCTCTGCTCTGGTCTCCATCTGCTCGGTATCTAAGGGTGGCTCGTTGTCGTAGGTTATGGTGACACTTAATCTTATGAAGACCTTCTCTGTAACCTTAGTAGACAGCGCTGATACGGATTTGATACGGTAGGCATTGCTCTCTGTCAAGTTAGGGAAGAGATGCAACTGTTGAGAAAAATCAGCTACCTCAGATATCCTCTGTTTATAGAGCCCTGCCAGCCTTACAAAGGTCTCAATGTCCTGAAGCTGATCATAGTTTGTCTCCCGGGATACCTCCAGTCCTGCCTCAGCTTCAAGGCTCCTCCTTTCGTCCTTGAGGAGGAGATAGCCTGCCCCTATTCCTAACCAATATCGGATATCGATGTGGTTTACCTTATCGTGAAGGAGGCCGAGGAGACCATAGATGTATTTTTCTCCAGCTAAGAACCTATCGAGCTTGAGACTTCCTTCTTGGGCATTGGCGGTCTCTACATCCTCAGATTTGCCATGCCTCGCCTGAGCCTTGATGGTCACTTTATCTATATCTGACTTTCTAACCATCTCTAAGGATAGGCTACCATTCTGGGAATCAGTGGTGCCAGATACAAAGATATAGCCCGCAGTGACCTTCCCTGACCAGGAGCTGTCTCCTTTTTCAACTTGAGCCCAAGCTGCACTCACCGTGCCAGCTACTATGGTCAAGGAGACGATAAATAGTATGACCTTGCCTCTTAAGTTTTTCACCTTACTTTTGGGGCCTTCTTTTTGGAGTGTTGCTTAAGCCATTGGACGATTTCAGGCTCATGCATTTTTCCGGAAGCAATATTTTCTGCCATCGCGATTTCTTTTTCGGTGGTAAAGGTTGAGGTATGGCTTTTTCTTGCGAGTAGCAAAGTAGCGTTGTAGATTTATTTTGAGGCAAGAAGTTTTTTACTTCCGGACCGGGATTAAGTCCAGCTCTATCTCCGCATCAAGGCTCTCTGCTATTTTCTCCAACTGGCTGATTGTATATCCCTGATACTCCTCTCGTTCCATGCGTGATATATCAGCCTGCTTACAACCTATCCGAGCAGCAAGCTCTGCCTGAGTAAGCCCTCTAGCAAGCCGCAGTCTTACAAGTTGACGGCTTATTTCAACAGGGTTACGGGCCCGTAACACCTTAGGTAAAGAAGATTTTTTCATCTTTTCGTATTCTTCTATCTCAGCCTTCAACTGTGCGATGTGTTCTACATATCCTTGACTAAGCAACCCTACTTTATTCTTATCAGAAGAATACTTTTTACGTATTGCTTTTAAACCTCTCTCAAACTCATGAAGTTTATTTTTAGCATATTCATATTGACGATCATTCTTTATCATAATATCACCCCCACTAGTCCTTTTGGTTTTCTATCTCGATCGTGCCCAAAGAAGTCTACTAGTCTACGGCACTCGATAGTATCTTTTTCTATTGCCGTTAATATATGCCCGTTAAACAACTCTTTAGAACGTCGTAACTGCTTTGCCTCAGGAGAATTAAAATCAAAATCCTTTTTTACAATAAGTATACAATCAAAATCTTTTGGTAACTCCTTGTTGGTAACAAAGCTGCCATTCAACAAAAATTCTTTTATATCCCCTTTGTGTTTACGTAATAACTGAACCAAGGACTGAAACCCTTTAAATAATTCTTTACGTTTTGATGAGCTACTGCCGAATCTTTGTTTGATTTCGTTCAGTGTAGCTTTATGGATACCCTTGGGTAGATATCCATCTTTATTGAGTCTTAGTGTCATGGTATTCCCTACTGTTAGTATACCATACTTGGTATGTAAAGTCAAGGGTAATTTTAAAAAATTTTCTTAACACGCGTTAACATCTCATCTTTTAAGGGGATCTCTTTTAGAATTTGTTTTGAGCGTCGCAAAAGTTCAAACCCTCTTTCCCATTTCCCGTCGACAACCTTCTTCCTTTAGCCCTTCCTGTGTCGCAAAAGTGCTACTTTTGCGACATAATAATCGGTATCGTTTATCTCTCGGATAACGGTTTGCGGATAAAAGAAGTTGCCGAAGGCAATTTGGGCGAAGTGAAACGAAGCCTTTTATCTGCTGTTAAGTGAAGTATGACGCAGCCTCCGAGCGAAAAAATCTAATATGGTAATATATCAATAATTGCCCGTACATTAAACTTGCCTAAATCTTTGGATAATACTATCTTCGGCTGTTGTTCAACATCAATTATTACTAATGAGTGATATTTGGGGACAATAAATAAGTAATTGTCATTGTGTTTAATAATAACTTTCCTATAAGGATGTATGCTATCTAAATCCAAAACATTAGAAAATGAAATTTTATTATCATCACTGCTAACTTGAGCGAGATAATATTTCTTTTCTGTATCCTCGACAACTGCCCATATAGGCGGAATATCAGTTATGCCTCTAATGTCAAGCCCTCCTTCTTTTTCTTCTGGGATTCTTCGATGACTAAAAATTTCTTGAGTGGCAAGTATTTCCTTGTCTTTATCCATTGGATAAATATGCACAACTTTACCGCTACCTCCTCTATGACCATATGATTGAAGAACTAACCATTGGGTAAGTTTAGGATTCAGCCATTGAGCGTCCAAATGTGCATTAATACCGTGGAATGTAATCCTTTCGGTTATCTGGATATTCCTTGGATTCTCTATATTAACCCGAAAAAGAAATAACGGTCTCATTATATTATCAAGCAAGTAAGCAGTATTTTTATAGATTAAAATATCATGGGCATTCTTTTGCCAACCGTTGTGTTCGAGTTTAACTCTATTTAATTCTTCTAAGTTTTTGTCAAGAGCAATAAAAGAGCTATCAGCAGAGATAAAAATATTTTTGTTATCTATAGCTATTGCGCTTATGTCTCCAAATTTTTTGGAATTTAATTTTTCAAATTTGCTGTCCAGCTTTAAAACTTCGTTCTCTGTGCTGACAAAGATATGATTATCATACCTTACAATGCCAGTTATGCCTGAGAGAATAATCCCTGCTTGTTTCTCGTATGTTTGGTTCGAAGGATTATATACAAGGTTTGCTAATCCATTTTGACTGGCGACTATAAGACCATGCGGAAAGGTTCTTTCTAAAGGTTCTAGATAAGCTTGTTCTTTCCAAATCCACCATCCACCAACTACAATAATCCCAATAATCAAAATTCCGACAAGGATTTTTGTTTTTGAGTTCACTCTAACTTTTTTCATAATGCATTAATAATCTTTATTATTTATAAAAAACTCGGCGGCGAGTAATGTTTCACTTAACTATTTATATCCGAACTACTTCGGCTATACCTCCAATTTGGTATGTTTTGCGAAGTGGTCTGTTTATTTCCAACTATAGAATTTCTGGAAATACGCCCACTTACAAAGAGGAGCTAAGGGAAGAATCTTAAACTGTATATAAAAGGGAGGTTTTATATCCAATTATCCTGTAAACAGCTCCTAAAACCCCCTAAATTTAAAGGTAATATATCCAATCTAAGCATATAATAAAACTTTCAACCTTTCTTATTGAGTAATTTCCGCCCTTTCGGGCGGACTCCAAGAAATTCTAGAGTCCTTGCGAAAGCAAGGATAACTACATACCACCCTTTCGGGTGGACTCCAGAATAATGAGCCATTTTTAATGGGGATGCCTACAAAATAGGGTATAAAATGGATAGACAGATATATTCGGAGCAGTTTATTGGGAAAATGCCTTAAAACGCAAATTTGGGGCTTTTTTTAGGCTTTATGCCTTATAAACGGCTGTTTTTACGTCAAAAAGGCATTGCCAGGGCAAAAACAGCAAAAAGTAGCTTTAACACAATTATCGTGAGCACTACCAAAAGGATGTAATGAACGATGGCACTACCAAGTTTCTTATTTTTTCGGAACTCTCTGAAAGCAAATAGTGCCCCGATAATCAGAAGTACTGCTAAGAGGATTACCACAAACCAGAATGATAAACCTGGCATCTTTATCACCTCCTTTCGTTTCACTTCAGTCGGTGACCTGCCTGCTCACCGACTCGCAGGCGTCGCTAATCCGTTCCTCCTTATTCGTCGGAACAGCGACCCTCCTTTCGCTTCGCTCAATCCGGCCGGGGTTCTCACCATCTCGAACCCGTCGCCAGACTTGTCGCTCCTTATTCGTCGCGACGGCGACCCCTTACGGGCATGAAGCCCTACTCTACCAATTCTCAAACCGACCAGTACTCGAGCGAAAAATCCTCTCCCGGGACAAGAAAACTTATTGTGCCACGGGAGGGCCATCTTTCGAGTTCCATATTGTTTCGCTCCAAAACGATTACCATCTCTATTGCCTGACCAACTTTTGCTTTTAAATCGACAAAAGGTATACTCAATTCTATAATTTTCTGATAGCTTATAGAAGTCAAATCTTTAAACTTCTGATAATTCTCCTTGTGTTCTGCTTGGACTACGTCAAAAAGAGAAAAAGCAAAATTTCCATCCTCAAGCATTTGAATTCTTACCTGTTGGGGAGATTCCTTGAAGAAATTTATTTTGATTGTGAGGTCTTTTAAACTTTCATAAGAAAGTTCTATATTTGTGTCGATGCGCAGATACAAATTGCTCAGGTCGAAGCCATAATAGAAACTTCTGACAATGTTTCCTCGATGGTGCATCGGTCCTATAATCTCGGAGACATCGTATTGTCCCGCCCCCTGCCATTCGAAATAATCGGTTACTTTACCGTCTAATATAGGGTTTATGAAGTCGGTGGGCTCGCGTTTGGGACGGGGTTTCTCGTGGCCAGAAATGGCAATGTGTAGCCAATCTGGCACTTTTTCCCCAAGGAAAGTATACACATTCATCAGGTGCTTTCGATAAAGATTATCAAAAGCGAGACTATTGACAGAGCGATACTCATCTCCATACCACCAGTTCCAATCGCTACCTTCGGCAATATATACCCCCTCTTTCGCTTTCTGTATCTGTTCATGTTTCCCGGGGTCTCTTTCTTCAAAATGGGCTAACATATTACGAGTCCTGGCGAGATAGTCCCAGGCAAGATTATCCTCCTCATGTCCAATCCACACACTAAAATTGTGATTTATCCAGGAACCACTCCATAACCTGGGCAGGGAGACCGGTTTTGTGTACTTTTCCGTAAATTTACTAATCGTTGTCGATTCCAGTAATGGGTCGTCACTGATTGTTTGATAAAGCCTCCTCAGAAAGTCCCCCCCGTCATTCTTATAATACTCCCAGCAGTTCTCTCCATCAAGTATAATGCTCACCAGATGGGGTCCAGGGAAGTGGCTCACGCGCTTATGAATATTGTGAAGTTCCTGCATAAAATGCCTCACTGCCTGTTCAGGGGGAACCCCTGCATAGGTAAAACCGATCAGGTCGGATAGTTTCCTATTTCTAAAGACAATTTTTATGGAACTGTCGTCCGTGCTGAACTGATAGAGCTTATAAAGAATATCGGCATTATGGGGAGAAACACCTATTGAGGATGCTAAAATACCTTCATCAGTGGCAATCCAATCTATTCCTGCCTGGGAGATTAAAGGGACGATTGCTTCGGAAACCGCACCCTCGGAGGGCCACATTCCCTTCGGTTTCCGGCCGAAGAACTTCTCATAACAGGCAACGGCTCGTTCAATCTGAACTTTCGCGTCTTCCCGGTGACGAAACTCTTCTTTGGGCAGAGCGATTTCAGGAGTGGCCATCTTTGCTGCCTTAACGTCAATTAGAAGAGGTAAAATGGGATGGTAGTAAGGAGTAACGGAAATTTCAATTTGTCCCTGTTCCTGTTTCTCTCGATACTTGCCAATCACTTTCTTCATTATTCCCAGTTGTTTATCTATCACCAATCTCTTCTCTTCCTCAGTAAATCCCTTCCCTTTCTTCCCCAATTCTCTAAGTTCAGGGTCTTGCCTTCGTAGACAAGGGTCAATCCAACAGAGGTTGAAAAGCAACTGTAAATCTAAAAAATCCTGTGTACTAAACCTTCTCTGAATCTCTTTCAACTCTTCCCCAGCCACATACCTTCCCCTTTTGGACAAAAGGTCCCAGTATCGGGGAAAAGGTTTAATCATGTTTTCCCAGTTGGCTGTAAAGAAGTTCTGGAGAATAAAGGTCCTCTCTTCCGGGGACAGTTTATTGGCGGGTTTTAAAGTCAGGTTCAGAAACTGGTCAGTCAGATTATTCTGGGCATAATCGTTTATTTGGTCTATCAAGGAAGGGACAAGATTGAAATTTACATAAATCTTAGGAAAATCGTCTAAGGAAGCCACCATATCATAATAGTCTTTAGTCGCGTGAAGCCTCACCCAGGGAAGGACAAACTTGTTTTCCAGGAGGTCCTTATAATATGGCTGGTGCATATGCCATAGAAATGAAATATGGAGAATGTTATTTTGAGGCATTCCTACTACTTTTTCTTTTTAGCAGGTTTTTTAACAGGTTTTTTAGCCTTTTTCGAACCACCAAAGTAGTAATGCACAACAACCCTGCCATAAGTTGTGGCGAAAGCTGAAGCAGCGCTTTGATAATAGAGACCGATTTCCGCTCCCAGACCCAAATTGGGAAGCTGCATCATAAAATACTCCACCCCGGCAAATGGACCTATAGAAAAATTATCATCCCTATTCTGTCTTAAGTCTACACCAATTTCTCCCCCTAAATACAAATTCATGCTCTTCTCATCTTTTGCCTTATAGATTGCTCTTCCTCCCAGAAGAAATTCGCTGTTGGCCGTCTCCAGACGGAAGTTAATAACCGGGTTCACAGCAAATTTCTCAGTCAACCAATACCTGAAGGACCAACCGTCCAGAGGTGAAAGAGCAGAAAAACCCACGCCTAATCTCTTCTTCAGACTAACCGCTTCCCCCTTAAGGGGCAAGCAGAAAAGAATACTTACCATTACCAAGCCAACTACTAATTTTTTCATTTTACCTCCTTTGATTTAATTGCCTCCCTTTATCCACAGGATTATCCCTGTGGGGCATCAGAATTTTACCATCACCTCCCCCAGAACTTTATCTGCACCATCTTCAGCAAGCTCTCCCGCCATAAAGATACCATACACCAGGCGAAATGAAAGATTTGCTGAGTAGTAGTACTTAACGAAGATGTCCACTTCATCTCCGATTTTGCCTTTAGGAGTATGAGAATTGTAGATGAAATAGTTAAGTCCGGTTTTTAATTCTGGGAGGGGAAAAACGGATATCCCCAGCTTAAATAGCTTCAAGTTAGTAGTTGTATAATCAGGATCTCCACTCCTGACCTCGCTTCTATTTTCCATATAATATTCCCCATATTCTTCTTCTGACAGGTGGGCGTAGTCTGAAAGGAAATTTTCATCTTTTCCTGTTGGGACAAGGACATCTTCTCCACTGCCGACGAGATATTCACAGGCAACAATGCCTTTACCAAATCTGGTATCAGCTTGAAAGTTTCCACCTAATATGTAAGCTAAACCTTTATAATCTCTCCCTCCCCCTTTTCCCGATTGTAAGATCATGCCACCCCGATAATCCACTTCCTTTCCCAGTTTTCCGCTCACATGGAAACCCAGAAAGTTCTTATCCACACCGCTAATTCGATCTCTCTGCCAGAAACCGGAAATCTGGGGAGTAATCCTTTTCCATCTTCTCTTAATAAATAGTCCATAAGCGTTCTTCTCTTTCCAGTTATCAGGGCTAACTCCGTCTGACTCTGTAGGTTTTAACATCATTAGCTCGCAGTCGACCTGCCAGGGCAGAATGGCGGATAATTTAATGGCATCGTAACCTGAGGCATTGTCATCAACCAATAGCCCATCTCCGTATCGGAGAGGTTGTCTTCCAAAAGCTAAATATAAAGGAAGTCCAAGAAATTCATCAACTTTCACATAGGCATTTTCGATCCAGGGCAGCATATTCTTGCGAGTCAATCCCTCAATGGTTACTGTGGAAGTATCCACACCCCAGAAACCTCTCGATTGTAACTTTAGGCCAATGGTAACTCCCTCTGCTAAAACTCCCTCTATCAAGAATCTCGTCCGTTGATAGATGTAACTGGTGTCTCCATTGTTTACCGGCACCCACCTTATCCTGACTTCTTCTCCTACTCTCACGCCTGCCAGACAAACTTGAGGAGATATCTGAAGGATGGAAACTATAAGAAGAAATAGAATGGTTCGTTTCAAAACTTTCTCCTTATCTAGATACAGATAGAGTCCTTACGAAAGCAAGGCAATTAAATTTTGGAGTGTGAAACGAGAGTTTCACCCTGGGTTAAGCTTTCGCTTGACACTCCACCTTCCCTTTCGGGAGGACTCCAGTCCCGATGAATCGGGATGCTTATATTTTAGCATACCATATAAAAAAAAGAGGAAAAAGTCAAGAAAAAACTTGACTTCCCCTCTTGAAAGAATCTAATTTATATTGAATTCACGGCGTAGGCGACAATGCCTTTATTTTCGCCTCAGCCATATCCTGCCATATCCTGCCAGAATAGAAATGGGACATCTGTTGGTATATTTTAATTGCTTCATCTTTCTGTCCCAGTTTCTCATAGCACCTTCCCATGCCCTGGTAAACTCCCGGCAAAAGGTAATGCTGGGGAAACCTGTCCAGAAATTTCTGGTAAGTTTCCTTAGCTTCGTCGAATTTTTCTTCCTGTTCCAGACTATTGCCCAGGCTTAGCAGGACTTCAGGGGTGAACTTCCTGGTTTCATATTTATCCAGATATCTTTTATAAATAGAGGTAGCTTCGCTGTACTTCTCCATTTCATAGAGGGTATTACCTTTATAGAGAAAGACTAAGGGAGTAGCCTTTGAGCCGGAATGTCTTAACGCTTGGTCATAAAACGAGATAGCCTTATCCGGCTGATTCATAAAATATTCCTGTTGTCCTCTCGCCAAAAGACTAAATGCCTGTTCATTCATCTTGGCACGACGAGACAAGGAGAAGGGAATAAAAATAGCCACAGCAAGGATAACTATTCCGCCAATTAGAGCATTCTCCTTATTCTCATTGACCCAGGTAACCGACCTTTCTACCCAACTTACCAAACGGTCTTTTTTAAGCTCTTCTTTTACCCATCTACGAGGCATTCAAGCTCCTTTAAGTGCTTTACCAATTAATGACCTGGCGTTTTCCAACATAAGCTCCATATCTTCTTTCGCCATTCCTGCTTTGTTAACCACTTCCAAAGCCTGTTGTTCAGTAATTAAGTCTTCCGGTTCATGCGTATCAGTATTAAAAATTAGCTTTGCTCCCCTCTTTTTCGCCAAACTCCCCACGTGTTGATTGGTTAGAGAGTGTCCCTTGCGGGAGGTAATCTCAAGAAGTACATTTTTCTCCTTTGCCAGGTCTACTTCTTCACTACTTATTTTTCCTGGATGGGAAAGTATATCTATCATGCTGGATAAGGCAGCCCGGTTTGTGCCTGGAGGAACAGATTCGACTGTAGTTTCTCCGTGCACCAAAATAATTTTTGCTCCCAGCGCTCTACATTCCTCAGCAACCCGGGAAATTAAATTAGGAGGAACATAGGTCAGTTCTGCACCCGGAAGGACCTCTATTTTATACTCAAGAGTGAGAATTGAAGAGACCTTAACGATATGCGGAATTACGAAACTGAGATTAGACATATCAACATGGTCGGTAATAGCTATTGCTTCGTAACCCTTATTCTTGGCACGAAAGACGAGTTCCGAAGGGATTAATGAACCATCAGAAAAGAAGGAATGTGTGTGAAGGTCAATCATCTATAGTATCCAATATGATTTTTTCTGGTGCCCCCGGGGGGATTCGAACTCCCGACACGTGGTTTAGGGCCAAAAATTTAAACAAGTTCCACTTTAATTCGTTTATCTAGTTCATGTGCAACTTTGATTAATGTTCCTAAGGATAAGCTTTTGTTATGAGGATTCTCTAATCGAGATACCGTTTGTTGTGTAGTATGTAATCTTCTAGCCAAATCTTTCTGACTTAATTTTTTCTTTTGTCTAATTTTAGCTATTTGAATGGCCAAGAAGGCAAAAACTTCTTCTTCCTCAAAAGCCTTGCGAAATTCTGGATTCTTCAAATCCTTTTTCAACCTGTCTCTAAATCGTCTCACTCCTTTCATAATTTAATCTCACCTCCTAGATATCTTCGTAAAAAATCATGTCTTATCCGTTCTGCTCTTTCAATCTCTCTCTCAGGAATTTTATCCGTTTTCTTCAAGAAACCATGAGTGATAACAATTATCTTGCCAAGGAAAAAATACAAGAAACGATAGTAATTTGAACCAAAAACAATTCTAAGCTCCCGGATTTTACCTTTTACGATGTCTGCAAAAGACCTCGGTAAATTTGGCCCCTCCTCTTCAAGTTTTTCAATCCATTTTTCTACCTTTGCTCTTACTCTAACTTGCAATCCGTCTAAAAACTCATCTGTGGGGCATCTACCCCGCTTATCTAAATAAAAGATTACTTTGTACTGCTTAGCTTCCATATTAAGCATACACTATTTTTGGTGTATTGTCAAGCCTTTTTTACATCGTTGTTTGTAACGTTCGGTGCGTTGCTACAGTCCCGAAATCGTCCCGTAAAGGATTCTGAAAAACCTGTCTTTAGAAAAAACTAATAAAATTGGTGCCCCCGGGGGGATTCGAACTCCCGACAAACGGTTTAGGAAACCGCTGCTCTATCCAACTGAGCTACGAGGGCGACTCTTTCTTCTCTATTTCAGGCGTAAACATGCATTTGTAACCTGCTTATTTTCCTGTTTATATTATACCTTCTTTCAAGGTTTCGTCAAGAATTTTTTTGGAAAATGTCATAAGTTCCCACATAAAATAAGAAATCCCGAATCGCTTTGATTTTTCAAGCAGATTCGGGATTTTGTCTATCTTTTTGTAAATAAAAGTTACTCAGGGCTTCGATTCCTGAGTTGAGGCTCTGGATTTCTTTATTTTCCTACCATGCACAAAGCGATGAGAAGGAGTATTATAAGGATTAGTGCAGCTTCCATTGTCTTTTTGAACAGCTCCAGTTCCCCCGCTATCTATTTTCCCCAGCTAAAAGTAAGGGCAAATTTGTGGAGATTTCCCAGGTCGTGAGAACTAAATGCATAATCCACAGTGAAAATTTTTATCTTCAATCCTATTCCACAGGTAAAGGTTTGCAGATGGTTAATTCCTGCCCTCAAATCGATCCTTTTCAAAGAAGAGGACGTAGCCCCCTCCCAGGGAGAAAACTCTACTCCTGCACAGAAGTATAACTTCTCATCAGCGAGCTTGTTGATATCCGCAGTCAGGGTGAGACGGTTAGAGAATGTCTTCAATGCCATACCACCTTTCAAATTCATCTCATACACATCGGGCTCATCTCTTAAAGTCACCTTTGGCTGTAAGACATTTTGCAGGGCTAACCCGATGTTCAGTTCGTCTAAGGGCTGATAAAGTATCCCCAAATCTATTCCCTGGCCATTCCCTGAATATTTCATCACTCGCTCATGAAGCAGTTTTAAACTTGCTCCCAGGGAGAGCTGCCCATAAATTCTATTTGCATAAGAAATAATTACTGCATTCTTCAATATCGACTTATTTATGCCAATCACATCTCCGGTACCGTCAACTTCTTCATACCCTCCGGAATGGAAGAGAACATCGGAAATAGCTAAAGTCCCCAGCCTTCCCAGGGGATGAACATAAGAAAGAAAGTTATAACTCGTCTGTTCGAAGAAGGGAGCATACATAGCAAGGAACTGATGTTCATTAATCTGCGTTAAGCCTGCAGGGTTCCAATAAGGCGCGCTCGCCTCATTTGCCAGTGCCACATATGCTCCCCCCATTGCTAAAGACTTTGCTCCTGCTCCATACTGTAAATAGTCATTGGCCATTCCGTAGTAATTATCTGCTGTGGCAACCTGGCAATGTAGACCAAGAATTACCACAGAAATAAGAAAAACGCTCCGATGAATCGGAGCTACTCCAAATAGTCTAAAAGGCCTATTTTCCATTCTTTTCCCTACTTCTATTTAGCAACGGCAATCTTCCTTAACATATGCCTCTTCTCTTTCTCCACCCAGATGCGACAGATATAACCTCCATTTGCCACCACTTTTCCAGAGAGATTCCTTCCGTCCCAGGGAACGGTATTCGCTTCCTTACCACCTTTTTCTCCTGAGCGATAATTCTCCTGCCAGACCTCTTGACCGAGGAGGTCGTAGATTGTAATTGTTACATTGGAAGGCTGATTTAGATTATATTTTATGTAAGTATTCTCTCTACCCGCACGGAAGGGATTGGGTTGATTGAGAACTCCAGCCACGTCATCGCTATGGGATTCAGTTTCTGCGGGATTCTCGGATGCAGAGCCAGGTTCTGCTGGGTCCTCGTAAACAGGGTCCGGTTCTGCCGGGTCCTCGTAAACAGGGTCAAGCTCTCCCGCCCCGTAAGCTCCCATATCAACTTCATTCTCCCCCGCACCGATGCAAGGACTATCTGTTTGCAAATGAAAATCACGGTTTGCAAAATCTATAAATTTTGGGTCTTGAGAAACACAATGCAAACCCCTTCCATCTTCGCTCTGATAATCAGAAACAGATTTCCATTCCCCTCCATAGCGCACACACATTGACGCATCAGCAGCATTATACCAGTCGTTGTAGTCATCATTAGTAGAAGAATTTATTCCCGTGACCACACCTACTGAAGCACTGCTTGAATAACCAATATTATTTTTAAGAATAACGTTCGAAGCCAGTTCAACACAGATTATCCCTCCAAAACTAGCAGAGAAACCAGGAAGACCAACAAATGTGTTATTTTCAACAATGTGATTTGTTCCCCCATGGATCCAAAAGACGCCACCTGTGGAAGCACTGTCAAGGTAAACCAAATTTCCCCTTACAATTGCAGTCCCATCATCAAAAAGGTGGATTCCATCTGCTCCCCCGCTTCCATCCCAGCCCACATCATAAATAACGTTATCAATAACCTGTGTGTCTTCGGTAGAAGGAGAAAAATTAAAACCATCATCAGAAATCCTGTAACATACATTTCTGCGGAAAATATTTCCTCTATTGGTACTTTCACTTGTGTGAAAAGCGTAGTAGACATCATGAATAATACAATCTTCTACTATGTTATAATCACTGCCACCACTCAAGTCAACTCCAACACTTCCGCCTGGATTACAATGATGAATATGGCAATTTGATATTATATTATGGTCATTGTTATGGTTCATCTGTACCCCTCCGCCAGAGGGATTTGTAATCTCAAAGCCGTCAAATCTATTATAGCTTGCTCCATTCCCAAAATAGATTTGACCAATTATTGGAGTATCTCCGGGGTAGGCAAGATATGATATGTAATTGTCGGCAGTTCCACTTCTGGATACCATAAATCCACTATAAGCTCCTTGTTTAACATAGACAGTATCACCAGCAACCATTGTATCTGCTGCCTTATCAACAGTTGTCCATGGCGCTGTTTCTGTCCCAGGATTATTATCATTGCCATTTTTTGCTACGTAATAAGTCGTTGCTTGCGCCAAAGTTGAAATACATAATAAACTTATTAAAGCTAAAAAAAACACTAACGAATATTTAAAGAGGTCTTTGAAAACACTCATGGCACTACCCTATCTTCCCCATTAATACGCAAACCATCGTCATTGCAGCAGGCTAATAAAATAAAAACCCCTGGCTTTCCATTCGAAAAACCAGAGGTCTATTACTTTTCTGGCTTCGGTAGCCCGGCTACCCCCCACCCAGCATTCTGGGTGTGGGGCCCGTGGCTTTACGTCCCACCCTTTCGAATGGTTTGCCCTTATCGAGCCATAAAATATTTAGATTTTAGAACAGCTTAATTTTGAACTCAAACCCCCTACTATATAAGTAATTCCGACTTGTTTCTCTATACACTTTCGTAAGTATACCACAACGATGTTAAGTTTGTGTTAAGAAAATGTTAAGTTTTTGTTAAGTTTTTGTAAAATTTTAGACGGGTTTTTCTTTAAGGCGGGAGATTGTAAGGCAGGTATTATAACGCAGGGCTACTACTTTGCCACTATTTTAAGTCTCGAGGGATTTGATATACTAAAGACTCTATTTGTCGTAGCGGAGCTTTATTTCTCCCCTATCAATCCATTGTCTACCGTTCTTATAAATAACAGTAAATTCGTAGAAATAGTCTCCATCCTTTACCAGCCTTCCCTTCCGGTCACGGAGATTCCACCCGATAATTTTCGGTGTACGCCTCCTCGCCCTGAAGGCTCTCACCACTTCTCCATTTTCATCCATTATCTTCAGAGTCCATTGCTTTACGGTAATTGAGGGAATATCGGTAGAAAATTTCAGGGGCTCACTTGATGCGCCAAGCCAATAAGTATTTCCTGACTTCAAAATTGGCTCCACTCTGGCTTTATAAATACTTCCCCAGCGAAAAGTAAGGCCAAATCTATGGAGATTTCCTATCTTGTGAGGATTAAATGCATAGTCTAAAGAGATAAATTTCATCTTCAATCCGATTCCCAAAGTAAAGGTTTGCAAGTGGTTAATTCCTAATCTTAGGTCAATCCTTTTCAAAGTAGAGGAGGAAATCTTCTCCCAGGGAGAAAATTCTACTCCTGCACATAAGTATGCCTTCTCATCAACGAGCTTATTGATATCTGCAGTCAGGGTGAGGCGGTTATAGAATGTATTCAATGCCAGACCAGCTTTCAAATTTATCTTGTACACATCGGGGTCATCTATAAGGGTCACTTTTGGCTGCAAGACATTTTGCAGGGCTAACCCGATGTTTAATTCGTCTAAGAGCTCATAAAGTATCCCTAAATCTACTCCCTGGCTATTCCCTGAATATCTCATCACTCGCTGGTGAATCAGTTTCAAACTTGCTCCCAGGGAGATACGTCTATAAACTCTATTTGCATAAGAAATAATTATGGCATTCTTGAATATCGACTGATTCGTGCCCAGAACATTTCCCTCACCGTCAACCTCTTCGTACCCTCCCGAATAGAGAAGAACGTCAGAAATAGCCAGATTCCCCAGCCTCCCCAGGGGATGAACGTAAGAAAGGAAGTTATAACTGGTCTGTTCAAAGAACGGAGCATACATGGAAAGGAACTGGTATTCTTCAATCTGTGTTAAGCCCGCAGGATTCCAATAGGGAGCACTGGCCTCATCTGCCAAAGCTACATATGCTCCTCCCATGGCTAAAGACCTCGCTCCTGTCCCATACTGCAAATAGTCATTGGCCATTCCGTAGTAATTCGCTGCTTTGACAAATTGCCACTGCATCCCAAAAATTAACAACCCGATAGGAAATATTCTAAAAACCCTCTTTTTTATTCTCTTCTCCTACTTTCTATTTAGCTACAGCAATCTTCCCTACCATATATCTATTCTCTCTCTCCACCCAGATGCGGCAGATATAGCCTCCATTTCCCACCACTTCTCCAGAGAGGTTCCTTCCATCCCAGGGAACGCTATTATTCTCTTCCTTACCACCGTTTTCTCCCGCTTCATAGCTTTTACGCCAGACTTCTTGACCGAGGAGGTCATAAATTGTAATCGTCACATTTGAAGGCTGCTTGAGACTGTATACAATATAAGTCTCATCCTTACCTGCCTGGAAAGGATTGGGTTGATTGCGGACTTTCGCCTCTTCCTCACCGTTACCGGAGTCAGGCACTGCCACGCCGTAAGCTCCCATCTCGGCTCCGTTTTCACCAGTATCTTTGCAAGGAGAATCAGGCATTAAGTGAAAATCACCATTTTCACCACTTACAGGATTTACAAATTTTGGGTCTTGAGAAATAGAATGTAAACCCCTCCTATCCTCATCTTGATATTCAGAGACAGATTTCCATTCCCCTCCGTAGCGCACACACATCGACGTATCACCAGCATTATACCAGTCATTGTAGTCATCGTTAGTAGAAGAATTTATTCCCATAACCACGCCTATCGAGCCATCACTTGAATAACTAATATTATTTTTTAGAGTAACGTTAGAAGTAAATTCAAGCCAGATTATCGCTCCATCACTAACAGAGAAATTAGAAAGACCGACAAATGTGTTATTTTCGATAATGTGATTGCTTCCCCCGTGAATCCAAAAAACGCCACCTGTGGAAGCACCGTCATGGTAAACCAAATTTCCTCTTACAATTGCAGTTCCATCATCGTAAAGATGGATACCATCTGCTTCCCCGCTTTTGTCCCAGTCTACATCATAAATAACATTACTAATGAGCTGGGTATCTTTGGTAGAAGGAGAAAAATTAAAACCATCGTCAGAAATATTGTAACATACATTTCTGCGGAAAATATTTCCTCTATTGGTAGTCCCACTTGTGTGAAAAGCATACAAGACATCATGAATAACGGAATCTTCTACTATGTTATAATCGCTGCCACCGCTCAAGTCAACTCCAACACTTCCACCTGGATTACAATGATGAATGTGGCAATTCGATATTATGTTATAGTCATTGTTATGGTTCATCTGTACCCCTCCGCCAGAGGGATAGGTAATCTCAAAGCCGACAAATTTATTATAGCTTGCTCCGTATTGAAAATAGATCTGGCCAATTTTTGGAGTATCTCCTGGGTAGGCAAGATATGATATATAATTATATGCAGTTCCGCTTCTAGTTACATCAAATCCACTATAACTTCCCGCCATAACATAAACAGTATCTCCGGCTTCCATTGTATCCGCTGCCTTATCAACGCTTTCCCAGGGCCTTGCTTCTGTTCCAGGATTATCATCATCGCCATTTGTTGCTACGTAATAAGTTGTTGCTTGTGCCCAAGTTGAAATACATAACAAACTTGTTAAAGCCAAAGAAAGCGCTAAAAAATATTTGAAGAAATTTTTGGAAACACTCATAGTACTACCTCTTTTTTCAATTTCACCTTGCTCCAGTCCCAAAGAGCACAACAGGAATTGTCTTAAAAAAGATTTTAAAATCTAACCCCAAGGACCAATTATCAATATATTCTAAGTCGAGTTTCATCCACTGCTCAAAATCAATTTCATTTCGGCCACTAATTTGCCAAAAACAAGTTATGCCAGGCCTCATACTCAGTCTTCTCCTTTGCCATGTCTCATAGTTAGTGACTTCGCCAGGGATGGGTGGGCGAGGACCGACAAGGCTCATATCACCTTTCAAAACATTAATTAACTGGGGCAACTCATCTAAACTAGTCTTACGTAAGAACTTGCCAATTTTTGTCATTCGCGGGTCGTTCCTAATTTTAAATACAGGGCCATCCATTTCATTTAAAGCAAGAAGCTCTTCTTGCATTTTCTCGGCACCAACCACCATACTTCTAAATTTTAGTAAGCTAAATTTTCTGCCGTTCATTCCGTTTCTTTCTTGCTCAAAAAATAATGGCCCACGAGAGCTTAATTTAATGGCTAATGCTGTTAATAAAAGAATTGGTGCCAAAAGAACTAATCCCACTAAAGAGACAATAATATCAAAACCTCTTTTTATAAACAATTCCCATGGCGAACCAGGAGTTGTCTCCAATCGCATAAGGGGAATACCACCTAAATCCGTTGCTTGTAGCTTTCCAATTTTGAAATTAAATAGGTCTACGGCAACAGATACTTTTATTCCCTCTCTTTCGCAACTTAATATACTTTCTTCAATACGGGTCAGCCATAGCCGAGGAACAATGAATACAACTTCATCAACTATCTTCTCATGGAGGATGTCGGGAATATCTTTTAACAACCCAATGACCTCAACGTTTGAGACCTTCTTACCCATTTTCTCCGGTTCATTGTCTATAAGGCCAACGATTTTTATACCCCATTCGGGATGTTGTTTAACCATTTGAACAAACTTCTCAGCTCTTTTTCCAGTTCCCACAACCAGGAGGTGTTTATAATTATTTTCTCCTGGACGGGCATGCTTGAAGCCCTGAATTAGTATTACTTTCTCTAAACTTAAAAGGCCAACACCTATGGCTGAGAAGAAAAACATAAAAATTCTACTAACGTAGGTAAGCTTAAAAATAAAAATGAATGTTCCAATTATTAAAGTAGCAAAAAACCCTGTTTTTATGATAATCCAAAGTATATTTGTAAACCTTTTAGTTCTAAAAGATTCGTACAGTCCTTGAACACTAAGTAAACCAGACCATACAGGAAGAATAATTAATAATAACCATAGATACTTATCCAAAGGATAAATTGCCCCCATAATCACTCTTGAAGGGAATAAGTCAAGTTTGTAGAAAAGATAGATATTCCCTCGAAGGAAATAGGCTAAAATAAAGGAACCAGCCACTATCAACACATCGGCGAATATCATCATTTTCTTTAGAAATGCCTCATACTCTTTTATCATAAAAACTAACCCATTTTATAAATTCGTTGATTATGTTCCATGTTTCAACATTTATTTACTAAATACTTTCTCATAAGCTTTTATTAGTTCCTTTTCCGTATGACTCCAGGCAAGCTTTTCTTCGATTCGTTTTCTTCCATATTCTCCCATTTCTTGTCTCTTTTTTTCATTTTTTAATAATTCCAAAATCTTATTGGCAAAATCTTCCGTGTCATTTGGCTTGGCGTATAGGGCAGCATCTTGAGCCGAAAAACGCGTCTCTTTTAAATCAAATGAGACAACTGGCTTAGCCATAGCCATATATTCCATAATTTTATTCATCGTTGAGTTATCGTTGAGCTCATTTTTCGGATCGGGGCCAACGCAAACATCTGCTGTAGATAGATATCTCACTAACTCTTCGTCTGGAATTCTGCCTGTAAACAGGATATGCTCTTGCACGTCCAATTCACTACTCATCCTTTTTAAGTCATTAAAGGAATCTCCTCCACCAATTAATACGAAAAGAATGTCCTTCCTTCTATGATTTCTTGTTATGAATTCTACTGAACGCAGAAGATAATCTACTCCATCTTGAGGCCCCATTACTCCCAGATAACAGACCATATATTTCCTTCCCTTTTTCAACTCTGGCTCTGCTTTCAACCGTTTAAGTCTTTGGAAATCCGGCCCGGTTCTTACGACAAAAATATCTTCTTCTTTCACTCTACCCCTTTCTGTGGCATTTTTTTTGTAAGACTCATTGGTTGCGATTACCAGGTCGGCTGTCTTGTAAGTTAATTTTTCTAAAAACAAGAGACCCTTGAGAAGTAAGCTTCTTTTTGCCGAACCGAATCTTGCCTGGTAAACTTCAGGGCACAAATCATGCTGGTCAAAGACAAATTTCTTACCCAGCAGTTTATAAAATGCTCCTAAAAGAAAAAATGTATCTGGAGGATTACATGCGTGAATAACGTCGAACCCTTCCTTAAAAAGTATCTTCACAGACAAGAAAAAAGTCATAAGCCAGCAATATGTAAACTCCCAGAGATAACTGAGAAATCCTTTTGTGGGAGGTGGCATGGGATAGCGGTAAAGACTAATTCCATTTAGCACTTCATATTTGGCGTCATCTTTTCCTCTGGGTGATATCACCGAGACCTTGTAACCCTCTCCAGTAAGAGTATTGGCTTCTAACCAAACTCTCCTGTCAAAAGGGACAGGAAGATTTTCCACTATGATGAGTATTTTACCAACATATCCCTTCATAGTTACTTTTCCTTTCATTTTTTCCATCTCCAATTCTGGCCAGATCAATTATTATTTGGTCTTCTCGTATTAACTCGGGGATTTTTTTAAATTCCTCAGAATTATTTCCAATCACTAACACTTCGGAACGGCTCAACACCTCCTCGATAGATGAGGACATCAATGATGATATATGAGGGATCTCTTTTTCAATATACTGTTTATTGGCACCGAATATTTTTGCAATGGAGACATTTTTATCATAGATACTAATCTTATAGCCTTTTCCTAACAAAGTCTCAATTAATTCCACCATAGGACTTTCTCGGAGGTCATCAGTGCCCGGTTTAAAGCTAAACCCAAAAATTCCTATTTTTTTCTTTTTAGTTTTCTTTATTAAATTTATTCCCATCTTTACCTGGTTCTCATTGCTATCCAGAATAGAATTAAGCAAGGGCAATCTTAAATCTTCTCTCTGTCCTTTATACAGTAAAGCTCGCAAGTCCTTAGGGAGACACGAGCCTCCAAAGGCAAATCCTGGTTTAAGATAATACGGGGATAAGTTAAGCTTTGTATCCGTACAAAATATTTCCATTACCTGATGGCTGTCAATCCCCAGCTTTTTACATATATTCCCTATTTCATTGGCGAAACATATCTTAAGTCCATGAAAGGAATTATTCACGTACTTTATCATCTCCGCAACTTTTATCGATGTCCTGATGACCGGAGTGTCTATATTAGCGTAGATTTGTTCAACAATGTCTCCACTTCCCTTGTCCAGCTCTCCAATAACCATCATTGGAGGATGATAGAAATCGTAAACCGAGCTTCCTTCTCGCATAAATTCGGGATTCATGCACACTCCGAAATCGGCTCCTGCTTTCTTACCCGAAGTTTTCTCTAAAATAGGAATTATTTCTCCTTCGACACTACCGGGCAACACGGTACTCCTGAGTACTACCACATGATAATTATCTTTTTCCCGCAAGCCAGCGCCAATTTCTTCGCATACTCTCTTAACATATTTCAGATCCAAACTGCCATTATCATTACTCGGTGTACCTACACAAATCATAGATATTTCAGAATTTTTTACTGCC
>JABUBN010000029.1_pt1 | contig 40055 bp, 35 predicted proteins | sample 7240341 | NCBI WGS metagenome assembly JABUBN01 (sample SAMN07256345, study PRJNA390944) | subsurface metagenome | isolation source: Methane hydrate marine sediment | place: Pacific Ocean: Eastern North Pacific, ODP site | reverse complement strand
TGCTCCTTTAGCCCTGCAGTTTCAATTAACTTTCCCGCCTCGCAGGCTTCCGGATTCCTGAAAACGCAACCAGCATTAAGAGTAGAAACAGGTTGATTCTTTTTTCTCTGTTTAAGACTTTCTTTAATTTTATTTATAATATCATTTTTTTTACCATTTTTCAACCCCAGTTTCACTTCCAGAACTATGGCTTTATCGGGCAACTCACAATGCCTGTAAGAGAAATTTATTTCTTTTCTGTTTAAAATTTTCACCCTTCCATCACTAAAAATTTTTATCTCTCTGGTAACATCACCAATGGAACCCATTTTCGTGCCTGCATTAATAACAATTGCACCCCCGAGACTTCCTGGAATCCCTGAAGCGAATTCTAAACCAGCCAAGCCTCTCTTAGCCAATTTTTCCACCAGAGTAGCCAACTTCACTCCCGCACCAGCTGTTACCTGGTTACCTTCTATGGAAAACTTCTCAAACTCACCTTTCAATTGAACTACCAAACCACCGAATCCCTCATCAGAAAAGAGCACATTAGTGCCCTCTCCCAAAACAAAGGAATCTAAGTTCTCCTTTTGAGAAAATTCAACTACATTAGTCAGCTCTTCAATGTTTCTCAATTCCAGAAAATAGCTCGCCGGACCGCCTATCCTGAGAGAAGCATGCTTAGAGAGAGGCTCGTCAATTCTCACTCTATTTCCTACCAGTTTTTGCAATCCATCTAATATATCCATTGTGCCTTTCTCTCTTTTGCCTCTTCTCGTATCCTTTCTCCTTCGGGGAGGATTCCAGTTATAAGTTCAGAGTTTAAATTTTGTTTAGAATTTCTTCGCCGATTTTGTAGACATCCCCAGCTCCTAATGTGACGAGCACATCCTGGGGTCGCAGGCTTTTTACAACCTCCTTGATTAGAGCTTTTCGGTCTGAAATCAATGTAACAGTCTCTCTCTTTTCAGCAGGGAAGGATTCCAGGATTAATGATGAAGAGATTCCTGGAATGGGTTTCTCTCCTGCAGAATATATATCTGTGAGCCAAATTCGGCTGACACTATTAAAAGAAGGTCCGAATTTTTTTGCCAGGTCTCTCGTGCGTGTATACCGATGCGGCTGGAAGATAACTAACAGTCTCCTTTCTGGCCAGATCGATTTGATTGTCTCCAGAGTTACTCTTATTTCTGTGGGATGGTGTCCATAGTCATCTATAAATACTATATCCTTTTTTCTGGCTTTAACCTCCAGTCTTCGACTAACGCCAGTAAAATCAAGAAAAGCCTTTCGAATCTTTTCAAATTCTACTCCCAGTTCAATACCTACTGCAGCTGCGCCCAGAGAGTTGAGAACGTTATGAGCTCCAGGAAAGTGTAGTTTGAGTCTGCCCAGATTTTTCCCCGAAAAGCAGAGGTCAAATTCAGTGTGCATCTCTTCGTATACTATATTTTCCGCATAAAAATCATAATTTTTCCCTCTTCCATAAGTATAATATTTTCTCGTTATTCGAGGAATAATCGACTTGATATTTTCATCCTCACCACAAAGAATAATAGATCCGTAAAAAGGAACCTTGTTTACGAACTGGACGAAAGTACTTTTGATGTTATCCAGGGTTTTGTAGTAATCAAGATGGTCATCGTCGATATTTGTGAGAAGAGCGATAGTAGGAGTAAGTTTGAGGAACGAGCCATCGCTCTCATCTGCTTCAGCTACTATAAACTCTCCCTTACCCATCTTGGCAGAAGAGCCTATATTTTTTAAACGCCCACCAATTACTACTGTAGGATCCAATCCGCCCTCGGCAAGAACCATGGATACAAGTGAAGTAGTCACTGTTTTTCCATGAGTGCCGGCAATTGTCACTGCATACTTCAGCCTCATCAACTCGGCAAGCATCTCCGCTCGAGGAATAACGGGGATTTTAAGTCTCTTTGCTTGAACCACTTCCGGATTATCAGGAAGAACCGCGCTGGAAGTAACCACCACGTGGGCATTTCCTACCTGTTCAGGCTTATGCCCAATAAATATTTTACCGCCCAGGGATGCTAACCGCTCGGTTACTTCTGTCTGTTTAAGGTCCGACCCACTAATTTTATAGCCCAAATTTATCAGGACTTCAGCAATTCCGCTCATCCCTGAACCGCCTATTCCCACAAAATGTATGTGTTGAATGTTCTTTAACATTCTGGTTTATCCTTTTGACAAGCTTTTACATTGCTTCAATTAAATCGGCCATCTTGCCAGCTGTATCGTCAATAGAAAGTCTTCTCGTATTTTCCGCCATTCCCCTCAACTCTGCCTCGTCGGCAATCAAGTGGATGATGACATCAGCGAGTAACTCACCTGTCAACTGGTTATCCTCAATAAGTAGACAACCCCCTCTTTTTGATAGAAACTCAGCATTCGCTTTCTGGTGTCCACGAGTTGCATAAGGATAGGGAATAAGAATGCTGGGTAAGCCTTTTGCTATGATTTCAGCGACAGTACTTGCGCCAGAGCGGGAAATTACCAGGTCACAACAGCTATAGGCATATTCCATATGGAGAAGATAAGGGAGAACTCGTGATGAGTAATTTCTTTTCTCGTATTCTTCTTTTACTTCCGAAAATTGTTCAATGCCCACGATGTGTATAATTTGAATCTTTTTTATCAAAGGATTCAAAAAATTTAATGCTTTTACCATTGCTAAATTTATGCTACGAGCACCTTGACTCCCTCCAAAAACGAGAATATTCTTTTTCCCTTCCACCAGATCCAATTTTCGCAAGCCCTCACTTCTCGGGCAACTTAAGATAGATTGGCGAACAGGACTTCCCGTAAGAAACGTCCTCTTTGATGGAAAATATTTTTCTGTCTCTTTAAAACTGACCATTATTCTGTCAACTATCTTGGCTAAAACTCTATTGGCCAGTCCAGGAAAAACATTTGGCTCATGAATCGCACAAGTTATCCTGGATATTTTCGCTGCCAGAACTACTGAGAAGGATAAATATCCCCCCATTCCTACAACTGTATCCGGTTTGAAAGAACGAAAAATTTGTATAGACTGAAAGAATCCTTGGATAGATTTTGCAAAGAAACGGAAAACTTTCAATGAGAATTTTCTTACTAATCCTTCTCCTACAATTTGGAAGAATGAAAATCCGCTTTCTCGTGCTATCCTCTCGCCAATCCCTCTTTTTTTTCCTACCAAAATAACTTCATTATTGCGACTTCTCAACTTTTCTCCCAGAGCGAGACCTGGGTAAATGTGTCCTCCGGTACCTCCCAGAACAATCAAAATTTGCATAACAAGCCCCTGTCCCTAGAATTTAAGTGGGGATTTCTATTTACCCCTCCCTTTCGGGAGGACTCCAGTCTTTTTGTCAAAAAGTAGCCTGTCCCCTTTTTTGTCCCCTTTTTTGTTGTCTTATGTCTGTCGGGAAATATTGAGAAGTATTCCCACTCCCGCCAGCGAGAAGACCAAAGAAGACCCACCATATGAGAGAAAAGGCAAGGTGATCCCTTTAGTTGGCAGACAAGCAGTAACTATACTGATATTTAAAACAGCCTGGAAAGTAATTAAAAAGGTGATTCCCGCAGCCAATAAATTTCCGAATTGATTGGGCGCTCTTGTAGCTATATGTAGTCCCCTCCAGGCAATAATAACGAATAGAAATATTATCAAGCTGGCACCCAAAAATCCGAGCTCTTCTCCAATTATGGAAAAGATAAAATCAGTATAAGGCTCGGGTAGAAAGAATAATTTAGCCCTGGAAGCTCCCAGTCCTTTTCCAAAAAAACCTCCTGAGCCAAGAGCAAGGAGAGCCTGAACAATCTGGTAGCCTATTCTCTGGGCATCAGCCCAAGGATTGATGAAGGTTAGAATTCGTTCCCGGCGATACGCCACATGAAAAACTGCGAAATATAAAAGTGGTATACTTGCGAGGACAAGCGAGAGAAGATGGAAAAGCCTAACTCCTCCCATAAACAGCATCGCCAATACAACCATTCCCAAGATAACCGCAGTTCCCAGATCAGGCTCAGCATAGATAAGTATCAAAAATATTCCTGCTACTGCTAGAATTGGCAAAAGCCCTTTTTTGAAATCCTGGAGCTTGCTTCCTTTCCGGTCTAAAACATCCGCTATATAGAGAATCAAACAAATTTTTGCCATCTCCGAGGGTTGAAAGTTCACCATTCCGAACTTAAGCCAACGCTTGATTTCTCCAGATTCTATCAGCAAAACTAAAACCAGAAGACTAAATGAGAAAACCATAAGCGGTCGAGAAAACTTCTGCAACTTGTTATAATCAATCCTTGCTAAAACAAGCATCAAGAATACACCCATCACTGTCCAGATAATCTGCTTGATTAAAAAGAGATAACTGGTATCGAACTTTTCATGGGATACAATTGCACTGGCACTGAAAACCATCACCACACCTATGAACACCAGGAAGAGAACAACGGAGAGTAGAAAAATATCGCCACGATGATATTCTGGTGTATATAGGCCCTTCTTTAACTTGTATCTCGGGTCTCCCCATTTTCTTTTCTGAGTTTCTAGATCTCTTTTACCCATCTTTTGAAATCTTTCCCTCTTTCTTCAAAGTCGGAATACATATCGAAACTGGAACAGGCTGGCGAAAGAAGAATCGAACTGCCTGGTTGGCTTAAACTATAAGACAACTCTACTCCTTCCCTCATTCCATCTGCTCTGTAAATAGCAACTGAACCGATTAACTCCCTCTCTATTCTGGAAGCAGCTTGACCCAGCAAAATAAGGGCAGCGACTTTTTCTCTAACCAAATTCGCCAGTGGCCTATAAGGCGCGCCTTTATCATAACCTCCCATGATGAGTATAATCGGGGCAGGAAATGTTTCCAGCGCCCTCTTACAAGCATCAACATTTGTCGCCTTAGAATCGTTAATAAATCTCCTCCCATTGATCTCTCGAACTATTTCCAAACGATGTTCTATTCCTGAGAAGGCTTCAATTGCCCTTCTGATTTTACTTCTCGATATACTGAATATATCTCCTATGGCAATGGCTACCAGAGCATTCTCTAAATTATGGGGACCAGGAACTCTTACGTGTTTAACTAAGAGTTCACCTCTATCAGAAGGAACTTTTGCCCTCGAGTCTAAATTAGAAACTATTCTTTTCCCCTTAACAAAAACTCCTTTACGCAAGGCTCTCTTACTACTGAAGAAGATAACTTGAGACTTCGCTTTCCCTTCCATAATCTTACATCTCTTATCGTCTCCATTTAGAATACAGAAATCTTTTTCTGTTTGTTTTTTAAAAATATTGGCTTTGGCCTGGATGTACTTACCCATTGTTCTGTGTCTGTCCATGTGGTCAGGAGTTATGTTCAGAATCACTGCCACATAGGGATGGAAAGACTCAACATTCTCTAACTGGAAACTGCTAATTTCCAGGACCAAAACAGTCCTCTCCCTAATCCGCCCCACCACACCAGATAGAGGAGTACCGATATTACCGGCAACTATTACTTCTCTTCTTCCGTTGCTCCTTAATACTGCTGCAATTAACTCGCAGGTTGTGGTTTTTCCATTGGTTCCTGTAACAGCTACCACCGGAGGAGAAGACAAGGTTTCCCAGTGGAGATTAGAAGAGGCAATGTTGAATGCCGCCTCTACTTCACTCACCACAGGGATTTTCAACTTCCTTGCTTTCTCCACCAGGGGATTTTCCTGGGGAACACCAGGACTTACGACTAACAAGTCGTATTCAGAGACTAAATTCTTTAGTCTGACTGAATTCTGGCGACCCAGAAGAATCTTTATCCCTTTTTTAAGTTTTTTAATGTTATTTATTAATTCCCTTTTACTCTTTTCATCGGTCACTGTGATTCTAGCACCCTGAATGGTCAACAGATTAGCTACCGCTAAGCCACTTCGCGCCAGACCAATAACTAACACTTTCCTTCCTTGATAGTTTTCTTTTATTCTCATCTTACCTGAGTTTTAGCGCACTTAAAGCTATTAAGGCCAAAATAATCCCCACAATCCAAAACCTGATTACCACTTTCGGCTCGGACCAACCAATTAATTCAAAGTGGTGATGCAAAGGTGCCATCTTCAACACTCTCTTACCTCGCAGCTTAAAAGAAGCAACTTGTAGAATTACTGATAGTGCTTCAACTACAAAAATTCCTCCCACAATGAGCAAGAGAAGTTCTTGTTTAATCAACAAGGCAACGATACCGATTGTCCCCCCTAAAAAGAGGGAGCCAGTGTCACCCATGAACACTTCTGCTGGATAGCTGTTGAACCACAAAAATCCCAGACCCGCCCCTGCCATTGCACTCAGAAAAATGGAGAGTTCCCCAGCACCAGGAACAGGAACAATGCCTAGATAACCGCTAAACTTAGCGTGTCCTGCCAGGTATGCCATTAAAGCATAAGTCATTGCTACAATAAGGATGGAACCTACTGCCAACCCATCCAGACCATCGGTCAAATTTACTGCATTGGAGGAACCAACGACAAGTAGGATAGCAAAAAACACGTAAAGTAACCCAAAATTAATAAAAAAATCTTTCAAGTAAGGTATATTGAGCTGGGTTACGTATTCGGAATTGGCTGGATAGTAGAAAAGATAAATTACAACAATTAAAGCGAGAATTGACTGCCCGAAGAGTTTATACCTTGCCATAAGTCCCCGACTACGCTTTTTTATTAATTTCAGATAGTCATCAAGGAAACCTAACAGTCCCAACCAAAGAGTGGAGAGGAGAATAATTATAGTGAAGCGATTATCGAGGCGAGCCCAGAGAAAAGTAGAAATAACAAGGCTAACGAGAATGATTAATCCGCCCATTGTGGGGGTTCCTGCTTTCTTCATGTGGGTGGGCGGGCCATCTTCCCGTATCTGCTGACCGATATGCCATTGTTTCAATTTCTTTATTAACAAAGGTGCAATGAATAAACTCAAAAGTAAAGAGGTAAATATAGCAGCTCCAGCGCGAAAAGTTATGTATTTGAAAACATTGAAGGGAAAGAAGTACACATGTAGAGGATAAAAGATATGATAGAACATTTACTCTCCAAAATAACTTCCGTAATAGCAAGGCGTAAGCTTTGCTTCCTCTGTAGGGGACGGACTCTGTGCCGTCCCTTTTCTTGGGCGGCCATCCCGCTAAAGCGGGACCCCTACATTGATGCAGAGTTATCACTCTGCAGCTACAATTGTTGAAAGAGATTTGGTAGTCGTAACCTTTAGGTTGCGTTAAAATTCGCTCCGATTAGTCGGAGCGACTACCATTATCGAAATAAATATTTTATTACCTCTTCCAATCCTATTTTTCGAGATCCTTTAATTAGCACTGCATCCTTTGGCTTAAGTAATTCTTTTAGTTTCCTGGAGGCAACTTTCTTATCTTTAAAAGAGAATATATTGTTCCTTTCCATTCCCCACTTCCCAGCAGCCTGAGCAATAAATTGGGCATCCTCTCCTATGGTGATTAAGCTATAAATTGGGCTAGTAGCCACTATCTTGCCAATCTCCTGATGAAATTTTCGACTCATCCTGCCCAATTCCAGCATATCACCCAAAATGACTATTTTCCGCTGCGAGGGAAAAGAGGAAATAAATTCACTTAATACAGCTTTCACAGAAGTGGGATTGGCATTATAAGCATCGTTAACGATTGTTACCTCGCCATATTTCAACTTTTCCATCCGTAGTTTGGGAAATTTGAATTTCCCAAGCACGTCAGCCATCAGGGAAAGAGAGACACCAAACTCTTTAGCAACGCTTATGGCAGCCAGCGCATTATAAATGTTATAACGTCCTATACAGTATAAATTAAATTCTTCTCTGTCTCTTCCTACGTTGATGGTGAAAGAAAGTTTTTCTTTCTCTCCGGGACTATTTACTACCACATTACTCGCCCGGACATCAGCTTGAGGGTTTGTTCCAAAAGTAATTATTTTCTGTTTTATCTTCTTAAACTGGCTTCTCAAATGGGAATCATCTATATTTAATACGATTTTCCCTTGCCGAGGCAAAAGTTGAACAAGTTCCATTTTAGCAGAAAGTACATTGGAAATGCAACGGAAAAATTGCAGGTGGGTGGCACCAATGTTGGTAATCACTCCCATTTGGGGTAGTGAAATTTCTGCCAATCTCTTAATCTCCCCGGCGTGGTTAGCTCCCATTTCCAGAACCAGAAACTCCGTCTCAGGAGAAATCTCAAAAAGCGTCAAGGGAAGACCGACTATGTTGTTGTAGTTACCCGGAGTAGCTACCACTCTATACTTCGATGAGAGGAGAGATTTCAACATATCCTTTGCTGTCGTCTTACCATTGCTGCCGGTTACTCCCACAACCACAGGATTGAACTTCTGACGATAAAACTTTGCCAATTCTTGCAGGGCAGTCAAGGTATGGGCTACATTTATGGTCGCTATTTTAGCAGCAAATTTTTTCTTCTTAGAAACAACCACCGCCTTTGCACCCTTGTCTATCGCCCCCTGAAGAAAATCGTGTCCATCGAACCTTTCCCCTTTCAGAGCAAAAAAGATTTCTCCCTTCTTTATAGTGCGACTATCAATGGACACACCTGAAATTTCCCCTCGCTGGCTTCCACAAATTAATTTACCCCGCACGGCTCTTATTATCTCTTTTATAGTAAGTCTTTCCATATTATTCCTTCTTGAATCTCATTTTTTCCGAGAGGATTTTCCTGGCAACTTCGCGGTCGTCGAAGTGAATTCTTCTATCCTTAAATAACTGGTAGTCTTCGTGTCCTTTTCCTGCAATTGCGATTAGGTCACCCTTTTCTGCCATAGACAATGCTTTCTCGATTGCTTGAAACCTATCGATGATAGTCTGATAATTACTCTTCCCTTTTCTTTTTATTCCTACTTCAATGTCCAGAGCTATCCGCTCAGGGTCTTCACTCCGGGGATTATCCGAAGTGACGAGTACATAATCACTAAGATCAACGGCTACTTCGCCCATTAGAGGTCTCTTCCCCCGATCCCGGTCACCCCCACAACCAAAAACAGTAATGATTTGCCTGGGTTTTAATTCCCGACAGGCGTGCAAAAGCTCCCGCAAAGCTTCATCGGTATGTGCATAATCGACTATTACTGTGAATGGCTGCCCACAATCGATTTTTTCGAACCTTCCAGGAATAGAGGGGACTTTTTCCAATCCACGCTTGATAATGTCCAAATTTATCCCTTGTCCCAGGGCCACAGTACTTGCAGCTAAAGCGTTATATACATTATATTTTCCAATTAAAGGCAAAGAAATCTTCACTTCCCCTCTCGGAGACAGCAGAGTGAAGGTAGTTTTCTCCAGATTCAATTTTATACTCTTTGCTACAACATCGGCTTTCTTTTCAATCCCATAAGTAATTATCTTTGCCTCTGTCGATTGGATAATTTTCTCTGTTGAGGGGTCGTCTAAATTCAAAACTGCCAGTTTCTCCCTTTCTTTCCGAGCATCCTTTCCTAAAATAGAGAAAAGTTTAATCTTTGCTTCCAAATACTCCTCTATGCTCTTGTGAAAATCGAGATGTTCACGACTCAGGTTAGTAAATATAGCACTATCGAACTCGCATCCTTCCACCCTATCTAAACTTAAGGCATGAGAAGAGACCTCCATAACTACTGTCGAGAACTTTTCATTTACTAACTTTCGCAGTATTTGCTGCAGGTCGGAAGATTGGGGAGTGGTGATCGGGGCAGGTAATATTTTCTCTCCCAATCGATAAGCAATCGTACCCAGGACTCCTACTTTTGCTCCATTCTCTTTGAAGATGGCTTCAGTGAGATAACTGACTGTCGTTTTCCCATTGGTGCCAGTTATCCCGATTATGTTTAATTTATCGGAAGGATGATTATAGAATATGGTGGCAAGCTTGGCTAAAACTTTGCGGGGATTCTCCACTACAATTTGAGTGGCAGAGCCTCCCCATCTGGAGGGTCTTGTTAATTTTTCTATTCTTTTAGAAGAAATAACTACTGCAGCGCCTGCTTCCAAAGCCTGGGGAATATAGTAATTTCCATCTTCTGTGTAACCAGAAATGGCCACAAAGATGTAGTCTGGTTTAACTTGGCGAGAATCGCAAGTTATCCCCTCTACGGAAAGTTCTGTGGAGCCATGTATTTCTTTAACACCTATCGGTGGTAATAGGTCGTTTAGCCGGACCATTTTTATAACCTATATATGAAATCTTATGAAAGTAAAAATATTCCTCCCTTTCGGGAGGAATGCACAGGGAAGTCTGAAATCCCCCGTTAGAGCGGAGGACCAATATAAGCCACCTCCTGGGGCAAATTCCTAAACATTTCCTGGGAATCAGGCGGGATACCCAGATGGTGCATAATTCTCAATCCCACTCGTGCGAATACCGGCGCAGCTACGCTTCCTCCCCAGTAATATCCCTGTGGCTCATCCAGTATGACTAAGATAGTAACCTTCGGTTGCTCTGCTGGGAGATAACCAATGAATGAGGCAATGTAGTTTGTATCAGAATACTTGCCAGTTTCTGGGTCAAATTTTTGAGCGGTTCCCGTCTTACCAGCTACCCTATACCCCATAATTTTTGCTTTTTCCCCCGTGCCCTTCTCCACAATTCGGCACAAAATATTAGTTAAAGTTTTCGCTGTTTTATAGGAAATCACCCCTCTAACCGGGCAGGGCTGGAATTCTTTCACTACCTTCCCACTGGGATCGACGATTCTCTTAACAATCATAGGCTCCATCAGCACTCCTCCATTGGCTAAACATGAAAATGCAGAAACAAGCTGGATGGCAGTTACTCCTATGCCCTGCCCGAAAGAGAGGCGACTGAGAGATATCTCTGACCAATCTTTTGGCTTCTTCAAAATTCCCGGCGTCTCCCCCGGCAACCTAATTCCTGTGAAGTTACCAAACCCGAAATCTCTGACATACTGGTATAACTTATCTTTCCCTAACAGTTGCCCAGCTTTAGCCATTCCGATGTTGGACGATTTTTCAAGAACCTGGATAAAAGTAAGCCAGTCCTCACCTTCGTGGTCTCGAATAGGAATCCCGTTGAATAAGTAGACTCCTTCCTCACAATAAAAACGATCTTCCAATGTGACGAGGTTCTCTTCCAATAATGCTGCAGCTACTATTGGTTTAAAAGTAGACCCCGGCTCAAAGATATTGGAGATCGCAGGATTCTTTAAGTACTTGTATTTCCCCGAAGAAGAGCTATTTCCATTAAAGGATGGAAAGTTAGCTAAGGCTAAGAGCTCTCCGGTTTTAGAATCTTGAACAATGATTGTAGCCAGTTTGGCTTTAGTCTCGTTGTAAGCCTTTCTCAACTCTACTTCCGCAATGTATTGGATTACTCTATCGATTGTGGTAACTACACCGCATCCACTTACTTCTGACCGATAAGCAGTGTCGGCAGCGATTACTTCCCGACCAAAACCATCTTTTCTTCTTATAGTCTTTTTAGTTTTTCTTCTTAGGATTCTGTCAAAGAAATTCTCGATTCCCGATAGACCTTGATTATCTAGACCGGCTAAACCGATTACCTGGCTAGCTAACTCATTTTCTGGATAGAACCTTTTGCCTTCGCTTATAAACTTGATTCCTTTAAAATGCAAACCTTTAATCTTTTCTGCAATTTTGGTATCGATTTTGCGTCTTAACCAGACGAATGAATTGGAAGTTTCCAGTTTTTTGCGAATTGCCTTCTCGCTCATATGGAGTAAAGGAGCTAACTTTCTGGCTGTCTTTTCCGGATTAGAAATAAAAGAAGGAATGGCATAAACCGAACTAACTTCAAATTCTATTGCCAGTTCCTTCCCATTACGGTCATAGATCGTGCCCCTTTTGGAATTGACTTGTCTAACCGAGAAAGATTGTTTATCCGCCATCTTCCGGTAACGATGATGGCTAACAATCTGAATATAATACAATCTAATTTCCAATACGATAAGAGTAAAAATTACTATCAACATAGAACTAATAATGCGAGTTTTTCGAGGCACCTTTTGAATCCTCCCGGGCAATAAAAAAAGCTTTATTTGTTGAAGTTCTATTTTGTTTAAAATTTACCTCTAGGAAAAGGATATTTTCATGCTGAGGAAAAACCATCTCTTTCTTTTCTTGCGCAATCTTATCAATATTTGCGAGATTAGTATAGTGATGCAATTTTGTTTTTATGGCGCGATTTTTGTTTTCCAACAACCTGAGTTCCCTCTTTAATTCGTTAATCTGATAACTAAGCGTGACTACTTCTGCACATTCCCAGACATAGAATAGGAAAATCAACAGCCCACCAATAAAAAATAGAAAGTAACGTTTTTTAGGCTGCCTTCTCTTTTCTATCCCCATTATTTCACTTTTCTCCATAGTTTCTTGGAGTGTCCCGACAAGTCGGGACCAAATCAGAGATGAAGGGGATCCATCTCCCCTGCCCGCAATTTTGCGCTTCTGCAACGTGGATTTATTTGAAGTTCTTCTCTTGTGGGAGTAACTGGTTTAGGAAAAACTGCCTTCAAGCCCTGTTTTCTATATTCCCGAAAGAAATTCTTGACGATTCTATCCTCCAAAGAATGGTAAGAAATAACACAAATCCTCCCACCCTTTTTTAGAAACCCTGCGGCCTGGGGAAGTGTCCTCTCCAAAACCATTAACTCATCATTTACTGCTATTCTTAACGCCTGGAAAGTCCTGGTAGCCACGTGAATCCTTCTGGGCCAGGCTGAACGGGGGATTGCTCTCTTAATGATTTCTACTAACTGAAAAGTAGTCTCAACAGGCCCCTTTCGTCGGGATTCAACCACTCTCCTCACAATTCGTTTAGCCCACCGTTCCTCTCCATATTTATATAAAATCGCTACAAGTTCATCGAAAGAAAGAGTGTTCAAAAGATATCCCGCAGTCAATCTCGTGCTTTCTGACATTCGCATATCTAAAGGTCCGTCCTTTTGAAAACTAAAACCCCTGGTGGCGTCTTGCAGTTGCAAGCTCGACAAACCCAGGTCAAATAGAATGCCATCAACTTCTTTGATTCTCAATGACTCCAGGATAGTTCCAATTTCAGAAAAGGCTCTCTCAAAAGTGAGCAAGTTTTCTTTATATTTTTTAAGATTTTCCTTTGCTCTTCTTATCGCTTCTCCATCCTGATCGATTCCGATCAGGAGTCCACCTGGCAAGATTACCTCCAGTATCCTTTGAGCGTGACCACCTTCGCCCAGAGTAGAATCTACGTAGATTCCTCCTCTCAGACAATTAAGGTTATCTATCACCTCATCAACTAAGACTGGAATATGTCTTGACTTTTCCACTGTGTCTCTGGAGTAGCTCCGATTCATCGGAGCGTTTGAAAGAGGACGTCAGATTCCCAGGTCAACCAATTTTTCAGCTACCTCAACAAACTGCTTTTCGGCCTCTTTCTGGTAACGTTCCCAGTTGCTTTTTGACCAAATCTCTACGCGATCTAACACTCCTACCACTATTACCTCTTTTCTTATGTTTGCGTAACTACATAGAGTCTTAGGAATCAGTATCCTTCCTTGGTCATCCACAGGACATTCGTTTGCTCCGGAAAGGAAAGTGCGTAAAAACTTACGGGCGTCGGCTTTAGTTAAAGGAAGAGTTTTTAGCCTTTCTGTAATTTTTCTCCAATTTTCGGGAGTGTAAACAAATAGACAACCTTCCAACCCAGAAGTGATAATAAACTTTCTTACGTTTTGACGGAGCCTGGCAGGAATGAACAGCCGGTTTTTTCCATCTAAAGAATGGCGATATTGTCCAATTAACACCTTTTCACCACCTTACACCACTTTTCCCCACTGTGACAAAGATTATATACCAACTTTGTTATTTTGTCAAGCAAAAAATGAAAGTAATAAAAGGAGTAGCTCCGCGTCAACGGAGGTAGTGTAGGGGCTTGTCCCCGTCCCGATAAATCGGGACGCCCATAAAGGGCTACACTACAATTATGTCCAAGAGCGCTAGGCAACAACATAAAAAAATCCCGGGAGATAAATTGTTTATCTTCCCGGGAAAATTTTTTCTAACTTTTAGCTTTCCTCTACTCTACCTCTTCCCCACCTCTTGAATCTGTGCCTACAATGCATTATCTTTTATAATTCATAACTCATAATTACATAGTATCATCTGGTGTATTTCTGTTGGTCTTTTGGCACATACCATTTGATGAAGTTATAGCCAATGCCTGCAGGAGCCACTTCAATACCATGAAACCTTTTATGGACCGCGGGAAGGGCATCAGCCACATATAAGAAAGTATACGGTTGCTCTTCAGCTAAAATGGTATGAATCTTATGATAGATTTCTTTTCTCTTTTCCATATCGAAAGTACGTCGTCCTTCCACTAACAGGCGGTCGACTTCCGGGTTACTATAGGAAACGAAATTGTACTGCCCCTCCTTGATCTGGGATGAGTGCCAAATAGAATACTGGTCTGGATCTCGGGAAAGGCTCCAACCAAGAATTACCGCATCAAAATTCTTTTTGTCAATATACTGATGAATGAAAGAAGCCCATTCCAAAATGCGAATTTTTACCTGGATGCCCACCTGTTTAAGGTTAGACTGGATAATAGTAGCACAAAGCTGGCGCATCTTGTTACCCTGATTGGTCATAAGGGTAAAACTGAATGGCCTACCATCCTTATCTAAAATTCCATCCCCATCTCTATCTTGCCAGCCACAATTATAGAGTAATTTCTTAGCTTTTTCGGGATTGTGCTCGTAAACAAGGATAGTTTTATTATAAGCCCAAGAAGTTGGAGGAAAGGGTCCTGTGGAGATTTGACCCAAGCCCAGAAGAACTCCGGCTATGATTTCCTGCCTGTTTACAGCATAAGTTATTGCCCGACGAACTCTCTTATCCTTAAACAGGGGATTTTTCAGGTTATAGCCAAAATAAGTATAGCCAAAACTGGGATAGCGAAATTTATTAAACTTGTCCAGAAACTCCTTGCTTACGGCTTCTTTTTGGAATTGGTCTGGAGTCAGCCCCATTGTATCTATCGTCCCCTTCCTCAGCTCCAAAAACTGTACTGCCTGGTCTGGCACAATCCTGTAGATTATACGATGGATATATGGCCTCCCTTCAAAATAGTGTTCATTTGCTTCCAGGACTATCCGCTCATCTGTTTTCCACTCCACAAATCTATAAGGCCCTGTTCCAATGGGGTGCCGGTTGGCAGGATGGTTATTAAAATCTCCTTTCTCAAAAATATGCTGGGGAATAATTCCCATACCCCAACTTTCCAATCCAGGAGAGAAAGGCTCATTATATATTATCTTCACCGTGTAAGGGTCAACAATTTCCAACCTGTCAATTATAAGGTAATCCGAGGCATAGGGCGTCCTAGTATTGGGGTTGACCAACTTTTCATAAGTAAATTCAACATCCTTGCTGGTGAAAGGTTCTCCGTCATGCCAGTTCACATTTTTGCGGAGATGGAAGGTAATTACCAGCTCGTCATCGGATATATCCCATGATTCTGCCAATTCTCCTACCAGCTTGAGATTTTTGTCATATTTCACTAACCCGTTATAGACATAACCATTTATGTCACCGGAAGCGCTGTCACTGGCAAGAATAGGATTCAAATAACTGGCATCTCCAATAGATGCCTCGATGATTATATCTCCATAGGCTGGTTGGGGAGAATGTTGTTCACTGGTAGGTGTTCTATCCTTTGGTTTAGGGGAGGGCCTTTTTGCAAAATAGATGAGTAACCCAGTAAGAGCAACTACTACCACTACTAGGACAAGAATTGTAATGACTTTTCTCATTTCTTCTCTTCATCAAAAAATAGGGTCAAAAAATGGGGTCGACTCTATTTTTTGGATGTCCTACTATCTTGGATGTCCTACCGGGATAATGTAGAGTGGTATATTATCTTTTGGTAGATATAGCGTTTTTTGCACAGCAGTGTCGTCAAATGCGCCAATAGGAGCTGAACCCAAACCCAGACAGACTGCCTGAAGGTGAATATTCTGGGCTATATGGCCTGCCTCTATGTGAGCATACCTCATGCCCCTCTCTCCATATTTCCAACATATTTTATCATAGACGCAAGTAATCACAAAATCGACTGCTGCCTGGGCGATTGCCTCCTGCCGTAAGGCGGCGCGGGAAAGGGAAGAACGGAGGTCTTTGTCCGAAATCTCTTTTAAACTGTGGTTTGAGGGAAAATAGTGAAAGACCCCGTTGGGAGAAACGAGATAGATTTCCATGGGGTAGAGAGCGCCTGCAGAGGGAACGGTCTTGGAAGCACCTGTCACTGAATCGACATCCCTTTGCCCATACGTAGCCCAGAGAAGCTGAGAAATTTCATCTAAAGACAATTCTTTTTTACTGAAGCTCCTAACCGAATGCCTTTTTACTATCGCCTCCTCGAGGCTCATCCTGCCAATTGTCTTAGGCGAGGGTAATTTAATATTTTTCTCCTTCACTTTTCCTCTACCTCCTTTGAGAACTGAGGCGTCTACCTGTTCTACGAACATCCCGAAAAGGGGAAAAAATAGAAAAGATAAAATAAGAACTATCCTGAACAGGATTCTTTTCATCTATCTCCTGAAGCAGTAGATTATTCTTTGCGTTTGGCTATTTCTGCTTCAATAATTTGAATTGCTTTTTCCGCTTTCTCCCTCTGGTCAGCTACCAGAATAACTACATCACCCTCCTTAACTCCGAAAGCTTCCTCGATGTTCCTTTTGTCTTGCTTATTGAGACCATATTTTGGTAGTTCATCGGTGGAAATAAATCCTTTAACCCCGGCTTCTTTCTCAACTTTCTTAGCCAGACTATCTGTGAGCTTCTGGTCTTCAATAAGAACTCCGGCAAATCCTTCAGCTTTTATTCCCACGATGACTCCTCCTGAATCTAAGACCTCTCTTATTACATGGGAATTAGTTTCGCTGAGCAAATCGTTTATCTCCTTCATCCTTTCTCACCTCCTTTCGCTTCGCTCAATCCGGCCGGGGTTCTCACCATCTCGAACCCGTCGCCAGACTTGTCGCTCCTTACTCGTCGCGACGGCGACCCTTTCGCTTCGCTTCACTCGGTGACCCGTTCCGATTCATTTATCGGAACGTCGCTAACACGTTCCTCCTTATTCGTCCCGATTTCATCGGGACGGCTACGTTCTACATTCACTTATTTTTAAACTAAAGTGCAGTAGAGACCAGGGTTTCCGTAGCGGAAACTCCATCGATTGCCCTAATGTTCTTAATCACCAATGAAGTCAGGGCATTTAAATCTTGAGCTTCCACAGTGGCTACAAGGTCCCACCGACCAAAGACAGCCTGAACTTTATTGACCCCTTTTATATCCTTGATTTTGGCGAGAACCGCTTCCTCCTTTCCTGCTTCCAACCTGAGTAGAATTAATCCTATCATTGACCATCACCCCCCTATTTACCGCTGTAGCAGCAAAGCGCTGTCCTTAATTCTACAATTTCGTTTCTCGTAAAAGTTCTGCCATTATCTCCGAGGAGAGTGGCTCGATATAGAAACCAGAACTCCAAGAGAAACCTTCGACCTTCACAATATGGGGAAGTATCTCTAAATGCCAATGGTAATCCTTATGTATTGTCTTCCAGTAACCTACCTTTGGCCGCATGTAAGGTATGGAATGGATCATATAGTTGAGTGGCGGATCCTCCAGCAGTTTACAAATCTTGCTTAAAGTCACTTTCATGATAGCTGCAAAATCAAAAAGTGTGCTATCATCTTCCTGAGTAAAATCTGCATTGTGTCTTTTGGGAAGTATCCAGGTTTCAAAAGGAAGACGTGGAGCAAATGGAACATAGGAGAGAAAAGATTTGTTCTCCTTAACTATTCTTAGACCCGCTTCCAACTCCTCTCTAACCACATCACAGAAAACACAACGCTCTTTCTCTCCGTAGTAACTTTTAGCATTTTCCAATTCGCCTTTTACACTTTCGGGAGTAAGGGGTAGAGCAACCAACTGAGAATGAGTGTGTCCCAATCGGAAAGGAGAACTGGGTCTTTGATTCTTGAAAACTATAGCATATCTGAAACGCTTATCTTTTTTCAAATCGATAATTCTTTTCTGATAAACGAGAAGAGCCTTCTTTATCTGTTCCTCAGGCAAATCGCTTAAGTTCTTGATGTGCTCAGGACTCTCGATTATTAACTCGTGTGCTCCCACATTATTCATTACATCGTATATGCCCACACCACGCCTCTCCAATTCTTTCTCTATTTCCAGAGCCTTCTCTTTGCTGGGAAAGACTCTTACGCTCCAACCCGGTTGGTCTGGCAGAGTACCGGGCTTTCTTAAAGCATAGATTTCTTTAGGTGTCTCTTTCTCATTTCCCGAGCAGAAAGGGCAGGGTTTCTCCTTGACCCTTACTCCAGGCTCCAAAGATTTGAAGAATTCCTCTTTCCCCTTAGTATTGGTAATAATCCACCCTCCGGAAATTATATCTTTTCTCAATTCAGCACACATTTCTTTTCTTTCTCCCTAAAGTTTTAATTAATTCATTGTAAGAAATAGTATTCAATACGTCTCTTCTTTCAAGCCAGCCTCTACGAGCAACGGCAACTCCTAAGCAGAGATTCTCTGTCTGATTCAGGGTGTGAGCATCTGTTCCGATTCCCATAAGGATACCTCTCTCTTTTGCCTTCCTGCAGTAGATGTCATATAGGTCAAGCCTCTCAGGATAGGCATTGATTTCTAAGAAAGTCTGTGTTTTCTGAGCAGTCTTTAAAACTTTCTCCATATTTAGTGCATACGGTTCTCTCTTACCCAACAGCCGGCCTTGTGGATGGGCAATCATATGGACATACTTGTTCTCCATCGCAGAAATTATTCTTTCCGTTAACTGCTCCTCTGACTGTTTGAATCCAGTGTGAATGGCAGCGATAACCAGGTCGAGTTGAGATAAGAGCTCATCGTCATAATCTAAGGACCCATCAGAAAGGATATCCACTTCCATACCGCAGAGAACCTTAAAGTTTTTATTCTTTTTGTTAATTTTTTTTATCTCTTCGATTTTCTCGTAGACTACATTGGGGCGGAGACCTCCGGCAACCCTCAGTGATTGAGAGTGGTCACAAATTCCCACCCACTCCAACCCCATACTTTTTTCCTTTTCTGCAATTTCTGTGAGTTTTCCTGCACCATCGCTGTAACGGGAATGAACGTGCAAATCACCTTTAATGTCGCTCTGGGCAATCAGTCGGGGAATCTTATTTCGCGAAGCCATCTCAATTTCTCCTGAGGCCTCTCTTATTTCTGGTGGAATATACTGAAGTCCCAATTTCTTATAGACTCCTTCTTCGCTCCCACCAGCCACCCTTGTTTCTCTCACTGGTTTTGCTGAACCAGCTCCCTTTCCCCGAGGGGAAACTCTACCCGACCTTTTTCCCAGTTTAAACAGACCATATTCATTTATTTTATACCCTTTCTTTCGAGCCAGTTCGCGAAGAGCAATATTATGGTCTTTAGAACCAGTAAAATACATCAGGGCAGCCCCATAAGATTCTGGCTTAATCACCCTCAGGTCAACCTGTATGTCCTCGTCAAGAATTATGCTCGATTTCGTCTCCCCCTGAGCCAGTATTTCCTTCACCTGAGGAAGATTCACAAATTTATCCATTACTACATCAGATTTTTTTGCCGTACATAAGATATCTATATCTTTAATTGTCTCTTTCTTTCTGCGAATACTACCAGCCAGATTTATATCTTTAACATCAGGACACTTCTCCAATTCTTTTATGATTGGTTTTGCTAAAAATAGTGCTGAGGAGAGGAGAATCCTTTCTCCACCTTTTCTCACCATTTGAATGCCTCTTAGGATATTCTCCTCGGTCTTCTCCCCCAAACGGTGAAGCTTGCTCAAACGGTGTTCTTTAGCTGCTTTCTCCAGTTGGGCAAGGCTCTTTATTTTTAACTCATCATATAGAGTTTTTGCTGTTTTAGGCCCTATTCCCGGGACAGAGAGGATTTCCAGAAGCCCTTCAGGAAAAACTTTCTTTAACTCGTCAAAATATTTTAATTTACCCGTTTCCAAATATTCCTTAATCTTCTTTGCTATTCCCTCCCCCACACCAGGTATGGTCTTCAGTTTATCATTACTTACAAACTTTTCGATCGGTTCGGTAAGAGCGGCAATATTTTGAGCCGCTTTCTCATAGGAGCGCACTCGGAAAGGGTTCTCCCCTTTCAATTCTAAAAGTTGTCCGATTTCCTGGAGTAATTTTACAACTTCTTTGTTTTTCATCCCGCCTCTCTCTGATTAAATATATTTCGAAGGTTAACTACTATATAAATTCTCCTGTTTTCCTTATTTCTCAATAAATAAACATAAAGCCAATTTTGAGAGGCGGGATTCATTCCCTATTTACTCCCCTTCCACCTCTCTCAGGAACTTTGCCGCTGCTTCTGGGGAGGGTGGATTAATATAGAAATCGCCACCCCACTCAAAGCCCCTGGCAAGCATAGCATGGGGCAGAATCTCGATGTGCCAGTGGTAATCCTGTTTAATAGTCAGCCAGAATCCTGCCTCGGGAACCATAAAGGGAACAGTATGAAGAACAAAATTTAAAGGAGGGTCTTTCAATAACTTGACAGTCTTCATAATAGTAGATTTCAATTTCTCTGCCAACTCCCAGAGGTCTTCTGCAGGTATATTTGTAAAATCGCATTCGTGCTTTCTGGGAAGAATCTGGGTTTCAAATGGAAAGCGGGAGGCAAAAGGAGCCAAAACGATAAATTTATCTCCAGCGCTAACGATCCTCTCATGGGAATATAATTCTTGTTTGATTATGTCACAGAAAATACACCTTTCTTTCTCTTCATAATAACTTTTAGCTGAAGATAACTCCTCCTTAATACTTTTAGGAATCAGGGGCAGAGCGATTATCTGGGAATGGACGTGTAGCATAGAAATTTCTTCCCCATAACCCTGATTACGGAAGATGAGACCATATTTCAGAAGAGAATTCTTTTTCAATTCATTTAACCTAACCTGATAGACACGGAGAACTTTCTCTATCTGCTCAAGGGGAAGCTTCGAAATATGGGTGATATGTAGAGGAGATTCAATTACAATCTCATGGACTCCATATCCATTTATTGTATCAAAAAAGAAGAAGTCACCCACTCCTTTTCTTTCCAGCTCCTCATTGAGCCCTACCACTCCAAATTTACTGGGAATTACACGCACCGTCCACCCCGGGGTATCGGGTTTACTCCCCTCCTTACGGAGCGCAAATGCTTCTGGTAGAGTTTCCAGTTCTCTCCCTTCGCAAAAAGGACAATCCCGCTCCCGCTCTTCCTTGCGGACAGTGATTAAACCAATCGGTGTATCCACCTCCTTCCTCGTAGCAGTAATCATCCATCTTCCGGAGATGGGGTCTTTTCTCAGTTCTGACATCTTTTCCTCCCTATGGAGTAGCTCCGATTCATCGGAGCGTTTATTTGGAGTAGTCCCGATAAATCGGGGCTATTCCAGGAACCTTTGTTCTCTACTTCACAACAATACCTGCATATCCTACAACCGCGGAATAATCCCCTGAGGCTTCTGCACTGGTATTGTACAACACCAGCTCACTCTTCTTTGCCCCTAACTCTTTACAGGCAAAAATCATTGTAGCCGTTGGTCCTGGACCACACATTGAAATATCATTTTCCATTACTGTCTGCAGTAGATTTTCTGGATCGAGTTTTAAGATTTTATCAATTGCCAACTTGTCTTTTCTTTCAGCATCCTTTTGGGACTCATAGTGGGTCATATCCGACGAAGCAACAATTAGACAAGGAGCTTTAGATTTAATTACCTTAGCTATTGCTTTACCCAATTTTTTACAGGTGGAGACTCGATGGTCCCGCATACAGATGGGAACTATGGCGAAATCAGTCTTTAAATACTGAATAAATGGCAGCTGAACCTCCAGCGAGTGTTCGGGTAGATGAGCCTGTTCATCCTCCTGTGCTAAATCACCAGATTGGGAAAGCAACTTTTTTGCCAGGGAAGAATCTATTTCTACTCTGCCATTGGGCATTTCCCACTCACCTTCTGTCATTATGGAAACCTCTGCGCCAATACCAGTATGGTTAGGCCCAATGATAATAATAGTATCGGGTAGGTTAATCTTAGAATAGACTGCTCCAGCTACCTTTCCCGAATAGAAATATCCTGCGTGGGGAACCACTATTCCCAAAACGTCCTCTCTCTCAATATCGCTCCTGAGATATTTCCCGACCTGTTCTCTTAGTGCTTCCGGGTCTCTCATATAGAACCTTCCTGCTTGTGTTGGTTTTCTAATCATCCTTCCCCCTTTTAACTTTTATTAATTGACCCTACAGAGCTTGTACTGTCTCTAAATGTGCTAATCTTAAAGGTTCAGGAATCTTTTCTCTTCGGCAACAAGTAAGGATGATGTCCAATGCCTGATCCAGGTCGATCCTGTACCCTTGAGAAACGAATATGGGCTTTACATTTTTCTTAGTGCGCAGAACCGCCCCAATCAGCTCTCCTTCCTCGTCTTTCAGAAAAGTATAAGCTCCTTTTAAATTTACAGGCTCCTCATAACGGCCATATAGAATAGACTTGGCACAGCCAATCGTGGGAAGCCCTAGTAAAAGACCCATGTGGGTAGCCAGCCCAAATCTCACAGGGTGTGCAATTCCCTGACCATCGAAAATGATTATATCGGGAGATCTTTCCAATTTTCTTAAGGCAGCTATTAGAACAGAACCCTCGCGAAAAGTGAGTAGCCCGGGAAGATATGGAAATATTCTCTCAGAAGCTTCCATAGCTCCCTTTTTTTCCACCAGTTTCAGCTCAGGGAAAGTAAGCAAAACTACACTACCATAAGCCCTTCCCTTCTTCTCATCATACCCAACATCGCAACCGGCAATAAAACCTATCTCACTTATAGACTTAAAAGAACTTTTCAATACAACTTTGTTTCTCAACTTCTCCTGGATTTCTCTAGCCTTCTCGGGAGATACCTGCCAGGAATGAAGATTCTTAACTTTCATTTCTTCTAAATTTAGCAAATTTATACTTGCATTGCAAATAAAAATTTATTGTCAAAAGGTCTGTCTCCAACCTCTTTCCAGCCCTAATTCATCTGCCATCTTCAACACTGCATCATATTCTGTTTTAGAGATTCTTCTTGAGAGTTCTGGAAATTCAAAAGCCAGGTGAGCAGGATGGTATTGAGCCATAATGGACATATAAGTATTTTGGGAGATATTCTTGGCAATGAATTCTAAGACTCCTCGAGAACCAACTATGTCTTCAGGCATAACTAAGTGGCGAATAAGAAGTCCCTGCTGGGCAATCCCTTCTTTATCCATTTTCAGGTCGCCGACTTGCCGATGCATTTCTAGAAGTGCCTTCTTGTTGACTTCAAAATAGTCGGCTGCCCTGGAGTATGTCTGAGCACTTTGGGAATTGGAATACTTGGCATCAGGCATATAGATATCCACTATACCATCCAGAAGTTTGAAAGTCTCCACAGAATCGTATCCACCCGAGTTGTATACAAGAGGAATATTTAATCCCTCTCCTGCTGCAAGCTCTAAGGCCTCGACAATTTGGGGAACAAAATGGGTAGGGGTAACAAAATTTATGTTGTGTGCCCCGAGCTTTTGTAACTTTACCATCATTGTGGCCAGTTGAGAAATTTCCACTTCCTGACCGTTTCCCAACTGGCTGATGGGGTAATTCTGACAGAAACAGCAACGAAGGTTACAGTGGGTAAAGAAGATGGTGCCCGAACCACGATAACCTGAAATTGGCGGCTCTTCACCGAAATGGAGATTATAACTGGAAACAGCTGTTCTTTTTCCTGCTCCACAAAAACCTTTCTCATCTTGCAACCGATTTACCAGGCATTTCCTGGGACAGAGGTGACACTTCTTGAGTAATTTATTAAGCTCTTCCTTTCTCTTTTTTAAGATACCTCTCTCATAAAGTTCAACGTAACTCATCCGATTCCGTCTTTTCCATTTCCAGCTTTTTTCTTAATTCCTTCTCAATTTCCAGCTCGATTTCTGGCTCCTCTTCCTCTTTTATTTCTTCTTCTTTTCTTCCCTCCACTTCAGATAAGAGCCTCTGGGTTTCTTTACCAAGAGTGGACATTTCCACTCCATACCACTTAGCAATCCCTTCCCAGCTCATTCCCTCTTCCCTGATGATACTAATCTCATCGGCTCTCTTACCTGTGGCGGTTGCCAGAATCAAAAGCTTAATAATCTCTTCTGTCCCATAACCTTTCTCTTCCAAAGCCAGAACAACGCCCTGTTCAATGTGAAACTTGCTCGCAATTTTCTCCTCGATTGTCTTTGGCTCTGAAGGTGGTTTTCTTCCCCACCCGCTAAGGCAAGGGGGAAATAGTATAGGTGTCAGAAAAATCCACAAAAAAAGAACCAATCCGAGTTCTCCTTTTTTCATATTTCCTCCTAATTAAATTTTTTCCGGTCGAGTTAGTAAAAAATTCTTTGTAGTGTAGCCCTTTATGGACGTAATTCTTACGGAAACAAGTCCTTGGGCGACCATAAAGGTCGCCCCTACGCAACCAAAACTATTACGGGCATAAACCCCCACACCAATACATTGGTGGTGGGGGTAAAACCCTACACTACCATAGTTTTTGGGAAACCTTTCTCTATTTCTGGCACTTTGGACAAAAACTAGTTCCCCTGCCAGCAAGTCTAATAAACTCCAACGGTGTCTTACATTTAATGCAGGGCTCCCCTCCCCGTCCATAGACTTGCAGGCGAGAGTGGAAACTTCCTCTTTTTCCTTGTGCATCAACATAACTACTAAAAGATGAGCCTTTGTAATCTATAGCTTTCTTTAAGACCTTTTTTATTTCAGAAAATAGTGCCTTCACCTCATCTCGCTTCAGCCGGTGAGCATGCCTTTCTGGACGAATTCTTGCCTTGAATAGTGCCTCTTGAGCATAAATATTTCCCACGCCAGCTAAAAATTCCTGATTCATTAAAAGAGGTTTGATTCTAGCTTTTTTTTTATTTAACATTTCACCGAAAACCTTGAGCGTAAAACTATCTTCCAGAGGCTCCATCCCCATCTTGGCAATGCCAGGAACTTTCTCCCAGTTTTCCACCAATCTGATTTCTCCCAGATGTCTTTTATCGTTAAGGTTCAAATATTTGCCATTTGACAGGAGAAAGGATACCCTGCTCTTTGTATCTCTCCTTCCGTAAATTAGTTGACCGGTCATTCTGAGATGTATCACTATCTTCTTCCCGGAGGATAATACTAAAATTAAGTATTTTCCCCGACGAATAACCTGTGTAAAATTTTTGCCTTCAACTTCTTCCTTAAATCTCTTCGGGGAAGGCTTTTTTACCATCCTATCTGTGTTTATTTCCACTCTGTTTATTTTCTTTGCCAAGATTCTCTTTTCCAGCCCTCTTTTTATTGTTTCTACTTCTGGCAATTCAGGCATTTTTTCCGCTCATCTTTTGGATTTTTTCTTTTGCACTTCCAGATGTTTCTGATAATACTTAGAGAATCTATGAGTGCCTTCCCCTTTGGTAACAAAGAACATTAAATCGGTCTGGGCTGGATATAAGGTGGCCTTAATAGCGGCTAAACCAGGATTACAAATAGGCCCGGGTGGTAGACCAAAATGGATATACGTATTATAAGGGGAGTCAACTTTTACATCTTTATAGGTCAACTTCTCCTTATGCTCTCCCAGCGCATACTGAACCGTAGCACAAGATTCTAAATACCATCGCTTCTTTAACCGGTTATGAAAAACAGCGGAAATTAACGGTCTCTCTTCATCCTTGACGGCTTCTTTCTCAATTATGGAAGCCAGAATTACTGTATCCCTTTTTGTAAACTTAAACTTCTTTCCTCTCTCTTCCATTTCTTTTGTGAATACCTTATTGAATTGGTCAACCATCATATCAACAACTTCCTCTTCGGTAGCATCGTAATCAACAAAATAGGTTTCCGGAAAAAGGTAGCCCTCCAGTTTTCTCTCCTCAACAATTTCTAAAAACCTATCTTTTTCCCCTAATCCTTTCTGTTCGATTAACTGGGCAATCTGGCGGGCAGTAAATCCTTCAGGAATGGTCAATTTTACTTTTTTGCTTTTTCCTAAAACTAATTTGCTAATAATTCGCCAGGTGCTTTCTTTTGAATTTATTTCATAAATTCCTGCTTTAATTTTTCTATGCCCCCCTCTTAGTCTGAGAAGAAATAGAAAGTAATTCTTACTGGAAATTAAACCTTCCTGTTCAAGTAATTCCGCTACCTGCTGGGCAGTCACTCCCTGTTCTATTGTTACCAGGGAAGTTTTACTATAGCGCGGAGACAAAAAGAAGACCATTAAATTTACCAGACTTAACAAGCACAGGATTATAACACCTATTTTTATTACTTTCATTTATTGCTTTCCTTGCTTTTCTCTTTTTGACTGTACTCAATACTGTCCAAATAGTTTTGTAAAATTATACAGGCAGAGAGTTTATCCAAAATATCTTTCCGTTTTTTCCTCGATAACTCTGCCTGTAGAAGCACCTTCTCTGCACTAACAGTTGTCAACCTTTCATCCCAGGTCACTATGGGCACCTTTACCACCTTTCCCAAAACTTTCATAAATGCCAGAACCTCTTTCCCTTTCTCCCCAATAGAACCATTCATATTTTTAGGTAAACCAATAACTATCTTCTCAACCTTGTTTTCATCGACAACTGTTTTTATCTCCCCAAGCCAACTACGAGTTGCATTTCTCTTTACAACTTTTAGACTACCAGCAACCATATTTGAAGCATCGCTCATTGCCAACCCAATCCTCTTCTCTCCGTAATCGATTCCTAAAATTTTCATAGCTATTCCACACCAGCAACGAAACCAAATCTTTCGCTACTCCTTTCCCAAGCATACTACTCAATCTGTGACTGCCATTTCTAATGGGGAAGGGCTTGCTTTTTGCTCCCTTTCAAATTTTTCGAAATAGACGCTCTCTTTCTCTCTTATCTCTTCCATTAGCTCAGAAATTGTAACGAACCTATATTTCCCTTTTTTCAATTCAGAAATGATTTTAGGAAGAGCGTCCAGGGTAGCATCCAATCCATTGTGCAAAAGAATTATTCCTTCATCTTCCGCTTTGGAAACTGTCCTTTGATAAATCACTTTACTGGAGGGACAGCCATAATCACCAGGATAATCTGTCCAGAGAATCATCTTGTATCCAGTTAGGGTAGTGGTTACAATTACCTTGTTGTCATATCTCCCGCCAGGGGGGCGAAAGAGATATGTGTCTTTTCCAGTGATTTTTTTGATTAATATGCGGGTTTTGTCTAATTCTTCAAGGATATCTTTCTTAGATAATTTAGTTAAATCCGGATGGCTATATGTATGGTTGCCTACATCGTGTCCTTCCTTCCATATCCGTTCCAGTAACCATGGGTATTTCTCCACCATCTTTCCCACTACAAAGAAAGTCGCCTTAACACCCTCTTTGTTCAGCACCTCCAAAATTTTTGGTGTGGCACTGGGGACCGGGCCATCATCAAAGGTAAGGGCTATCTCCTTAAAACCGCCAGGAGAGAAGGGGAGAGAACGGAGTTCCATTTCACTCTTCCGGGAAATGATAGCTGCCACTCCCATAAGCAATAAGAAAGCCATAACCAGTATGACACGATACCTCTTCTCCAGTAACTTATCTTTCAATTTCTTGATTATCATTTTAGATTTACTTCTTCTATTATCCTGTAAGTGGGTCCTTTGGAACTAAGCTGACTCTCCATAACCAGCACTTTGTCCATAGAAAATTCGCCCAAATCACACCTTTCTAATTCCTCAATTTTCTTAACCAATTTCCCCTTTCCCCTGGGAGACCTGACCCTGCCAATCGTCAAATGAGCAGAAAACTCTCTCTTCTCTTTGGCAAACCCTAAATAGGAAAGGTTTTCTTCAATCCTCTCACTTAAATTTTTCAGTTCCGCCTTACCTTCACTTACGCCAACCCAGACTACCCGTGGAGACCTCAGATTGGGAAAGCTTCCTAACCCAGAAAGGTGAACCCTGAAATTAGAAATCCCTGAGACGGCAAGTCTTGTCTTTTCAATTACCCCGGAGAGCTTGTCCTCACTCACCTCGCCCAGAAATTTTAGCGTGACGTGGAGGTTTTTAGGCTCAACCCATTTGACATCTGTGTCTCCTTTCCTGAACTCAACCTGAATCTGAGCAATCTTTTCCCTCGCTTCACTGGATATTCCTACAGCAATAAAAGTTCTCATCCTGCCATCTCCAAAAGTTTTATGTAGTGTAGCCCTTTATGGGTGTAATTTCTTGCGAGGGTAGTGTAGCCCTTTATGGGCGTAATTTTTACGGGCATAAAACCCTACACTACCAACCTTAATAACCGACTGGCAATTTTTAAATTATAACAGCATTCTTCCTAAAAAGCAATAAATTTTTCTATGAAAGAGAATTTTTTAAGGGAGGGGAGAGGAATTTAGGCATGAATTTCAAAAATTGAGTGAAGTAATCTATTTAAATCTTATTATATTTCTGACATAAACTATCGATCAAACCCGCTTCTTCAAAGCCTTTAGCTCTCAATTTGCACGCATCACACTGGCCACAAGGCTCTTCTTCCCCCTGATAACAACTCCAGGTAAGTTCTAAAGGCACTTTTAGCCTTACTGCTTCTTGTACTATTTCTTTCTTTGTCATTCGAATTAAAGGGGTTTTTATCTCTATTTTCCCGCCTTCTACTGTCTTTTTTATAGCTACATTAATCAGGTTTTGATATGTTTCCATATATCTCGGTGTTGTATCCGGATAACCTGGATTATCTATCATATTTGCACCTATATAAATTGCATCTGCGTCTATCACCTCGGCAAAACTCAAAGCTATGCTAAGAAAAATTGTATTTCTTGCCGGTACATAAGTCGGAGGGACATCGCTAATTATTTCTTCTATCTCTCTTCCCATAGGAACTTCTATGTTATCCGTTAAAGCCGAACCTCCTATTTGTCTTAAATCAATCTTAATCTTTTTAAAAATTGCACCAGCTTTCTCAGCTATTCTCCTTGAAGATTCCACCTCTTTGAGATGCCTCTGTCCGTAGTCAAAACATAATGCGTAAGGGACATACCCATCTTCTATCGCCTTGTACAAGCAAGTAGATGAATCGAGTCCACCACTTAATAATACTACTGCTTTTTTGTCTTCTTTCATTTCTTGTAGCTTTCCATTTCTTATATAGACACAATCCGCTATCGAGGAGGGTTAAATTCTCTCGGAATCTCTTGTTAGGTCAAATTTTGAGTTGTATGCTTTTTTCTTATTTAGGGAGGCTTTGATAAAATCTCTGAATAAGGGGTGGGGTTTGGCGGGTCTAGATCTAAATTCGGGGTGGAACTGGACTGCTACAAACCAGGGGTGACTTTTAAGTTCAACAATTTCTGCCAGGTGCTTTTTTTCATATTCGCCAGTTACCAAGAGCCCTTTTGCTTTAAACCTGGCTCGAAACTTATTGTTTAATTCATACCTGTGTCGATGTCTTTCCAACACAAGTTTCTTTTTATAAGCACGAAAAGCTAAGGAGTCTCTTTTAATTCTGCATGGATAATTCCCCAGTCTCATCGTCCCGCCTTTTTGAAATATTTTCTTCTGCTCAGGAAGCAAATCGATAACCGGATAGGGAGTATCTGGTTTAAATTCTGTGCTATTTGCTCCCTTCATTCCACAGACATTTTGAGCGAAATCTATTACTGCGCACTGCAATCCTAAACAGATACCCAGAAAAGGAATCTTACCCTTTCGAGCAAATCTGCAAACCTTTATCTTCCCCTCAATTCCTCTCTCTCCAAATCCTCCGGGAACAAGAATTCCATCCACAGTTTTTAATACTTTCTCCAGTTCCTTATCCTCCACGTCAAGACATCTTATATCTACATTTACATTATTAGATAGTCCTCCGTGAGCTAATGCTTCCAATATGCTCTTGTATGCATCTCTTAGCTCGGTGTACTTTCCTGCAACACCAATTACCACATTCTTTTTTAAATTTCCTATTTTCTTAACAATTTCTTTCCATTTGGATAGGTCACTTCTCTTTTTTCCCAAACGTAACATTTCCAATAAAATAGTATCGAGGTTTTCTCTTTTTAGCATCAAGGGGACTTCATAGATACTGGTGGAAACGTCCCTTTCTTCCACTACTGCTTTTTCCTGGACATTACAGAAAAGTGCTATCTTTTCTCTCAATTCTTTAGATAGGGGTCTTTCAGTGCGGCAGACAATTATTTGAGGCTCAATTCCAATTTCTCTTAACTTAGCTACACTCTGTTGCGTAGGCTTGGTCTTCATCTCCTCAGCAGCCTTAATGTAGGGCACAAGGGTCACGTGAACATAACAAACATTCTCTTCTCCCACATCCTGTTTAAACTGTCTCGCTGCCTCCAGAAAAGGAAGTCCTTCAATATCCCCTGTAGTTCCACCAATTTCAATAATTACTACATCTGAATCTTTTGATAACGCCTTGATACGAGACTTAATCTCATCAGTGACATGGGGAATAACTTGAACTGTTTTGCCCAAGAAATCTCCTCTTCTTTCTTTATTGATAATTGCGTCGTAGATTACGCCAGTGGTAATATTACTGGGTTTCTTCATATTGACATTCAGAAATCTCTCGTAATGGCCCAAATCTAAATCAGTCTCTGCTCCGTCTTCAGTGACGAAAACTTCTCCGTGCTGAAAAGGACTCATCGTTCCAGGATCTACATTGAGATAAGGGTCTATCTTCAGGATATTTACTCTCAACCCACAACTTTTTAGCAAACATCCAATTGAGGCTGCAGTTATCCCTTTGCCTAACGAAGATACTACTCCACCGGTAATAAAAATGTATTTAGTCGCCATTTTGCCCTTCCTTTCCCAATCATATTTTCTTTCTAAATCGCCGAAAGCAGTAAACTCAGGCAAGTAATGAGTCAAACAAAAAAGCCTTCCAGCCACTCCTGCTAGAAGACTCCATTGAATTTGTAGAGCATTTTTTCTGTATTCTGTCCATATATTACCTGTTCTTTTCTTCTTTTGTCAAGAAATTTTTAGGAGGTCCTTACACTTATTCCTTTACCCAAGAGATAATCTTTCACTTCTTTAATTTTATATTCTCCAAAGTGAAACACAGAAGCAGCCAGAACTGCATCTGCTTTTCCTTTAGTCACCACCTCATAGAAATGTTCCAGTTTTCCTGCTCCTCCTGAGGCAATCACCGGAATATTTACCCCTTCCGAAACCAGACGAGTCATCTCAATATCGTATCCATCCTTAGTGCCATCAGCGTCCTTGCTGGTTAAAAGAATCTCTCCCGCACCTAACTCTTCAACTCGCTTTGCCCATTCAACTACATCTAAGCCTGTGGGCTCTTCTCCGCCCATAATTAAAACTTCCAATCTTGGCCGAGAGCTACCAGGAGGATTCTTCTTTCCGTCAATAGCCACAACAACTTTTTCTTTACCAAATTTTTCACTAGCTTCTTTTATTAAAGCAGGATTTTTAACTGCAGCCGTGTTGATAGAGACTTTATCTACCCCGAGATTAAAAAGAGCCTGCATATCCTGTAAATCTCTGATACCTCCACCTACACAAAAAGGCACAGTGGTTACTTCTTTTACCTTTTTTACCCAGTCCAAACGCGTAGCCCTTGTTTCAACAGAAGCAGCGATATCTAAAAAAACAAGCTCATCTGCACCTGCAGCACAGTAAGCAGAGGCTGCTTCCACCGGGTCGCGGGCATCTTTTAAATCAACAAACTTTACACCCTTAACTACTCGACCATCCTTAATGTCCAAACAGGGAATTATTTTTACTGGCTTCATTTTTTACTCCTCCGTCATTTCCAGGAACGATAGCGGTTGCGAGGCGAAGCCGAAGCAAACTCGTACGGAATCACGAGATTGCTTCACCCCTTCAGGGTTCGCAATGACATTAATAGGATTATCTATTCCCCTAATCTTGAGGGGATTGCCTTTCTCCAGGTATCACTTAATGTCGTCAAAGGAATATCGATTATTGTCTTCTCTTTGTATTGAACTACAAGCTTTTCTCCTGTAACATTACCTAAAATTTGATATGACACCGAATGTTTTTTTAGTATCTCTTCTAAAGCGCTCAGTTTATCTTTGTTCAGAGAGACCACTATTCTGGAAGGCGCCTCACCAAACAAAATCTCATCTATCCTTATATCTTTGTTTTTCAGGTCATCTAATTTTATCACTGCGCCCAACATTTTGTTTGCGTTGGCAATACACGATTCAGCCAGGGTTACTCCCAATCCACCCTCCGAACAATCGTGGGCGGAATTGATAATACCTGATTCGATCGCCTCAAGACATACTTCCTGAACAGCCTTCTCCCTCTCTATATCTATCTGGGGATTACCTTTCTTCTGCTTGTGCGCCAGGTATAAATATTCGCTACCCGAAAGGTCAGCCTTGTTTTCGCCTAAAAGGACTACTAAATCAGCCTCATTCTTAAAATCCTGGGTAACATATTTATCCGCATCTTTTATCAGCCCCACCATTCCCACCATAGGAGTTGGGTCTATCGCTCCCTTAGGATTTTCATTATAGAAGCTTACGTTACCGCTGACAACTGGTGTATTTAAAGCCTTACATGCTGCAGAAAGTCCTTGTATACACTTTTCAAATTGCCAGTAATTTTCAGGTTTCATAGGATTGCCAAAATTTAAACCATCAGTAATTGCCAGTGGTCTTCCTCCTGAGCAAACTATATTTCTCGCTGCTTCGGCCACAGCCATCATCGCGCCATTATAGGGATTCAGATAGCAATACCTGCCATTGCAATCTACGCTTATGGCTAAAGCCTTTTTAGTGCCCTTAACTTTAACTACAGCTGCATCTGAACCTGCTCCCACTGCTACTTCATCTTTATTTATAGCAGTAAATTTTTTATATGCTGATTCTTTGCTGGCAATAGTGGGGGAGTCGAGTAATTGCAATAACACTTTATTGAAATCATCCGGTATCCTAATGGATTCGCGAGTCAATTTTTGTGCCTCTTTCAAGTAAGCAGGCTCGGCAACTTCTCTATCGTAAAGGGGTGCTTTCTTGGTAAGGGCCTCTGCAGGAACTTCGCAAACTACCACGCCATTCTCCTTGACCCGCATCATTTTATCATCCGTTACTTTTCCAATTTTTACTGCATCTATATTCCACTTTTTCAGTATATCCAAAGCCTCTTCTTCTTCGCCATCTTTTAGAATAGCCAGCATCCTCTCTTGAGATTCAGACAAGAGGATTTCATAAGGTGTCATCCCTTTTTCTCTCTGGGGAATTAAGGCAACGTCTATTTCAATACCTGTTCCACCTCTGGTAGCTGTTTCCGAGGAAGAGCAGGTAAGTCCAGCCGCGCCCATATCCTGCATTCCCACGACAAGCCCCTTTTCTATCAATTCCAGGCAAGCCTTTCTTAAACGTTTTCCCAGCTCGGGATTACCTATGGCCACTGCTCCTGTATCAGAACTAGACTCCTCAGTAATTTCCTTGGAAGCAAAACTTGCTCCGCCTACACCATCTCTGCCTGTCTCTCCTCCTATATAATATACAGGATTTCCCGCTCCGTATGCGGCACCTCTCACAATATTATCTTGCTTTACAATACCCACAACAAAGGCATTAACTAAAGGATTGCCTTCATAACTCTCATCAAAATAAGTCTCGCCGCCCACTGCACTAATCTCTGCGGTATTGGCATAATGAGCTAACCCTCTGATAACTTCTTTAAACAAGAATTTAACTCTTTCGTTATCCAGACTTCCGAATCTCAATGCGCCTAAGCCGGCAACAGGTCTTGCTCCGGTGGTAAATATATCCCTTAAGCATCCGCCTATACCTGTGGCTGAAGCCTCAAAGGGCTCTACTGCTGAAGGATGATTGTGCGATTCTATTTTAAAGGCAACTCCTAAGCCATCCCCTATATCAACAATTCCAGAGTTTTCTTCACCTGCACCAACCAATACCTGTTTGCCTTTAGTAGGGAAGAGTGTAAACAACTTGCGTGAATTTTTATAGCTACAATGCTCCGACCACATAGCTGAAAAAACACCCAATTCTGTAAAGTTTGGAACTCTACCGAGCAACTTCTTTATCTCATTAAATTCTTCTTCCGTAAGTCCCAATTCTTTTGCCAATTCTAAATTAACAGCCGGTGTTTCCATTAAAAAACCTCTCTCCCTAATGGGCATTCACCGCGCCACATTGCATTCCAGCAACTTTTTACGTCCTGTGGCGTTGCCTGTACTATTATTTATTGGAAATCAATCTTCGAGGATTTTTTCTGCTTCTTTCTTATCGCATTCCATTATGTAGGGGATACCGCTTATTTCACTTGCCTCATGGGTTAAAGCAGCCATATCATTCCGTGAGACGTGTTCCAATGCAAATTTTCTTGCACCACACATAATTTGTTTGACTCCCTGTTCGACTCTTTTCATATACGTATAAAGTCCGATAGCGCCTGTGGGAATTGAGTCAAACTCACTACCAAATTTGCGGCGAAGCTCTGAAGCAGTAATAAATATCTCATCTTTCGTTCGTCCAAAACGCGCCACGTATACGGGTACACTACCTTTTTCTATTTTCTTGCCTATGTTTTTACCCACCATTGCAGCAGCAAGCGGCGCCCTAGCCATGCCAACCAGTTTAAAGTACGGTGCCCCTAATGCCAAACCTTTAAAGATTTGGTCTTCCATAGTAAATCCACCAGCAATTGCAACATCAGGAATGTATTTTCCTTTCTTCGCTAACCTGTCCAGATATTGATAGAGAAGCGACCAGAGTTCCACGCCCGGCACCCCCCACTCACACATCATTCTCCAGGGACTCATTCCCGTTCCAGCACCGGCCGCATCTACAGTCAGTAAATCAATCTTCGCTTCCGATGCGCATTTTACTGCAAGAGCTAAGTCCATCGGTCTATAAGCACCTGTCTTCAGAAAAATATATTTTGCACCTGCAGCCCTCAATTTTTCTACCCTTTTACAGAAACTTTCTTTTTCAACCATGCCAATCCTTGAGTGTCGTTCAAATTCCTGAAAGACATCATGCTCGAAATCCTGTATAACAGCCGGGTCATAAGGATCGGGTAATATGATATACCCCCTGTCTTTTAGCATCTGGGCAAGCTTTAAGTCTTTTATCTTTACCTCACCACCAATGTCTTTTGCACCCTGCCCCCATTTTAGTTCCACTGCTTCAACACCTAATTTATCTATGGCATATTCATGCACCCCGAGCTTTGTATCTTCGACATTTGCCTGGACAACAATAGCACCATAACCATCCTGCTGCCATTCCTTGAAGATTTTAATCCTTCTTTCCAGTTCCGGGGAGTGAATGACTTTCCCATTCTTTATTTTCGCATCCGTGTCCATGCCACATACATTCTCACCTATTGTAACTATTACACCCGAAAGTGCAGCGCCAACAGCAAGTCCCTCCCAATTATTTTTAGCTATAGCTGTTGAACCAAGTCCAGGAATAACAATAGGTATCCTCAATTTTATGCCTTTGTCGTGTCCTATCCTTCGCTCAAGGTTAACATTCGTGAATATCGCCTTGTTGGAATCTGGTTCTATTCCATATGCGCCTTTACATGCGCCAAGCATTGTAAAGTGAGATAAGTCCACAGGGTACGCTTTTTCACCTGCGGAACTGATTATCCCGTATGGATGAGGATACATAACTTCTGTGCCCCTGTACGCAGACCTCCCAATTTCGCACATCCCGATACAGCCATCCACGCAAGTAGCACACATTCCACTTATCGGTACAATAGCGTCTTCTGTCCTGTTCTTTGTTAAAGTTGCTGCTGTTGCATTAATCTTTCCAAATTCCATTTTTCCCCTCCTTACGCTTCGATTCAGTCGGTGACCTGTTCCGATTCATTCATCGGAACGTCGCTGACCCGTTCCTCCTTATTCGTCGGAACAGCGACCCTCCTTTTTCTTTTCATCTTCTTCTTTTACACACGTTCCGCATTCACCTTTCAACCCCATCCAACAAGCGTAGTTCTCATAAACATCCAAACATGTTGGCTGGAGTTCGTTGTAACATCTGCCACATAACACATTTTCCGCCTCAGGCCCTTCACACCTTAATGTACATGCTGGGCAGATATACATACAAGCGCCACATCTTCGACATTCTTCAGAGGTCATGTCAAACGGTGTGGTAATTTTCAGTTTGTTACCCCTGTTGACGAATCCTATAGCCTTTGCCATCATCTGCTCTTCACACATTCTTACGCACAGCCCGCAGTATACACAATCCTCCCACTTAGGCTTAAACCTGACCCGGTCTAAACCTATCTTTGCAGCCATATCCTGCAAAACCTTAGATGCGGGACACTGTGCTATGAGAAGCTCCAGTACCATTTTTCTGGCATCAATAACCCGTTTCGTAGCAGTCCTCACTATAAGCCCTTCTTCAACAGGGTAGGCACAAGAGGTGACAAGTTTGCTTTTTTCGCCTGTGCCTATTTCTACTAAGCACAAACCACATCCGCCCCAAGTGGAAAGTCCCTCATTATAGCAAAGGGTTGGAATCTCCAATCCTAAGAACCTTGCTGCATCAAGTATTGTCCAGCCTTTAGGAGTATCAAAATCAATTCCATCAATTGTTACTTTAGGCATTTTTTATTTCCTGTTTTTCCAGCAAACCTTCTTTAAGTTTCTCTAAGAACATCTTGCCATCTTTTGTTTCAAGATCGCATCGTAGACATCTCTTCGCCTCTTTAATTGCCTCTTCTACGGTTAAGCCCTGTTCAATTTCCTGGAAATTAAATTTTCTCTTTTCAGCTGATAGATGAGCCATTACCGGTCGTTTAGCTGATAATAGTTCCTCTAGTTCCTTATCGGAGAACTTAAGAGGTTCTATATACCTTGAAGGTCTCGTTATTCTATATTCTCGCTTTATTTCCTCTCCTTTTAAAAATTTATCAATGGATTCAGCAGCAATTTTACCTGCGGCGACGGCCTCAACAACAGTATTTGGCCCAGTTACCAAATCTCCGCCGGCGAACACGCCTTTCCTTGTGGTAAGGAGCGTTTCGGAGTTGACGATAACATTTCCTCTTTGAGAAATTTCAAGCCCTGCTTCTCTTTCAATAAACGATGTGTCCGGACGCTCGCCAATAGCGACTATTAAAGTATCCAATTTTACTGTAAACTCTGAACCCTCTATCAGTACAGGTCTTCCTCTACCCGTTTCATCTACCTCACCCAATTTCATCCTTACGAATTCGCAGGCTCTTAAATTTCCGTTGTCGGAGATTATTCTCTTTGGTGCAGTTAAAAACTGGATTTTTATTCCCTCCTCAAGGGCAGATTCTACCTCGTCTTTAAACGCCGGCATTTCGGCAATCGTTCTCCTATAGAAGATCGTTACATCCTCAGGCATTCCGGTGCGTAACAGAGCCCTTGCTGTATCTACTGCTGAATTGCCACCTCCAATTACACCTACCCTCCTGCCAATTTTTATCTCTTTCCCAAGGTTTAGAGAAGTCAGTGCTTCCATACCATACATTACGCCTTCTGCGTCTTCACCGGGTATATTCAATCTTAATGATTTATGTGCGCCTGTGGCAATAAATATCGCTTTATAGCCCTGATTGAATAGGTCGTCTAAAACAAAGTCCTCACCCAATGTAGAATTTGTGCGAATCTCGCCTACCGCACTTTTGATATAATCAATATCGGTTTTTAATATCTTTCTCGGCAGTCTGTATTCAGGTATTCCCAGCGCAAGCATTCCCCCAATCACGGGCTGTTTTTCGAATATAGTAATGTCATAACCCTTCAGAGCAAGATAAAAGCCGCAGGTTAGCCCTGCCGGCCCAGAACCAATTACAGCTACTTTCCATCTTTCATTCCTTGGTTTGGGTTCTGCTCTGAGCATAAGATTATTTCTCAGTCCATAATCTGTAACAAACCTCTTGAGATTTCTTATTGCAATAGGCTCGCCGCCTTCGGCCGTTCGACATTTAGTCTCACAGGAATGATGGCAGACACGGGCAAGGACAGAAGCAAGCGGATTATCCTTTTTTATTATTTTGAGGGCATCGGCATATTTCTTCTTGGCTATTAGAGAAATATAGACGGGAGCTTCTGTATCTATAGGGCAAGTATGTTGACAGGGAGAAGAAATTATCTCCTGGCATACAGCGGCATTACATCTTTCCTTCTTGATATGGTCTAGATACTCATCTTTGAAGAAACGAAGAGCTGAAAGCACAGAATTGGGTGCAGTCTGTCCAAGCCCGCACATTGAGGCATCTTTTATAATCCTTCCTAACTCATCAAGTAGGGTCAAATCCTCTTCTTTGCCGCGACCTTCTGTTATACTTGTAAGAATTTCATACATTCTCTGCGTGCCTTCCCGGCAGATAGTGCATTTTCCACAGGACGCCTCTTGCAAGAAGTTGGTAAAATATCTTGCGATATCAACCATGCAGGTATTTTCGTCCATAACAATCATGCCGCCTGAACCCATTATAGCGCCTGCACCTGTCAGAGATTCATAGTCTATAGGCAAATGGAATAGTTCCTGGGGAATACATCCGCCCGATGGCCCGCCAATCTGAACAGCTTTCACCCTTTTGCCATCTAAAGCACCGCCAATATCAAATACCACCTCGCCGAGCGTGATACCCATTGGCACCTCTACCAGCCCGGTATTTCGCACCTTACCTACGAGTGAAAATATCTTCGTGCCTTTGCTCTTTTCTGTGCCTATGCTGGCAAACCAATCTGCTCCTTTTTCTATTATTATTGGCACTTTTCCCAGTGTTTCAACGTTATTTATGTTTGTCGGTTTAGCGAAAAGCCCATGCTCTGCGGGAAACGGTGGCCTCTGCCTGGGAATTCCTCTCTTTCCCTCTATAGATGCTATAAGAGCAGTCTCCTCTCCGCAGACAAATGCACCGGCGCCTCTTGCTATTTTAATATCAAAACTAAAACCCGAACTTAAAATATTTTCGCCTAACAAACCAAGTTCTCTTGCCTGTTCAATTGCGATGGTTACATGTTTCACCGCAAGTGGATATTCATTCCGCACATAAACCCACCCTTCAGCTGCACCGATTGCAAAAGCAGCTATTATCATCCCCTCAATAATCGCATGGGGATTACCCTCAAGCAGACTTCTATCCATATATGCTCCTGGGTCGCCTTCATCAGCGTTACAAATCATATATTTAATATTATCTTTCTGCGCACGAGTAATTTCCCACTTCCTACCGGTCGGAAAACCTGCACCGCCTCTGCCTCTGAGTCCTGAGGCTTTTATTTCGCTTATTATTTCCTGCGGGCTCTTCTGTAACGCCTTGGCCAGAGCATTATAGCCACCCAAAGCAATGTAATCCTCTACGTTTACAGGATCGATGAGCGGATTCTTACCCGATAGTATTCGCATCTGTTTTCTATAAAATGGTATTTCGGACATATGGATGAAACTATTACCATTCTCTTTGTAGACAAGGTCATCAACTATCTCCCCATTCAAGATAGATTTTACGACCCTCTTTGCATCCTCAGGTTTCAAATTCCTATAGAATATTTCTTCAGGGAAAATTATGACATCAGGCTCAGCCTCACAAAATCCATGGCACCCGGTGACCTTTATTGAAATCTTCTCCTTGTGCCCTTTTACTGCCTTTTTAAATGCTTCAACTACTTTGAGCGCACCTTGTGCCTGCCCACACGTCCCACAAGATATGGAGATTACTGTCTTTTTTGATCTCTTTGACAAAATTTTTTGACGAAATTTTTCAAGCTGTTCAAACATTAGTAACTTAACCACTCTATTTTCCTTTTTTAATTAACCTCTTAATTTGATTGAGCGTTTTCTGTGGCGTCATCTGACCATAATATTCTCCATTCAACACGACAGTTGGTCCTATGGCACAGCAACCAAGACAATTTACGGCCTCAATTGTGAATTGCAAATCTTTTGTTGTCTGCCCTGGATTTATACCCAATTCCTTTGACAACACATCAACAATCCTTACCCC
>JABUBN010000028.1_pt1 | contig 40398 bp, 25 predicted proteins | sample 7240341 | NCBI WGS metagenome assembly JABUBN01 (sample SAMN07256345, study PRJNA390944) | subsurface metagenome | isolation source: Methane hydrate marine sediment | place: Pacific Ocean: Eastern North Pacific, ODP site | reverse complement strand
GCTTAATTACTACATTATTAATCTTTCCAGAATTTAACATTGCTCAACCTGGGGTCGGTGTTGAGGCATCGATTAAGCTATTCTGCCTTGCCTTTGGTTTTGGCTTCGGTTGGAATTCCTTGGTTTCAGAAGGGGCGAAATGGGGAGAAAGGGTTAAGAAGTAAGTAGATAATAGACAGAAGAGGTGATGAGATAGTAAGTGATTAAAATAAAGAGATATTTAGCAATTTTTATGATAGCCTTTGTAGTGTTAGGAATAACTGCAAGGGCTTTTTGCTATGAGGCTGAGGTAACGGATATTAGCGGGAGTAAATACTTTCCTGCGGTGAAAGAGGCTCTGTCAAAAGCAGAGGAGTCGATATACTTGGTGATGTATATAATAGAGTTATCTCTATACAAAGAAAAGTCAAAGGCTAATCTCCTGGTTGATGAACTGATAAAGGCAAAGATGAGAGGGGTAGATGTAGAAGTTATCTTAGATCAGAACGTAGACTTTGTCCACAGAAGACATAGGAGCGAATGGCAAGCCAAGATTAGAAGCATGCGGGCTTATAAGTCTCTTAAAAATGCCAGGATAAAAGTTTATTATGATGAACCAACAAGATATACTCATGCCAAGGCGATTATTATTGATAAGAGAATAGTTATATTAGGAAGCGCAAACTGGACAGAAGCGGCGTTTGATAAAAGTATTGAGGCGAGTGTTTTGATTAAATCAAGAGAATTGGCAGATGATATTTTAAGTTACTTTAAGACTATTAAAATAGATGAGGGGATAGAAAAATATCTTGAGTTTATTGGCCCATCTACGTCCATAGCATGGGAGTTTCTGGAAAATCGAGGACTTGCTCCCAGAATGGTAAATAAGCACGATGAGCGGTCTTTTGATGTCTATCTATTTTTGCTTAAGAATTTCGATGGAAATCCTGAAGGCAAATTGATGCTATTCTATGACCAGGTGGCAAAGTATCTGGGTATTTATGAAGGTTGGGATAGAATAGCTTACCGGCGTCAGATTATAAAGGTACTTAGAAAGTTAGAAAAGAAATATAAACTGATTAAATTTGAGCCTCGACATGCAAAAGAGGCAACGATAACGCTGCTTAATTATGAGGACCCAACCAGAGTTTATGAATATCCGGAAGAGCTATACTTTGGACTTCCCGATGATTACTTTGATTTTGGATGGAATAAGATTTTATCTTTTAGAGCTAAATTTTGCTATCTCATAAGTCTTGCCTATTCAAATATAAGTGATACCAAACCATTCTGGTCAAAGAGCCTTACGGTGATAACTGAGCAATTTGGGGGTATAAGCAAACATGTTATATATAAAGGAATGAATGAATTAAGAAGGAAGAAATTAATAGAAGTAAACTATGATGTATTAACAGGCAAGCCTTATGAAAAAAGAATGCCGAAGATGTATAAAATCTTGATGCTTTACGACCCAGAAGAGCTAAGACTGAAGCTAAAAGAGATAGAGGAAAAATATGGTAAAAAAGAATACGACGAGGCAAGAAAATATGCAAGGATAGTCTTTGAGGAGAATAGCCCTGAAGTAATCGAGGATATAATCCTGAAGAGAAAAGAATATGGGAAGAAAAAAGTAAAGAAAGCCTTTGATATAGTTGCACGAAAAAACATAGATAATCCTAAGAGAAAGTATAGTTATGTGGTGGGCATAATAGAGAAAATAGCAGAGAAGGAGAAGAAAGTGGAGGGTGAGTAAGCATGAGATTGTAACTTGGGGTAGACTGGGGATAATGCAGGATATTGCTCTGGTCATTATTGCCATTGTCGAAATTAACGATGTTGGAGAAAGACACGGCTGGTGGTAAATATTCTTATATTTCTATCAAAAACACCTTACAACCTTGCCTATCAGGCCACCTTCTTTGATTAAAATCTTTTATTATATCATGTATCATGGAGGGTAGCCTTTTCATAATATCACAAAATTCTTGACAATACCTTTTTTACAAATTTTGATTGACAGTAAATATTGAGATATGTTATAAAATAGGTGTCTCAAATTCCTCTTCCATGAAATAATTACCTTATCTATTTGTCCTTGTTTCTTATGCCTTGAAAATTTGAATTTTCAATCAAAATAGAGACAAAAACAAGCGCTAAAAGATTTTACAAAAAATTCACAAAAATTTTACATAATTGTAACAATAATAGATTAATATTATAGGTAAAGACCGATAAAGGCAAACTCCGAGAAACCGGAGAGCGCAAAGCAATGGGGCTTTTAGGTCAATAGATGATGGCCAACAGTCAACAGATTCAGTGTTTCTGAAAACTGCTGACAGCTGGCCAAAGAGAGCTCGCCAGGCTGCCGAAAACAATCAGGTAGTGTGACGAGCTTTTTTATTGTAACAGAAAAAGAAGCTGGAGTGTCAAGCGAAAGCTTGACCAATCCCCGACTCTAGGTCCAGCAGGAGAGATAATAAGGACAATAAAAAGAGACGTTGAAGTTAAAAATTAGTAATGAGGGAGTAAGAAAATGAAAAAATTAATTGTGCTTCTCATATTAATTCTGTCCATTGTCGGGTTACTTACGGCAGCTCAAGCCGATTCTAAAACTGGTTTGGCAGGGAAGAAACCGAGATTCAGGCAACTTTTCAGGAAGAAGAGATTCTATGATAGCCGTACGAAGAAACGTGTAAGAGTAGTTAAAAGTGAGATACTGGTAAAATTTAAGCCAGGATTAAAGCTAAAAAAAGTCCGGCGGATTTCTACTAAACACAGTTTGGTGCAAAGGAAATTGATAGAAAAGCTTCAGGGTCATTTAATGAAGATACCGGAAGAGAAAACAATTGAGGAAATGATTGAAGAGTTAAAGAAAGACCCTGATGTCATTTATGCCGAGCCCAACTTTACGCTTCAGTCACTTTCAACAGTCCCTGATGACGAGTACTTTGATAGGCAGTGGGCGGCTAAGAAAATTGAACTTAACAATGCCTGGGGTTTAGAAAAGGGCAGTGCCGATGTCACTATTGCGGTGTTAGATTCTGGGATTGACTTAGAGCATCCTGATTTGAAACAAAATATAATTCCTGGTTACGACTTTGTAAATGACGATAGCAACGCATGGGATGATAACGGGCATGGAACAGCCATTGCAGGGGTAATTGGAGCTATCGGGGATAATAGGGAGGGAATCGCTGGAGTTGATTGGCAGAGCAAGTTGATGCCTCTGAAGGTGGTAGATGGCGATGGTATCGGCACATACTATGATGTAGCCCGGGGAATAATTTATGCTGCCGACCATAATGCAAGAATAATTAACCTTAGTATAGGGGGCTATGCCTACTCATATGCTTTAAAGGATGCAGTAGATTATGCATTAGAGAAGGGTTGCGTGCTTGTAGCGGCCGTTGGGAATGATGGCATAGATGCTCCTATGTACCCAGCTGCATACGAGGGCGTGATTGGAGCTGCAGCAACCGATAGCCAGGATAAAGTCGATAAAAACTCCAATTATGGGGATTTTGTGGATCTCGCAGCTCCCGGACTTTCCATCTATACTACTAAGCCGGAAGGTAGATACGGGTACAATTCAGGGAGTTCTCTGGCGTGCTCCTATACGTCGGGATTGGTTGGTCTCATATTGTCATCCAAACCCTCTTTAAGTAGGGATAATATTGAGGGGATTCTTTATAATAGTTGCGATTATATCAAAGAAGATAACAGTTATGGACGCGGTAGAATAAACGCGTACAGAGCCTTGTTAACAACAAAAGGAATAGAGAATATTGACATAGCCATACTTGATCTGGAAGTTATACCAGAAAGTCCATTTCCGGGACAGAAAACAGAGATTAGTGTAACCTTGCAGAATCAAGGCAATGTTAAGATTCCGGGTTCAATCCTGAGATTATATATTGACGGTGTCGCAGTAAATAATGCCAGCATTTCATCTCTGGCTCCGAATGAAGTGATTATTAAGAAATTCGACTGGTTGCCGGAAACTTCCGGAAAAGAGACAGGAAATTGAAAACATGTTAGCCGAAAGAAGGAGTTCCCTTTCCCCTCAGGGAAGGGATAGGGTGAGGAGGAAATAATTCAAGCTGCGAGAACTTTTATATTCATAGAGCGGTTATGCGAAATTTTGACAGCCTCCTAAATAAAGGAACACCAGAATGTTACAAAAGAAGGCATCAATAAATCTATTCATTTTACTAGCAGTGATATATGCAAATCCCATCGGTTTATTTGCGCTCAATACCGACCAATTCTATTTATGTCAGAATGTTGTAAACCCAGCATTCGTTGTCAATATTAATTGCAATATTCTTACTTGCCCACAAATAATTTTTGACGAACTTCAATCGGGAGGAAAATCTTCACTTGAATCCCTCTCTGATAAATTGGCCTATGAAATACAAATCACATACAATGTCAAAAACAGGCATGTTTTCAAATTAACGCGAGGCTCGTATCATTATAATGATTTCCATTATTCATACTCTTGGAGTGATGGAACATTGGTGAAAAAAGAGACAGTTGAAATTGATAGGAGTAGTTTTACTAATATTATCTATCAGTATAACTTTTCTTCGAAATTCGCATCCTATTTTCGATTTAACGACTATGGAGAACACGGGTCCTTGGGAATGGTTTATACCCAGAAAGTAATCAAATCTATTAGATTATCATCGGAAATAAATTTTTCATTATTTTATTATATTCCTTATCCCATAAAATTATTAGGTGGAGTATTAATCAAACCTTACAGAAACATTATTATCCCCTTGGAGATTGGGTACCATTTTGGATATATTGTTGATAGAAAAGGTATTATTGCTCTTACCGGAATAGACTACGATCTCTCTAGCAATTTAAGATTAGGGCTAAAATACATATTTCTAAACGACTTTCACATCACGCAAAGCAGGTTCGGAGCTAACCTGAGTTTCTTTCTTAATTAGGTTAGGAAAAGGCAAAAAGATAATCAATCACACTAAGGAGAGGGAGAGATAAATGGCAAGTATTAGTAGAGGAAGAAGATATGTATTGGGGTATGCCTTAGCAGTAATAGTTGGGGTCTTGGTTATCTGTGGATGTGCTTCGATAAGTACTTTTCAAAGTGCGAGAACTCTAAAACCGGGTGAGACTCAGAAAGGTGTTGGTGTTACAGCGGGTAATCCTTTGATTTCTCCCTCTTGGGGAGCAGGGAAATCCTTAGTTTATCCCTGGCCGGAATTCTGGCTCAGAAAGGGGCTCTCGGAAAATTTAGACTGGGGTATTAAGACCTGGGGATTGCTTCTAGGGGGTATGGTAGACCTTAAGTATCAATTTTTGTCCGACGAATCACCCTGGCAGGTGGCAGGCTCTTTAGGGTTTGGAGTTTCTCATAGGTTATTAGAGCTAAACTTGGAAGGTGAGAGCTACACTTTCTTTGACCTCCATGTGCCATTGTTTATCAGTAGAGACTTCGGAGAATACTCCACTTTTTACATATCTCCCAAGTATATTCATAAGGTAGTTATAGGAGATAACGCTCCTAGGGCTAATTACAGTCATCAATGGAATGCCTTTGGTGCCGGGCTTGGAATATCGTTTCATCTAAATAAGAAGCTTTCGATGATGCTCGAGTATAATTGTATGTATGAGAAGGGGACTATTGAAGGTTTTACCCATAATTGGGCAGTGGGGTTTGGGTTTAATAAACAGAAGGAATAACCGATAAGATGACAAAAATGGAAAAGCTGCAAATGGAAGGGAGAAAGAGTGAATAAGAATTTGTGCTTCCGTACCAAATGATATGGCTTGTAGGATTGAGACAATGGAATTTTTAATATTCAATAATAGCGAGGAAACGCTATGAAAAGATTATGCCTGACTCTTGTTTTATTAGTAATTTTGGCAACAACTGCGTTCGCCAATGACAAATTAGTACTAAAAGCGTCTATTGGCTACGCAAGATGGATTCCAGGAAGAGAATATGTAGAGGATAATAATAGGGGAGCGGGATGTTTATTAGGTAAATTTCTTTATAATTTAAGCCCTACGACAAGCATTGGAATTGAAAGTGGATTTTTTTTCTGGGGACGGGCAAATGGTGAATTTGAAGACGGAACATCTTGGGAGGAAACTAAGACCTCAATCCCGTTTTTCTTAATCGCCCATTTTAAGATTGCTGGTGATGAAGAGGGGCTATCTTATTATCTTGATTTAGGTATTGGAGCTCAGAGCGTTAAGCGTACACATATAGAAGGAGAAAATGGGTCGGTCGAGTGGTGGAGTGGCGGATTGTTTATGGGATTTCTCGTAACCCCTGGGATAGAATTATATCTTTCTCCCGCTTTAAAGTTAGACATCTTTGTCGAAATTCAGTATTTAGGCCAAGTCGACATCGCCGGCGGTGGGGGGGAATCTGTAACATTGATAATACCTTCAGCAGGGATTCGCTTTTAATAAAAAAGAAAACTAAACAAAAGAACATTGAGGCATAAAGTCAAACTGGGTTTTGGGTTTAATAATTAGAAGAAATAACCAATGAAATAACAAAAATGGGAAAATTGCAAATGGAAGGAAAAAAGCAAAAGTTTGCCATAGTAATTACAGTGTTCGTCTTAGGAATTCTTACCACTTTTCATATTTCCCATGCTTTGGGGTCAGGTGGAACTGTGCGAAATATAAAAGCAGTGGTGGATGGGTTGCCAGGTGAGACCGACCTCCAAGACAATATGAAAGAAAAGGAGGTCAGTATAAGTTCCTGTGGATTTACTGATATAGCGGTCACCGACATAACTCTTTCTCCGAAGTTTATTGTAGATAGCGACACGGTTACTGTTTCAGTTAGAGTGAAAAATAAAGGGAATGAAACGGCAAGAGGCATAGAACTCGTTCTAAGTCAACTGGGAATGAGTGAAGATAGCAATGCAAAAATTTTTGTTGTTGAAATTAAGAGAATAGAAGAGATAAAACCTGGTAAAGAAGTAAAGAAGGATTTTTCTCTCTGGGTAGAAGCCCCGGTCAATGATGGATACAATATTTTGTTAGGAGCAGAAGTTCCCATATTGGAAGGAGATTCAGAACCCTGGGACAACAGTATGTGTAAGGAGTTCTCCATAGAGAGAGAAGATGGCACGATAAGCATAGTACACAAGAAGTTCATTCATCAATATGTTTGTGTCGAAGCAGCCAAAATATTCGGGCAGAATCTCTTTGGAGGAGGTGGGTCTGAGGGAAGAAACTACTTGTTCACAGGTGACCATTGGAGGGGTAAACATGAGGGGTACACTATTTGCGGTGGCGCATGGGACGAGGATGAACGGGACCTTGTATATGGGGACATTCCCTTTTCCGTCACTTTGACTCATTTCTGGGATGCCGATCGCGGGGATGATGCAGGAAGCTGGCTTTTTGGTTTTCCAGGTTTGAAAGATTTACCCAATACTTATCAAAGAGCAGTGGCCTTTTGGAGAGGCAGGCATGGTGAACATCGCACGGTCAAAAGTATAGTAGATTTGTATGGAGAAGACAAATCTGAAGCATATAAGCATCTAGGTCACATATCCCATCTTTTAGCGGATATGGGAGTGCCAGCTCATGCCCATGTGGACCCTCATGTGGATCCTCAAAATGTGATAGAATTTGCTGTCAGTCTTTTTACCGGTGATGACTGCTATGAAGATTGGATGGGGAAAGAAGGATATGATAACTGGAGTTATCGAGGCGCCTTAAATGCTGGCGGTTTAATTCACATTCCCTGGGATAAGCGACCCGCTGATGTTTCAAAAGACATATTTCCTTTATACTATTTGATGTACACTACGAATCAATACGCAGACTACTTTGCCAGCGATGACAGGAATGGTGATAGCTATGACAGGCGCGGTTGGCTTGACTATTCTGGCTGGCCTGGGAGTCCCAGAAAAGCAAAACACCTGGATCCAAATCCTTTGCGTATATTCCCTCCCTGGGATAGAAAAGGAGACAATGACTGGGGAGATGACGATGATGATGGCGACTTAACCAGAATTGGTAATAAAGCTTATGTCTACACTATACGGGCTACGGTGACTTTGTATAAACTGTTTTGGGAATCAGTTCACCCTGAAAAGCCACCAATCTATATTTATGATTCCTCCTGGCACTATAACAGCGTATCATTCAAATTGCATAAACCTGTTTCTTTTCAACTCACTGAGCCTGTCAAAGTAGATATTAAGTTGTACGACCCAGATGGAAAATTAGTAAAGGTAGTAGTAAAAGAGCAAATCTGTAATGCTGGACAGAACTATATTTCCTGGACTATTCAGCCTGAAGAGATTCCGCAAGGGGTATTTAAGTATGTCCTGGAAACTTCTGACAGTATGAAGGTTCACTCCAATACTGTGGAGGTGGGGCCTGCTGATTTGGCTCTTGAATTCTGTGGTGTCTCGCTCTTTTCTTTGGATGGCATGTCGTTACTAAACAATTCGCTTCTTGACATTCAGAAGCCAACTATAATGGTGGAAGGGAGGCTGTTTGGATACTCCCCTGATAGAGTAATGGCGAAGTTAGTTTGTACAGCAGAAGAGCCGGTGGACCTAGGTCCAGATGCTGGTGGTTCTTTTAAATTAGAACACAAACTTGTTGCTTCGGGGAAAAATAATATTGTCCTGTACGCCAGAAATGCTGTTAAAGATGTTGCAGTCAATGAACACATTGTCTATCGCGTGGGAGTGAGCTACCCGGCTAACAATTGTAATATTTCCGGGATACCTACAAATGTGACGATTCAGGGCAATGCCGATACAAGTAATTTCCAAAATTTTTCTGTAGAATTTGGAACAGGCACTTCACCAATAAAATGGAATACTATCAGGCAGTCCTCTACAAAGGTCCTAGGGCCCCTGATGGGCACATTGTCTGACTGGGATGTGGGAAGGCTGAATGGTTATTATACAATGCGATGTAAGATAAACGGGCAGGAGGTGAATCGTTCTACATTTATCGTCGGGCAAAAAATTGCTCCAGATAAAGATGGATTGGCTGTTGACCCGATTAATATGGTGAGCCTATCGTTTGAACCTCTTACATTCGATACGACTCAATATATTACCATTTCTCCTTTGGCACTAAATCAAGATGTTGTCATCCCAAAGATTGTCAGCCCGGAGGTGAGCTATCTCCAACCCATAGGGCCAATTTATGAGATTAAACCAGGAGAGTTGAAGTCAGAGGATTTTAATAAAAAGCCAATGCTCACTATCAAATATAGTGATGAGGATATAGATATCGATTTAGTAGGCGATGGGGTCCCTCGGAAAGAATTAGTCAAGAAGAACCTAGGAATTTACAGGTGGGATAACAAAGGGCAGAATCTGTCCTTAGTGCCAGCGGTAGATACAGTTAGTGACGCTGATAACAACACCATTTCAACCCGGATTGACGATTTCTCATACGATTATTTAATTCTGCCAGCAAACGAACCGCCAAAAATATCTTCTTTTTATTGTAGCCCGTTCATATTCAATCCCGTCTTACCTCAGGAGTTCCGTAAGCAGACAACGAACTATGCCACGGTGACTACAAATTCGGCAAAATACGTATGGGTAAGTATTGATGTGAAGAATAAGCAGGGTGAAGTTGTTGCAAAGTTGGCGGATAGAAAGTTAGAAAATATGGAATTTGTTGAAGATGACAAGGTTTTACGCAAAGCTTTGAGTTATTCCTGGGATGGGAAGGATGATAATGGAGCCGTTGTGCCAGACGGGGTATATACCATTCAGATGGAAGTTCAGGATGGCGTGGGTAACTTATCCCAGAGCGACTGTTTGGTAGTAAAAGGGAGAGTGCCACCAGAGATAGCCTTGCTTAATGGCCAGAGCACTGCTGATAATCTATTGCCAGATGCGAGTAATCCTATCCTCGTCTCAGGTCTTGTGGAGATAACCGGTTCTGCAGTTGACCCTGCTGGGTTTTCTGGATATTCAGTAGCTTATGCTTTCCACGGGACTGAGGATTGGAATAGAATTGCTGTTCCTGCCAGTTATGTAAATGGTCCTGTTTACACTGTCTCCTCAATGCAAATCACCGACGGTTTACTTGCTGTATGGGATACTACTAAGGTTGCTGACGGCAGTTACGACCTTAAATTGACAATCAACGATGAAAGTGGTTCTACTGATAGTGTAACAGTATATAATATTGTAGTGCAAAATGGTTTAGATATATATAATTTCACAGCGCTGCCTAATCCTTTTGCTTTAAGCACGACCATTAGTTACACCTTGGAAAATCCTGCTGATGTAACCGTAGAAGTGTTGGATGCTGTTTCCTTGACGCTTGTTAAGACTTTAGTAGATAATGAAACCCAGACCGCTGGCACCCATACTACCACCTGGGATGGAGAAGGTGCAATAGCGGATATTGGTGATTACATTTGCAAGATTAGCGCCCCTAGAGCCAAAGCGCCAGGACCCATTACTATTCGGCGTATTGCCAATAACAGCAATATTCGAGCTCGAATCGATTTTCCTGACACAGGTCTTGTCGCTAGCACTATTGCCATTATGGGAGAAGCAGGGAATAGTATAGACTCAGACTTTGCATCTTACAGTGTAGACTTTTCCGTTAGAGGTTCCTCTCTCTGGACTCCAATTTTTAGCAATGCCAGGCCAGTTCAGCCATCGGGCATTTTAGTTTCCAGTTGGGATACAAGAGAAATGGTCAATGGCGACTATATTCTTCGCTTAACCGTCAGTGATAAAGCGGGCAACAGCAAGGCAGTTACTAAAGAAATTACAGTGGCTAATGAAGTTACTTTGGTGGCAGTGCCGTCAGTAATTACGCCGAATGCTCCTGATGGTATAAAAACTACAACTATTACTTACAGCTTACCCAAGCCAGTGTCTTCCACTGATTTAGGAATATATTTGGGGAGTACCCTAGTAAAGACTTTCACTACTTTTACGGCACAGGGGACCTATTCACTTACCTGGGATGGAACTGACGATAATTTTTCGCCGGTTCCAAGTGGCCAATATAATTGTGTTTTAATAGCCGATGGTGAAACTAAAAGTGCGGTGATAACCGTAGATAGAGGAACCAGTGTTATTGGTGCGGAGATTAAACTGGACAATTCCGAGCCTGTCTTTGGCAAGCCTTACTTTGACTGGGCAGCCTATGGGAGTGGTCAGTATGATATTGCTCAACACTTCAATTGGAAAGTAACCGCCAGCGGAACAGAAAGTTGGATTGCACGGCTTACCAAATCTGGTTCGAAAACCGGAAGTTACTGGGGGGCAAAAGAGACGGGAGTCTGGAGAATCGCGGTTCGTCGTAGTGATGGTGGTTATGATATTTTCTTCTATACTGAAAGAGCATGGATAGGGATTAATATATCCTATGGAGTTATTTTTGACTCTATACCTAATCCCTCGATATCGGTAAGTTATATGGGAAGCAAATTGGAAATTTATGACAAAACACGATCCGGATGTAAAGCAAGAGTTTGGACATATAGAAACATATACAATCGTTACGGTACTAGATATATAGGTGAGTGGTATTGGGCGCCTAGTGAATTTAGTTTTTCCTGGTCGGTAAGCGGAGATGTTATAAGGTCTGCAGAAGTCTCCAATTCGACAGCTCTCCGTTCGGGAACGGCATATGCGCATTCGCCTCATCAGACAACTTATAGTGTTACGGTTAATCCTCAACACGGAGGGACTGTTGACCCTACTACAGGCAATGCATCGGTCAGCGATAGCAATCCTGATGTTCAAACTTCCATTAGCAAAAATTCACAGGCCTCTGGAAGGAGCATCGTTGTTTCTGGAGACTTGACTGGAACGGTTCCGCAGGAACCACAATTTGAGGGTAACTGGAGTGCTGGGGAGGTGGCTAATCCTCTCTTTAAACGTGATAATTTTGTCTCTTATAATACACCTTTGACTTTCAGCATTTTCAGTAGTCTATCATACTACACACCGCCATTTGAGTTGGACAAAGCACCCCATTGCAGTCAATGGACGGTTTTTGGGTCATATTATCCAGAAACTACTGCTACGAATCCAGACGTTATCTTTACCGATATCTATGGTACACCAGCAGCAAGCCCCTTAAATATTGGCGATGGCAGCACTTTTGTGATAGGAGATTTCGGAACAGAAAACAAGGGGCAGGACCAATTCATTGCTAAATTGAAAGTTCCCTACGAGGGACGAACTTTCATAAAAATACCAGGGATAGCCAGTACGGGAAACTTTGAGAGATATCGGATAGAGTTCGGTGCAGGCTCCACGCCACAGGTTTGGCAGACCGTTAAGGAGTCAACCATACCGATCCCCGAAGGCACTTTGGGTTATTGGGATGTGACAAGACTCAATGGGGAGTATACATTACTTTTGACCGTTTATGATGTGGGCGGCATTGCGGCAGGTGCCAGTCAGAAGACTTTTCAGATTGGTCAGCCAATTACATCATCCGGGGGACAGGTGCAGGATGCTTATGGCACAGTAACTGTGGATTTCCCTTCGGGTTCTTTAATAACTGATAAAGTCGTTACCATTTCTCCAGTAAAGTCCGAGGAGATAAAAATATTTAATAAAGATTTCCAACCCTTCGGACCCATCTATGAATTTCAATCATATCCCGGTAATTTAAACGAAGACGATTTTGCCAGGGACAGTGATGGTGACATAATAAAACCGGCTACGCTGACCTTCAAGGGCACAGCATCAGAGTTGGGCATTGCCCCGGAAGACGAAAGCAAGATTGGCATATACAGTTTCGATCCACTAACTCAGGAGATTCAACTTATTCCTTGCGTGATAATTAAGGATGCCAGTGGTCTATTTACAATTTCTGCTAAGATTACTCATTTCTGTTATTACTTTCTTGCCAAAGATACCTTACCACCCCAATTTACAATTTATGTATCACCAGATCCAGTAAGTGGCGGTAAAGTGAACATCAAAGTGAACTCTTCTAAGACCTTAGATGGCCCACCGTCAGTTAAGGTACTTACCCCTGACGGTCAAACTCAATCGGTCAATATGGCGAGAGATTCTTCTGTAGAAGGGGTCAATAGCTATACTGGCACTTTCCTTCTCCCGGCCGAGGAGATGAAAGGTACGGCAGAAGTTAGCGTTACTGGAAAAGACCTGGCAGGTAATCAGGGCTCGGCAACTGCTCGATTTACTATCGACACTTCTCTTCCCGTCTTTAATGTGGATGCCATTCCAGACCCCGCTGGAGTGGGTGAAATCACTCTCCGTATATACTCCACTCGTAGGTTAGCGAGGGCACCCACGGTAACCGTTACGCCCTTTGGGAAAGAGACTCAGATAGTCAACATAAGCGGGAGCGACTGTAGATATACAGGAATTTTCTCTGTCAAACAGGGAATGGATGGTACAGCACTGGTAGAAATAGTTGGTGAAACCGAAACCGGCAAGAAAGTCAGTGGTTCAGGGACCTTTGAAATCATAACTACCAACCCGGAATTGAGTGTTTCAGTAACTCCGGATATAGCTAACGGTGAAGTCAACATTAACGTGACTTCTTCTCGTAAGCTTGCAGGATTGCCAACCGTTATGGTCAAACCCTATGGCCAAGCGCCTCTGTCTGTAGAAATGTCGGTCGTTTCGGAAAGTGACCATATATATAAGGGAAAATTTATTGTTGTTCCCGGAAGCATTGCCAATGGTGAGGCATTGGCGACCGTAAGCGCATTGGATGAAGCAGGTAATGTTGGCGAAACTTCCACGACTTTCATCGTGGATACAATCCCTCCGGGATTGACTGTTTCTGTTTCACCCAGACGAATCAGTTCAGGTGAAGTCGCAATCAGCATCATCGCCAGTGAACCCTTAGACCAATCTCCAAATGTAACAGTTGCCCAGAAGGGAAACACTCCTGTGTCTGTCAATGTGGTAAAAGAGGGAGAATTGACCTACTCAAGCACTTATACAATTGATGAAAACTTTCCTGGAATTGCTGTTATTAATGTCTCAGCTAAAGATTTGGCTGGGAACATCGCCACAGCGACAGAAAGTTTTGTCGTAGACACAGAGTCTCCCGTGCTGACTGTTTCTGCAATACCTAATTCTTGCTCTTTGGGTGAAATTAAAATTATAGTGTCATCTTTAAAGGAATTGAGGAATCCGCCAGAGGTCAGCGTCGTGTTTCCCGGTGAGATTCAGTCTCAAATCATAAGTATGACCAAGTTATCCTTTTCTTCGAAGAGGACTCACCTTGTAGAACAATACCAGGGCACTTTCATAATTGATAGAAATACCCCTGAGGGCGTGGCGACCATAAATGTTTCTGGAATAGACATAGCAGGTAATTCCAGCCAGACATTTGGAAATTTTGACATTGACCACACGGCACCTAAATTTGAAGTTTTAGCTAATCCAGCCTTGTCCAGAGCTGGAACGGTCACCATCTCCGTAGTGGCCTCAGAACCCGTAAAAGCTCTTCCCAGGGTAGTTGTCTCCGAACAGTCGGGAGAAAATTTACAATCCATAGAGTTGGTGACTTCTCCCAATTTCAGTGAAGTACTTGATACAGGGATAGTGACAATTGACAATAGTAGGCTATGTTTAAAAATCTTTGGACCAGGCGAGGTCGTGACTTTTCCCTTTGATAATACATATAAGAAAAAGCCGATAAAGATTGGTGAGAACCTCTACAAAATTTCTGGAGTTAGTGAGCATTGGACCGAGAAGCTGGAGGTCGAGGTGGTCGCCAGTATCGTAGATGAGAAAGGCTCACCTATAGTAGACTTCTCCTCTGCAGGAATAAAGAGCGGTGACCCCTGGACAATTTACGGTCTTGCCAATATGTATACAGGGAAATATGAAGTTACAGAAGGAAAAACACCGAATGGAGAGAAAACAATTTCTGTTTCTGCCACTGATTTTGCTGGCAATGAAGGTTGGGGCAGAGGTACTTTTAGGACTGATACAGCTCCACCTGCTTTCTCCATTTCCATCAGTCCGAACCCAGCAAGAACTGGAAAGGTCAATATCTTAGTGACTGCGCCCAAAAAATTGAAGCGCCCTCCAGAAGTAAAAGTTACTCCCTTCACTCAATCAGGCCAGAAGGTGGAAATGAAAGATGCGCCCGGTGCAGGCAAACCAATTGCCACGGGAAATGTTATTGCAATAAAATCTGCAGAAACTGATGATTTCCCGGTCAGCTATTTAGTAATGAAATTGTACAATTTCGATGAACTTATTACTTTTCCCCTGGATGGGTCGTGGGATAGGAAGCTGGTAAAGGTAAAGAATTCTTTCTACAGATTGGCGTACTTGGCGCAGGGCTTTTCCGAAGAGGGCCTGGTGGAGATCGGTTGTGTCTTGGCTGATGGTGACGGGCAATTAGTTACGGACCTTACCGCTAGCGGAATAGAACAAAACGACCCTTGGACAGTATACAATCATGACTATAGCGGTATTTTTGTGGTAGACCCTTATGCTATCTGTAATGGGGTAGCCAAGATAGAAGTCTCTGGTATTGACGAGGCAGGAAATAAGGCCACGGCTTTCGGAGAATTTATAATTACTGGCGGGTATGATAACCCTTTAGGACTTATTTCGAAGAAAGTTGTAAATTATCCCAATCCCTTCCATGCGGGTAGAGAAGATACGACTATTCAATACTACCTAAATAAATCTGCTAATGTAAAAATGCGTATTTATGACCTTTTTGGCAATTTAGTAAGGACATTGGATTTTTCTCCAGGAGAAGAGGGTGGTCGAATGGGGCGCAATCGGGTGGCATGGGACGGGCGTAATGGTAGAGGGATTGTAGTTGCTAATGGTGGATATATCTGCCGAGTAGAAGCTAAAGCCGGCAAAGAGAGAAAGGTAAGGATAAGAAAGATTGGTGTCCTGAAATAAACAACTGAAGGGAGTAGCTCCGATTCATCGGAGCGTTTGAAAAGGGAAGAAATGAATAAAAACTTGTTTAAATCGGTCGTTCTAATATTGTTAACTGCCACTCTTTTCCTCGTTCCCAGGACACCTATTTATGCACGGTCTCCTGATGCGGGACTACCGGGTGCTTTCCTGCGTTTCGGTGCCGGGGCAAGGTCGTTAGGAATGGGTAAAGCATATGTCGCAGTTTCTGATGATGCAAGTGCGACTTATTGGAATTCAGCAGGATTAACGCAACTTAGCCAGAAAGAAATAGTTGCCTTACATGCTATTCTTTTTGAGGATACAATTTATGACTTTGTCAGTTACGCTCATCCGCTGGATAGATCGGGCACGCTTGGTTTGGGAATAGTAAATTTACATTCCAGCAATTTTAACTACAATACTTCGGGGGAGGATGAAGGAACTTTCTCTGAAAATGAAACTGCTTTTATTCTCTCTTACGGCCGAAGGGTGTTAGATGATCTTTCTTGTGGCATAAGTTTAAAGCTCATCAATCAAAATTTTGCTGACCATTCTGATATGGGATTTGGAACTGATGCAGGAATACTGTATAAACCTTTGTCGGCGTTATCTTTAGGTTTAAATCTCCAGAATATGATTAAACCTAAGCTAAAGTTGAAAACAGATACAGATACTTATCCTTTAAGTCTTAATCTTGGCGCATCCTATAAAATGTTTAGTGATAATATGATATTAGCCATCGCCACCCAAAAGACAGAGCATCAGTCCTTTAAAATGCATTATGGCGCAGAGTATTGCCTGCTGAACTTGTTGACTTTCAGAGGGGGGATAGATGAGACAGAAATCACGGCTGGAATAGGGTTCAGGTGGGGAAATTTACAGGTAGACTATGCTTATGCTTATCATGATGCCTGGGGTAAATACAGGGATTTGGGCTCTTCCCATAGAATTGGATTGAGTGTTAGATTTGGAAAGAAAGAAATGGTAAAGGTAGTAAAAGTTATGGAAGAAGTAGAAGAGATTGAAAAGATGGAAGAGACAAAAGTGGTAGAGAAGAGAGAGGAAGAAACCATAGTGGTGGCAGAGGAGCCGCGTAGGGAAGAGCTTGGCCCAGCCCTTGTGGAAAGCCAGAAGATAGAAGCTGAAAGTTTGGAGGCGGAAAAGAGACCAGAGAGACCACTTTTGAAAGCTGAGGTTAAAGTTGAGGTAGCTCCTTTTGAAAAGATTGATAGAATAGATGAAAAACATTATCTAACTGCTGAATCCTATTTTGCTCAAGGAGATTACAGAAATGCTATTAGAGAGTATGACCTGGTAATTAGTTCCTCGCCCCAGAGTGAACTTGCCGGAAGTGCGAGTTTGAGGAAAGCGGAGTGTTACTACAATCTGAAAAATTATAGCAAGGCTCTGAATCTCTTTAACCAGATGTGGGAAAGTTTTGGGGATAGCTTCCTCGCTCCGGAAATCCTGTACGGGACGAGCCAGTGCTATTTGAAACAGAGGAAAATAGAAGAGGCGGAGAGTGTTCTGAAAAGGTTAATTAGTTCTTTCCCCGGGTATGTTCAAGAGGAGAGAGTAAATTATAGCCTGGGTTTAATTTGGTATTATCAAGAGAAGTATGAACAGGCTTTAGAGAGTTTTGAGAAGGTGGATGATGTTTACGCTGACTATTACGAGGCAAGGTGTTTGGAAGAACTGAACAGAGAACTTCCAGCCCAGGCGAAATATAAGGAAATTTTAGAGAATTATCCAAAAAGCGAATTGGCAGACGATGCTCTGTACGGTATGGGAGAGACATTCTACCGAATGGAGCAGTATGATTTTGCAATGAGAAAGTTCTGGGATTTATTGAGGAGTTATCCACGGAGTGAACTCGCTCCTCATACCAGGTTTATGATTGGAGCAAGTCGATTTAATCAGAAAAATTATTCAAAAGCAATAGAGAATTGCCGAATATTTTTCAGGCGATATCCCCGGAGCCGATTGGTAACTTCTATCCGATATCTAATGGCTGAATCATTGAAGGGTCTGGGAAGGAATGAGGAGGCAATAGAAAATTATCGGGTTATAATTGCCAGTTTCACTTCGTCAGGCCCGGCAGAAATGGAATTTCTAACAGGGGAACTTGTCAGGCTTTCTCAATATAAATTAGTATATCTATATACTTCAATGGGAGAATATCAGAAGTCTTTAGATGAGGGGAAAAGGTTTCTGGAGAAGTATTCTGGTAGCTCAGGGTGGAAAGATATTCTTCTTTTAAAGGGTCTATGTCTACAGAGACTGGGTCGCTACTCTGAGGCAGAAAGTGCTTATCAGTCAGTCTTTAATATTGCACCCGATAGTGAAGTGGGAGGCAAAGCATTGTATCTCTTAGGATTGACCTACTATGAACAGGAGGATTACCAGAGCCTCATCACAAGTTATAGAAATCTGGTTACCGGGATTTCCTCTCCTCCTGGTGGGTGGTTAGCTGGAGCCTACTACTATATTGGGGAAGCATATTATCAGTTGGGAAGATATGGTGAAGCAGAAGAGATGTATAGTTATATAGTGGAGAACTATCCCGGCTCAGAAATGGCAAAATATGCTAAGAGTGGACTGGTGGCCTGTGCTATAGAACAGGGCAAGTTCGATTTAGCCTTGATAATAAATCGGGAATTTCTTGAATGTTATGGAGAAGGTGATAAGGATGTGGACAAAGTGGCAAAACTGCAGGTTGCCAATCTATATTTCAACAAGAAAGATTATAAAAATTCCCTCTCATTCTACAGGAGATTTGTCGAGGAATATCATAGAGATGAGATGGTTGCCCAAGTTCTCTATCGAGAAGGGCTGTCGTTTTATCGATTAGGATATTACAGTGAAGCAATTAAGACCTGGAAGACAATAATAGATAGAAAGAGAGGTAGCAAAGTCGTTCTTCAGGCTTTAGACAGAGCTGCCTATACGAGTTTCGGACTTGGCAATTATAATGAGGCAATTAAACTTTACAGAAAGCTATTTACAGAATTTCCCGGAACAGAACAGGCTAAAGAGGCACAACTTCACATTGCCGAGAGCTACTATAATGCTAAGCAGTATGAAAAAGCAATTAAAGAATACGAGAAATTTATAGAAACCTATGCTGAAGACTCGCGGAAAGAACAGGCGCTCGAGGGAATAAAACTTTCTTATTACGAGAAGGCGACAGGGGAAGGGTCCTCCGATGAAGGTTTAGAGAATTTTGTCAATAGATATTCTGGCGAGAGCCTGGCTGGAGAAGCTTACTGGCAACTTGGGGTAAGGTCTTTCGAAAGAGGAAAATATAATAAAGCGATTAAGAATTTCCAGAAAGTCATAGTTGATTATCCCCACGTCTCATCTGCTAAGGTGGCTTACTATTATCTTGGAGAGGCTTATTATGCTTTGAAGAAGTTTGATGACTCTATTAGGGCATTCCAGAATTTTGTCTCCAGCTATCCTGAAGATGAGTTAACAGAAACGGCTAAATTCCACTTAGCGAATGGGCTGTTTCAAGCGGGCGAGGTAGAAAAGAGTATAGGGCATTATAGAGAAATTCTTGAACAATATCCAGACAGCCGCTTTGCCATTCATACCCAGTTAAATATTGCTCTTGCCTACAAAAAATTGAATGAGTGGAAGAAGGCGGTAGAGGAATATAAGAACTTCATTGAGCAACATCCGGAAGGAGAGAAAGCCAATTTTGCTAAATGGCAGATAGCAGAGATTTCGAGAAACAATGGCAATTATCGACAGGCAATAGAATTCTATCAGATGATAGAACCTACTAAGGAAATAACGAAATGCGAAATTGAGTATCGAGTGGGAGAGTGTTATGAGTCTCTCGGCGAGATGGCAGAGGCAATTCGCGCCTACCAAAGTTTAGAAGAATTGCAGCCGAAAGCTGACCCATTCCGATTAGCAGGTTTGCTCCGACTGGCAGAAATATATGAAAAACAGGGAAGAAGTGATGCGGCCATAAGTATATATACGGAGATTAACAATAGTGCTGAAGATGAAAAGTGGAAAGAGCTTGCCGAGATTAAGATTGAGGAACTGAAAGGGGAATAGTAGAATGAAGTAGCGAAGCTTCGCGTTCTGGCACTCTGAAGAGTGCCCGACCAGATTAGGTCGGTCGCCCTTTAGGGTGACGAGGAGTAGCGACAGCTTCGCGTTCTAGAAATTCCTATTCTTAAGGAGGAACACAAAATGTTTGGTGGTTTACCTATTCTTGAGATGTATACTCGAAGTTTTGCCATGTGGGCGTTGACTGTAGTCTCCATAATAGCGCTTACTTTCTGCATTGAGCGCTGGCGATATTTTCATAAGAGTCGGGGCAGAATTTCAGAGTTTGTCTCCAGAATTGCAGAGAAAGTTAGAAATGGTCAGTTTTCAGAATGCCTCAAGGATTGTGGAGAAAGGGCTACACCTGTCTCCAGGGTAATAAAAGAAGGTCTAAAAAATCACACAAATGATGAGACCACAGTGCGGGAATTAATGACCAATGCCATTAGCAAGGAGCGAATGAAGTTTGAAAATAACATCGGCATAATTGGTACCATAAGCCATATTTCTCCTCTACTGGGATTGTTTGGGACAATTGTGGGGATTATTCGCGCTTTTCACGATATCGCAATAACAGGTTCGGGTGGGTCGGCGGTAGTGGCAATGGGAGTAGCAGAAGCTCTGGTAACCACTGCTACAGGGATAATTATTGCAGTTCCTTGCGTTGTAGTTTATAACTATTTTGTCCGGCGGGTTACCACTATTAATTCGGAATTGGAAATTGCCAGAGACGATTTTATTATACGGCTGAGGATCTATCGCGAGGAGCAAAAGAATGCAGAGAAAAAATCATAATGATATGAAAATCACACCCAACTTAACTCCCTTGACCGACGCTGCATTAACTTTGATTGTTGTTTTCTTAATAACGATGCCGGCGCTACTCTGGACAGGAATAAAAATAAATGCTACCAGGGCAATTCGGAGTGAGAGTGTAGAGGCTCCTAAGCCAGATTTACAGCCAGTATCAATAAGCATAACCAAACAGAAGGTCTATTTGAATGGTAAAGAAGTAGATATGAAAAATCTGAAGTGGAATTTGCTTGAGAAACTGGCTAAAAGAAAAGCGAGAACTGTGATTATTATTCCTGATGCGAATGTTCTCCTGGACCAGGTTGTAAAAGTGCTTGATATTGCAAAGCAAGCAGGGGCGGATAAACTTGCCTTACTTAGAAAGAGAGGAAAACGATGAATCTGAAGACGGAAATAGATTTAATGCCAGCTATCAGCTTAGCTTTGATCGTGCTTCTTATTTTGCTGCTCATATCGCCTTTTCTCGGTGAGTCCAGGATAAAAGTTGACCTTCCCAGAGCTTCAACTTCTGAAATGGGAGAGGAACAAAAAATTACCATTACCTTATCCAGAGACGGCCGGATTTCCGTGGACGAAAAACTGATTTCCTTAGAGGAACTGAAGCCTTTTTTGTCACAGAGATTCAAAATCGACCCTTATAATCTAATGGTAATAAAAGCAGATAAGAATATTTCCTATGGCCAGGTGGAAACCGTCCTGGAAATTGCCAAGGAGTCTGGAGCAGGACGGATTGCCATTGCCACAGTTCAAAAAACAGAGTTAATAAGGAACAAATGAACAAAGAGATAATAAACTCATTTTTTACTTCTTGTTTGATTCACATTTTGCTCTTAGTCACTCTTTTTACACTTGGACAGAGAGTTGCTCGCCGGGAAGAGATGGAGCTCAAAATTACTGAGGTGGCTTATTTGACCAAGGCAGAAATTGAACGTATTTCAGGCAAGATAAAACAGATAAAAAGGTACAAGCCTAAAACAGAAAGTCTTTTGGCTTTTACTAAGCAACGTCCTAAAAGGGAACCTGGTAAATTGATGGAATTGAAGGAGACTTTGAAAATCAGTAAGTCGGCTAAAAAAGTAAATGAATCAAAATTCTTACAAGACAAGACTTTTGTTGGACAGAAGAATTTTGTTCCTGAGGCTACCCCTGAAGTTCGAGAGTCTCTCAGCACAGAAGAAGGACATGCGTTTCCCGACGAAGCAGTAATCACAAGACAAATTGCAAAGGGAGGCTATCTAGAGGAAAAGCTGGGACCATCAGAGACAACTATGCCTGTTTTTGAAGTCGAGGAAAGAGTTTCAGATTCCGAGAACCTGGAAGATGCTCTGGTTATACCAGTTCAAGGAACTCTTAGTATTAAGGAGTCAAGCAAACCGTCTATTTCTTTACGGGAAAAGACCCCTGGGAGCAAAATCGTCAAAGAAGATTATATTCCGAAAAGAGGCAGTTCGGAGGTGGTAACCAAAACAACTGTACCTCCCTTAGAGATTAGTGAATTCAAGTCCAGGCAATGGGGGGGATTAGAAACAAGTAGTAGAGAAGGAAGTTCAGTTCAAGGGGCGAGTTTTCAAATCCAGGGGCCGATTTCGGCACGGGAAGTTATTCATTCGGTAATTCCATCTTATCCTAGGTGGGCTATAGAAAAAGGAATAGAGCCAACTCTAACCTTACGTTTTGCAGTGTTACCCAGTGGGAAAGTAAAAGATACGATTTTCATTATTAGAACATCGGGTTATCCTGAATTGGATAAATCAGCAATAGATGCACTGAAGAAATGGGCATTTGAACCGTTGCCAAAGAATTCACTCTGGCGAGAAGAGTGGGGAGAGGTAACGTTTATATTCTCGTTGAAATAGTCGAAGGTAGCTCCTCCGATTCATCGGAGTGTTTCGTAGTCCAGACAAGGAGAAAAAGATGGTGAAGCGATACTCAATCATTTTCCTAACAACTTATTTACTTATCAACCTATCAGCTTTGTCTTATTGTGAAGATATAGATGAAACAGGGAGCAAGCAAGTAGAAAGTGAAAAGATGGAGTTAATAATTGAAGAAGAAAGAGAAGAAAGACCGTTGTTAGAGAAGATGAGTCCCCAAACTCCTTTTGGGATAGATGAAATGATTACTCCTTCTAAGGAAATGGATAGAGAAGTGTTGAATCCTTCTCCATCCATTCATAGTCCAGAGCAGGATACACCCCTTATTCTGGCAAGTCCTCAAATCTTCCCTTCAGGAGGAAGAGCAATTCCCTCTGGAGAAGTGGTTAGATTTCGTCTTCAGTCTGACCAGGAAATTGCTAATTGGGAATTAAGAGTAGTAGATTCCACGGCAAAAGAGATAGCTGTATTCAATGGAAAAGGTCAACCCCCAGAATATGTTTCTATGAAAACTACAAAGGAGGATGGGAAGGTTCAGTTCAAAGTGGGAGAACCTTACTCTTCAGTTTTTATTCTTACAGATTATCAAGGAAATCAACACCATTTTCTGGGAAAAGCCTTTTCTTTTGAAACCCTAATGTATGAGGGAGAAGAAGGAAAAGTTATAAGTCTATCACTTAAGTCCTTATTCGAAAGAGACGGAACTATCCTCAGTTCAGAGGGAAAAGAGAGACTTCTGGAAGTGGCAAGCCTTATAAAGAAATATCCCAAACACTCTTTGGAAGTAAAAATGCTTACCTATGACAAGTCATCAGGTGAACAACAAATCAAGGAATTGTCAAGCTACTTAAGTAAGCAGCTAATCCTTCCTGAAGATGCCGTAAGCACAAAACTCACCGTAGATGAAAAAGTAACTTATCCCTCCATTGATATCTCCAGTCTGAATAAAATAAAGTAAGGCCAGGGGGCATTTTTAATATAGACTAGGTCTAGCTGAAATTGACTTCCCTAATTGAAGAAAAATCATCCAGTTTCAAAAAGAAGTTAAAACAAAAATTTTATAGCATTAGGTAACAAATTATGTCAATATTATTTACACCGGCAAAAATAGGAAATATCGAAGTTAAAAATCGGTTTGTGCGCGCAGCAACTGTTGGATGTCTTGCTACTGAAGAAGGCAAAGCTAGTGAGCAATATTTGAAGCTTTACACTAACCTTGCTAAAGGAGGAATAGGATTAATAATAACTGGGCATTTCATTATTCAACAGAATGGTAAGGCATTGCCCCGAGCTATTATGATTGATAATGATGAAGTAATTGCAGGACTTAAAAAACTTACAGATGAAGTACACAAACATGGGGCAAAGATTGTTGCTCAGATTAATCATACAGGAAGACATGCCAATCCAAAAATTTCAGGAGAAAGACAGATAGCTCCATCATCAGTGAGAACTATGATACCTGTCTTTTCTAAACCCCGAGAAATGACAGAAATGGATATAAAAAAGGTTATTGAAGCGTTTGGCTTAGCTGCCTGGAGAGTGAAAGAAGCTGGGTTTGATGGAGTGCAGTTCCACTGTGCACATGGTTATTTAATCCATCAGTTTTTATCCAGGCATACCAATCGTCGTCAAGATAGATGGGGAGGTTCTTTCGAACATCGCCTGCGCTTCTTGATAGAAGTGTATAACTTTGCCCGTGAGAAAGTAGGACCAGAGTATCCTATATTAGTAAAAGTAAATTCTAAAGATATGTTTATCAATGGGTTGACTATTGAAGATTCGGTAAAAATCTGCAAAAGATTAAATGGACTTGGGGTAGCAGCGATTGAAGTAAGTGGTGGTGTCCAGGATACGGGGGGATTGGAGATAACAAGAGGCGATTTCCCTGTCGATATTGTCCTTCGAGGTAGAAAGCTACTCGAAAAAACTCTTATTCGCTTAAAAGCTAAATCAATAAAGGAAGAAGCTAAATTTAAGGAGAACTATTTTCTGCCAGAAGCGAGAAGAATTAAACATGCAGTAAATATACCGGTCATTGTTGTGGGAGGTATTCGCGATGTCAAAAAGATGGAACAGATAATCGAAAATGGTGATGCTGATTTTGTCTCTATGTCTCGGCCATTTATTCGTCAACCCAGCCTGATTAGGCTAATTGAACAAGGGAAAACTAATCCTGTTACCTGCACCTCTTGTAATAAATGCACACTGGAAGTGGTCACACAAGGTAAGCCTCTTCGTTGTTATAAATAGACAATTGAAATCTTTCCTTTAGCAACAACCAATATTAACAATGAAAGCAGTCCAATTTAGCAAAAACATACCTAAGTATATTTTATGTAAAATCATAAGGTCTATCTATAAGGGGATATATTACAGCAAGTTATCATGTATCAGTTATAGAGATGTTCAAGAGCCAACTCTAATTAATGACAATTGAAAAAACAGGTAACCCTTTGCTTCGTTTTGAAATTTTGGAATACCCAAAGAGAGCACCTTCCAACCTTGTCTATCAGGCTACCTTTTTGATTGAAATTTTTTATTATATCATATATCATAAAGGGTAGCCTTTTCATAATATCACAAAATTCTTGAGTTTGTCGAGCCAACTGCGGGGCCAGAGGCCTTTATCAAACTATTCTGTGCTGCATTTGCCTTTGGATTTGCCTGGAACTCCTTGGTCTCAGAGGGGGCTAAGTGGGCAGAGAAGCCTAAGCAGAAGGCGAATAAGTAAGAAAACGGACTCCCTTATCTTTAGTTTTAGTCATATATGTCGGGGCCTCTCCTTGAAGAAGCTCATCCTCTTGATGCTACCAAGGAAGGCTCCATCTGAGGGCAACAAATGCGTCAAATATATGCCTTTTATGCAAGACTACGTGAAGTCTATCAAATGATTTTAGTATCTCTTTAAAATTATGCTCAAAAACTGGTTCAAGGAAAACAGAATAGCGATAATAGTCATATTAACCCTGCTTCTGGTGGGATGGATATTATTTAAAATAGTAGATAGGCCATTCTTCAGATGGAATGTTATAGTTGTTCTTTCTTGTATTTCTATGTTCTTGATATGGTCAAGAAAACACATTTCAAATAAAATCTTTTTATGTGTCATCATAGTATTATCTCTTTGTATTATACGCTCTTTTATAAATTTCAAAAATTTGGATGGTTTACTTATATATGAAGACCATCCTCGATATTACTCTACTTCTGTTGAATGCAAGGATTTATTTATTAAACATGGGACTCCTTTTGGTTTTAACCACAATTTTCAAGGGGGTATTCCCACTTTTTTTTATCTTAGGAGCTGCTTCTGGGAGCTGATTCCATTTTCATTTTTCTTAGGGGACCAATTAGGGTATCAGGTAATGATAATATTTTTTATTCTTTTGATCCCGCTCTCATTATTTTTCCTGGTATTTGAACTGACTAAAAATGAACAAATTGCGAGATTGGCCTCTTTTATATCTGTTTTCCAAATACAACCGTGGCCCTTCCTTTACGCTGGTATGACATCAACACTTGTGGCTATGCCTTTATCATTCTTGTCCATCCTTTTCTTCTTAAAATATGTATATAACAAAAAGTATTATTTCTTCCCTCTAGTATTTTTCTACAGTTTACTATTCTATACACACCTTATCATCTTTGCAATTACATCGATGTTCCTTGCAATAATTTTTATATATAAACTAATTACACAAAGGGAGGTTTATTCTGACTTTAAAAAATTGCTCTTTTTCGGCTTACTTCACTTCCTCATATGCTTGCCATTTTATTACAACCTGTTCAACTATGCATCTTTTTTGAGAGCATCCCCTGGATACTTTAGGGAAGAGACTTTATTAAGATATATCTTCTCAATGGTCTATCATTTTATACAAAGAATGCGGTTAGATAATACATTGAAGTTAGGTAATAAACTGTTTTTGTCAATGCTCTTTTTGCTCTGCTTTTATCATACGGTAAAAAACCTCAAACAAAGGCTCATCCTGCGTAATGCCCTGATATTTAGTACCATTATTTTGATTCTCTCTTCACTTGGGCAATTACCGCATATGTCGCTTCTTACTCTGAGATTAAGGTTATTTGAACCATATATTGCTATCTTCAATGCATTAGTGATTATTATGATGTTGCCAATACCCAAAACGGGCAAAATATTTGGCTCTATTATTCTTTTGTTTATTATTATCCAACCGCCCCGTGTAGAGCAGGTGAAAACGGTGAATACAATCTCTGAGATTGATAATAAGATAAATGCTTTTATTTCACCAGGCGATTTTGCTCTGTTTGAGAATTCTGCACAGGCCAGCCCTGCAAAGGCTGGAGAAAGATATGATAAATGTAGCCGTAAGGACCGCAGTCATTGGCTTACGTACTTACAGAAAGATTTAGGTGTTAAATTCTTCTCCCAGATAGGTGATGATGCTCATCCGTTTAATAATCTTAGACATATGTATATAACCAATGGCCTCTATAAGGGAGAGCCCCTTGGCATGGACAATGAAATAGAGTTCATAAAACTTTTAAAAGATTGGGGTGTTAATAAAGCCTGCATATGGTCACCTACGGCAAAAGGGTTCTTTGATGACAGCAGATATTTTAAATTACTGGGCAAAAGTAAGAAATACATATGCTACAGTGCGACTTACGGGATACTGCCTGAAGTGAGGTTAAGTAAAGGAGGGACAGGCAGATTAATTGACGAGGGGCCTTTTTCATTTAAAGTTTTCCTTGAAAATGTCTCAGAAATACAGACCGTAACAATTAATAAGAATTATTTTAATTTCTGGTCAGCATATGATGAGGAAGGAAACCAAATTTCTCTAAGAAAAAGCAATCAAAAGATCCGCTTTGATACGGCGAATAATGGCTATATCTTTTTTAAATATCGAAAAGGTATCTTTTTAAATTTGATATCTCTTTTGGCTATATCTTTTGCCTTACTATTCGATGTTTTTAAAAGGCGTTTTTATCCGCCTTCGCAGAAGACCACGGATTTTACCCGTGGATGAATGCGAATAGTGCTTCGGCGGATGTCGCAGATAAGCGCTATTAGCGGATAATAGGTACCACGGGCTATGCCCGTGGGGCCCATTTTTAGGTTTCTTGGCTGAAAGATTTGGGGAGGGCGCATTGAAAGGACCAAATAAAGTGAAAGCATTGTTAATTATCTTTGCATTGTCAGGGTTATGTATTATACCCTCCCTGATTTTTGCTGAAGATAATCACCAGGGTAACAAGGATACTGTTTGTGCTGTTTACATAACCGGCATTGGTTGTCCGGCTTGTGCGCGAGCAGATCCTATTATTCTACGTAAGCTACCTAAAGAGAATCCCGATTTTATAGTAATAGAATATGAGATTCATAGACAGCGAAAGAATGGACTCATGCTAATACAATATAATAAGAACTACAATTCTGGATTTCGTATTCCTTTAATACTATTTGGTAAAGAAGACCATGGCCATGGGGTAAGATCAGTTCGGAAGCATGCCAACGAGGCAATTATAAAGGGCTCAAACCACTGTCCTTTACCCGATGGTTCTTCGGTAGGTTTTAATGAATTAGATTTAACTGTTTTGTACGGAAAACCAAAAATATGGAAAGGGGAAAGAATATTAATAAAAACCGGTGAAGGAGGCAATAATGCACTATTAAAAGACTTGCTTATATCAGAGAATGTATCCGGTGTTTTAGAAAATATTGATTTTGAGGCTATAGAGCCGCAACCAGTGTTGCTTTCCGGAAGCAAAGTCATATTTGATAACGCAATTACAATGCCTGGGTGGACATTCCAATGGAATGGTGAAGGCATAAAAGCCGTTATAACTAAAAAGTCAACAGATGTGCAGCACATAGAGCCATCACAACAGGAATTTGAACAAGCACAAAAGGGATGGGGATTTTACAGGATATTTATTTTAGCATTAGCAGATACCATCAATCCCTGTGCTCTGGCTGTTTTTGTTTTATTCCTGATAGGCATCATATCGTATGATCCGACAAATTTGAAAAAAATTCTCGTTGCAGGACTGGCATTTGTAACAGCGGTGTACATCTGTTATTTTATTTACGGACTAATTATTATTAAATTTTGGCAAATAGTTCAAACCTTAACAATTGTAAAATTAACCATTTATAGAATCCTGGGAGTTATCTCAATCGGTCTCGGTATGTTTCACCTCAAAGATTTTTTTTGGTATAAACCGGGAGGATTTGCAACAGAAATGCCCATGGGCTGGAGGGGAAAGATCCAGAAAATTATGCTCAGTATAAATTCTACTACAGGGGCTTTTTTTATGGGAGCGTTTGTAACTATTTTCCTTATGCCATGCACCATAGGCCCTTATCTGATAGCAGGAGGGATTTTATCCCCACTTGGACTAACAAAAACAATACCGTGGTTATTAGTGTATAACCTGATATTTATATTGCCTTTGTATGGGATAGTATTAGCAGTATATTTTGGTTTTAAAAGAGTTAAATATTTTTGGGGATGGAAAGCAAGGAATATTCGCCGTCTTCATTTAATTGTAGCTATTCTTATGCTGTTTATAGGAATGGCTATACTGTTTCGGTGGATATAAGCCATTATACGTGACTGAAACGGCAGCAGATACACCATTATTCAGCGTATCTGCTGCCGTATGCGTTAAGGTCTAAACTGCGCTAAAGCCTGGCCATTTCAATATGTCGAAAAGCTCATCCCCCCTTCCGCATATGTCCTAGACAAGTCTCATAGTCAACCCCACACCAAACCATCTTTTTCCTGTAATCCTTTTCACATTCCCACTTCAGACTACCATCGTCACTTCCAAGCGCGTCTAAACACTCGCTAAATTCCCTAGCAGCATCAACTAGACAATCGTCATAGGTAGGTCCACAATAGTCATACTCAGACCCAGACCCAGACCCAGACCCAGACCCAGACCCAGACCCAGACGTTGCCGCAAAGCAGGAGTCTGCATCGAGTCCCATTTTCTCACTTATCGAAGGGAGCATCATCGAGCCCAGTAATGCAAAGGCTGCTATTACACCCACGAGCAACAGTAATTTTTTCTTTAAATTTGAGAATCTCATTTTTTTTCACCTCCTTACTTTAGTTAATTTTTTCGCAACAAAGAACTTGATTTTTAACACCTCCTCTCGGTTAATCACCTCCTTACTTTAATTATTTTAAAACTTTTAGATTATCATCCAAAAAATAGCCGAGCTACTTTGTAACATTTGTGTAAACGAATTCTAAAATCTTTGTAAATTTTTGTCCTTTGACTTGCCATCTTTCGCTATAAGTATATACCATTGATGTTATGGATGGGTTAAGAAAATGTTAATTTTTTGTTAATTTTTAATCGGGCTGTGTTTTTGTCCCAGACATACTTTACAATTAATTTGAAAAAAATCCCCTAGTTTCCCCCTAAAAATAGAGGGGTGGCGGAGGGAAATTTATCGAGAGCACAAGACCCTGGCTGGGGATAATGCGAAATATTGCTATAGTTATTATAGCTATAGTTGAAATTACCGACCTTGGAGAAAGCCACGGCTGGTGGTAAATCTCCTTGTATTTTTCCTGAGAGTACCTTCCAATCCTGCCTATAACGGAACCTTATTAGTAATTCAAGTTAATTTTCAAGTAATGTAAAATCTTTTGTGTAATTTGATTTTTATTTTGCTTGATTTTTGCAAAAGGTTTGGATATAATATATTCGTTACCATAACGAAAAAAGGGCGATATGGCGCTGTTTTCGTTATCATAACGAAAAGGCAAATAGATGGCATAGCCTTATTAATTTCAGCAGGAAAGTTTTTACGTTGGAGAAAACTCTTTCTGGGGAGGGTGGAAGATGCGCCAAATTTACAGAGTTTTAGTGACTCTATTAAAAGATAGAAAAGCGAGGTTAATCTCTTTTTTAATAATGGCGATAGTGGCCTCATCGGGATATGGTTTTGAAATGCCTGTGACCTCTGATTATGAGGAGGGAAGTTATCATTGTCTCAAGAAAAATTCAGAGGCTGAGCGATGGCGTGTAGACTGGAGCATGGAAAAAGTTCAGAAGGATGGCAAAATAATTCTGGAAACGAAGGAGCATGGATACGGAGTTTATGGTAAGCGGAAAGAAAAGATAAAATGGTCTACGGAAATATTTTTAGAATATACCGATTCTCTCCAGACGATCAATTTTAGGAAAGAAACAGAAAACATAGAAGGCGAAACTATTGAGATAATCTCGAAAAAGTTTGACGTCGTGCAAGGCACTGTAGAATTTGAACGTAAAGATTTAATTTCAGGTAAAGTTTCCAGCGACTCCTTTGAACCAGGTTCAACGGTAATAGGTTCGGAGAATATAGCTTTTGTATTAAGAGGCGCTAATCTTGCCAAGGGATATAAGACTAAGTTTTCCTTATGTACAGATGAGCCGAAATTATATAAAGTAACGGCAAAATGCTTGGGGAAAGAGAAGATTGTTGTTGCTGGAAAAGAAATTGAATGTTATAAGGTGGAAATCATTTTTCAAATACCAAGTTTTTTAAAAGCACTTATCCCCAAGACATATTTCTGGTATACTGCAGACGAATCCCATAGATGGGTTCGATACGAAGGATTAGAAAGCGACCGCGGGACCCCCGAAGTAGTAAGGGAAGTCTTAGATTTTCAATAACTATATTTTTCTCGTCGCCAGTGGATTTTTGGGTCGATCTTCGCTGTCTTATGGCAGTGAGTTAGCTGTTTCCACAAGATTTATATTATCTTTAGAGAAGACCTTCCAATTTTGCCTATCAGGCAACCTCATCAAAAACCCAAATTAGTTTTCCCTAAAAATTGACCTCTCCTGGACTTCGAAAATCAGCTCATAAAAAGGTGTTTTTTCAGGGCTTTTGAAGAATTTTCTTGACAGGGAGTTTATATATATTTATAATTATCGTTATTAACTGGTAACTACTGGTAATTTCCCACAGAGGTTGTTATGCCTTCCAAATTGCTCACAGTAGATGAACTCTCCGCATATTTAAAAATTCCTAAACCTACAGTCTACTATTTAGCTCAAACTGGACGGATACCTGCGTCTAAGGTTGGTAGACACTGGAGGTTTGAGGAGAAAGAGATTAAGAAGTGGCTTAAGGAACAACAGGTAGCGTATAGAAATAGGAATCAGAAAAAATAGGTCATTTTCTCTATGGGGGCCGTAGATGGAAAGACGAGTGGTAATAACAGGTGTGGGAGTAATAGCTCCTAATGGTATCGGTAAAGACGCCTTCTGGGAGGCAGTCAAATCTGGTAAATCGGGAATAAAATTAATAACTAAGTTCGATGTATCTAAGCTCCCATCAAAAGTGGCAGGGGAGGTAAACGGGTTTAATCCTTTAGACTATATAAATGAAAAAGAGGCAGGGCTAACAGATAGATCTGCTCAGTTCGGTATGGCTTGTACAAAGATGGCAATCGAAGATTCTAATTTGCGTCCAGAAGATAGAAATCCTGAAAAGACAGGAGTTGCAATTGGGACGGCATTGGGTGGGATAGGATTTTCCCACGAGCAACAGGTTATTTATTTACAAAAAGGATTGATGGCAATAAATCCCTATACTGCTTCAATTGTAGCCCCTAATTCTTGCACAAATTATATTTCCATTATGCTTAATGCAAAAGGTCCTTCTCAGACATTTTCTTCTTCCTGTACTGCAGGAGCAGATGCTATAGGCTATGGCTATAATGTTATTCGGAGAGGTGAGGCGGATGTAATGTGTACTGGGGGAACTGATGCTCCTTTATTTCCAGGAATTTTTGGGGCATTTTGCAGATTACGAATTCTTGTGACTACTACTAAAAGAAATACAAAAGTGCCCCGCCCTTTTGACCGCGACCGTGATGGCACAGTAATAAGTGAAGGAGCAGCGATACTGGTCTTAGAAGAATTAGAACATGTTTTACAACGAGGGACTCATATTTATGCCGAAATTATAGGTTACGGCTCCACATGTGACGCATATCACATAGTAAAGCCATTGCCCGGAGGGGAACAAGCTGCAAGGGCTATTCGGAAGGCTCTTGAAGATGCTAACCTAAGAGCCGAAGAAGTTGATTATGTAAATGCACATGGCACAGCCACTCCCAAAAATGATAAAGTTGAAACCAAAGTAATTAAGGATGTTTTTAAACAACACGCATATCGGTTGGCGGTGAGTGCGACTAAGTCGATGGTCGGACATACTCAGGGCGCTTGTGGTGCCATTGAGGCAATTTGTTGCGCTTTGGCAGTAAAACACGATATCTTACCACCAACTATCAATTACGAAACCCCCGATCCAGAATGTGACCTTGATTATGTGCCTAATAAAGCACGGAAAGCAAGAATAAATATTGCTTTATCGAATTCCTTTGGTTTTGGAGGTAAAAATTCAGTCCTGGTAATTAAAAAGTATGAAACGAAATAGAAACAGAACCGATTATTTATAAGATGAAAGAGAAAAAATGGCTTCTATTAATATTAAAGACTATATTCTTTCCAATTATTCGATTCATTTGGGTGGGGAAAGTTAGCGGGTTGGATAATATCCCTTTAGAAGGAAGTGCTATAATTGTTTCCAATCATGAGAGTTACTTTGACTTCCTTTGTTTTCTTGCGATAAATAAGAGATGGGTGTATTATTTAACGAAGAAAGAACATTTTGAGAATATAATCTGGGGACCTTTTATGAGATATACAGGTCAGATTGAAGTTGATAGACAAAGCTCTGACAAAACAACCGTATATGACGAGGCTTTTCAAGTCCTACGAGAGGGAAAATTGCTTGGTCTTTTTCCCGAAGGGACAAGGTCTCCGAATGGTAAACTTCAAAAAGCATATGCCGGAGTGGCAAAAATAGCACTATTAGCAAAAGTTCCGGTTATCCCTGTTGCAATGATTGGGACTTTTGAGATTCTTTCAAAATTCCAATATGTGCCTCGTTTTAGGAGATGTCGGATAAAAATAGGCAAATCTGTTTCATTGGAGAAGTATTACGGGCAAGAGATTAGTGATGAGTTAGCTCAGCAAATTACTGACAAAATAATGAAAACTATAGGAGAGTTAAAAAAGGAAAGGTATCCATGTTGAAGAGGCCCCTTGTGTTTTTTGATGTCGATGATACGCTTGTGAATGGCCAAACACAAAAAATTTTAGGGAAATATTTATATAAAAATGGAAAAGTCTCTATAGCTTTTGTAATAAAGATACTTTTCTATTTCTTAATGTGGAGAATTGGGATAGTCAAGAATGTAGTACCGATAAGAGAGCAAGCTTATAAAGTAATTAGTGATTGGGAAGCTTCAGAAGTGGAGAAAATAGTTCGGGAATGTTTCTTTAAGGAGATAAGGGCTCGGATCTTTCCTCAAGCTCTTGATTTGATTAAAAAACATCAAATGAAAGGTCACGAGGTAATCCTAATATCTGGATCAATAGATTGTCTCCTAAGAATAATTAAGGAATATATAGGCACTAAGTTCGTAATAGCCACTGTATTGAAGGTAGAAAATGACAAGTATACTGGCGAAGTTCTGGGACCTGTAATTCATGGAGAGAGTAAGGTAAGAGCGATTTTGAATTTTATTTCCGAACATGATTTTTCATTAGAGGGGAGTTACGCGTATAGTGACGATGTCTCGGATTTGCCTCTTTTCCGATTAGTACAAAATCCTGTAGCGGTCAATCCTAACAAAAAGTTGCGAAAGATAGCGCAACTTGAAGGATGGCCAATAAGCTATTTTTCAAAGGGAGAATAAAAAGTTGAACCTTTTTGCGGTTTCTTCTTTGGTAACGGCCACCATTAGTCTATCTTCAGGGCTTTTTGTTTATCTAAAGAATAGGAAAAGATTCCTTAATAAGATATTCGCTCTTTTTATGTTAAGTATCGCAGTTTGGAGTTTTGGCTTAGCAAATTTAGCTGTGGCTCCCAATGAATTGAAGGGATTATTTTGGGACCGTTTTCTATACTTCGGCTCTCTATTTATTCCTTCACTCTTTTTTCACTTCACACTTACCTTTATAGGCTTGCTAAAAGAAAGGAAAAAGCTTTTAATAGTGGCATATATATTTAGCTTTCTCTTTTTAATTCTCAATTTTACTCCTTTATTTAGGGCAGGAATGATTTCTGCACGTGCTTTACATTTCAACTACTTACCCAAGCCAGGACCTGTTTACCCATTTTTCCCACTGATGTTCCTTTTTTATATAAGCTATTCTTTATATTTGATGTTTAAAACATATCGAATAACGACCGGGGTAGCGCGCAATCAGATAAAATATGTTTTACTATCTGCAATAATTGGATTTGGCGGAGGGTCTACAACTTTCTTACCAGCTTTTGGCATAAAGGCTTCTCCCGTAGGCAACTTCCTTGTAGCTTTCTATGCAGTGATACTTGTTTACGCTATCATTACCTATCGGTTGATGGATATTACGGTGGTGATGACCAGGGGTGGGGTGCTGGCTGGGACTTATGCTTTTATTATAGGGGTTCCGGCTTTCGTTGCTTCGGTGGGAAGGCTGTGGCTTATGGGGGTTATGGGTGATTTGTGGTGGGTTCCTCCGTTGGGGCTTTTTGCAGGGTTTGCTCTGGTGGGTCCTTTTATAGCACTATTTCTCATTCAGAAGCTTGAGGCTAAGGATCGGGAGAGGGATAGAAGAATGGAGGAGGACCTGGAGAGGACAGGGCAGGGGATGATTGAGATAAATGATGTGGAGAGATTGGTGAAGCTCATTCCGAGATATCTTACCAAGTTCTATTATGCCCGTCTGGAAGTCAAGATAACTCATGCTACTACCTCTCTTCTGGATAAAGATAGAAAAGAATATGTTTTGAAGTCGACTTCTGGAGCCAGAAGGGTTTCTCTGGAGAGGACTCTTCCTGAAGAAGAGAACCCCATCTCCATATGGTTCGAGAAGATAGTTCCTGTTATAAAGGAGAAAAGATTTGTCAAGCAAAGAGAGCTGGATGTTCTGCAAAGAGAGGATATAGACTTCTGGCTTAAGGAGGAGAGGCTTCTTCGTCTGGGCGAATACATTAAGCCTAATTTAGTTGAACTAAAGAAATTGATGGTGGAGTTAAGAGCAGTCCTCTGTGTTCCCAGTTTCTACCAGGATAGGCTTTTAGGTTTTCTGATTTTGGGAGAGAAAGAGAAGGGCTTATTTAACCCGAGGGAGCTGGCGCTTTTCTTTAGACTTGCCAGGTATGCTGCTTTAGCCATAAGGAGTGCCCAGCTCAGTCAGGACCTTCAGAAAGCTTATGCCACGATAGCACAGGAGGATAGGATGTCTGCAATGGGACAGCTGGCGGCAAGTTTTGCTCATGAGATAAATAATCCTGTGGCAATTATTATTTCAGGCATTGAGCTAAGCCTGATGTCTCTGAGAGACGACCTTCTTAAGGCTCAATCTTTAGAGGAGAAAGAGAAAATAATCAAGGATGTTGAGGATAAGTTGGAAAAGATAAAAGGTGAGGCTTTTCGGATATCGCATATTATTGGGAGGATAATGGGATATGTGAGAGCGTCAGATAAGGATTTTATGCCTTTGAGTTTGAAGGAACTGATTGAAACTACCTTAGGATTGGTGCAATACCCCATTCGCCTGAGGAAGATAGAGGTGGTAAAGGAAATCCCGGAAGATTTACCCCAGATTCGAGGAGTTGCCGGGGACTTGCAAGAAGTATTCTTGAATCTTTTCAATAATGCCTTAGAGGCAATGGAAGGTATGCCATCGGGAACTATTAACATTTTAGCAAGGACAGTGGGGAATAACCCACAGATGGCGGAAATAAAAGTAGCGGATACAGGGTGTGGAATTCCTGCAGAGAATCTGCGTAAAGTTTTCAATTTTCTGTTCACTACTAAATTGCAGGGAACTGGCGTGGGATTATCTGTGAGTTATGATAAGATTCGGAAGCATGAGGGGACTATGGATGTAGAGAGCGAGGTGGGCAAGGGGACAACTTTTACTATCCGTCTTCCGGTGTGGAAAGGGGGGGAATAGTTCGGGATTTGGTTCGCTTCTGGAGTAGGAGAGCTTGCTCGGCGCTTTAAAACGCAGGTTAAAACCTGCTACTCCAAATCGCGAAACAAGTTTCGCTACTCCGGAAGACTGTGGAGTATTGTAGGGGTGACACGCAGTTTATCCCGTGCAAGCGGGGTGGTCGCCCAAAAGAAGGGACGGCATGCCGAAAAATCGGCATAAACTGCGTCCGTTCCTTACATAGAAGCTACAAAATATAGAGAATAAGTAGGTAGAGAAGGGAGGGAAGGGTTGATAAAATTGTTGGTGGTTGAAGATGAGCGTAATTTGTGTGATTTTCTGGGTGGTTTCTTCAAGAAGCAGAACTATGAGGTTTATACTGCCTATAATGGAGAGGACGCTTTAAAATTGATAAAGAATTCGAGGCCACACCTTGTATTTCTGGATATAGGTTTACCAGGTATGTCTGGAATGGATGTTTTGGCTCGTATAAGAGAGTTCGATAATACAATTAAGGTGATTATGGTTACTGGCGTCCAGGATAAGCAGAAAATTGAAGAAGCTACAAAGTTGGGAGCGAGTGATTATGTTACTAAGCCCTTTACTTTTGACTACCTGCAGAATGTAGCGTTGGGTAAGGTGCATGCACAATTATTTGGAGATTTGCGAAGAGAGGTGCAAGAGAAGGAGCTTCTTTACAAGGAGATAGAGAAGAAAGCGGATGAACTCCAGAAAGCATACGGGAAATTGGCACAGACTGCTGTGCAAGCCCTCTATGCTCTGGCTAAGGCGTTAGAGGCAAGGGACCCTTACACTCATGGACATTCTGAATCGGTTACCCGATATGCTACCTGGATAGGCGAGAAACTGAGAGGGAAACAGGGCTGGGAGAATGTGACATTAGATGCTGGGAAAATTCTCCGAAATGGTGGTCTTTTGCACGACCTCGGCAAAATCGGAATTGTTGACGGAATATTGAACAAACCTGGCAAGCTTACTGAAGAGGAGTGGGCGCAGGTTAAAGAACATCCTGGGAAGGGAGCTCATATCCTGGAAGGTGTCGATGAGTTCAAGGAGTATGCTCTGGTGGCCCGTTACCACCACGAAAGGTGGGATGGGAAAGGCTACCCGGACGGGTTAAAAGGGAAAAAGATTCCTAATGGTGCAAGAGTCCTGGCTGTAGCTGATGCTTATGATGCTATGACTTCTGACCGTCCCTACAGAAAAGCAGGGACTCCCATAGAAGCAGCAAAAGAATTGTTGAAATGTAAAGGGACACAATTCGATCCTGAACCAGTAGATGCGTTCATAATTGCTCTTAAAGAGCATAACATTTTGACTGAGGAGGATGTAAAGAAATTAGAGGAATGATAGGTACTCGGGGTCGTCCCGGACCCCGAGGCAGGTTTGTCGGGCTCAGGGACGAGCCCGACTACCTCGTGTCTCATCCTCTCTCTCCCGAGGGGAGAGGAGGAAATAATTTTGTAGAGGATACAAATGGCGAATTTGGGAGTAAATATTGACCATGTGGCGACTCTGCGGCAGGCGAGATTTACTCCTTATCCTGACCTTATAGAAGCTGCAAAGATTTGCGAGAAGGCAGGCGCGGATGGAATCACTGTGCACTTGAGAGAGGACCGCAGGCATATTCAGGATAGAGATGTCTATTCTTTAAGAAAAATAGTTAACACAAAATTGAATCTGGAAATGGCTGCAACCCGGCAGATTGTGGAGATTGCTTTAAGAGTTGTTCCCGATGAGGTATGTATAGTTCCTGAGAAGAGGAGAGAGTTAACTACTGAGGGTGGGCTGGATGTTTGGGGGCAGAGGAGAAGATTGACAGGGGTGGTTAGGAGGCTTAAGAAGAAGGGAATTTTGGTGAGTCTTTTTATCAATCCTGAACCTAAACAGGTTAGAGCGGCTAAGGAAGTTGGCGCTAATTGCGTGGAACTCCATACGGGAACTTACGCAGAGGCAAAAGGGAAAACGAAACAACTGAAAGAACTGAGAAAATTGAAACAGGCGGGTAAGTTGGCAGTGAAAATGGGGTTACGCCTTAATGCTGGTCATGGACTTAATTACCTGAATGTGAGACCGGTGGCAAGAATTCCCGGAATAGAATATTTGAATATTGGACATTCTATTATTAGCCGTTCTGTATTCGTTGGTCTGGCTCAGGCTGTGAGGGAGATGAAAAGATTGATTGAGTCCCCCCTCACCTTAATCCTCTCCCCGAGGGGAGAGGAAAAAACAAGTAAGATTAGTCCTATCTCCTGAGGGGAGAGGAAAAAACAAGTAAGATTAGTCCTCTTCCCAGAGGGGAGAGGGGAAAAGGGGTGTTTTATGGGTGGAATTGTTGGCTATATTGGAAATAAGGATTTTGTTCCGATTTTAATTGATGGATTAAAGAAGCTCGAGTATCGAGGCTACGACTCGGCAGGCATTGGTGTAATTGAGGGTGGTGTGCTGGAGTTGAGAAGATGTGTGGGGAGGATTGGTAATCTGGAAGACATCTTGAAGAAGAAGCCCGCCAAGGGAAATATAGCTCTTGGCCACACGAGGTCGGCGACCCACGGGAAACCGTCTGAACAGAATGCACATCCCCATACCGGTTGCCAGGGCAGACTGGGTTTAGTCCACAATGGAATTATTGAGAATTATCTTACATTGAAGAAGGCATTAATAAAGGAGGGGCATAGATTTAAATCGGAAACGGATACTGAGGTTTTAGCCCATCTTGTAGAAAAGTATCTTGCTAAAACGAGAGGGAAAAGAAGCCTTCTTCTTGCACTCCAGAGGGCACTTAAGGAGGTGGAGGGCTCATATGCTTTGGGAGTTATCTCAGTTGATGACCCGGAGAGGATTGTCTGCGCCCGCAAGGATATCCCCCTGGTTATTGGGCTGGGAAGAAAAGAATATTTTATTGCTTCTGATGTTCCGGCAATCCTGGGACATACGAGGAAAGTAATCTATCTCGACGACGGTGAGACGGCTCAATTGAGCGCCAGTGGTGTGGAGGTCTACGACAAGTCGGGCAGGAGAATAGAAAAGGCGGTCTCTCAAATAAGCTGGGACCTGGTCACGGCTGAAAAGGGAGGCTATAAACATTTTATGTTGAAGGAGATTCACGAACAGCCCAGGGCTATCCGGGATACATTTCGGGCAAGGATAGAGCCAGATAAAGGCGAGGTCTATTTAGAAGAACTGGGACTTTCCAAAAAAGATATTAAACAGATTGAGAAGGTTTATATCGTTGCCTGTGGCACTTCGTACCATGCTGGAATTTATGGCAAATTCCTTCTCGAGGAACTAGTGAGGCTCCCCTGTGAAGTTGACATTGCTTCCGAATTCCGCTATAGAGACCCTATTATAAATGGCAATACTCTCGTCCTTTTGATTTCCCAATCAGGAGAGACTGCGGACACGCTGGTGGGATTGAGGGAAGCAAAAGAGAAGGGAGGGAAGACTTTAGCTATTTGCAATGTGGTTGGTTCTACAGCCACTCGAGAAGCAGATGGCGTAATCTATACCAGGGCAGGCCCGGAAATTGGTGTGGCTTCCACCAAAGCATTCACTGCCCAACTTACGGCTTTATGCCTTTTGGCAATCTATTTCGGGAGAGTACGGGGAACCTTGGGAAAAGAAAAAGCCAGGAATATATTGATGCATCTTCTGCGCATTCCTCGCCAGGTGGAAGAGGTCTTAGAAAATCACACAAATTACGCTCATCTTCAACCACCAACAATTTTATCAACCCTTCCCTCCCTTCTCTACCTACTTATTCTCTATATTTT
>JABUBN010000027.1_pt1 | contig 42208 bp, 38 predicted proteins | sample 7240341 | NCBI WGS metagenome assembly JABUBN01 (sample SAMN07256345, study PRJNA390944) | subsurface metagenome | isolation source: Methane hydrate marine sediment | place: Pacific Ocean: Eastern North Pacific, ODP site | reverse complement strand
GGAAGAAGCATCACTGATTGGACTTTGTGATGGAGAAACCATTATTCCCACAATACCTTCGCAGGACCATAAACCAGTTTTTGACCAGGATAGGGGACCAAATACAGGAGGAATGGGAGCATATGCTCCTGCACCGGTGGTGACTGAGGAAGTTTATTGCTGGGCCGAAGGGAGGATTTTCAATAATTTTCTTAAAGGGGTGAAAGCGGAAGGGATAGAATTTAAAGGTGTAGTATATGCCGGGATTATGGTTACTAGAGAGGGGCCCAAAGTTCTTGAGTTCAACGTTCGCTTTGGTGACCCGGAAAACCAGGCAGTCTTACCTTTGTTAAAGACAGATTTAGTTGATCTCCTGGAAGCTACGATTGATGGGAAATTAAAAGATGTTCCAATTGAGTGGGAGAAGAAGTCCTGTGTCTGTGTTGTGGTTGCCTCGGGTGGATATCCAATGTCGTACGAAAAGGGCAAAGAGATATCCGGGCTGGATAAGGTTGGGAAAAGGAACGATGTTTATGTATTCCATGCGGGAACGAAGAAAGATGGGAGTCGTTTCTTAACTTCTGGTGGTCGGGTTATGGGAGTCACCGGTTGGAAAGATACCTTGGAAGGGGCAATAGATTTGACCTATGAGGCTGTTAAAGAAATTAGTTTTGAGGGAATGCATTATAGGAAGGATATCGGAGCTAAGGGATTGAGAGTGAAGAAAAGTTAGTTTGCTCGTCGCAAAAGGAGAGATGATGAAAAAGGCAGTTGTGGGAATAGTATTGGGATCGGATTCGGACCTTTCTACTATGAAAGAGTCGACAAAAATCCTGGAAAAATTTAAGGTCCCTTATGAGATGACAATCTCCTCTGCGCACCGTTCTCCTAAGAGGACACTCGATTACGCTAAGAGAGCGGAGAAGAGGGGACTGAAAGTTTTAATTGTTGGCGCTGGCGGAGCAGCACATCTTGCGGGAGTAATTGCTGCTCACACCACTCTTCCTGTTATTGGCGTTCCTATGCATACAGGTCCACTGAAGGGGAGAGACTCTCTATACTCTACTGTGCAGATGCCTAAAGGAGTGCCTGTGGCCACGATGGCCATTGGGAAATCAGGGGCGATAAATGCAGCTATTATGGCAGTGGAGATTCTTGCTTTAAGTAATGCAAAGATTCGGAAAAAATTGAAGAAATATAAAGCTGACTTGGCGAAGGATGTGGAGAAGAAAGGTAAGAGATTGGAAAGATTGGGCTACCAGAAATACTCAAGTTCATAATTAAGGAGTAAATAATAAATGATTAGAGAGACAATATTTGGCGTAGTTGGTGGGCTGGGCTTATTTATATTTGGTATACATCTTATGGGTGCCGGGCTACACAAAGCTTCTGCAGATAAGATCAGGAAAATCCTTGCTGCTCTAACCTCTACACCATTTATGGGTATGCTCGTTGGCGCAGGAGTAACATCGCTTATTCAGTCCTCCAGCGCTACTACGGTGATGTTGGTGGGATTTGTTAATGCCGGGCTGATGACTTTGAGACAGGCAATTGGCGTGATTTTGGGAGCCGATATTGGCACGACAATTACTGCTCAATTAATCGCTTTTAAATTGACTGATTTTGCTTTACCAATTATCGGGCTGGGTATGGCGATGAACATCTTCGCTAAAAAGAAATTCTATAAGAGTATTGGAGAATTTCTGTTCGGTTTCGGTATTCTCTTTTTGGGTCTGAAGATATTGACGGGTTCAGTAGAGCCTTTTGGAGCTAGTGAGTCTGTGCGTAATGCCTTTATCATCTTTAGTAAGAGTCCTATCACTGGCATAGCTACTGGTATGATAGTAACAATGCTGGTCCAATCGAGTAGTGTTACCGTGGGCTTAGTTTTGGCTTTAGCTTCTACGGGGTTAATAGACTTAAGTGGAGCAATACCTCTAATTTTGGGAGACAATATTGGTACTTGTATAACTGCACTTCTTGCTTCTATGGGCACGACTATTTCTGCAAAGAGGACAGCCATTGCCCATGTTACATTTAAAGTTGTAGGAGTCGTTCTTCTCTTGATTTTCCTGCCTTATTATCAAAAGTTGATTGCGGCTACTACAACTAATATTATGCGCCAATGTGCTAATGCCCATACAATATTTAATGTAATGATTACTATGCTTTTCCTTCCCCTGGCAGGAGTTCTGGCCCGCACGATTGAAAAAGTTGTTCCTGGCAAGGAGACTGTTGTGGAGGCAGGTCCTAAGCATCTGGAAAAACACCTTTTAAACACACCTGTTTTAGCTTTGCAAGCAGGTATACATGAGACGATTCATACTCTAGGTCTGGTCAAAGAGATGATAGATGATTCTATTGAAGGATTTATGGAAGACGATATTAAGGCATTGGATAAAGTTTCCCAGGGTGAAGAGGCTGTGGACAGCTTGAGGATGGCGGTTTCAAATTATCTGGTGGAACTGATGCAGAGGGAATTGAGCGAGGAAGAGTCGAAGAAGATACCATCTCTTTTGCACATAATTAATGATGTTGAGCGAATCGGCGACCATGCGGAAAACTTGAGGGACCTGGCAGAAAGGAAAATTGATGAAAAGTTACCTTTCTCCAAGATGGCAAATAGTGAAATCCGCCAGCTACAGGGAGAAATAGATGAGATGGTGAAGGAGGCTATTTCTGCACTTAAGACCAATGAGGTTAAGGAGGCACAAAAGGTAATTGAGAGGGAGTCTCGAGTTAACCTTTTGAGGAATAAATTAAATCAGAATCATGTTAAGAGGTTAGAAGATGGAACATGTAAAGTGCTTTCCGGGATAGTTTTTCTGGAGATGGTTAGTAACTTTGAAAAGATAGGGGACCATCTGACCAATATCGGTCAGGCGGTTATTTCTCCGCTACAGTGGGAACATATTGAGGAAAGGGAGCATATTGAGGAAAAGGAAAAAGTTTAGTGGAGTCCTCCCGAAAGGGAAGGGTGGAGTGTCAAGCGAAAGCTTGACTCAGTGAAACTCTCGTTTCACACTCCAGAATTTAGTTGCCCCCGATTTCATCGGGGGACTCCAGAGTTTTTGGAATCCTCCCGAAAGGGAGGGAGGTTCTTATGGTTACTTATAAAGAAGCCGGAGTAGACATTAAGAAGGCAGAGAAGCTGGTAAAGAAAATAAAAGGGATTGTTTCTGGAATTGGGGGGTTTTCTGGTTTTTACCCGATGGAGCTGGCGAGATATAAGAAACCCTTTCTCGTTGCTTCCACTGACGGGGTAGGAACAAAACTAAAAATTGCACAACTCATAAGAAAACATAATACAGTGGGTATCGACCTTGTGGCAATGTGTGTTAACGACATTATAACTTGTGGAGCAAAACCGATGTTCTTCCTTGACTACTTTGCCACGGGAAAGCTGGAGCTGGGAGTTGCTGAGGAAGTAATCAAGGGAATTCATAAAGGCTGCCTTCAGGGTGGCTGCCCATTGATAGGAGGAGAGACTGCTGAGATGCCTGGTTTCTATAAGAAAGGCGAATACGATTTAGCCGGCTTTTGTGTGGGTATTGTGGATAGAAAAGAAGTAATAGATGGAAAAAAGATTAAACCGGGTGATATAATTTTTGGTCTTCCTTCTTCGGGCTTGCATAGTAATGGTTTCTCTCTGGTGCGCAAGATTTTTTCCCAGAAAGAATTGAGAAGCCTGGGTAAGGAGTTATTGAAACCCACAAAGATATATGTGAAAGATGTCCTTTCAGTAAGGTCTATTGTGCGGGGAATTGCCCATATCACCGGGGGAGGATTTATTGATAACATTACTCGCATTCTCCCTCAGAAGTGCCAGGCAATAATCCATCAGGGTTCCTGGAGAGTTCCCCAGATTTTCCAGCTCGTTCAGAAAAAGGGAAAGATTAAAGAAAAAGAGATGTTTCATACTTTCAATATGGGAATAGGCATGGTTCTGATTGTCTCCCCGGCTAAAAGAAAGAGACTCTTATCTCGCTTACCGCAGGCTCGGCCTATTGGAGAGGTGGTTTCTGGCAGGCGTCAGGTGAAGATAATATGAACTATAAGTTTGGAATATTCTCTACAGGAAGAGATAATGAAGCGATCAAGCTTTTTCAAGAAGTATATAATAGCATTGAACAGGGAGTCATAAACGGAGAGATAGCCTATCTATTCTGCAACAGAGTTGAAGGAGAAAAGGAGATAACCGACTCGCTTCTTAAATTGGTGAGAGACTGCGGGATTGAGTTAATCACTTTTTCTTCTAAAAGTTTTAACAGGGAGATGAGAGAGAAGGCTGTTGAGGAAAGCAAGAGTGGGGGAAGCGATTCTCCTCTCCTTATCCAGTGGAGAAACGAGTATGATAAAGAAATAATGGAGAGGATTCCTCAATCCTTCGACATCTATCTCGTAGGTTACATGCTTATAATTGGACCTGAAATGTGTAAGTCTTACAACATTCTGAATCTCCATCCAGCACCACCCGGTGGTCCTCAAGGTAGCTGGCAGGAAGTGATGAGGGAATTGATTGAGTCAAATGCAAAAGAAGCGGGTTGTATGATGCATCTGGTAACGCCCGAATTAGACAAGGGTCCTCCCATCTCATATTGCACATTTCCCATTGTGGGAAGAGATTACGAGCCACTGTGGAAGGAGTACTACTCTACCGGTAACTACTGTAAACTCTTCTCTAAAATTCGGGAGGAAGAATTCAGAAGAGAATCTCCTCTGGTTATCCATACAATAAAGGCATTTGCTGATGGAAAAGTACGGATAGAGGAAAAGAGGGTGGTGACCACAGAGGGGGAAGCTACAAAAGGTTATTGCTTGAACGAAACGATAAAATAGAAGATGCAATTTATTACTGATTGTGAAGGACCTATCTCTAAGAATGATAACGCCTTAGAACTGGCAACCAATTTTCTGCCAGAAGGCGAGAAATTTTTTACCCAGCTTAGCAGGTATGATGACTTTTTAGCATTAACCGGAAGGGAAGGATACAAGGCAGGGGATACATTGAGATTGGTCCTTCCGTTTCTGAAAGCCTACGGCACCACAGATAAAAAAATTGTAGAATATTCAAGAAAGAATATTCTTTTAATGCCTGGCGCTAAAGAGACACTCCGTTTCGTTCAGGAGAGGATGCCTTCCTTCATTGTCAGCACCAGTTACCAGCCCTATATTCAGGCGCTCTGTGAAGTCGTAGAGTTTCCTCCTGAAAATGTTTATTGTACCGAGCTAAACATAGACAAGTATAATATCTCTAAGGAGGAGATAGAAAAACTTAAGGAATTTAGCAAAGAGATATTGGCTTATCCTTTAATAGAAGTTTCTGAAATTAACAATTTAAGCCCTCAGACTAAAGAGGCTATAGATAGATTGGAAGAGATTTTCTGGAAAGAAATAATTTCTATGAAATCGGGTAAAATGCTGGAAGAGGTTAATCCGGTGGGAGGACGAGAGAAAGTCAATGCCATAAAAGATAGTCTAAAGAAATGTAACAACAGTCCTCAAGATGCTATGTATGTGGGAGATAGCATTACTGATCGAGAGGCATTAAGTTTTATAAGAGAAAATGGAGGATTGGCAGTATCTTTTAATGGCAATAGATACGCAATCGAGAAGGCTGAAGTAGTCTGTATTTCAGAAAATACAGCTCCCATTTCAGTCCTTGCAGATGCTTTTTCCCAGGGAGGTAAGGGAAAGGTGATGGAGTTGGTAGAAAACTGGAAAGAAAAGCTCCCTCTACTGGAAGTGGTAAGTGGAAATAATAGAGAACGTCTCATTTCTGAAAGCGAAAGATTCAGGAAGAGTGTAAGGGGTGAGGCAGGAAGTTTGGGATGAGAAGATGGATGTTGTCTCTATAGGTGCTGTAAACATCGATTTAGTGGCTAAGGTAGATAGGTTTCCCAACCCTGACCAGGAGACTGTAATCAGAAGCTGGGATATGGTTGGCGGTGGTTCTGCTGCCAATGTTGCCTGTGGGATTTCCCGCCTGGGAGTAACTTCCGGGTTCATTGGAAATGTGGGAGGAGACTATTTTGGAGAAATCCTGAGGGATGGTTTGAAAACGGAGAAGGTCGATATATCTTGCTTAAAAGTTTGTAAGGGAAATAGTGGGAGCGTTATTGCCATTGTTAATGAAGGTGGTGAGAGGATTCTTTTTGCCTATCAAGGAGCCAATGCAAAACTATCTCCTGAAAATATTGATAAAGATTATATAAAATCCTCTAAGTATATCTTCTTAAGTAGCATTGAAGGTGAAGAGACTATCCCGGCGATGGAACTTGCTTCCCGTTATGCTAAAGAATCTGGAGTGAAAGTATTTTTCGACCCGGGATACATATTTGTGGAAAAGGGACTGAAAATGCTTGAAGGAATTTTGAATAAAGCAACAATAGTGAAATTTAATGAGACAGAAATAAAAGAGTTAGCCAAAAGAGAAAAACTTCTCGATGCCTCGGAAACCATTGCAGAACATGGACCGGAAATTGTTCTTACCACTCTGGGAGAAAAAGGATGTTTTGTCTATTCTGGTTCGGTCAAGAAATTTATTGACTCGTATAAGGAATTCATGCCTGTGGACAAGACAGGGGCTGGTGATGCCTTCTCTTGCGGGTTTATTTTTGGTGATTTAAATAATTGGGATTTGGAAAAATCTGTAAAATTTGCTAATCTTATAGCGAGCATTTCCATTACCAGGATGGGCGCAAGGTCTGTCCCCTATCTAAAGGAATTAAAGGATTATAAAGAATATAACCAATTCTAAGAAAATTATTTTCCTCTCCTTTCAAGTGAGAAGGTCAGGGTGAGAAAAGAAAATTCCCTCTCCCCTCGGGGAGAGGGTTAGGGTGAGGGGGAATAAAAGAGGGGTATCGGGACTGGCAATAACAAAATTATAATAAAGGAGAAATTATGCCGCAAATTAAGAGAGCTCTTATTAGTGTGTTTGACAAGACAGGAATTGTAGAGTTTGCCGGTGGTTTAAAAGATTTGGGAGTGGAGATTATATCTACTGGCGGGACTGCTAAGATGTTAAAGGAAGCAGGAATACCCATCCGCTCAGTTTCAGATTATACAGGTTTTCCTGAGGTACTGGAGGGAAGGGTGAAGACTTTGCATCCTAAAGTTCATGGGGCTTTGCTTGCCGTCAGGGATAATCCCCAGCACAGGAAAGAGATAGAAAAGCATAACATAGAACTGATTGATATGGTGGTAATTAACCTCTATCCTTTTGAAGATACAGTTGCCAAAGAGGGCGTCACTAAAGAGGAGGTTATTGAGAATATCGACATCGGTGGTCCAACTATGTTGAGGTCAGCAGCCAAAAATTATAAGTGGGTGGTGCCGATTTCTAACCCCCGCCATTATGGTTCCGTCATGGAAGAGATGAGAAAGAATAAAGGTGCGATAAGCGAGGAGACCTCTCTAAAATTAACTACAGATATCTTCCAGAATTTATCTAAATATAACTACCATATCTATCAGTACTTTCTCGCTTCCTATTCCTCTCCTTCTCTTTTTCCGGATTTATTGCAACTCCAGCTGGAGAAAGTAAAGGATTTGAGGTATGGAGAGAATCCCCATCAAAGTGCAGCATTCTATAGAGAGTCAGTTAAAGGAAAAGGGCAAGGGATAGCGGGTATAGAACAATTGTGGGGCAAGGAGCTTTCTTTTAACAATATTCTGGATTTAGATGCAGCAGTCAATATAGTGGAAGAATTTGAACAGCCAGTAGCAGTGATTATTAAGCATACCAATCCTTGTGGTGTGGCTACTGGTGAGGTTCTCCTTGAGACTTATAAGAAAGCTCGCCAATGCGACCCGGTTAGTGCCTTTGGCTCCATTGTGGGGTTCAATCGGAAGGTGGATAGTAAGACCGCAGAAGAGATTGTTAAGACTTTTGTTGAGGCAGTAATTGCCCCGGATTTTGAAGATGAAGCAGTTAAGGTTCTGAAAGTAAAGAAGGATATCCGACTGTTAAAATTGTCTGGTGAAAGAAAACTATCTTCTTCCCAGCTTGATTACCGGAGAGTTTCCGGAGGGCTGTTAGCTCAGGCGAAGGATTTGAAAACTTTTGCTGATGGTCTGGAAGTAGTTACTGAAAGGAAGCCAAGCGATGTGGAATTGAAAGCTCTCCAGTTTGCCTGGAAGGTTTGTAAGCACGTTAAGTCGAATGCCATTGTTCTGGCAAGCGAAAGCCAGACGCTGGGTATTGGAGCTGGTCAGATGTCTCGTGTTGATGCAGTGAAAATTGCGGCGAGGAAGATGGGGGAGCAATTCGGGAAATATAAGGGGCTTATAGTTTTAGCTTCAGATGCTTTCTTTCCTTTCCGCGACTCTGTCGATTTGGCTGCTACCTTTGGGGTTACAGGAATTATTCAGCCGGGGGGTTCCTTGAGGGATAAGGAGTCGATTACTGCTTGTAATGAGCATAAAATTGCTATGGCCTTCACCAGAATGCGCCATTTCAGACATTAAAAAAAGAAAAGGGGTCAGAGTCATTTTTCAAAGGGCAGGTCGGTCGCCCTTTAGGGTGACGAATGTGGCACTCTAAAGAGTGCCCGACCAGGGCAGGGTGACGAACAGAGGGGGAAAATGGGACGACCATCGTGGGATGACTACTTTATGGAAATTGCTGATACTGTGGCTAAACGTTCCACCTGTCTGAGGAGGCGAGTGGGAGCAATCATTGTGCGGGACAAGAGGATTCTTGCCACAGGATATAATGGGGCTTTAACTGGGCTGATCCATTGTGAAAAAGTAGGATGTATTCGAGAGAAGAAAAACATTCCCTCCGGTCAGATGCAGGAAGTGTGCCGGGGACTCCATGCTGAACAGAATGCATTGTTATTTGCTGCTGCCAATGGTGTAAATATAAAGAATGCTACCATATATTGCACGCATCAACCTTGTATTCTCTGTGCCAAAATGATAATTCAGGCCGGGATAACTCGAGCTGTTTTTAAAGGTGAGTATCCTGATGAGATGGCACAGGAACTATTTAAAGAGGCAAAAGCGGAGCTCTGCCAGTTAAAATAGAAGCTAAAATATAGTTTATTTATGGGGAGGATAAATTGATTTCTCGCTATACTCTTCCTAAAATGGGTAAAATCTGGACTGACGAAAACAGGTTCAGGATAATGATGGAGATTGAGATAACTGTTTGCGAAGCTCTGAGTAATCTTGGAGAGATTCCCAGGAGTGCGCTCATTAAAATTAAGAGAAAAGCACGCTTTAACTTGGCAAGGATTAAAAAGATAGAGAGCAAAGTGCATCACGATATGATTGCTTTTATATCTTCTTTGAGTGAAAGTGTAGGTAGAGAAGGAAGATATATTCATCTGGGATTGACCTCTTCCGATGTCCTGGATACTGCATTGGCTGTGCAGATGGTTGAAGCTATAGATATTTTAATCGAGGACCTGGAGAATCTTTCCCGGACTCTGAAGAAGAGAGCCATAAAGCATAAGAATACAATAATGGTAGGCAGAACCCACGGAATCCATGCTGAGCCGATTACTTTTGGGTTGAAACTGGCACTCTGGTATCAGGAGACCCTGAGAAGCTTAGAGAGACTCAGGCGGGCAAGGGAAGTGATTGGTGTGGGAAAAATTTCAGGGGCAGTGGGAACTTATGCTCACGTGAATCCTAAAGTGGAACTCTATGTCTGCAAAAAATTTAGGTTGAAACCAGCCCCCATTTCCACACAGATAATTCAAAGAGACCGCCATGCTGAATACCTTTCCCTGTTGGCGTTGGTAGCCGCATCGTTGGAGAAATTTGCCCTGGAAATCAGAAACCTCCAGAGGACTGAGATACTGGAGGTAGAAGAGTATTTCAGCCCTACCCAGAAAGGCTCCTCAGCAATGCCTCACAAGAGGAATCCCATAACTTGTGAGAGAATTTGTGGACTGGCGCGTCTTGTTCGCTCCAATGCGGGAGCCTCCTTAGATAATATACCTCTATGGCACGAAAGAGATATCACCCATTCTTCTATAGAAAGAGTTATTATTCCTGATAGTACAATTCTCCTCGATTATATGTTGCAGAAGTTCGAAAATATTGTGAGAAGACTAATAGTCTATCCTCAGAATATGAAGAAGAATATGGAGAAAAGCAAAAATGCCATTTTCTCCCAGAGAGTTCTTCTGGGACTGGTAAAAAAGGGACTTTCTCGAGAGAGAGCATATGAGTTGACTCAAAGAAATGCTATGAGGGCCTGGAAGGAAGGCAGTGAATATCGTGAGCTTCTAAAAAAGGACAAAGAAGTAAAGAAATATCTTACAAAAAGAGAAATTGATGCCTGCTTCAATCTCAACTATTACTTGAGATATGTGAATATAATCTTTAAACGGCTAAAACTGTAAAGTATCTCTGTTTCACTTTCAACGGAACGGGGAGGCGGAGCATAAAATATGGCTACTTTAGTTGTGGTAGGTACCCAGTGGGGCGACGAAGGCAAAGGTAAAGTTGTCCACCTTCTCTCAGAGAAGGCCGATTATATTATCCGCTACCAGGGTGGCAACAATGCGGGACATACTGTTGTCTTTAATGGTCAGGAATTCATTCTCCACTTGGTTCCAGCGGGAATCCTCGAGCCGGGCAAGAAATGTATTATTGGAAGTGGAGTGGTAGTAGATCCCCAGGCACTGGTAGAAGAGATTCGCTTTCTTGAGAGGAAAGGAATAAAAATAGAAGACAGGCTTTTTGTCAGTGATGCCTGCCATATTATTCTGCCCTATCATCGCTGGATGGATCAGCTCAGGGAAATCCAGCAGGGTAAGAAGAGAATCGGCACTACCCGAAAAGGAATCGGGCCAGCCTACGCTGATAAGGTGGCGAGAGTGGGTATAAGAATGGCTGATTTCCTTTCCCTACGCCTATTCAAGGAACTATTGGAGAGGAACTTGAAAGAAAAGGCTCCTCTTCTGAGGAAAGCGTGTAAGCTCTCTGAGTTGAGACGAGAGATTCTGGAAAAAAGAAAAAAGCAGCTACCCATAATTAAAGACCTCGTGGTAGATTCAGCGATAATGATTAACCGGATAATTTCTCAAGGAAGGAATGTTATCCTGGAGAGTGCTCAGGGGACTCTACTGGACGTTGATTATGGAAGTTATCCTTATGTTACCTCTTCCAATCCTGTGGCTGGTGGAGCCTGTGTGGGTATAGGTATAGGCCCCACTCAAGTCGATCGAGTCTTAGGAATTGTCAAGGCATATACGACCAGGGTAGGAGAGGGACCATTTCCCACAGAGCTTTCCAATAGCATAGGTAAACTATTGCAGGAAAAGGGAAAAGAGTTTGGAGCAACTACAGGTCGGCCTCGACGCTGTGGCTGGTTTGACACCTCTATTGTCCGACACGCGGTTAGGGTAAATGGTCTGAGGAGTTTAGCTTTGACCAAGCTGGATGTTCTGGATGGGATTGACCCTTTAAAAATTTGCGTAGCATATCGCTACCGGGGAAAATTGATCAGGGAGTTTCCCACTGGCAGAGAAATTTTCAAAGATTGTAAACCAGTTTATATAGAGTTAAAAGGATGGAAAGAGAAGACTAAAGGCATTCAGAAATTTAATTTACTACCCCGAAATGCAAAGAGATATTTAAGTAAAATAGAAAGCCTGGTTCAGGCAAAAGTCTCCATAGTCTCTATGGGCAGAAGCAGAGAGGAGACGATTATAATAGATAGAGACTTGATAGATTTCAATTTTTAAGTTATAATTACTATTGTTATTGAGTAGGGGTTGATTCACAGGAGGCAGGAAATGGCGCGAGTTGTTTTAAGGAAGGCGACTAAGATATATCCTGGAGGTGTTATCGGCGCCAAGGATATTAATTTGGAAATTGCTGATAGAGAGTTCTGCATTTTAGTTGGACCCTCAGGCTGTGGTAAATCAACCACGCTACGAATGATTGCTGGCCTGGAGGAAGTTACTGAAGGAGAAATCTATATTGATGATAGACTGATCAATGACATCCCTCCTAAAAACAGGGATATTGCTATGGTTTTCCAGAATTACGCTCTTTACCCCCATATGACTGCCTATGAAAATATGGCTTTTGCACTAAAATTGAGAAAGTATCCCAAGAAAGAAATACAACACAGGGTAGAAGAAGCGGCAGAGATTTTAGGCATCCGGCGTCTTCTAAATAGAAGGCCAAAGGCACTCTCTGGCGGAGAGAGACAGAGGGTAGCAGTGGGAAGGGCTATAGTTCGTAAACCAAAAGTCTTCTTATTCGATGAACCTTTAAGTAATTTAGACGCAAAGATGAGAGTTCAGATGAGGACAGAACTCAGCAAGCTTCACAAGCGGCTGCAAGCTACTATGATCTACGTGACCCACGACCAGGTCGAGGCTATGACCATGGGAGACAAGATTACAGTACTGAAGGATGGTATCATTTACCAAGTGGCAGATCCAATCACTCTCTATGACCAGCCGGTAAATAAGTTTGTGGCCGGGTTCATCGGGACGCCTCCAATGAACTTTATGGAATGCCGGATAATAAAGAAGGAGGCTGGAATATATATAGATGAAGGAAACTACGAAGTAAAAGTCAGTAAGAGGATGGGAAAAGCCCTCGAACCCTATGTGGGGAAAGAAGTAACCTTTGGTATCCGACCAGAAGATATTTATGATAAGCTCTATTCTGCAGGAGCTACCCGGGATAACACAATTTCCAGTACTGTAGAGGTTGTGGAGCCTATGGGTGCTGAGATACTGTTACATTTAACCACTGGCAAGAATATTTTTGTTGCCCGCGTTGGTTCACACAATAAAGCAAAAGTTAACCAGGATATAGAAATGGTCTTTGATATGGATAAGATTCATGTTTTTGATAAGAAGACAGAAAAGACTATAGTATAGTCCTGTTTTTAGGTATTATTTCACCACCACAATCTTCTTTGTCTTCTTGTAATCTCCCGCCTGTATATGAACAAAGTATAATCCACTGCCAACGACCTCGCCTGAACCGTTCTTCCCATCCCAATAATATTTGTGTGTCCCCGGTTCCTTTTCTTCATCTGCGAGTTCTTTTATCCTATTGCCTCTTGCATTATACAGACCTAATTTTACATGAACTTGGTTTGGTAGTTCCACTACGATTAGTGCTTTTTCTCCTTTTGTTGGATTAAACACATTGTTATAACATTTAAGTTCTGTTTTATCTGGCTTTGTTTTATATCCCTCTATTGTGATGATTATTATTGTCTCACTATGGGAAAGTTCTTCATCATCACTTGCAGTAAATGTTACCTGATGCTCACCCACATCGCTGCCTTCTGGTGTCCAGGTGAATGTCTGATTTTCGAATGTTGCACCACCTGGCAGTCCCTCGACTGAATAGGTTATCGGGTCTTCATCAGGGTCTGTGGCATTGACTGTGAAAGTTAATGTCTCACCAACTCTGACTGATTTATCACCTATTGGCTCAAGTACTGGAGGACGGTTATCCAGGGCAAATATAGCCTCAATAGTATGGTCAGCTGTGACATTAGTAAAGGTATAGGTAGGTACTGCTCCCACAGATGAACCATCTACTAAGACATCAGCAATATGGTATCCTGGATCTGGAATGATGGTAAAGGTCTGGTTAGCTCCATGATTTACTGTAACTGCGCCACTGGGGGCAATAGAACCACCTGGACCTGCTGTGGCGGTGATAGTATAGGTAAGGGAAACATCATTGACAGTAATGGTAATCTCCTCATAGTCAGATAAAGGAGGTGAGCCATCATCAGTAACTGTGATTCTTACTTGTGTATAGGTTCCGGCATCATCAAAGTCAGGGCTGATAATTAATAAGCCTGTGCCATCACCATTATCAATTAAACTAACAAAGCTAGGATTATTACTTAAGGAAAAACTTAAGTTATCTCCATCAGGGTCATAAGCAGAAAGAGGCACTTCTAAGGTCACACCTTCATTTACCTGTATATCTCCAATTTTGGCAAATGCCAGGCTGGTTCCAAATACCAAACACGTTAACAATATCATTAATAATCTCTGTTTTTTAATTTTATCCACCTCCAAATCTTTATTTCACCACAACAATCTTCTTTGTCTTCTTATAATCCCCCGCCTGTATATGGACAAAATATAACCCACTGCCAACTACATTGCCATTGTCACTCTTACCATCCCAGTAGTACTTATGTGTCCCAGCTTCTTTCTCTTCATCTGCGAGTTCTCTTATTCTATTGCCTCTTGCATTATAAAGATTTAATCTTACATGAGCTTGTTTTGATAGTTTTACTACAATTAATGCTTTTTCTCCTTTTGTAGGATTAAAGACATTGTTGTAGCAACCTGTCGGCAGTTCTCCGAATCCTTTACCTTCTTCTAACGCTTTAATGGTTACACTATCAGTATCTTTTAACCCTCCATTATCGGTTACAGTGAGTGTAATTGAATGTGTTCCAGTGGATAGGATTACCGTTGGATTTATACCAGTAGCAATCTGTAAACCATCTTCACTCCAGACAAAGCTTGCAATTGTACCATCGGGGTCTTGTGAAGCAGAGCCATCAAGGGTGACCTGCTCTTCGCCATTGTTGTCCTCGTCAATTACCGTCTGGTCCGGCCCAGCATTGGCAACAGGAGGTTGATTAGGTGGAATTAAATCTATGTATTCAAAAACCCATAATCCAGACGCAGAATCAGCAACATAAGCATAATCACCGGAGACATAAACACCAATAGCCCACCCAGGGGTATCGTAATACCCTACCTCAGATAGCGATAAAGGGTCATATATGTTTATTATCCTTAAACCACTCCAGTAATCAGCAATATATGCATTATCTCCAGAAACATAAACTCCCCAAGTAATGCCATCTGTATCATAATAATTAACCTCATATATAGATGAAAGATTGCTTACATCTATTATCCCTAATCCAGAATTTCCATCAGCTACATATGCATACTGATTATAGACATAGACTCCATGAGCATCCCCATGGGTATCATAAAAACCAGCTTCAAAAGGATTTGAAGGATTGCTTATATCTAATATCCTCAAGCCAGAATCTCTATCAGCAACATAGGCATAGTCTCCTGAGACACAAACTCCTACTGCCTGGCCAGGAGTATCATAAAAACCCTCCTCAGAAGGATTTGAGGAATCACTTATATCTATTATCCTTAAACCAGAATCTTCATCTGCAACATAGGCATAGTCTCCTGATACATAAACATCACTAGCCCACCCAGGAGTATCATAATGACCCACCTCAAATGGATTTGAAGGAGTGCCTACATGTATTACCCTTAAGCCAGACCAACCATCTGCAACATAGGCATAGTTTCCAGAAATAAAGACTCCAGAAGCAAACCCAGGGGTATCACAAGAACCGACCTCAGAAGGATTCGAAGGGTCACTTATATCTAATATCCTTAAGCCAGAGTCTATATCACCTACATATGCATAATGATTAGATACATAAATTCTACTAGCCTGTCCAGGGGTATCATAGTAACCCTCTTCATCTGGAGATGATGGAGTACTTATATCTACTATTCTTAAACCACGCCAACAATCAGCGACATACGCATAGTTTCCGGAAATATAAATCCCTAATGCCTTCCCAGGTGTATCGTGAGAACCTGCTTGAAAGGGATTTGAGGGATCGGTTATATCTATTACCCTTAAGCCATTCCAGTAATCAGCTATATATGCGTAATCACCAGAAACAAAAACCCCGCGAGTAGAGGGAAAATTGGAATCATAAAAACCCTCTTCATAAGGATTCGAAGGGTTGCTTATATTTATAACCCTCAAACCAGACCCACCATCTGCAACAAAGGCACAATAACTGGATACATAGACTCCATAAGCATAGCCAAGGGTATCATAAAAACCCTCCTCAGAAGGATTCGAAGGGTCGCTTATATCTATTACCCTCAAACCAGACCCACCATCTGCAACAAAGGCATAATTACTTGAAACATAGACTTCGTAAGCATTGCCTGGAGTATCAAAAGAACCTGCCTTAGAAGGGTTTGAGGGATTACTTATATCTATTATTACCAGGCCAGCATTCCCAATTGCTACATAGGCATAATCTCCAGATACATAGACATCATTGGCATCATCGCCATCGGTGTCGTAATAACCCACCTCAAAAGGGTTTGAGGGATTACTTATATCTATTATTCTCAATCCAGAGGTGGCATCTGCAACATAAGCATAATTACCAGAGACATAGACTCCACTAGCTCTAATAGAACTATCATACCAAGAAACCTGTATTGGGTTTTGTGGGTCCGAAACATCCAGTATCGACAAGATACCAAAAGCAGCAACATAAGCATAGTCCCCCTGAACAAATACATCTTCAGGGACACCCCCAGCAAGTTTGCCGATTAGGTCTACATTACTCGAATCTACGGCAAAAGTGGAACTGAACGCCATAACCAGAAAACCAATTATTACAGAAACTAAAATTCTACTTTTCATTTAGTAACCCCCTATAAAATATATCATTATAATTTTGATTTAAAACTCAATATTATTTTCGAAAAGATAGCCTGTCCCTTTGATTCATATTAAAAACTGATGCTAATGGATATTCTGTGTGTATCTCCTAAATCGCCAAAGGGGACAAAGGCATAGTCTACCCTATACCTTTTAAAATTACCACCTAAACCAAGACTACACCCACCTAATCCTCCAACATCAGTGGTCTTTGTATTATATCCAATCCTCCATGCAACATTTACATTATTACTGAGCTTATAGTCTACTCCCAGACACACAGCCTGCAGTAGTGTCAGGCATGCCAGGCTTAGGGTCATGATAAGAACTATGTGTAATTTTGTTTTCATCTTTTCCTTCCTGTCATTTCTTTGCCGTCTGTTCCATCTTCTTCTTTGCTTTCTCTATCGCTTCTTTTGATTGTTTATGATTAGGGTCTATCTTTAATACTTTCTCCCACTCACTTATTGCTTCTTTGTACATCCTTTTCTTGTAATATGTCGTCGCTCGCATATAATGCTTCTTCATCTGTTTAATTTTTGCTTGTTTACTTATCTCAGGAGAGCCCATCCGTAATGTGATTGCCACCTGGTGGGTATTGCTGAATACATCCATCATCTTATACCCATAATCCAACTGCACCCATTTATACCTTATACTTGCTCCTATACTTACCTTATCTTCATCCTTTATCTTATACCCTGCTCTTATCCCTAAGATATCGGCTATCCAGCATTCCCCTCCCAAGTTGTATCTCATATCATCATTCTTTATCTTTATCCCATCTACACCTGCTACCATCTTTACTATCTTACCGAGTTTTCTCTCATAACTTCCTCCTAATCTTATGGTAAATGGTAGACTGTCTGCTACTTCTATGAACTTCATCCCTGTTCCCATGTTCTGTAGCGCCATTCCTAAGCCAAACCCTCCTACCTTATGCAAAACTCCCATATCTATCCCGAATGCCCCTGCTGTGTATTCCTCCACTAATTTTGATTGAATCCACTTTACCATTACTCCTACATAGGTATTTCCTGAAAAGCTGGCTATCTCCTGAGCGTAACATAGCCCTATCTGATAGTCACTCTCTGCTTTTAATGTTTCCCTCGACTTTATTGTTTCATCTGGATTTAACTGAATCCACTCAATATCTCCTCCTTGATAGGCAAGTACTCCCAGGCCGATACTTGCTTTGTTCCCTAAGAGTAGCCCTCCTTTTAATGGATAAATGAGGTTTAGTGCTTCATTCCGCGTATCAATAATGTTCTGATGATACATTGCATTAAGTTCTATGTTTCTTACTGTGGCAATACCTGCTGGGTTATAATGCATTGCTGCTGCATCATCTGATAGACCTGTGGCTACTTCTCCCATGCCTAATTGCCTCACTCCTATTGCCTGGTTTAGAATCGCTACTCCTGTCACTGCTTTTCCAAATACCACGCTACTTCCAAATACCAAACACATCAACAATACCATTAATAAACTTTGTTTTTTCATTTTACTTACCTCCATTTTTCAACAAAAAAAACCAAGCTTATCCCCATTAAGCCATATGTTCCCCTGGAATACTGGTAGAACAAGGTAAGCTTGGTTATGACCTTATGGCTTTGCCTGTCTCCATTGTCATCTGTCACTAAAAGTATAAACTACTTATGTTATGGATAGGTTAAGAAAATGTTAATTTTTTGTTAATTTTTTGTTAATTTTTAAGTGGGTGCAGGGAAAATTTACAGAAAGTTTACAACTTTTTTACACAAATGTTATATTTTGGATATAAACTTTTTAGAAGAAAAAGATGAGGATAGTGCGCCGGGGAAATAAAGGTTGACTTCTATCTAGTTTTACCGGGAGAGGGGCCATGAGTTCAAAAAATAGATTATAGCCGAATTATCAAAGATTATTAAGGTTTGGTAATTCGGCTTTTTGTTTTTCAGATGAGGGAATTCTTTGAGGGAGAATTTTTATTAGGAGCCAGTGATGGAAAAGGAAGATTTAGCCAGAAAAATAAGAGAGCTGGGAGAAGAGTTGGGAGAGAAAACCTCGGAGTTGGTTAATACCAATAGTAAGCTGATAGAACTCAGGAAAGAGTTGTCAAGAAAAATAAGGCAGAAGACGAAGGCACTATCTTTTCTCTACAGGATAGAAAGAGATGTTTCAAATAAGTTGAAGATGAAGGATGTTTTAAAGGTAATTGTGGAAAAGGTGGGTTCGATTCTGAATGTGAAAATATGCTCTATTCTCTTAATAAATGATAAGACTGGCAAGTTATCAGTTGAATGTGCTAAGGGACTGGAACAAAAAATTTTGAAGGATACAGAACTTGAAGTGGGAAATAAGATTTCGGGCTGGGTAGTAAAACATAATAGACCAATTTTGGTGAAAAATATTGAGAAAGATACTCGCTTTGCTAAGAGTAATGAGGAGAAGTATTATAATAAATCTCTAATGAGTGTTCCTTTGGCTATAAAGAATAAGGTTATAGGAGTTATCAATGTAAACAACAAAAAGACGAGAAGAATCTTTAATCGGGAAGACTTTCGATTGCTCAAGCAGATCGCTGCTCAGGTAGCGATAGTTATCGAAAATGTTAGACTTTACAGGAGTTTAAGCAATCTTTATATGCGCACCATTACCACCTTAGCAGCTACTATCGATGCGCGTGACCATTATACCAGGAGACATTCGGAGATGGTGGCTGAATACGCTGTAGCTATTGCTGAAGCGATGAAACTCCCTCCTGAGCGGGTAGAGCTTATCAGGCAGGCTTCCCATTTACACGATATTGGTAAGATTGGAGTGCACGACTTTATCCTCCTCAAGCCCGATAAATTAACTGATGAAGAATGGGAAGAAATAAAGCTCCATTCGCTTAAAGGTGCTGAAATACTGGCACCTCTGGTTGTTTTCCTTGACGGAGTAATTGATATGGTCAAGCAGCATCACGAAAGATATGATGGGAAAGGTTATCCCGGCCACTACAGAGACGGGGAAATAGATATAGGAGCAAGGATAATGGCTGTAGCTGATGCCTTTGATGCTATGTTATCAGAAAGACCGTATAGGAAAGCATATTCTCCAGAGAGAGCAATTAAAGAGTTGAGAGAAAATAGTGGAACGCAGTTCGATCCGAAAGTTGTGGAGACTTTTCTTGAGATGTTAAATAAAGGGACAGGGTTAATTCAAAACAGATATCAATGATTACCAGATGGATTGGTAATATTTTTAAACTCACACTTCCACAGTGTGAGTTTTTTATTTTTTTGCCTCACAGGCAGAGCTTCGTCCCGATTCATCGGGGCTACTACAGCTTCTGATTTAGCGGAAGAAAAGTTTGACTTTTTAGACTATTTATGGTATATTCAAATGCGGAAAAATCTAAGCGGTGATTTGAGGTTTTTATAAGATAGGAAGCAGGGAGGGTCTAGTGGTATCCCAAAAGAAGAAAGCCATAATGGATGCAAAGGAAATTTCCTGGACAATAAAGAGGATGGCTCACGAAATTGTGGAGAAGAATTACGGAATAAAAGACCTTGTCATTGTGGGAATTCAGACCAGGGGAGTTCATCTTGCTAAGCGGATTGCCAGGGAGATAGAGACTATTGAGAAGAAGGAAGTTCCCGTGGGGTCTCTGGACATCACCCTCTACCGTGATGATGTGGATTCAATAGCACATCAGCCTCTGGTTAAGGAAACAAAAATTCCTTTCGATATTACCGATAAGAAAGTAGTTCTTGTTGACGATGTTCTCTTTGCCGGAAGGACTGTAAGGGCTGCCCTCGATGAACTCATCGATTTCGGGCGTCCCAAAATTATAAGATTGGCAGTTCTAATTGATAGGGGTCTTAGAGAACTTCCTATCCAGCCCGACTTTGTAGGGAAAACTTATCCCACTTCTAAGAAAGAGCTTGTCTCGGTGAATTTGAAAGAAGTGGATGGAGAGGATAGTGTGGTTTTAAGAGAGGAGTGATGAATGCGGTTAAAGAATAAGGATTTGCTCGGTCTGGAATATCTGGATAAGGAAGAGATAAATTTAATTTTAGAGACAGCCAAACCATTTAAGGAGCTGTTTACCCGCTCAGTAAAGAAAGTCCCTCCTTTACGGGGTAAGACCGTGGTGCTTCTCTTCTACGAGCCCTCAACCAGAACCAGAATTTCTTTCGAGCTGGCAGCCAAGAGGTTGAGTGCCGATGTTTTGAATATTTCTGCCTCCACCTCCAGTGTGGCCAAGGGTGAAAGTCTAATCGATACCGCAAAAACTTTAGAAGCAATGAAGGCCGACTTCGTGGTTATTCGCCATTCCATGTCAGGAGCTCCCCAGATTCTTGCCCGAACAATAAGTGCCTCCATAATTAATGCTGGTGATGGAACTCACGAGCATCCCACGCAAGGGTTATTGGATATGTTTACTATCTGGGAGAAGAAGGGGAGAATCTCAGGCCTGAAGGTTGCTATTGTGGGAGACATTCTCCACTCGCGTGTTGCTCGTTCGAATATCTGGGGATTGAATAAGATGGGAGCAAAGGTGTACGTGGTAGGGCCAGCAACTTTGATACCTCCCAAGATTGAACAGATGGGCGTGAAAATCTTCTACGATCTGGACGAAATAATTGATGAGCTTGACGTGATTAACATTTTGAGAATTCAGATAGAGAGACAGAAGGAGAATCTATTTCCTTCCTTGCGGGAGTATAACGAAATTTTTGGCATTACCGATGAAAGATTGAAAAGAGCGAAGAAAGATCTTCTGGTGATGCATCCCGGTCCAATGAATAGAGGGATAGAGATATCCTCCTCGGTGGCAGAGGGTTCACGTTCTGTAATCACCGAACAGGTGACCAATGGGATTGCCGTCAGGATGGCGGTCCTTTACCTTCTGGCTGGGGGAGATAGTCGGGGTATGAAAAGATAGGAATCACAATCATCTCGGGAGGAGCGTGTTGAGATTAATCATTAGAAATGGAAGAGTAGTCGATCCTAAAAATAAGATTGATAAGAAAGTAGACATCCTGATTGAAGATGGAAAAATAACGAAGATTGGAGAATCTTCAAAATTCAGGCCGGGAGATGTTACCAGGTCTACGATAACAATTGATGCCACGGCTAAGGTGGTCACTCCTGGGTTGCTCGATATACATACCCATTTACGAGAACCGGGCAGGGAAGACGAGGAAACAATTGCTTCCGGAACCCGCGCTGCTGCGCAGGGAGGATTTACCTCTATCTGTTGTATGCCCAATACGCAGCCGGTTATCGATTCTGTCTCTGGCGTGAAATTTATTCTCACCACAGCTTCCCAGGAAGGGGTGGCTAATGTTTATCCTATAGGAAGCATAACCAAAGGACGAAAAGGAGAGGAACTGGCAGAGATAGGGAAAATGAGAATTGCTGGAATTGTGGGTATCTCTGATGATGGCAAACCAGTGATGAACGCTCAGATAATGCGTAGGGCATTAGAATATGCTAAGATGTTCAATCTCCCGGTGATCTCTCACTGTGAGGATTTAAACCTTTCTATGGGTGGGGTAATGAACGAAGGATTTACCTCCACAGTTTTAGGTTTAAAAGGAATACCCAGGCAGGCTGAGGAGATAATGGTTGCCCGGGATATCGCCCTGGCAGAGTTGACCAGTGGAAAGTTACATTTAGCCCACATTACTACCCGTCGCTCTGTGGAACTAATTCGCCAGGCGAAGAAGAAAATAAAGGTAACCTGTGAAACCGCACCCCACTACTTCTCTCTTTCCGAAGAGGAGGTTCAGGGTTATGACACTAATACGAAGATAAATCCTCCTTTAAGAACTAAGGATGATATCAAGGCATTATGTGAAGGACTGGCTGATGGCACAATCGATTGTATAGTATCAGACCATGCTCCCCATCTGGACGTGGAGAAAGATTTAGAATATAATATAGCTCCTTTTGGCATAATCGGACTGGAGACGACGTTACCCTTGATTTTTACAAATCTGGTAAGTAAGAAGATACTAAACTTAAATCAAGCAATAGCAAAATTGACTGTGAACCCGGCAAATATTCTGGGACTGGAGAAAGGGTCTCTCTCTATAGGGTCTGATGCTGACCTCACCATAATCGATTTGAATCTGAAAAAGAAAATTGGCAACAAATTCACTTCGCAGAGTAAGAATTCCCCATTTATTGGTATGGAGTTGAAGGGGTTCCCCGTGACTACCATAGTTGGGGGTAAAGTGGTAATGAAAGATGGAAAGCTCGTTTAGGAAAGCCTTGGCGAATTTATCCTCACTTCCTAGGGAACCTCTTTTTTTACCGAAGGCGAAAAAGCATGTCCTCAAGTCGTTCGGAAAAAATCCCCCATGTTTCCCAGAGGACAGATATGGTGCAGGTTGATGCGAAGATTTTAGAGAATAGAGAGCTTGGATCCCAGCGGTATAAGATGGCCCTTTCTGCTCCTCAAATTGGATGCCAGGCGAAGCCTGGTCAATTTATTCATGTAAGAGTTTCTAAAGGTTTTCTTCCTCTTTTGCGCAGACCATTTAGCGTCCATCGTGTACAAGGTCAAAAGATTGAGATACTGTATAAAGTTGTGGGGAAAGGCACAGAAATTTTAAGCAGAAAGAAGGGAGGAGAATATCTGGATATTCTGGGTCCTTTGGGGAAGGGGTATCAGTTACCATCTGCCACATCAAAGATATCAGATATTATCCTTGTAGCCGGAGGCACAGGGGTGGCTTCCCTTCTCTTCTTAGCAGAATCGATTTCCGTTGCCAATCCCGAATTATCAATTCTCGTTCTCGTTGGGGCTAAGAATAGAGAGGAACTTCTGTGTGAAGGAGATTTTAGAAGACTGGGTTGTCGGGTGGAAGTAGCTACGGAAAATGGTACAAGAGGATATAAGGGTCTGGTCAGTGAGCTTTTAGAAAAGTGCCTGCCACTTTCAGGGGATAGACCCAAGCCGATAGTCTTTGCCTGTGGACCTTCTGAGATGCTAAAAATGATAGGAAAGATTTCCAGGAAACATCGATTTCCCTGCCAGGTTTCCTTAGAGGAACGCCTGGCCTGTGGAGTGGGTGCCTGCCTTGGTTGCGTGGTTAAAACCAAAGGTTCTACTTACACTTATAAGCGAGTCTGTAAAGATGGCCCTGTCTTTGACGCTGGGGAGTTGATTTGGGAATGATGCGAAAGGCAAAAGAGAAACCCCCGAATTTAGCAATAAAACTTGCAGGAATTTCTTTGAAAAATCCTGTAATGGTCGCCTCGGGAACATTTGGCTACGGAGAAGAGTATGCCCAGCTTGTAGATTTAAATAGGCTGGGAGCAATTGTTGCCAAGACCATTACTTTGAAGCCGAGGCTGGGAAACGACCCCCCCAGGATTGTGGAGACTGCCTCAGGGGTCCTAAACTCAATTGGTCTACAAAATGTTGGTATAGATACGTTCATTAATGAGAAGTTACCGTTCTTCAAGGAATACGATGTTCCTTTAATTGTGAGTATTGCTGGTGAGACCACAGATGAGTATGTGCAACTGGCGAAGACCTTGCAAGGAGAGAAGATTACCGGGCTAGAATTGAATCTTTCCTGTCCCAACATTAAATATAAAAGGAAACTTATGTTCGCCCAGAACCCCCAAGCGACTCATCAGGTGGTCAGTAGAGTAAGGAAGGCGATAAGTCTTCCCCTTATGGTGAAGCTTTCTCCTAATGTTACGGATATAGCTTCTATTGCCAAGATGTGTGAGGAAGCGGGAGCGGATGGAGTCTCCCTGATAAACACATTTACGGGTATGGCAATAGACGTGGAAAATAGAAAGCCCATGCTACGCCAGGTTACAGGGGGGCTTTCCGGCCCGGCAATTAAGCCGATAGCTCTGAGGATGGTCTATGAAGTTCATAAAGCAGTGAGGATTCCCATAATCGGTATAGGGGGAATTATGACCGCTGGTGATGCCTTAGAATTTATTATTGCTGGGGCGAAAGCTGTGGCTATTGGCACAGGTAACTTCGTTGACCCTCTAATCCCGATTAAGGTTATTGATGGAATAAGAGAGTATATGGTAAACAATAAAATTAAAGATATAAAATCGATAGTAGGGAGATTGAAGTGTCCGAAAAGCTAATTGTAGCCCTTGATGTTGATGAAATAGAAAAGGCAGAAAATTTAGTCGATTCTTTGATTCCCTATGCGAAATTGTTTAAAGTTGGTAGTTTCCTGTTCACTGCCGAGGGCCCGAAAGTTTTAGATATGGTAGTAAAAAAAGGAGGGAAAGTATTCTTAGATTTAAAGTATTGTGATATTCCCAACGTGGTGAGTAACTCTGTCAGAATGGCCCAAAGACACGGGGTCTTCTCTTTGACTCTCTCTATTCTTGGAGGGAGGAAGATGTTGGAGGCGGCAGCTTCCATTCATCCCCGACCTCTCCTCTGGGGAGTCACAATTTTGACCAGCATAGATTCTCCCGATATGAAGGAACTGGGAATATCCAGAGAGATTGGTGATGAAGTTGTAGCTCTGGCGAAGATGGCCGAAAGCGCAGGATTGGAAGGTGTCGTGGCTTCCCCTCTTGAAATTGAACTCATCAGGAAGGCTACCAGAAAAGATTTTCTCATAATTACCCCGGGGATAAGACCTCTGGCGGGGGAGAAGTCTTTAGCTGATGACCAGAAAAGGGTAATGGCTCCTGGCGAAGCTTTAAGGAAGGGAGCCGACTATATTGTTGTAGGAAGGCCAATCATAGAAGCCCCCGACCCTGTTGGGGCAGTTAAAGCGATATTGCAGGAGATGGGAACAGGAAAATTCAAATGAAATCGGGAACATTTGTAGGCACGGTTTCAACCGTGCAAAAATTTGCACAGATTGAATCTGTGCCTACAATGATTATTCTGTCAAAAATGGGCATAAGGAAAAGGATAAATTGACTGAGAGAGAGGTTTTAGAGATATTCCAGAAAAGTGGTGCACTGCTTTCCGGACACTTCAGGCTCTCTTCTGGTTTACATTCGAGCGAATATCTTCAGTGTGCGTTGGTTCTTCAATATCCGGATTTGGCGGGAAAGCTTTGTAATCAACTCGCCTCCAGGCTTGAGCTTCGTGGGTCAAAGATTGATGCTGTCATTTCTCCCGCTATTGGAGGAATAATCGTTGGTCAAGAGGTGGCTAAAGTTTTAGGCTGTCGAGCCATATTCTGCGAGCGAGAAGAGGGCAAGATGAAATTACGTCGTGGATTTGAAATACGAAAAGAGGAGAGAGTGGTAGTTGTAGAAGACGTAATCACTACAGGTGGTTCGGTTAAGGAGATAGTAGAGATTGTGCAGGGTATGGGGGGAAAGGTCGAAGGAATTGGAGTAATTGTTGACCGTAGCAAACCTTCCTTTTCAGATGAGCTGGCCACTCTAAATTTACCCTTAAACAGTCTTCTGAGAATAGATATAGAGACTTATTCTCCCGAGGAGTGTCCAATTTGTAAGAAGGGAATTCCTTTACAAAAACCGGGAAGCAAATAAGAGGTAGAGGATGGCCAGTATTCTTCCTTTTAGAGGCATTTTCTATAATCGAGAAAAAATAAAGGAGCTACCGTGGGTCCTTGCTCCACCTTACGATATTATTTCTAGTGAGGCACAGGAGAGGTACTACGAGATGAGTCCATACAACGTAATTAGACTCATTTTAGAAAAAAAATTTCCCGGCGATAATGAAGCCAATAATAGATATACCAGATCAGCCCAGTTTTTTCAGGAGTGGCTTGAGGAAGAGATACTGATAAGGGATGATTCGCCCGCTATCTATCTTCTGGAACAGGAATATGAATTGAGAAGCGATATGTTCGGAGAGATGGCTCCTAAAGGTAAAGGAAAAATTATTAAGAGGCGTGGCTTTATAGCTCTTACCCGGTTGGAGGATTTCTCCAAAGGAATAGTGCGACCACATGAAGGAACAATGGCTGAGCCAAAGAGAGATAGGTTGAATCTTATCAGAGCCTGCAGGGCAAACTTCTCCCAGATTTTTACCACTTACGAGGACCCAGAAAATAGAATCGATAGACTGTGGGAGGAGAAAAAGAATGAGTCCCCGCTAATCGACCTTAGCAATGAAGAAAATATTAGACATAGGCTGTGGAGAATAGATGACCAGAAGTCACTTAACTGGATAGTAGAAGGAATGAGAGATAAGAAATTGTTTATCGCCGATGGTCACCATCGTTATGAGAGTGCCCTGGAGTATCGAAATGAGTTAAGGAAGAATAATCCCAGACATTCATCCCAGGAGAGTTATAACTATGTAATGTCATACTTCGTAAATATGAAAAATGGTGGACTTGAGATTTTGCCTACCCATCGAGCAATCAGGAACTTTGAGGGATTTGATGAGAAGAGATTAATTGCGGAAGCAGGGGAATATTTTGATATAAAAATGCTTAACAACCTAAAAGAGTTATTGAGTCAAATGAAAGACGAGAAAGCAAAACACAGAATAGGAATGTATGTTGGTGGGAGCGAATTTTATCTATTAAGTTTGAAAGATGAAAGAATTACTAAAGAGTTGATTAAAGGAAGAGCGGAGATTTTTTGTGAGCTCGATGTAGTAATATTGCACACTTTAATTATCGAGAAGGTTTTGAAAATTTTCCCGGAGAGTCAACAAAGTATCACTTATTCCGAAAAGATTAATGAGATGGTTCGTAAAGTAAGAAATGGTTCGCACTGTGTAGCCTTTTTCCTCAGACCGGTAAAAGTGTCTGAGTTTAAAGCCGTAGTTGAAGCCGGGGAGATAATGCCCAAAAAATCAACATTTTTTTATCCCAAGTTGTTGAGTGGTTTAGTAATTAATAAAATTGAGTAAGCTCTGCTACTCCAAAATGTTTGGGAGTAGTCCCGATGAATCGGGACGTTGGCTAGGCAGGCAAACATGAAAAAGATATTTCTCTTGGTTATTGTTCTTTTGCTGATTGGCTGGTTACCCAATATTTCTCTCCAAGCAACTGAGGTTGAGAATGAGCCTATCTTCCACTACCTTTTGGGGAGCATCTATTATGAGGACGGGGATATAAGAGCTGCTGCTTCGGAATATGAAAAGGCGGTGCAACTGGATAGTAGTTCACCATTTCTTCACATGGAGCTGGGAAAAGTATATTATGCTTTAGGGCGGTTCGATGAGGCGGTGGAGGAGTTTTATAGGACTTTGAATTTCCAAGAAAATAATCGAGAGGCTTACCAGTATTTGGCGGAGATTTACAAAAGGAGAGAACAAGACTCGGAAGCCATTGAATTTTATAAAAAGATAATAGAGTTGAATCCTGAAGATTTGGAAGCCAAGCTCGATTTAGCGAGAATGTACGAAGAGGTGAAAAAAATTGACCTGGCAATTGAGGAGTACAAAAAAATAATCAGGATAGATCCAGAGCACTGGGAAGCTCGCCTTTCCCTGGCGGCAATTTACGAATTCCAGGGTAAATACAGAAAAGCAATAGAAGGGTACTTAAAATGTATAAAAATCGACCCGGAAAATCCGCAGATTTATAATAAACTCGGTGCGCTCTATTTTTCTATTAAGAATGTCTCCAAAGCGAAGGAAAACTTCTCCAAGAGTTTAGAGATAGATCCCCATAATTTAAGAGCTCTCCACAGCATGGCTCTGATTTTCGAGCAGGAGAAAGACTTGGACCGGGCAATCGAATACCTGGAGAAGATTAATTTCCTCCAGAAAGATGTAATGGAGACCTACCTGCATCTGGGAATTATATATTTACAGAAAGGCGATTATCAGAAAGCGAAGGAAGTTCTGCAAGAAGCAGCTGAATTCAAACCGGAGGATGCCAATATCTGGTATTTTTTGGGAATTTGCCTGGAGGACGAGAAGAAATATTCTGAGGCAGTAGATGCTTTTTCTAAGGCAATAAAATATGACCCACAGAATACAGAAGTCTATTTCCATCTGGGCATCTGTTATGACCGGCTAAAAAACTTCAACCTTTCTTACGAAGCTTTGGAGGAAGTAATCAGGATCAATCCCCGCCATGCTCAGGCGCGCAACTACCTTGGTTATTCCTGGGCTGAACGCGGTATAAATTTAGATAAGGCATTAGAACATATTCAGAAAGCCCTGGAGATTGATCCTGAAAACGGCGCCTATATTGATAGCCTGGGCTGGGTATACTTTCAGCAAGAGGAGTATGTAAGAGCCCGGGAAGAGTTGAAAAAAGCAATAAAATTGATGAAGGATCCGGTAATTTATGAACATCTTGGTGATACTTATAATAAACTGGGTGAAACCAGGAGAGCTCTTGATGCATATCGTAAAGCATTACAGCTGGATAAAAAAAATAAGAAGTTAATGGAGAAAATAAGAAACGCAAAGAAACAATTGAAGAAATAATGAGAATTCGAGCTTATGGAAAGATAAACTTGTATTTACAGGTATTGGATGACTTCCCCAGAGGGGGAAAGGGATACCATAGGCTACAGACAATTTACCAAACTATAGGTCTATATGATGAGGTCATTTTATCCAACACTGAAAGCCAGGGAATAAAGGTTCTCTGCGACCATCCCTTAGTTCCCCAAGGCCCGAAAAATCTGGTGTATAAGGCAGCATCATTATTGAGAAGATATGCGGGAATCAAAAGGGGCATAAACATAGAAATCATAAAGAATATTCCTGTTGGCGCTGGATTGGGTGGTGGTTCATCCGATGCTGCAGCGACCTTGAAAGGGTTGAATAGACTATGGAAGTTAAATTATGGACGCAACACTCTACTTCCCATATCGGCACAACTTGGCTGTGATGTACCCTTCTTTCTTTACGGCCATACTGCTTTAGGAGAAAGGTATGGAGAGATAGTGACCCCCCTTCCTGGGATAAAGAAGAAGTGGGTTCTTTTAGTTAAGCCTGATTTTATGCTCTCCACGAAGTGGGTTTATAGACATCTTGGTAAAATAGGGTTGACAGAGCCTGTAAATATTATTAAAATAAAAACTCGCCAGTGTCAATCTGGAAGAAAAAGGGAATCTTTTCTTTCGGGAAGCTCGCTTCTGACTATTGGCAAGATAAAGAAGATTTTAAAAGACGGCGTAAAGAAACTGATATATAATCGGTTAGAAGAAGTTGCTAGTGCCTACTATCCCGTTATTTCTCAAATAAAAAAAGAGCTTCTGGAAGGAGGTGCTGATTGTGCTTTAATGTCGGGTAGTGGCCCGACAGTTTTTGCTCTTTTGAAGGACCAGAGAGTAGGGAAAAAGTTGCAGAAGAAGATGGAGAAGTATAAATTTTCTACTTGGCTGGTCAAAACAGTTTAGAGCTGCTCAAAGTGAAGGGTGCGATTTAGCAGTCGGTTTTGTCTGGAAATTTGTTTTCAGAATTCCGACTACAATGCTGCCAATGATGGTAATTCATTACCGCCAATTAGCCGTTCATGGCGCGTGAGTCTTAACCCTATTGAGCATCCGATGATTGGCAAAGGAGGAAGCAAAGATGCAGATTACGGAGGTGCGAGTCTACCCGAGGAATGAAGAGAAGCTAAAGGCGTTTGTTACGGTGACTTTTGATGACTCTTTTGTGGTTCGCAATCTAAAAGTGATCCAAGGGCAGAATGGATTGTTTGTGGCGATGCCTTCGAGAAAAATGGCTGATGGCAGTCATAAGGACATAGCTCATCCCATAAAGAACGAGGTTCGCAGAATGATTGAGGAGAAAGTTCTGGCTGCCTATCAAGAAAAGATTAAGGAGACTCCTCTTCCAACTGAGTTTGGGGGTGGTGAAGTACCAGCAAAAGAACCAGCAAAAGAAAAAGAAAAAGAAAAAGAAAAAGAAGAAGAAGAAAAAGAGAAAAAATAAACCCATTTACTTTTCGTAGATTGGGGAGTAGCCAAGCGGAAAGGCAGCGGCCTTTGGAGCCGCCATCATAGGTTCGAATCCTATCTCCCCAGCTTACATTTGAAGGTGCGATTTCAAATCGTCCAACCCAAAAATCCCGGGAATTATAATCATGTTCCCGATGTATCGGGCTGGGCGCTCGATTATGGGTGGTGAACTATTTTGAGAAATCTGGTTTCCATTATTCTTGCGGCGGGAGAAGGTACGAGGATGAAATCGACCTTTCCCAAGGTTTTGCACCAGATATGCGGTCAGCCGATGCTCGTTTATGTGTTGAAAGCGGTCCTCAGGGCTGGTTGTGGGAAGAATTACTTGGTGGTAGGACATAAAGGGGAGAAAATAATCGAAGTGTTAAGGAATTTTCTACCACTTAGGAAAAGGGGGATTGAATTTGTCAAGCAGACCAAGTTACTCGGCTCGGGACATGCGGTTCTTCAGGTGAAAAAAGATTTGAGAGGTTATAGAGGCAATGTCCTGGTGGTTTATGGTGACCTTCCTCTTTTGAGTGGAAGAACTCTGAACAGGTTAATTCAAACTCATTATAAACAGGATAATTCTCTGACTATCCTGGGTGCTACTTTGGAAAATCCTTATGGCTATGGAAGGATTATTGAGAAGAGTAATGGAAAAGGGATAAGAATAGTAGAGGAGAGAAATGCTACCCCGAAAGAGCGGAGAATTAATCGCGTTAATGTTGGGGTGTACTGTTTTAGAGCAGAAGATCTATTTAAGGCGATAGATAAAATTAAGCCAGATAATAGAAAAAGGGAGTATTATCTCACGGACGCAGTAGAGATTTTGGGAGAGATGGGCAAGAGGGTAGGAATGGTTATCACTAAAGATTCCCGCGAGGTTGAGGGAGTAAATAATCGAAAACAACTGGTAAACATTCAAAAATATGTTAATATGAAAAACTTAGAACGTTTGCTACTAACTGGAGTTACAATTGTCGACCCATCCTCAACTTTTATCGATTTCACAGTAAGGGTTGGCAGGGACACGATTATTTATCCTGGTTCGACAATTTTAGGGAAGACGAGAATTGGGGAGAATTGTAAGCTGGGCCCTTATGCCTTCATTCAGAATTGCCAGATAGAAAATGGGGTAGAGGTCCGCGCATCCTTTATCTATGGTGCCAAAATTGCTAAGGGAGCAAAGGTTGGTCCTTTTTCCCACATTCGCCCAGGGACGTTCGTTGGAGAGGGGGCTAGGGTAGGAAATTTTTGTGAAGTGAAAAAATCGAGAATTGGTCGGGGGACAAAGGTTTCCCACCTTTCTTATATAGGAGATGCCTTTTTGGGAAAGGGTATTAACATAGGCGCAGGAACAATTACCTGCAATTTTGATGGCGTTAGGAAAAATATAACCCGGATAGGAGACAATACATTTGTTGGTTCGGATGCAAAATTTATAGCTCCGGTCAAAATTGGAAAGGGTGCAGTCATTGGTGCCGGCTCAACGATTACAGAGGATGTACCTGCGGGTAAATTGGCTATTGCCAGAGCAAGGCAAGTAATTAAGGATAAAAAAAGAAAGAAGTAGCTGTCCCGATTCATCGGGACGATAGCTCTGCGTCAGTGTAGGGGCCCCGATAAAGCGGGGTGGTCGCCCGAGGGAGGGACGGCACGCCGAAAAATCGGCATAAACTGTGTCCGTCCCCTACAAAGGAAGCAAAGCTTACGCTTTGCTTCTACAATCTTCGATAATTCCAAATACTCTTCACAAACTATCTTTTAATATTGTGATAAGGAGAGGAGTTTTTATGGGAAATACATTAAAGATATTTACTGGAAGGGCAAATCCTAAACTGGCTGAAGAGATATGTAGATATGTTAAAGTCCCTCTGGGAAAAGCAATGGTTACGCAATTTGCTGATGGTGAATGCAAAGTGAAGATAAAGGAGAACGTTAGGGGAACTGACTGTTTCATAGTTCAGCCTACCTGTCCCCCGGTAAACGATAATCTAATGGAACTTTTGACCATGATCGATGCCTTTTGCCGGGCTTCTGCCAGGAGGATTACAGCTGTTATTCCTTACTACGGTTATGGTCGACAGGACAAGAAGGACGAACCCCGTGTTCCCATTACAGCTAAATTGGTTGCCGACTTAATTACCGCAGCGGGGCCCCATCGAATTCTCACTATGGACCTCCATGCTGCTCAGATTCAGGGTTTCTTCAAAATTCCTGTTGATAATCTCTATGCCACACCGGTTTTGCTCGATTACTTCCAGAAAAAGGGGTTAAAGAAGTTAGTAGTAATTTCACCTGATCCTGGAGGAGTGGAACGCGCTCGTGCTTTTGCCAAAAGGATAAAAGCTTCGCTGGCATTAGTAGATAAACGCCGTCCAGCAGCCAATGTGGCTTCAATAATGAATATCATTGGCGAAGTTGAAGGTAGAGATGTGATTATTCTTGATGATATGATTGATACTGGGGGAACAGTCGTAGGCGTGGTCAAGGCATTAAAGGAGAAGGGTTCTCGGGATGTCTTTGCTGCCTGTTCCCATGGAGTCTTATCCGGTTCGGCAGTGCAAAAGATTGAGGAGTCTCAACTGAAGGAGCTGGTGATTACCAATTCCATCATTTTAGGAAATGAAAAGAAATGTAAAAAGATTATTGTCCTTTCAGTTGCTGGGCTTTTGGGAGAGGCAATTAAGAGAATTAATAAAGAGACTTCAGTCAGTACGCTGTTCGTCTAATTATTTTTTGGGAGGTTACAAGTGGCTCAGGAAGAAGTAGTCTTAAATGCTCAACCGAGGGAGAATACCACCAAGGGCAGGACCCATCAGCTACGTCGGGAGGGGAAGCTCCCGGCAGTGTTATATGGGGGGAAAGAGCCGGTGCTACCCGTAGTTATTGACCAGAAGGAATTTCTAAAAGCCCGACACACAGAGCATGGAGAGAATGTGATTATCTCCCTTTATGTTTCCGGCTCAGGAGCTACTGCCTCCAAGACAAGAGAAAAACCTGTAGCAGTGATTATTAAAGAGATTCAGATAAATCCCGTAACCAGGAACTTGCTCCACGTCGACTTATATCGCATATCTTTGAAAGAAGAGATTCAAGTTAATGTTCCCCTTGAAATTTACGGCGAAGCTCCTGGAGTTGAGAAAAGTGGAGGAGTGCTCGACCACGTTGTTCACGAAGTTGCAGTGAAGTGTTTACCAACAAAAATACCAGATAAGATTATTTGCGACGTCTCCTCCTTAGAGGCAGGAGAGACCTTGACCATTAAGGATTTAAAAATACCCCAAGGTGTAGAAGTCTTAGACGACCCGGAAAAGATTGTGGTAAGCATTATTGCTCCTACTATAGTAGAGGAGAAGCCGGTTGAGGAGGAGGTTGCTCCTGAAGAGGCTGCAGAACCTGAGGTTATTGGTAAAGGAAAGAAAGAAGAAAAAGAAGAGGAAGAGAAAGAGGAAGGGAAAGAAAAGGAAAAAGAGAAGGGGAAGGAGAAAGAAAAAGAAAAAGAAAAAGAAAAAGAAAAGAAGAAAGAGAAGAAGGAAGAAGGGGCTAAACAGTGAGGCTTGTCGTTGGTTTGGGCAATCCTGGGAAGCAGTATGAATATACAAGGCATAATCTTGGATTTAGAGTGGTAAATGCGCTCTCCAATCAATGGGGAATAAAGCTCACCAGACATAAATGTCTTTCGCTGATTGGCGAGAAAAAGCACTCCTCAGTTTCTTGCCGCAAAACTTTTAAGTGGACATCCAATGCTTTAAGTAGAAGTTTCTCTCTCCCAACTATTATTCTGGCCAAGCCCTTGACTTTTGTAAATGGTAGTGGGGAAGCGGTGAAGGCTCTATGCGATTGGCTCAAAATAGGGGAAGAGGAAATTCTGGTTATTTGTGACGATTTTAATCTTGAAAAGGAAAAGTTGAGGTTGAGAAAAAGGGGCTCCTCTGGCGGGCATAATGGATTGGAATCTATAATCGAATCCTTAAGTTCAGAAGAGTTTCCTCGTTTGAGGTTGGGAATTGGTAGGCCGGAAGAAGATCTCGACCCCGCCGAATATGTCCTCCAGAAATTTAGTGAACAGGAAGAGAGTTTTGTGGAGGAGATGGTGGGAAGAGCATGCCAGGTGGTAGAGGTAATAATTACTGAGGGTATTGATGCAGCAGTGAGTAGAAAATGGTGAGCAATTTAAAAGACAGTTTGTTCATCGCTAAGAAATTTTTTATTGCCAAAAAACTTGGACTCTGCAAGGCGCAAATCAAAACTCCTCGCTCCGCTCGTCAAACAGTGATTTGCTTGAAAGGGAAGAGACCGTCCTCGTTTTTTGGCTAAAATTTCAAAAGCTCTTCACAAACTATCTTTTAAATCAGAAATAGGTGAACAAATATTAAATTTTATTAAGGTTGATAGATGAAACTGTTTACCCTTTCTATTTTCGTCATAGCTTACTTTTTTTTTATCTGGAAGAAGCAGTATAAGGCACAGGTATGCTGGGTTGCCTGTGCTGTTTTGTTCCTTTTCGGGATAATTAGATTTTCTGATATTTTCACCATAATCAATTGGAACGTGTTGGGTATTTTCTGGGGGACACTGGTTTTGGCTCAACTGTTCAGTCTTTCTGGCGTCCCAGCCTATTTGGCTAACATTTTGGTAGTAAAGGCAAAATATGTTAACTGGGCAATTCTTTCAGTCTGCCTGGTGGCAGGAGCTATTTCTGTTTTTGTAGAGAATGTGGCCACTGTCCTCATAGTTGCTCCCATAGCTCTGGCAATCGCCCAGAAGTTGAAAGTGAATCCTGTTCCCTTTTTGATCGGTATTGCCATCTCTAGTAACTTACAGGGGGCAGCTACCTTAGTTGGCGATCCGCCCAGTATAATCCTGGCAGGATTCGCTAAGATGAACTTTAACGATTTTTTCTTTCTTTCTGGCAGACCGTCCATCTTTTTTGCTATTGAACTTGGTGCATTGGCCTCCTTAGGAGTTCTCTATTTTGTTTTTCGAAGAAATAAAGAGCGTGTGGGAGTTGTGGAAAGGGCTAAGGTGACAACATGGATACCAACTTTTCTATTGGGTTTTATGGTTCTAAGCTTGGTGGGAGCTTCCTTTCTGGGTAGTTCCATTGGGCACCGTCTTTCAGTTAATCTATCGGGGATTATTTGTATGGTCTTTGGTTTTATTGGCTTAATGTGGCACGAGCTGACCGGGTTGGGAGTTAGGAAATTTAATCGAGGAAAACTGGGAAGTACCCTCTTCCATGACATCAGGATTCTCGACTGGGAGACCTTTTTCTTTCTTGCCGGCATCTTTCTCATAGTAGGCTCCTTAACTAAAGCGGGAATTATTGATGATTTAGCCAATTTCTTTATACGCTTTGCGGGAGACAGTCGATTAATGGCCTATTTGGCAATTGTCTGGGGCTCGGTCTTCTTTTCTGCGTTCGTAGATAATGTTCCCTATGTTCTTGCCATGCTTCCCGTTGTGCGCAGTTTAGCGCTGGGAATGGAAATGAGTCCGTCCCTTCTCTATTTTGGCCTGTTGATTGGCGCTTCTGTGGGAGGCAACATTACTCCTATTGGTGCCTCAGCTAATGTGGTTGCCTGTGGAATGTTGAAGAGGAATAATTATACTGTAGGTTTCATCCAATTTATACGCATCGGTTTGCCATTCACATTCTTTGCAGTATTAGCCAGCTCTACTTTTATCTGGCTGGTTTGGAGATAGTGTAGCTGCAGAGTGAAGCTCTGCATTGTAGGGGCGACACTCTGTGGTCGCCCAAAGGGAGGGACGGCACGGAGTCCGTCCCCTACAGGGAAGGCAAAGCTTACGCTTTGCTGCTACAAGAAATGCTCGCTACACCAAATCCCATCGCACGATGGATTGAAAAGGCAGGTTTAAAATGGCGATCAATTTTAGAAAGATAATCGAAAGACAATTTTTCGCTGGATTAGCTGTCCTCTTGCCCATAGGACTGACCTTATATATCGTCTGGACTTTGTTTAACTTCGTAAGCAAATCTGTCGCGCCTTTACTGATAAGGATACCTCTTTTGCAAGAAATGCCTGTTATTGCGATAAGGGTTATAGGGGTTCTAATAACTTTCGTCATTATCTGGATAATTGGTCTGGTAGCCACAAATATTGTTGGTAGAAAAATCCTTAAATTACCAGAAGTTCTGCTACTCAAAGCCCCTGTAGTTAACCGTATCTACCAGACTATAAGACAAATCATTCAAACGATAATTGTTTCCAAAACAGCCCTGCGCCAGGTGGTGCTAGTGGAGTATCCGCGCAAAGGAGTTTACACAATTGCTTTCGTAACCAACGTTTATGAGGAAAAAGGGAAGAAAAATGTTTCTCTTTTTATCCCTACAACTCCCAATCCCACCTCTGGTTTCTTCGTGATTGTTCCTGAAGAAGAGGTGATTCCCTTAAAGATGACAGTTGAAGAGGCTATGAAATTGGTGGTCTCAGCGGGGATTATTACTCCCGAAGACTATTCTATTACAGCTAAGATTCCCAAAAACAATTCCCGAGATTAATGGAGGATGAAGTGGTTGAATCGCTCAGAGATTTACCCGGTATAGGAGTGGCTTTAGGAGCAGGATTTCTTGGATTATTGTTTGTGGTCTATCTCTCCATAAAGATTCTCAGAAAAAGTCAGGGAACAGAGAAGATGAGAGAAATATCGGAAATGATTCACGAGGGGGCCATGGCCTTTCTTTCCCGTGAGTTTTCGGCGATTGTTCTCTTCGTGGTTACCTTGGGCGTGGTTCTTTACTTTTTTGTGGCTAAAAAGACAGCAATAGCATTTGTGTCAGGAGCATTCTGTTCCACTCTGGCAGGTTATTTAGGAATGCAGATTGCTACTCGCTCGAACGCCCGTACTGCCCAGGGAGCTACCAAAAGTTTTAATGAAATGCTAGGGATCGCTTTTCCCGGCGGAGCAGTAATGGGGCTTAGTGTTGCCGCTCTTGGTCTATTCGGATTATCTCTTGTATTCTTAATCTTTCTCCACCTTGCCGGTCTCCATTATGAAAACTTTCTGGATAGGATTATCGAGGCAACCCAACTTATCGTTGGTTTCAGTATGGGGGCTTCATCTGTAGCCCTTTTCGCTCGTGTTGGTGGTGGGATATATACCAAAGCTGCCGATATGGGTGCGGATTTAGTGGGCAAAGTCGAAGCGGGTATTCCCGAGGACGATCCTCGTAATCCAGCAGTGATTGCAGATAATGTTGGAGACAATGTTGGCGATGTTACGGGTATGGGTGCAGACCTCTTCGAATCCTATGTAGGGGCAATAATTTCGGCAATTGTTATTGCCGTAGCTTTTCAAAACATTAAGGGAGTAATGTTAGTACTGCTTCTGCCTGCCTGGGGAATTATCTCTTCCATTATTGGAATCTTCTTCGTCCGCACCGCTGAGGGAGAAGACCCTCAGAGAGCTCTGCGTAAAGGAATGATTGCCAGCGCTTCTCTTTTCATAATTGGCGCCTTCTTCCTGGCAACTTTCTGGTATGGAAAAGTCAATGTTTTCTTTGCCATTCTTTCGGGATTATCTGCGGGAATGGTTGTGGGATTTACTGCGGAGTATTATACATCGGGCAAAGTTGTGCGAAATATAGCCGAATCATCCCGCACCGGTCCAGCTATTAATATCCTGCAGGGGATATCCTCGGGAATGTTCAGTGTAGCAATTCCTGTAGTAGCCATAGGAGTGGCTACTATTGTTGCTTATAGGTTTGCAAATGTTTTTGGCATAGCCCTTTCGGCGGTGGGGATGTTATCCATCACAGGGATGACTGTGGCTATAGATGCCTATGGACCAATTGCTGATAATGCTTGTGGCATTGCCCAAATGGCTGGAATGGCTCCTGAGGTGAGGCGGCGAGCTGAAAGACTCGATGCAGTGGGCAACACAACCGCAGCCATTGGTAAAGGATTTGCTATTGGCTCTGCTGCTTTAACTGCGTTGGCTCTGTTCACTGCTTTTGCCCAGACAGTGGGATTGAGCGTATATGACGAAGTTACCATGACTTCACAACTTATTATAAATATAATGAAACCACAGGTTGTTGCTGGACTGTTTATCGGCGGTGTGGTTCCTTTTCTCTTTTCTGCAGCCACAATGCAGGCAGTGGGCAGGTCGGCTTTTAAAATCGTGGAAGAAGTGAGGAGACAGTTCAGGGAGATTCCCGGGCTTATGGCTGGTACGGCAAGGCCGGATTCGGCTCGCTGTGTGGATATTGCCACTCGGGGAGCTTTGAGAGAGATGGTGGTTCCAGGAATTGCAGCTGTCCTCTTGCCTCTCATCGTAGGAACCATTTTAGGAGTGGAAGCACTGGGTGGGTTTTTGGCTGGCTCTCTTGTTACAGGAGTTCCCCTGGCAATATTTCTCGCTAATGCAGGAGGAGCCTGGGACAATGCCAAAAAATATATTGAGGAAGGCAATTTAGGTGGAAAGGGCTCGGAAGTGCATAAGGCTTCGGTCATTGGCGATACTGTGGGAGACCCTTTCAAGGATACAGCGGGTCCCTCCTTAAATATCTTATTGAAGTTGATGGCTATTGTATCTTTAGTATTTGCTAATGCGATTCTGGCATCCCACAACTGGCTGGTCATCCTCTTCCTATAAAAAACAAAAAAGGTGACAGGTACTTTTTTGCCTATTCCTTTTTTTCGGGAAAAGATATGGAATTAGGAATTATTGGTCTTCCCAACGTAGGGAAATCGACACTGTTTAATGCTCTAACTACGGGTCATGCTCCAGCTTCCAACTATCCCTTCTGTACTATCGAGCCTAATGTTGGAATTGTGGAAGTTCCTGATGAGAGGCTGGAGAAGCTAGGAGAGATTTATAAACCTCAAAAGTTGACCCATACTACGATAAGATTCTTAGATGTGGCCGGTCTGGCAAAGGGAGCATCGAAGGGCGAAGGTCTGGGAAACAAATTTCTATCCCATATTCGGGAGGTGGATGCTTTAGTCCACCTCGTTCGCTGTTTTCCAGAGGAGAAGGTAGTTAATGTTATGGGAGATATCGATCCGGTGAGGGATATCGAAGTTGTCAACACCGAGCTTATGCTGGCAGATTTGGAAGTGGTGGAGCGAAATATTGAAAAATTGAGCGGTTCAGCTAAAAGTGGCGATAAAAAAGCTAAAGAAAAACTGAAAACACTGGAACAGATAAAAGAAGGCTTGGAGAAGGGAATCTCTGCAAGGAGAATAGAAGTTCCTGAAGATTTACGAGCCTCCTACAACTTACTTACAGCGAAACCAGTTCTATATTTGGCTAACGTGGATGAGAAGGACCCCGCTTCGGGGAAGAAGGTGGAGGAGTATGCCCAAGGTGAAGGAGCCGAGACTTTGAGTGTGTCGGCAGAAGTGGAAGCTCAAATTGCTCAATTGGAGAAAGGAGAAAGGGAGAAATTTAGAAAAGAGCTGGGTATAGACAAGGGCGCATTGGAGCGCCTGATCCTGTCTTCTTATAGGTTGCTCAACTTAATTACTTTTTTCACTGTTGTGGGGACCGAAGTAAGAGCCTGGACAATAAAACGAGGTTTTCCTGCCGTATTGGCAGCAGGGAAGATACATTCTGATATGGAGAAAGGATTTATCAAGGCCGAGGTCTTCTCCTTTAAAGATTTAGAGAAGGGTGATGAGAAGATACTCCATGAGAAAGGATTGGTCAGGATAGAGGGAAAGGATTACGAAATTCAAGATGGTGATATAGTGCGTTTTAGATTTCACGTCTAGACCATGGATATCGTGTAGGGACAGACCGCCGTGTCTGTCCCTTGACTGGACCCATAGATATCGTGTAGGGACAGACCGCCGTGTCTGTCCATTGACTGGGCTGACAGAACCGTCAACCCCTACAGTAGATGGGGATTTTTTTCTTGCAATGCCGAAGCCAATTTTATATAATTCTAATGAATTTTTCGTCTTTGAGATGAATAGGAGGGAATAAATTTTATAAGCATCCCGATAATAATCGGGATGCGGATTAGAGGGCTTGGGAGAAATAATTTGATTTCTCCCAAGGGGTGACAGCGAAAAAATGCGACGAAGAGGAGCATGTTGGAGCGCCAGAGGGGCGAAGCCCCTATGGAAGTATCCGAACAAAGTGAGGATATCTTATGCCTATTTACGAAAGTATCTTTGTTTGTCCACCAGATTTATCAACCGAAGAACTGGAGGAACTTGCCAGAAAGTTTGAGAAAATCATAACCCAGGGGCAGGGCAAGGTAATTTCCTGTAATAAATTGGGACGCAGGAAGCTGGGGTATGAAATAAAAGGTTATAAAGAAGGTTTTATGTATTGCCTAAATTTTAATTCTCCGCCGACTCTGATTGCTGAATTGGAAAAGAATTACCGCGTTACTGATAAAGTGATCAGACACTTAATCGTGAAGGTAGACAAGAAAAAACTGAAAGAGGAAAAAGCAACCAGTGAGGAGTCAAAAGATGAGGAGGGAAAAGAAAGCCCAACCAGTGATGTCTAAATAGAAAGGGGGATTAATAGTGGCTAGAGGTACTGTCAATAAAGTTATTCTAATTGGTCGTTTGGGTAGTGATCCAGAACTTCGGTATACACCGAATGGTGATGCTGTAGCAAATTTTAGAATAGCAACGAACAGGGTTTGGAAAGACCAGAAAGGTAATCAACAGGAGAGGACGGATTGGCATAGGATAGTAGTCTGGAGAAAGTTGGCCGAGATTTGTGGCGAATATCTCAAGAAGGGAAGCCACGTGTATATTGAGGGGAGACTGGAAACGCGTAGCTGGGAAGACAAGAATGGAAACAAAAGATCTGTAACAGAAATTATAACTAATCAGATGCAGATGCTTGGGGCTAAAGGCGAAGTTAAGGCTACTGAGCAAGCTCCTCCACCAGAAGGGGTTTTGGAAGAGAAAGAACTCCCCAAAGACGAAGAAATAAAAGGGAGTGAATCGGAAGACGAAATTCCGTTTTGAATTCAGGTCGGTCGCCCTTTCCCCGATAAATATCGGGGTGACGGAATCGGCACTGTAAACAGTGCCCGACCAGACAGCATTCTGAACAGTGCCCGACCTGCGATTATTAGAAAGAGAGAAAAAATGGTTGCCAATGGAGAAAAGAAAAGTAGAGGAAGAAGAGGAGGCTTCGATCCCAGGAGGAGACGGTATCGGCCTTTTCGAAAGAAGGTATGTCGTTTCTGTGTAAAGAAGACAAAGTATATCGATTATAAAGATATAGCACTCCTCAGGAGTTACATTACAGATAGAGGCAAGATTCTATCCAATAAGGTTACTGGAAACTGTGCTAAGCACCAGCGTAGCTTGAGTAGAGCCGTAAAGAGAGCAAGAAGTATCAGTTTATTACCATTCACCACGAGATAGAAGATGTCATTCTCTCCAAGATATTCCATTTATTCTGGATTAGAAAGTCATACCTTTAATTTTTCCTAGTTATTGGCTGAAATTCCAAGAGCTTCACAAATTATCTTTAAATATTGTAGCTTCCCGATAAATCGGGACGCCCATAAAGGGCTACACTACGAATAATGATTTGGTAGTGTAGGGCTTCATGCCCGTAAGAATTACGCCCATAAAGGGCTACACTACCCACAAATTTTGGAGAAGAAATTAGGGGGAAGGATGAAAATCATACTGTGTCAGACAGTTAAAAGCCTTGGTGAGAGAGGAGATGTAATCTTGGTTAGCGATGGTTATGCTCGGAACTATCTCATCCCTCGCTGCCTGGCCTGGGAGGCGAACGAGAAGAATATCCGCAGGTTGAAAGAGGAGAAGCGAAAAGAAGGAGAGAAAGACGAGAAGGTTTTGAGATCAGCAGTCACATTTGCCAGTAAGTTAGATAAAATTTCTTGCACCATTACTGTAAAGACAGGTGAGAGCGAGAAAATTTTTGGGGCGGTTACTTCTTCCGATATTCGAGAAGCTCTAAT